>TARA_R110000850_G_scaffold269422_1_pt1 | contig 54010 bp, 50 predicted proteins | sample TARA_R110000850 | Tara Oceans TARA_R110000850 (sample SAMEA4397586) | marine metagenome | biome: Polar Biome; feature: [SRF] surface water layer (ENVO:00010504); material: water (ENVO:00002006), including particulate matter (ENVO:01000060) such as... | depth 5 m
AATTGCTACACAAACTCCTTTCTGTGAAACTATTTCCAATGTAATTAATATATATTCTCCGCCAAACCCATTAACATTGGTTGTTCAACAAACTTCTGATGTGACTTGTAATATTCCTGGTTTAGGAACAATAACTGCACAAGCAAATGGTGGAAACGGAACATATGAATATCAATTAGTAAATACAACTACTAGTACAACTATACAAGCATTTGGAGCCAATAATACATTTACTGGTTTAGATGCAGGTACTTATGAAGTTACAGTTAGAGATATTAATTTATGTGAAGTTTCTCAGACTATAATCCTTATTGCACCAACAGCAATTAATGCTACTTATGTTGTTACAAATGCTAATTTATTATGTTATAATAATACAAATGCAAGTGTTACAATAACAGCAACAGGAGGTCAAGGAAGTTACCAATACACATTGACTGAATCTGATGGTGATATTTATGGACCTCAGATTGAAAATGTGTTTAGTGGTTTAGGCGCAGGCACTTATACTATAAGTATTAATGATGGATGGAATTGTGATTTTACTGCATTGCCATTTACAATTACACAACCAACAAAAATTGAGGCGACTTTAAGTGTTCAAAGTACATTAACTTGTGATAACGATGCTGAATTAATCATTAATGCATCAGGTGGAACACCACCTTATATGTATAGTGCAGATGGAATAACCTTTAATTCAACAAATACATTCTTTGTTGGTCCTGGAACATATCAATATTATGTTACTGATGCAAACGGTTGTACTGCAACACAGACAAATGAAGTGACAATTTCTCCAATCCCATCATTAACTGTAACTATTAATGCTTCAAATACTGCTATTCAATGTAACGGAGATATGAATGCTTCTATTACTGTAAATGCAACGGGCGGATTAGGAAATTATAATTATACTTTATTAAATAGTACTACAATGGCAATTATCACTGGTCCACAAACTAGTAATGTTTTTAGTCCATTAGGTGCTGGATCATATATTGTAAGTGTTAATAGTGTTGATTGTGATCAAAACTCAAATACGGTTATTATTACACAACCTTTAAACCCACTTAACATTACTAATTTTACAGTAATACCTGCAACTTGTAATGGAACAGCAAATGGAAGTATAACATTTAACCCAACTGGAGGAACACCTCCTTATCAATATGCAATTACAAATCATTTAGATCAATTTTTTGATACAAATACTTTTATTGGTTTAGGTGTGGGTACATATTCAGTAGTTGTTCAAGATACTAACGGTTGTTTTGAAACAATCAATGTTCAAATGACAGAACCTGCTCCTTTAGTCGCGTCTTCTGTTAATACGTTTGAAGTATGTGAAGGAAGTAATAATGGAACTGCAACTTTAACCATAACTGGTGGAACTGCTCCTTATTATACAAGTTTAGATGATGATACACCAACTAGTTTTGTACAAGGGCAATTAATTTTTAATAACTTAGATAGCACGGTTGATCATACTATATTTGTGCATGATGCTAATGACTGTCAGACAACAGTTTATATTCCTGTTGGAAATCCTATTACATTGACACCAACTGCTACTGTAACTTATGCTTGTACAACTACGACTACCTTACAAAACAATACAGTAACAGTTAATGTTGAAGCTTCTAATGTTGGTCAAGTTCAGTATTCATTAGATAATCAAACAAATTATCAAACAAACAATGTCTATACTAATTTAAATAATGGTACACATACTATTTATGTAATGCATACAAATGGTTGTGTTAAAACAGTAACAGTAAACATTACAAACTGGAGTCCAGTTACTGAAACTCATACTCAAGTTAATGTATTATGTAATAGTGCAACAACTGGTAGTATAACAGTGAATGGAAATGGTGGAAACGGAACATATCAATATGCAATTTCTCCAGCATTTACTTACGGAACGGCAAATACATTCAACAATTTAACTGTTGGAACATATACTGTAAAAGTAAAAGATGGTAATAACTGTGAAATTGAAACACAACTAATAACAATAACTCAACCAACAGTATTAAATGCAATTGTATCTGATTTTGAACAAGATGTTTGTCAAGGAGATAATGCAGGATATATACAAGTAACTGCTAGTGGTGGAGTTGGTCCTTATATGGCAAGTTTTAATAACACAACTAATTATCAAGCAGTAAATGCTTCTAATATTGTAGACTATTTTGGTTTAGCTGGTGGAGCAACATATACTATTTATATAAAAGATGTTAATGGTTGTGTCACTTCTGTTCAACAAACTTTAGATCCAGCAGTTGATTTAGATCCAAACGCTGTTGTAGTTTATGATTGTTTAGATAACCAATCAACAAATACTGTAACAATTTCAGTCGATGCAATCTATCAAAACGATGTTGTTTATTCGATTGATGGAGTTAATTTCCAATTAAGTAACACGTTTACAAATGTTGCTGCTGGTAACTACACTGCATATGTTGAACATTCTAACGGTTGTTTTAACAGTAATGAAACTTTTACAGTTGATCAAATTGATGCGGTTAGTTTAATTGTAACTGAAACAGGATTAAATGAAATAACAGCAGTTGCTTCTGGTGGTGTTCCTCCTTATTCGTATGTGTTTAATGGAACAAACACAGGATCAAACAATGTATTTATCTTTAATCAAACAGGAAATCAATATGTATCTGCTTATGATGCAAATGGTTGTGAAGCTAATTTTACAATTCCAACAACATTCTACCCTATAGAAATTCCAAACTTCTTTACACCTGATGGAAATGGATTTAACGATTATTGGTCACCTAAAAATGTAGATAACTATACTAATATTGAAAGTTTAATTTTCGATAGATACGGTAGAGAAATCATACGATTAAAATTAGGAGAATCTTGGAACGGAACTTATGACTCTATTGATTTACCATCTGGTGATTACTGGTATTTGGTAAATGTAAATGACGGAACAGGAAGAACATTCACGGGTAACTTCACTCTTTATAGATAATATAAAATGAAAAATATTTTTAAAATTTTAGTTAGTTTAATCATGGTTAACTCTTTTGCACAAGAGTTAACCATACCAACTTACACACAATATTTAGGAGATAATCCTTATGTTATTTCTCCTGCTTATGCCGGAATTGGAGATAATATCAAAATTAGGGTAAACGGTTTAACACAATGGGTTGGATTAAAAGATGCTCCAGATAATCAATCATTGGCTGTTGATGGTCGTTTAGGTCAACGTTCTGGAATTGGTGCTTTTATTTACAATGACAAAAACGGAAACACTTTTCAAAAAGGTGGAAAAATATCCTTTGCACATCACTTAATTCTTGATTATTATGAAAACAGATACATATCATTTGGTATGTCTTTTATAATGAATCAGTTTTATATTGATAGAACGCAATTTGATCCTTCTTACGATCCTATTGTAACAAACAATAGAGATTTAAACAATTATAATATTGATGTAGGATTTTTATACAGACAACAAGGTTTTTATTTAGCGGCAAATGTTTCTAATTTATTAAACAAAAACACCGATAAGTTCTTAATAAAGGAACCAAATATATTACGTAATTTTTCTGCTTACACGGGTTATAAAATAAAGTCAAGCAATAATAGTGATGTAGAATATGAACCATCAATCTTTTATCAATATTATCAAAGTGATAAACGTTCGAGTACAGATGTGAATGTAAAGGTTCGTTTTATGGATTATGAAGATTATTATTGGGTAGGAATTTCGTATCGTTTCTTAAATGATCAATTATTTCAACCTTTAAATATTGGTCCAATGGCTGGATTAAAAAAGAATAATTTTTACTTTGCTTATTCGTACCAATATACAACAAATGCACTTTCTGCTTTTAATTCTGGAACACATATGGTAACTTTGGGCTATGATATTTTCCAAGGATTAAGTAATTGTCCTTGTACAAGTAATGAAATAGACTAAAATGGGAACCATTAAATTAAAAAACATCCGAACATTTTCTTTTCACGGATGCCTAGAAGAAGAAGGAAAAATAGGGAGTGACTACGTAGTAGATTTAGAAGTTAAATCAGACCTCAGAAAATCAGCTTTAAGCGACGATTTAGAAGATACTGTGGATTATGTTCATTTAAACAAAATAGTTGTTGAGGAAATGGCTATACGTTCTAAATTGCTCGAACATGTAGCTCATAGAGTTATTGTTAGAACATTTAAAGAAGTTCCTTCTATATCACGTATCAAAATTGCTGTTTCAAAAATAAATCCTCCAATTGGTGGTGATGTGGCTAAAGTAACTATTGAAATGGAAGAATTTAGAAATTAATCTTTCATTTTATATTTTCTTTTTTCATACAAATTACTTGAAGCTACAATGTGTGCTAATGCATCTTTTGCAAACTCTTTATCCAATTCAACTGGTGTGAAAATGGAATCTTTTTCCACTTTAAATTGCAATGGTGCTGCATTTGGATTAATAATAATTACGTCATTATCAACCTTAAAAGCATACGTTTCATTAAACATCATTATTGTTCTACCCTTTGTATTTGCAGGAAGTGTCATAAGATTTCTTCCAGGCATTGGTGATTTAGATGTGATTCCAGATAAAGCTAAAACCGTTGAAGGAATGTCAATTTGACTTGCCATTTTATCATAAGTTGTTCCATTTTTAACATTTGGAGCAATGATTAGTCCAGGTATTTTAAACTTATGAATTGGTACTAAAGCTTTTCCAAAAGTTCTAGTATTATGATCAGCAATTACAACGAAAATTGTATTTTTAAAATAAGCTTCTTTTTTAGCTAATTCAAAGAATTTTCCAATTGAATAATCAGCATACTTCATAGCGTTGTTTACAGTATTTTTCTCTTTATCATATAATTTAATTCTTCCATCAGGAAATTCATAAGGTTTATGATTTGATGTTGAAAACATTAACGAAAAGAAAGGTTTGTCACCTAAAGAAGTAAAATATTCATTTGCTTTTACGGCTAAATCTTCGTCTGAATAACCCCAAACTCCTTTAAATGCGTATTTATTTCCATCGTTATCTAAATCTGTTTCATCAATAATATTATTAAAACCATTTCCATTAAAGAAAGAAGCCATATTATCAAAGTTTGATAAACCACCATAAATGAAGCTTGTATCATACTTATGTTTTCCAAAAGCTTCAGCTAAACTATAAAAACCTTGTTGTGAATTACTTAATTTAACAACACTTTCAGCAGGATTAGGTAAAAAACCAGTTACAACTGATTCAATTCCTCTAATGCTTCTGGTTCCTGAACTATATAATTTTGTAAACAAAAGTCCTTCTTTAGTTAACTTATCAAATTCTGGTGTTAAAGGCAAACCACCTAAAGAGCCAACGAATTCTGCTCCTAAACTTTCTTGTAAAAAGATAACAACATTATATTTTGGTGCAATAGAATCAGGTTTTTGAATGTGTAAAAAAGGTATTTCATCATCAATAAATTCGGTTACATCCATGTATTTTTTTACTCTGTTGTAAGCTTCAAATTCATCCATTTTACCATATTTGTCTGTATTTCCTTCATTTTTTAAAGAATAAGCAGCAAAAGCAACGGTATAAAGTGAATTTAAACCCAATGAGTTTGTCATTTGATCCGTTGAAAATATAGCATTACTAGCGTTTATTGGACGAAGAGTCGTTAAACTAGAACGTGCTCCAAAAAACAAAAAGAAAGCTAAAACAGGAAATAAGATAAGTTTTATTTTATAAGAAGTTGCAACAGTATAAAACAATTTCTTTCCAAATTTAAAAGCAAAAAATAAAGCAACAATTACTAAAATAACAGTTACTATCATTGATGGTAAGTAACTTTTAACTAACGTTCCTAAGACTTCTTTTGGGTATATTAAGTAATCTAAAAATAAACGATTTGGTCTAGTATCATATTCATGAATGAAATTTAAGGTTGATAATTCCATAAAAAAGAACAGAAATAAAAACAGAATAAAATATATATTCAAGAATTTATTAAAATATTTTAGAATTGAATCTGGTAAAAGACTTATTAAAGCAGCTGGTAAAACCGATAAATAACACAACATAATTAAATCAAAACGAAGTCCTATGGTAAAGATTCTCCAGTAATCTTCAATTAAAGTCACTCTATCTTTAAACACAAAAAATAAAATTAACCTGCTTAAAGTTGTTATAATCAATCCAATAAGAAAGAAATTAAAAAGAGGTTTTAGGTAGCTAAGTTTTTTCATTTTTGTTCTAATTCAATAAATTAAGCCACAAAAGTAATAGAAATTATATCATTACTATTTTTTAAAAATTAAAATTTACTAAATTTTCTTGTGTTAGTCCAAAATATATGTAAATTTGCATTTCTAATTTGGCGTTGTGGCCGAGCGGCTAGGCACCGGTCTGCAAAACCGTTTACCCCGGTTCGAATCCGGGCGATGCCTCTAAAACCTTCAAGGAAACTTGGAGGTTTTTTTATTTATAAATTAAATAGAATTTACCCTTTTAATTTTTCAATTTTATCTTGTAGTTTTTCTTTCTCTTTTGGAAAGAAGCCTTGTAGCATAAAAAAGACTCCGAAAATTATAATTACTATACTGATAACACGTTTTATCTTGTAAATATTTTGTGGTGTAAGTTTGTTTTTCAATTGTTTTGCTAAGATAATTTTTGCTACATCAAACAATAAATAGAAAAATAAAATAGCAGCAAAAAACCATGAAATTCGTTCGGTTTGCATTTCCATTTGTGGTCCGTAAGTAATGATGATCATTAACCAAAAACCTAGAACTCCAATATTAATAAAATTCAATAAAAAGCCTTTAAAGAATAAGGCAAAATAATTATTTTTAGGAATGTTATCATTGTCAACTTCCTGATCTTTTTGTTTGATGAATTTCTTTTTTAATAATATATAAGAAATCAAACCATAAGTAACCATAATTAATCCACCAACAATAAACAATGTTGGGTTATCTTTTAATTGTTCTAAAAGTTGATTAGTACTTAAGTAAGCAATAAGTATAAAAATAATATCGCCAAAAACGATTCCTAAATCTAAAGTAAAAGCGGCTCTAAAACCTTTTGTAATAGAAGTTTCTAACAAAACAAAAAAACCTGGACCAATTGAAAACGCCAATAAAAGTCCCCAAGGAATTGCAGTAAGTATATCTTGTAAATGCAAGTTTTAGTGATTAGTGATTAGTAAATAGTGATTAGATACTAACGATAATAATTACGAAGTTACTAAAAATGAAATAAAATCATTTAGTTATTCTAAAAAACTATTTTCTTATACATTCCATAAAAAAGTTTCCACAAACCATTAAACTTCTTCCTTCTTCTGTTTTTTTACCTAATTCTGTAAAATATAGTTTATCATTTTTTAAATAAATGCGCCAAATAGTTTTATTATCAAATGTAAATTCTTCATAATTATAATTTAAAAAATCATCTAATGATAATTCTAACTTTGAATTTTTTAAATATTCATTTAAAGAAGAATCTTTATCATAGAATTTAAAAAAAATTAAAGAATCTTTAATATTAATTAAACCTAATTTATCATTAGAAGTACCCCAATTAGAACCTGAAGAATTTATTTCCCAATTACCTGAAATATCGTTTAATAGTTGTAATTTTATTACTCTGTTTAAAGAATCTAATTTTTTATAAGCTAAACTACCTAAATCATTAGTTTTATTTTCCAAATAAGCATTCTTAAAAGAACTAAAAGCATTTATATTGTCTTTAAAATTTAAACAAAGATTAGCATGATTAATCCAATTAATTTGAATTGAATCATTTTTAATATCTTGACTAAAAGTAGAAATTGTAAAGAATAATATTAAAACTAAATACTTCATTTATAAAAAAACTAATTACTAATCACTTCTCTATTTAGCTTCACGAATGGTTCCACCAGCAACAACCTTTTGATTAATTTGTCTTGGTTTTCCATAAATTGTGATGTTTCCACCAGCTCTTACTTTTGCATCCACTAAATTGGTTGCATAAATATCAGCTTCACCACCAGCATTTACAGTGATTGTAGTTTGTTCTGTTTCTAAAGATTTAGCGTTATAAATTGCACCCGAATTTACTAACAAATCTTGATTTTTAGCTTTACCAGTTACATTTATAATTGCTCCAGAAGTTCCTTTTACGTTAAGTTTATCAACATCAAGTGTTAGTTTAATTTCAGCACCTTCTTTGGCAATGATATCAAAAATTGTGGTTTTAAAAGTTTCAGAAGAAGATATTCTTGAACCTTCATTCGCTTCAACAGCTTCAATATTTTTGTAATATAAAGTCACCGAAATATCTTCTCCACCCATTGTTTGTGAAAAAGGCATTCTTATTTTTAATTCACCATTTTTATTAACGGTTTCCACACTTTCAGCTTCATTACCGTTAATTGTAATTCTATTTTCGGTTGATTTTATTAATAAAACATCTAATTTATCAAAAGAAGTTACTTTAGTAAAATCTCCTAAGGTTCTTTCAACTTGTGAAAAAGCTGCTGTTGATAGTAATAGAAATGTAAATGCTAATTTTTTCATGATATTAAATTTAAAAATATTGTTAGACTAAATATAAATAATCCTGCTTCAAGTATATTTAAGTTCATTCTATCATAAATAAATTTTCTAAAAATAAAATCTAGAAACAAAAGAAGTAAACTAAATAAAAAGAATAAATAAGCAAAACCTCTAGCGTAACCATGATAATCTAGTCTATTTACACTTGAAAAAAATAATATAATTGAAATAATAATTAATAATATTCCAATTATATTAAAAACAGATATTTTACTTTTTATGAAATTATTCATTTTTAAAACAAATCAAAAACTGTTCCTTTTTAGAAATAAACGTGAACTTTGTCAAGCTGGACTCGATTCAGCTTCTAAAATAAATGTGATTCTGAATCAAGTTCAGAATGACAAGGTTTAAATAAATATAGTTAACCACAAACAAAGACTAATCACTAGTAACTAATTACTCTTTCTTTCTTAAATAAGTAAAATCAAGTTGTTTCTTAACTAAATCTGCGTTTTTAACTTTAACGTAAACTTCGTCTCCTAATTGTATGATGTTTTTAGAAACTTCACCAACTAGTGCATATTGTTTATCATCAAATGTGTAATAATCATCTTTAATTTCTCTAATTCTACACATTCCTTCACATTTATTTTCAATGATTTCAACGTAAATTCCCCATTCAGTAGCACCAGAAACAACACCTAAGAATTCTTCATCTTTATGATCTTGCATGTATTTCACTTGCATGTATTTGATAGAATCCCTTTCGGCTTGTGTTGCTAAATATTCCATATTACTAGAATGTTCACATTTTACTTCATAATCTTCTGCTGAAGCACTTTTTCCACCATCTAAATAATATTGAAGTAATCTATGTACCATTACATCAGGATAACGTCTAATTGGTGATGTAAAATGACTGTAGTAATCAAATGCTAAACCATAATGACCAATATTCTCCGTTGAATATTTAGCCTTACTCATCGTTCTAATTGCCAAAGTGTCAATTAAATTTTGTTCTTTTTTACCATTAACATCTTGCATTAATTGATTTAAAGATTTAGAAACATCTTTTTTATTTCGTAAATCTAATTTGTAACCAAATTTAGAAATCAAGGCTTGAAGATTTAATAATTTATCTTCATTTGGTTCATCGTGAATTCTATAAACGAATGTTTTCTTTTGTTTTCCAATGAATTCTGCTACTTTTCTATTCGCTAAAAGCATGAATTCTTCAATTAAATGATTAGCATCTTTTGAAACTTTAAAGAAAACTCCAACAGGTTCAGCTTCTTCATTCAAATTGAATTTTACTTCTACTTTATCAAACGAAATGGCACCAGCTTGCATTCTTTTTTTACGAAGAATTTTGGCTAATTCATCTAATTTTAAAGTTGCTTCAACTATTGGTTCTGGAACTTGATATGATTCTCCAGTTATAGAAATATCAGCTGGAATTATATCTGACTTAGTTTCAATAATACTTTGTGCTTCTTCATAAGCAAATCGTTGATCTGAATAAGTTACAGTTCTTCCAAACCAAGAATCAACTATTTCAGCTTTATTATTCAATTGAAAGACTGCTGAAAATGTATATTTCTCTTCATGAGGACGAAGTGAACAAGCAAAATTAGATAAAACTTCAGGTAACATTGGTACAACTCTATCTACTAAATATACTGAAGTTGCTCTGCTATAAGCTTCATCATCTAAAATAGTTCCTTCTTTTAAATAATGCGAAACATCAGCAATGTGAATTCCAATTTCGTAATTTCCGTTATCTAAAACTTCAAATGATAATGCATCATCAAAATCTTTAGCATCTTTTGGATCAATAGTAAAAGTTAGCGTTTTTCGCATATCTCTTCTTTTATCAATCTCATCTTGCGTTATAGAAGTATCTATTTTTTTTGCGTATGCTTCTACTTCAATTGGAAAATCATAAGGCAAACCATATTCCGCTAAAATTGCGTGAATTTCAGTGTCATGTTCTCCAGGTTTTCCTAAAACTTTAGTTACTCTTCCAAAAGGGGAATCAGCTTTCTTTGGCCAATCTTCCATGGTTACTAAAACGACATCACCTTGTTCTGCTTCACCAATTTTATCTTTTGGAATAAAAATATCAGTGTACATTTTATTGTTAGCTGTTGTAACGAAAGCAAAGTTTTTTTGAATATCAATAACTCCAACAAAATCAACTTTATCTCTTTCTAAAATTTCTAAAACTTCAGCTTCTGGTTTACGAGAACTTCTTCTGTTATAAACATAAACTTTTACTTTATCTTTATCTAAAGCGTGATTTAAGTTTTGGAAAGGAATGTATACATCTTCTTCCAATTCATCACATACAAAATAACCTGATTTTCTGGTTGTCATATCGACTGTACCTTCGTAATATTCAGATTTTGCAATGATTTTGAATTTTCCTTTTTCTGGTTCTTCGATTTTTCCTTTTTGTTTTAAACGATTTAAATCTTTTATAATTTCGTTTCTACTTTTGGTATCATCTAAATTTAATGCAGCAGCAATTTGCTTGTAATTAAATGTTTTGTTAGCATCTTTTGCTATAATTTTTAATATTTGTGCAGTAAAATCTTTTTCGTTACTGCCATACTTTTTAACCTTCTTTGTCATATTCTTTTTCTTAATAAAGTTTAAAAGTACGAATTAGTATTAAGATTATAGAATTAAGTATTAAGATTTATTATAATGATAACATTTTTAATTTTTAGTTATCTTTAAAATTCAAAGTTTAATTTTAAAATTTAGAAGTTTTCAACATATATTAAAAACAACAAAAATATTTTTAATTAATTTTAAATTAATGGTGGTTATGATAGCTTGTTAATAGTTACTATAAAATTTTAAAAAACACATTGGATTTTTAGTTTGTATAATTTATACACATTAATTAACAATGTTATGAAATTGTAAAGTCCTAAATTTGAACTTATTTTTAGTTTTTATTAACAGTTGTTAACAACCAAAAAAAGGTAATTTTCCTTGATAAGTTTTTTTAAAATTTATGTTGATAAGTGTGTTTTTAATGCTTATAAATTTTCAAAAAATAATCGAAACTTTAATAGGATTTTAAAATGCAGTTTTGGATTAGATAAAATATCTATACAATGCTAAAAAACTTCTAAAAAACTATCTTAATTTATTAACAATTGATGTTAAATTAACATTAACTGATTATCAAGTAGTTGTAAAATTCTATTAACAATGCTTTTTTTGATAATTTTAATTAACTGTAAATCAGTAATCTATAAAAAAAAGTAAGAAAAGATGTTTTCTATTTACTTTATAATTCTGCTTTAACTAACTTTGTATCAAACATACACACTAAAAATAATACTAAATGAAAATTTCAATCGGAAACGACCATGCTGGTCCAGATTATAAAAAGGCAATTGTAGCTTATTTAGAAGAAAAAAGACATACAATTATTAACCATGGAACAGATACTTTTGATAGTGTTGATTATCCAGACTTTGGACATGAAGTTGCTTATGATGTACAAATGAAAAAAGCCGATTTTGGAATTGTAATTTGTGGTTCAGGAAATGGAATTGCAATGACTGCAAATAAACATCAAGATGTTCGTGCTGCTTTATGTTGGATTAAAGAAATTGCTGAATTAGCTCGTCAACATAATGATGCTAATGTAATAAGTATTCCGGCAAGATATACTTCAATTCCACAAGCTGTTGCAATGGTTGAAACTTTTTTAACTACAGAATTTGAAGGCGGAAGACATGCTAATAGAGTAAATAAAATTGCTTGTAAATAATAATTTAGATATTCGGATTTTCAGATTAAAGATTTTCAGATGTAATTTTTAAAAATAACGTTTAGTACTATCTTACTTTTTCTGAACATCTAATGTCTGAAAATCTGAAAATCCAAAATAATGAGTCACAACCACATTCATAAACATCAAGTACAAGGAAAAAACTTATTGTATTCCATTTTATTGAATGTGGTTATTACGGTTGCACAAGTTATAGGTGGAATAATTTCAGGAAGTTTAGCGTTACTTTCAGATGCATTACATAATTTTTCGGATGTTATATCCTTAGTTATCAGTTATGTTGCTCATAAATTATCAAGAAGAAAGGCATCTTATGAACAAACTTTTGGGTTAAAACGTGCTGAACTAATTGCAGCTTTCGTAAATGCTTTGTCTTTAATTGTTGTGGCAATTTATTTGGTTTATGAAGCTATTTCTCGCTTTTTTCATCCACATGATATTCAACCAACAATAGTTATTTGGTTAGCAGCACTTGGAATTTTAGTCAATGGTTTTTCTGTTTTATTGCTAAAAAAAGACGCTGATCACAACCTAAATATGAAATCGGCTTATTTACATTTATTAACAGATATGTTAGCATCTGTTGCAGTTTTGATTGGAGGAGTTTTAATGTATTATTTTCAAATTTATTGGATAGATAGTGTTTTAACTTTGATAATAGCAATTTACTTAATCATTGTTGGAGCTGATTTATTATTAAAAGCCACCAAAATGTTAATGCTTTTTACACCAGAAGAAATTGATATAAAAGAAATTGTAAAAACAGTCAATCAAATAAAAGGTGTAAAATTATTGCATCACGTTCATGTTTGGCATTTAAATGAAGAAGAATTACATTTAGAAGCACATTTAGATTGTTCAGAAGATATAAAGTTGAGCGAATTCAACGATATGTTACATCAAATAGAGAAAGTGTTGTTTGAAAAATTTCATATTAATCACGTAAATATCCAACCAGAATTTCAAAAAGAAGATCCAAAAGAAATAATTGTGCAGGATTAATTTTTATATTCAAATAAAAAAGCTACATTTCTTTACAATTAAAATAGAAAATGAGCGGAGAAAAACCACAGTTAAAAAAACAATATTATCCCATAAATTCTAACCTAAGAAGTTATTTAGAAAAGTATAAAAGACTAACCAAAACCAGAGTTTTTTATGATGATTTGTTACGTTTTCAAGGAGGTATATCTGTTTTTGATAAAGAAGACAAAGATACTTTATGGGTTAGAGTTTACTACAACGAATTTGAAAAGTACGAACTAGATAAGAGTCTAAAAAAAGTATATACACTATTACATTCAGATGGAGATGAAAGTAGTATAGAGTATTTAAATGTTGATTATATTGATTTTTGCACCTTTGGAAACTCAAAACCATTTCGAGTAAAAATCAGAAATATTCTAAACGACAATTACACACATTTTTACATAAAACAAGCAGATGCTTCAAGAATTTTTGGTTTAGAAATTGAACATATTATTTCACCAAATAGCATTAACTTTTTAGTTTTTGAAAACACACTTATAGAAGAACACATTGTTGGAATTCCAGGAGATGTTTTTTTAGAAGAAAACTTAAAAGAATGTAATGAACATGAGAAAACTCAAATAGCAAAAGAGTTTGTAAAATTCAATGAGCGTTGTATGATTGGCCTTTTAGGAGATATGCGTTCTTATAATTTTGTGGTTATTCCGATTTATGATTTTGACCAACGAATTTTTAGAATTAGAGCCATCGATTTTGACCAACAAAGTTATGAAGGAAGTTTTAAACTTTACAAACCTCACTTATTTAAAGAAAATTTTAAGTTTTCAGAATTAGTTCAAAATAAATTGAATCCTAAATCAATTACACAATATCAAATAGAAGAACGTTCAATTATTGTAAAAAGGTTAATTGATACAAAAGCAAGATTAAGACGATTAATTGAAGCTATGAAATCGACAAAGCTAGCACCAATTGAACATATTCAGCAACTACAAGAAGAAATTTATGAAGTGACTCTAGATATGGATTTCAAAAAAGCCAATTCAATGGGAGAAATTGTTCAAGCAGCTTTAAATTTTATGATCAGAAATTATAAGGTAGAAGACAATAATTAATTTGAGAAAAACACTATTCATACTTTGTACGTTAGGAATTATTTCTTGTAAAAAAGAAGTAAAAGAACCTATTGAAAAAATTCAAGAACAAAAAAAAACTCAAATAGATTCAATTCTTAAACAAACTGAAACTATTGAAACTAACAAAAACAGTTCTGAAACAACTATAAAAGACACTTCATTTGTTAACATACAAACTTTAAGTTCTTACTTCGTTTTAGATTTAAAATACGCTACAACAGATAATTTTTTAAAACAAAAAGTATATGATTGTCCCGAATGTTTTTTAAGAATTAGTACTGCAAAAGCTTTGGTAAAAGCCAATAAAGAATTTATTAAAAAAGGTTTCCGTATAAAATTATATGATTGTTATCGACCATTAGATGTCCAAAAAAAAATGTGGAAAATTTTACCAGGAACAAATTATGTAGCAAATCCCAAGAAAGGATCAAAGCATAATCGTGGAGCTGCAGTTGATTTAACTTTAGTAGATTCTTTAGGAAATGAATTAGACATGGGAACAAAATTTGATTTTTTTGGTCCAGAAGCACATCATACGTATACAAAACATTCAAAGCAAGTTTTAGCGAATCGAAAATTACTTAAAGAAACCTTAGCAAAATATAATTTTAAAAGCATTTATAACGAATGGTGGCATTATGAATTTCGTCCAGAAAGATACTCTACAGTCTCTAATTTTAAATGGAAATGCGAATAATATTTAACTTTACTGACTATGCAAACAATTGATAAAGCCTTAATTAAAAGTATTTATAAAAAGAGAAACGAAAACTCCCATAAAGGAAATTATGGTCATTCTTTATTAATTGCAGGAAGTAAAAATAAAATGGGAGCAGCTTTGATAGCTTCAAAAGCCTGTTTGCGTTCTGGAACAGGTTTACTAACCGTTTCAATTCCTGAAGAAGAAAGAAATACGCTAAATACTTTTTTACCAGAAGCAATGCTTTCTTTTAGAGATAACCTCATAGATTTTTCATTGTTTGATGTTGTTGGAATCGGACCAGGTTTAGAACAAAATGAAGCGGCTCAAAAATTAGTTTATTCTGTTTTTTTAAAAGCAAAATCTTTAGTTATTGATGCAGATGCTTTAAATATTTTAGCCCAAAATCAAGATTGGTTTAGTCAGTTACCCAAAAACTCAGTTTTAACACCACATCCAAAAGAGTTTGATAGATTATTTGGAAATCATGATTCTGAAGAAGAGCGAAGAACAACAGCTATAGTTAAAGCAAAAGAATTCAATTGTATACTAGTTTTAAAAGGACACAAAACGTTTATAACAAACGGAATAGATTCTTTTGAAAACACAACAGGAAATTCAGGCCTAGCAAAAGGTGGTTCTGGTGATGCTTTAACTGGAATGATAACTGCATTTTTAGCACAAAATTATACATGTTTAGAAGCAAGCGTTTTAGGAGTTTACCTTCATGGATTAGCAGCAGACATTACCTTAGAATCACAAAGTGAAGAAAGTATGTTAATAACAGATGTTATTGAAAACATAGGACTTGCTTTTCAAAAAATTCAAGAATAAAATTCAAGAATAAACTTCATATAAATTCATCACTATTTTTAGTAAACTGAAGTAATTTGCATAAATTGCACCTTAGAAATATAACACCTAAATGAACCAAATTCAATTTATAAAAACAGTTGTAAACACTGTTGATAAAAACATAGAAGCCACTTTAAAATTACTTTCAGAAGATTGTACAATTCCCTTTATTTCGCGTTACCGAAAAGATACAACCGGAAATTTAGATGAGGTTCAAATTGAAAATATTGCCAAACTTTCAAAGCAATATGACGAAATCGTAAAACGAAAAGATTCCATTCTAAAAACAATTGAAGAACAAGGTCAATTAACTTCAGAACTAAAATCAAAAATCCAAAACAGTTTCGATTTACAAGAAATTGAAGATTTGTATTTGCCTTATAAAAAGAAGAAAAAAACCAAAGCTGATGTAGCTCGTGAAAACGGATTAGAACCTTTGGCAAAAATCATAATGGCTCAAAACAATGACGAAATTGACTTTGAAGCTTCAAAATACATTTCAAAAAATGTTGTAAACGAAGATGAAGCCTTACAAGGTGCAAGAGACATTATTGCCGAATGGATAAACGAAAATGTTTTTGTCAGAAAGAATCTTCGTCGATTGTTTCAAAGAAAAGCTACTGTAACTACAAAAGTGGTTAAGAAGAAAGCTGAAGAAGAAGATGCTCAAAAATTCAAACAATATTTTGATTGGTCAGAACCAATTTCAAAAGCACCTTCACATAGATTATTAGCCATGCTTCGTGCTGTAAATGAAGGTTTCATAAAACTAAAAGTTGAGGTTGATAATGATGAAGCTATAGATTTCATTGAAGAAAACACCTTAAAAGGTAGAAATGAATCTACAGAACAAGTCAAAATTGCTATAAAAGACAGTTACAAACGTCTATTAGAACCAGCAATTTCAAACGAAACTCTGCAAGAAGCAAAAACTAAAGCCGATGAAAAAGCCATTGAAGTTTTTGCTGGTAATTTAGGGCAATTATTATTAGCACCACCTTTAGGTGAAAAACGAATTTTAGCGATTGATCCAGGTTTTAGAAGTGGTTGTAAAATTGTTTGTTTGGATGAAAAAGGAGATTTGTTATATAACGAAACCATTTATCCACACGCACCACAAAACGAAAGCGGAATGGCAATGAAGAAAATCCGTTCCATGGTAAACGCTTACAATGTTGAAGCCATTTCTATTGGAAACGGAACAGCAAGTCGTGAAACCGAATTTTTTATCAAAAAAATTGCTTTTGACAAACCCGTTCAAGTATTTGTAGTTTCAGAAGCTGGAGCATCAGTTTATTCAGCATCAAAAATTGCTCGTGAAGAATTTCCAAATTTTGATGTAACCGTTCGTGGTTCAGTTTCTATTGGAAGAAGATTGTCAGATCCTTTAGCTGAATTAGTAAAAATCGACGCAAAATCCATTGGAGTTGGTCAATACCAACACGATGTCGACCAAACCAAATTAAAAGAAGAATTAGACAATACTGTTGTTCGATGTGTGAATTCTGTTGGAATAAACATCAACACAGCTAGTAAATCTCTATTAAGTTACGTCTCTGGAATTGGAGAAAAAATGGCAGAAAACATTGTAGCTTATCGTTCAGAAAACGGTCCTTTTGAAGACCGAAAACAAATCAAAAAAGTACCAAGATTAGGAGAAAAAGCTTATCAACAAGCCGCAGCATTTATCAGAATAAAAGACGGAAAAAACCCTTTAGACAATTCAGCGGTTCATCCAGAAGCTTATAAAATTGTGGAAAAAATGGCAAAAGATTTGAAAATTTCGGTTGAAGATTTAATCGGAAATAAAGAAAAAATAAGCCAAATAAAATTAGAGAACTACATCACTGCTGAAATAGGAATTTTAGGATTAAAAGACATCGTAAAAGAACTAGAAAAACCAGGATTAGATCCAAGAAAATCAGCCAAAGTATTCGAATTTGATCCAAACGTAAAAACCATAAAAGACTTAAGAACTGGAATGATTTTACCAGGAATTGTTAATAACATAACAGCTTTCGGTTGTTTCGTAGATGTTGGAATCAAAGAAAGTGGTTTGGTTCACATTTCGCAACTAAAAGAAGGCTTTGTTTCTGATGTAAATGAAGTAGTAAAACTACACCAACACGTTCAAATAAAAGTCGTTGAGGTTGATGAAGCTAGGAAAAGGATTCAATTGACGATGATTTTGTAAAACACAAAAAATCCCAAACTCCAACTTATAAAAATTGGAATTTGGGATTTTATTTTTTTAAATTTTAAAAAAGCTTACTCTTTTGTAGTAGTTTCGTCTTTTTTAGAATCTTTATTTTCTTCTTCTTTCATAGCGTTCTTAAATTCTTTAACGCCACCACCAAGACCTTTCATTAATTCAGGAATTTTTTTACCACCAAAAAGTAATAATATGATAACCACAACTAAGATTATTTGTGGAGCACCAATTACACCTAAAAATATAGATAATGTATTCATTTTTTTAAGATTTAATACTGCAAAGATAAAAAGAAAATAACAAATGCTACTTTTTTAACGAATAATTATCCATAAGCTAATCTCTTAACAAAGCATAATTCTTATATTTGTAAAACAAACGGTTAAAAAATGTCCAAAAAAAGAATCAAAAGACAACTATTAAAAAATAAATTATTCAACAAACGAAGACTTGTAATTCTTAACGAAGACACGTTTGAAGAAACATTTTCATTAAAATTAAACTTAATGAATGTCTTTGTTGGAGCAACACTTTCAGCTATATTTTTAATTTCAATAACTACATACATAATTGCGTTTACACCACTTCGCGAATATATTCCAGGATATGCATCTACCAAATTAAAACAAGACGCAATTGTTCTAGCCATCAAATCAGATTCTCTTCAAAACAATGTAGAATTAAATAACAAATACATTGCTTCTATAAAAAAAGTACTAATTGGAGAATTAGAATATGCCAAATTAAATAAAGATTCTCTTCAAAATAACAACATCGTTAAACCAGAAGATTTTGATGTAAAAACCACCAAAGAGGAACAAGAATTAAGAGATCAAGTAGCAATTGAAGACAAATACAATGTGTTTGATAACGCAAAAGCAAAAGTCAATTTTGTATTATTTCCACCAACAAACGGAAAAATCATTAAAAAATACAATCCAGTTGCTAAAAACTATGGAATCGAAATTGCCGTAGCAAAAGACACACCCATTAAAGCGGTTGCATCAGGAACAATTTTGTTTGCTGATTGGACACCAAATTATGGCTATGTTGTGATTATTAAACACAAAGACGAACTGATATCAGTATATAAAAATATAGCATTTTTAACAAAATCCGTACGAGATAATGTTCGTTCTGGAGAAGTTATTGGTCAAGCCGGAAGCACCGAATTTCAAAACAACAGCAACAATTTCTATTTTGAACTTTGGAAAGAAGGTTTTCCTATAAATCCAACGCAATTTATTAATTTTCAGTAATGTTTTTAGGAGCTATTTCCAGCCATCCATTACAAGTTTTTTGCAAAAAACATGTTTTTGTAAGTTATAAAAAGAGCTTCCTTTGGTCGCTTTTTTACAACCACAAAAACTACATTTTTTCACAAAAAAGCTATTCATTCATGTCTGGGCTAATTCACAAACTATGAGTATAAAAAGTTTCGCAGCAAAAATATTTGCCAAAAGCATACATTCAAAAACTCAAAAATGGGCTTCAAATCCAGTTGAAACCCAGCAAAAAGTTTTTTTAGACTTAATTCAACAAGCTTCCGAAACCGAATTCGGAAAAGACCATAATTTTTCACAAATAAAATCACATCAAGACTTTGTAAAGAAAGTTCCAGTAAGAGATTATGAAGGTTTAAAAACCTATGTTGATAAAGTTGTAAAAGGTGAAACAGACATTCTTTGGAAAGGAAAACCTTTATATTTTGCCAAAACATCAGGAACAACTTCTGGGGCCAAATATATTCCATTGACAAAAGAATCAATGCCCTTTCATATTCAAGCGGCTCGAAATGCTATTTTAAGCTACATTCACGAAACAGGTAAAGCCGATTTTGTTGACGGAAAAATGATTTTCTTACAAGGAAGTCCAACTTTAGAAGACAAAAACGGAGTCATGTTAGGTCGTTTATCCGGAATTGTAGCTCATTTTGTACCCGCTTATCTACAAAAAAACAGAATGCCAAGTTGGGAAACCAATTGCATAGAAGATTGGGAAACTAAAGTCAACGCAATTGTAGAAGAAACCATAAACGAAGACATGGCAGTCATTTCCGGAATTCCATCTTGGGTACAAATGTATTTTGAAAAACTAAAAGAAAAAGCGAATAAACCGGTTGGAGAAATATTTAAAAACTTCAATTTATTCATTTATGGAGGCGTAAATTACGAACCATATAGAGCCAAATTCGAAAATTTAATCGGTCGAAAAGTCGATTCAATTGAATTATTTCCCGCTTCAGAAGGCTTTTTTGCTTATCAAGATTCCCAAACAGAAAAAGGAATGCTTTTGTTATTAAATTCAGGTATTTTCTATGAATTTATAAAAGCCAACGAATTTCATAACGAAAACGCAAAAAGACATACAATAGGAGAAGTCGAATTAGGTATAAACTACGTTCTAATCATTTCCACAAATGCTGGACTTTGGGCTTACAATATTGGTGACACAGTTCAATTTACAAATTTAAAACCTTATAGAATAATAGTTTCTGGAAGAATAAAACATTTTATTTCAGCTTTTGGAGAACACGTAATTGCAAAAGAAGTTGAAAGTGCTTTGCAAGAAGCCACAGAAAACACAGAAGTTCGTGTAAACGAATTCACGGTTGCGCCACAAATAAATCCAAATTCAGGTTTACCTTATCACGAATGGTTTATAGAATTTCAAAACGAACCCAATAATTTAGAAGAATTTGCGTTAAAAATCGATAACGCTATGCGAAAACAAAACGTTTATTATGACGATTTAATTGTAGGCAAAGTTTTGAGAACATTAGTCGTTTCTAAAGTACCAAAAAATGGTTTTCAAGACTATATGAAATCGATTGGAAAATTGGGAGGACAAAACAAACTACCAAGATTAAGTGATAATAGAACAATTGCAGATAAGTTAGGAAGAGAATAGAAAAAAGATGAAAGAAAAAAGATTATTATTTTTACTATTACTAACAACACTTCCCCTCTCAGCACAAATAAAAGGAGTTGTTTTGGATAGTATTTCGGGCAAACCTATTGCTTATGCAGCCGTTATATACGAAAATTCAAGAATTGGAGTAAATACAGATGAAAAAGGAAATTTTATTTTACCTCAAAAAGATTCATTAAACATAATTCATGTTTCTAATTTGGGTTATTTTGATAAAAAAATATCCAAAAATTCAAATTTAATTATAAAACTTGCTCCAAAAACTTATGAATTAAATGAGGTTGTTGTTATTGGAAAGCTTAACACTCAAGAATTAGTTTTAGGTGAATTAAAAAAAGATGGAACATCATATGGAAATGGAGGAACATCTCATATGTGGGGACGTTTTTTTAAATTTGAAAAGGAAAACAAAACATTTCAGTTTATTAAAGAAATTAAATTTATAACAAGATCAAGAGTTAAAAATTCAAAAATAAAACTTCGAATATTCACAATTGACTCATTAAAAGAAATTGAAACAAATATTTTAGAAGATGAAATAATAATAACTTGTAAAAAAGGAAAGCAACTACAAACAATTGACTTAACAAGTTATAAATTAGTTTTTCCAAAAGAAGGCTTAATGATTGCTTTTGAAAGTTTAGTTATAGAAGAAAATAAGTTTGAATATAAATATACAATGGAAGGAAAAAAAGGCAGGTTTGAAGGAGTTACTTATGAACCTCACATTGTTGGATATTTCGATTCAGAACCTAATGTATATTTAATTAAAAATAACAAAGCATCATTATTTAATTTTCAACCAAAAGGTTATAAAACGTATCATAATATAAGTTTACAATTAACCTTAACTAATTAAAAAATTCGACAATATTTTCAATTTAAATCACAAATGAAAAAAATCATTCTTTTATTACTAACCACATTTTCCCTTTCAGCACAAGTAAAAGGTGTTGTTTTAGATAGTATTTCTGGAAAACCAGTTGCTTATGTTGGAGTATTTACTTCAAAACCAGAATTTAATTTTTCTACAGATAAAAAAGGAAAATTTAAAGCAGAAAACTTAACCAAACAAGATACGTTATGGTTTTTTACAACAGGTTATGAAGAAAAGAAAATTACGGTTGAAAATTTAGATAAAAAAATTCTTTTAAAACCAAACGCTAATACTCAGGAAACGGAAAATATTGATTTATATAATCAAAAAAAACAATGGATAGATTTTCAAACCAATAATAATTCACATTCAGCTTCATCATATGCAGCAACATCTTTAAAAGCGTATTTTATAGAGGGAATTAGCAATCAAAAAAATAAATTATTTTTAGATAATTTAAGTCTATCAACATTAAATTTTTCTGAAAAATCTAACATTTTTAAAATAAGGTTTTTCAAAACGGATTCACTTAAAAACATAGGAGAGGAATATAATATTGATCCTTTAATAATAAATGTAAAATCTTCAGATAGTGATGGAGTGAATAATATCATTAAAAACTTTATACAAACACATGATATAAATATTTTAGATAGAAAAATTGAAATTCCAGAGAATGGCTTTTTTATTGCAATTGAAGTTATAAACATCAAAAAAAACAGATATACAATGGATCATAATGGTACAAAAGTCATAAGTATTTCTCCTTCTATTAAAACAACAAAGTTAGAAACCAAAGTTTATCAGTACAATAAAGGTAAATGGAAAGCAACAGATAAAATGAATAATTATCCTGACTTTAAAATATCAATAGCAACTACACAAAACTAAAAATAGTATATTTGCAGGTTAGAAAAACAGATTATGAAAGAAATTAAAAACATATCACGTTCAAGAGCACAGGAATCATCTGCTGCCATTGAGCGTTTATACATAAGTATGCGTCACCTTTTTAACAGAGGTTTTTATAAGCCAATGGGAGTTTCTGGAGAAACTTTGCGTGAAGCATTATTATCATTACGTCCAGAAATTTATGGAAGTATTGCAGAAGAAAAAGTAGAATTAAGCGGATTATTATACGTTATTGAAAGACTTCCAGTAGGAATAGAGCAATGTCGTTTTATTAACTTAACTTCAGATGAAGGGTATTCAAATTCGCATTTTAAAGCCATTGTTCCTCCAAAAAGAAGAAGAAATTGTTACAGAATTGATGACGAACAAATGAACGTGGAAATTACACGTGGTCGTTCTGATATTTATGATATTTTAACGCATTTGACATTTATTTTCATCGAATCACACAAAATTAAAGACCGAGTTTTAATTGATGAAATTGGAGAAGTTACTCGCGACTGGCAAAAATTAGAGCAATTAGTACATCAAAATAAAAAGCTAACTGTAGTTGAAAGAGAAACAGCTATTTCACATATTTCAAGTGTTTTAGGAAGAACTTTTGCAGAAGTACAAGCTATTTATCCAGATTTTTCAACTCCAGAAGCACCAGAACGTTTTTTACACATTGTATATTGGTTGGGAAAACTTGCAATTGAAGAGGTTACTGTAAACAACAAAAGAACGATTACTTTTAGTCCAATTTTAAGAGAACGATTAGGACATCATATTTATGGAGAAATTTGGGCAAACAGTATTAAAGAAGTTTTGAAAAAAAACAATTTAATAGAACGACCAATCCATGTTATTAGTGCTAATATGCACAGTGTGATGAATTCTATCTTTGCAGAACCGGTTCTTGGAAAAAAATATAAAGATGCTACTGAATTTCAAATTTTTGAAGATTTAAGTGGCTCTAATAACAAAGATTTACGCAAAAAAGTTGAAGATTACGCTCTTAAAAACGGAATGATTTCTCTACCAGATACATCAGGAACAAATATTGATGTTCAAATTTTTGATACAGCACAAATTGATTTTAAAAAATCAGCTTTTCCAACAGCAACTTTTGAAAAAGAGAAGCCCGTTTTAATCGTAATGGATTATGCTTTTGGAGAACAAGCTTTTGAAACTATTGATGAGTTATTAAAGCCATATAAAATTGATAAAACGAAAATATTTTTAAATGTTGAATCGGTTTCGATAATGGGAAAAGCAGGAATTCTTGAAGGAGGAAAAGGAGATATTATGATTCCTTGTGCTCACATCAATGAAGGAACAGCTGATAATTATCCTTTTGAAAATGAATTAACCAAAGAAATGTTCGAAGGAAAAGGAATTCCGGTTTTTGCTGGACCAATGGTTTCGGTTTTAGGAACTTCGTTGCAAAACAGAGATTTATTAAAATTCTTTCACGAATCAACTTGGCAAGCTATTGGTTTAGAAATGGAAGGAGCTTATTATCAAAAAGCTATTCAATCTGCTTCAAAAATCAGAAAAAGCATCAATCCTAATGTAAAAGTAAGATATGCTTATTACGCTTCTGATAATCCTTTAGAAACAGGAAGTACATTAGCATCTGGTGGTTTAGGAACAACAGGAGTTAAACCAACGTATTTAATTACTATAAAGATTTTAGAACAAATATTTAACACAAAATAATTAACATAACATGAGTACAAATCCTCAAGAACAAGAAATAGATTTAGGTCAATTGACAAAAAAAATTGGCAGTTTTTTTCAAAGTTTAGTTGATTCTATTTTTGATTTTATATTATTTTTAAAAAGAAACATTATCATACTAGGAATTCTATTTATACTTGGAATAGTATTAGGATATATATCAGATAAAAAAACAAATGAGTACGACCATGAAGTAGTAGTTATACCTAATTTTGGTAGCGTTGACTATTTGTATTCAAAGATAAAACTGATCAATTCAAAAAGAAAAGAAGGAGATACACTTTTTTTAAAATCTATTGGTATTAAAGAGCCTGGAAAACTAGGTCCAATAGAAGTAGAACCTATAATGGATGTATATAAATTCATTCAAGACAAAGAGTCAAATTTTGATTTAATTAGATTAATGGCAGAAGACGGTGATATAGATAAAATTATTGAAAATGAAACCACTGCAAAAAATTATCCATATCATTTAATTAAAATTAAAACTAAAAATGCTTCAAAAAGAGAAGATTTTTTAGACCCAATTTTAAATTATTTTGAAAACTCTGATTACTTTTCAAAAATCCGATCAGAAGTGGCTAGTAACCTTAAAATTGAAATACTCTCAAATGAGCAAACATTAGTTCAAATTAATGATATTTTAAATGATATTCCAAAACAATCAGGAAAATCAACTTCTGTATATATAAGTGAAAACAATCAACTTAATGAAGTTATAAAATCAAAAGAGCAACTTGTTAATAAGCAATCCTCAAACCGAATAGCCTTATTAAACTTTGAAAAAACAATAAAAGAAATATCAGTAACACTAAACATCAAAGACATTAAAGGTACTAATGGTAAATTAAAATTTGTTTACCCTTTACTATTTGTTTTTTTATTTTTAGTTATAGCTGCTTTTAGAAATTTTTATAAAAAGCAATTAGCAAAAAGAAATTTAGCATAAAACTCTAATACTAAAACAATGAAAGGAATAATATTAGCAGGTGGCTCAGGAACAAGATTACACCCATTAACATTAGCTGTGAGTAAGCAATTGATGCCTATTTATGATAAGCCAATGATTTATTATCCATTGTCAACTTTAATGTGGGCTGGAATTAATGAAATTTTAATTATTTCTACACCACACGATTTACCTTTATTTCAACAATTGTTAGGTGATGGAAAAAGATTAGGTTGTCGTTTTGAATATGCTGTACAAGAAAACCCAAACGGATTAGCAGAAGCTTTTATTATTGGAAAAGAATTTATTGGTGATGATAAAGTAGCATTAATTTTAGGAGATAATATTTTCTACGGAACAGGTTTAGCGGAATTACTTCAAGCAAATAACGATCCAGATGGAGGAATTATTTATGCTTATCACGTTCACGATCCAGAACGATATGGAGTAGTTGATTTTGATAAAGACGGAAATGTGCTTTCTATTGAAGAAAAACCAGAACAACCAAAATCTAATTATGCAGTTCCAGGAATTTACTTTTATGACAACTCTGTTGTTGAGGTTGCAGCTAATATAAAACCAAGTCATAGAGGAGAATTAGAAATTACAGATGTAAATAAAGAATATCTAAAAAGAGGAAACTTAAAAGTAAGTATATTAGATAGAGGAACAGCTTGGTTAGATACAGGAACATTTCAATCTTTAATGCAAGCCGGACAATTTGTACAAGTTATTGAAGAAAGACAAGGTTTAAAAATTGGAGCCATTGAAGAAGCTGCTTTTAAAATGGGATTCATTGATGCTAATCAATTAAAAGAATTAGCACAACCTTTATTAAAAAGTGGTTATGGTACACATTTAATGAGCTTATTAGAAAAATAAAAAAATAAGAACAATGCAATTTAATTTTTGATGTTGTTCTTGAAATTTAAATTGAACATGAATTTTATTGAGACAAAATTAGAAGGTTGCTTTATTATTGAGCCAAAAATAATCAAAGACGAAAGAGGTTATTTTATGGAAAGTTTTAATGAAAACACTTTTCAAAAAGGAATTGGAAAAGACATCCATTTTGTTCAAGACAATCAATCTTATTCAACTCAAGGAGTTTTAAGAGGACTTCATTATCAAACAGGAGAACATGCTCAAGCTAAATTAGTTCGTGTTTTACAAGGAGAAGTTTTAGACGTTGCTGTTGATATTCGACCAGATTCAAAAACATTCGGTCAATTTGAATCTATTTTACTTTCTGGAGAAAATCAAAAGCAATTTTTTGTTCCAAGAGGTTTTGCTCATGGTTTTTTGGTTCTAAGTGAAACGGCAACTTTTTTCTATAAATGTGATAATTTTTACAACAAAGAAAGTGAAGGAGGAATAATTTTTAATGATTCTTCTTTAAATATAGATTGGCAATTTCCAATTGAGAAATGCATTATTTCTGAAAAAGATCAAATTTTACCAGAATTAATAAAGGCTAAAAAAGTATGGTAGTTTTAGTAACAGGAGCAAATGGACAATTAGGACAATCTCTTCAATTTATTGAAAAGAACTATCCTAATATTGAATTTGTTTTTTGTAATTCAGAAAAATTAGACATTACAAATTATGACAATGTAAATGCTGTTTTTAATGAATTTATTCCGGATTATTGTATAAATGCAGCAGCTTACACAGCAGTTGATAAAGCTGAATCAGAACCAGAAAAAGCCTATTCAATTAACGTTCTTGGTCCACAAAATTTAGCAAAAATTTGTAAAATAAACAACACTGTTTTATTACATGTTTCCACAGATTTTATCTTTGATGGAAGTAAAACAACTCCTTATACTGAATTAGATATTCCTAATCCAACTGGAGTTTATGGACAAACCAAATTAGATGGAGAATTAGCCATTCAAGATATTTGGGAAAAACATTTTATAGTTAGAACTTCTTGGGTTTATTCGCAATTTGCCAATAATTTTATGAAAACTATGTTGCGTTTAGCATCAGAAAGAGATAGTTTATCTGTTGTTGATGATCAGATTGGAACACCAACAAACGCTGTTGATTTAGCCGAAGTTTTAGTAACAATAATAACGGAACACTCAAAACGCAACACTGAAAAATTTGGAGTTTACAACTTCAGCAATGAAGGGCAATGTTCTTGGTTTGATTTTGCAAAAAAAATATTTGAAGTAAATAACATCAACATAGATTTACATTCAATTCCTACTTCAAGTTATCCAACACCTGCAAAAAGACCTGCTTATAGTGTTTTAGATAAAAGTAAGATTAAGAATGTTTTTGGTGTTAAAATTGACAGTTGGGAAACGAGTTTAAGTAAAATCTAATCAACCTTTTTTGCAATACAAAAAGTACTAACGCCAAAAGGAAAATTGATTCGTTTTAATAATTTATTTTCAAAAACAATTAATTGAAGTAAAAGATTGTTTATAAATGAATTTCCAACAGAAATATCACTTACTCCAGATTTTTTTTGATTCGTTAAAACAGAAATTTTTCTAAAAACATAAACTGGAACAAACAAGAAAAAATTCCAATAACTAGCTTTGATTATCTCTAAATTTTCATTTACTATTTTCGTTTTTAATTCGTTTTTTGTGTAACGTCTAAAATGCATATTTACTTCATCATGATAACTCCATAAACTCATAAAAGCCGGAACAAAAACATACATTTTTCCGTTAGTTTTCAATAAGTTTTTCCAATTTTTTAATGCTTTTTCATCATTTTCCAAATGTTCTAAACAATCTGAAGCTATAATAACATCAAACTTTTCGGTTAAAATAATATTTTGGGCATCCATAACAAAAGTGTTTTTCAATCCATTTTTCTTACTATTTAATATAGCTTTTTCACTAATGTCTATACCAAATAAGTTATTAGAATTAAAACCAATTTTTTCTAAATCCATTAGGAAAACTCCAGATGAACAACCAATATCTAAGATTTTGGAATCTTTAGGAGCAGTTTTAAGCAAATCAATTAGATATTTTCTTCGCGATTTGAACCACCAATGTTTTGTTTCTACATCATGATATTTTTTTTCAAAATTTTCTTCCATGATGCTTAATCTATTTTTTTATCTATAAAATATCTAGGTCTTTGTTTTACTTCAGCATATATTTTACCGATATATTCACCAATAATTCCAAAACAAAATAACTGCACACCTCCTAAAAAATACATTGGCAAAACAGTAGATAGCCAACCGGGTACATAATTACCTGTATATAGTCCAAAAAGTGCATAAGCAGACATTATTAAGCATAAACAAAAGATCGCAAAACCAATAATTGTTACCAATCGTAAAGGATAATTACTAAAAGAAGTAATTCCGTTCCAAGCAAAAGAAATCATTTTTAAAATAGAATATTTTGATTTTCCGGCCAAACGTTCCAAACGATTATAATAGACCGTTTTTTGATTAAAACCTATTGTTGGGATAATGCCTCGTATAAACAAATTAATCTCTCCATATTCAGCTAAAGCATTTAGAACACGCTTGCTACAAAGTCTAAAATCTGCGTGGTTATAAACAATGTTTACTCTCATTTTTTTCATTAACTTATAAAAAAGTAAAGCCGTATTTCTTTTAAAAAAAGAATCGTTTTTTCTTTCTTTTCTAACACCATAAACAACATCTGTTCCTTGAGAAAACTTAATTATCATTTCTTCAATAACATTAATATCATCTTGTAAATCTGCATCAATTGAAATTAACGCATCAGCGTCCTCTTTATAAGTAAGAAGTCCTGCAAGTAAAGCATTTTGATGCCCCACATTTTTAGCCAACTTTAAACCTTTAATCTGACTGTGTTTTTTAGCATTTTCTTCAATAATTTTCCAAGTAGAATCGTTGCTTCCATCATCTATAAATACAATGAAACTTTTTTCGGAAATGCAATTTTTTAAAATTAATTCTTCAATAACTGAGTTTAATCGTAAAGAAGTTTCATTTAAAACTAACGCTTCATTGTAACAAGGAGAAATAATTCCTATTTGTGGTTTATTCATAATTTGTTATAAAGATTTTTTAGCACTGAACTAAAGTACAAATTTAATTTTAAAAGTAGATTAAATAATTTTCAGCGTTAAAATAAACTATTGTAAATTTTTTCGTTTGGAAAAGATTTCTTCTTTATTAAATAGCAAATCTTGTTTACTGTTTAAAAAAGAATAAAAAAGCAAACTAAAATAAAACAAACCAAATTGTCTATAAAAAAAGTCTTCTATTAAACAGACTAGTAAAACATTTAAAACAACCACATACAATAGAAAAGAATTAATTTTTAAAGTAAATCGGATGATAGTAATGATGTAATATAGAAAAAATAAGAGTCCAAAAATCCCACTAGAAATTAACATATACATAAAGTAATTGTGTGTTAAGTACTTTTTGTCTTTATAAAACTCTGAATCATAATTTGATTTAAAACAGTCTAAAATTACATTTTTGGCATTAGTAAAACCAACACCAGTTATAAAGTTATCTTCAGCAATTTGTTTGCTACAATTAAAAATAGCCATTCTAATATTTGTCGAATCATACGACATTCCTTCTGGGGGATTATTATAACTATTTACAATTTCTACAAATCTATTTTTTACACCTGGAACATACTTAATCATTCCAACCGAGCCAATAAACAATAGTATTATTGCGAGAGCTTTATATCTTTTAGCGATTTTAAACTTAAAGATTATTATAAACACCAACATTAAAACTAAAAAAACCATGTTCAGCTTTGCTAGTAGTACAATAGAAGTTATCATGAAAGTTAAAACAAATATGATTTCACTCCATTTCTTTTCAGTTATGATTTTTAAGGCTGAAAAACCAGTTGTAAAGATTAATATTGAAGTAAAATAGGTAGGATGAATTCTAAAAAAAGGAATTTCATGATAAATAAAATCTCTAAATTTTGGAATTTCATATTTATATTGAAAAAGGTGCTCATAATCATAAAAATAAAAAAACGCCAAAAAGTAACTAATTGAAATTATAAATACTACATATTTTAAAATTTCGAAATAAAAATTTAGTTTTTCTTTTGAAAAATAAGCTTTTGGAATATTAAAAAAAACTAATGGAAATAACAGAAAATATAAGCTGTTTTTTACAGGTTTTAAGTCTTGATAATTAGAATACCAAAATAAACAAGTAACACAAACAATCCAAAAAGGAATTGTAAACAACATCATTTTTTTAGTTAGAACAAATTTTTTGATCTTAAACGAATAAAATAGGGTATTTATAAATAGTAAAATAAAGAATACAGTGGCAATATTTTCTTTAAAAAAAGGAAAAATAAACAATAGTGGAATTAGATATTTGAAATTTTTTTCGGCACTAAAAATCATGTTTATAGCTTTTTTTAATTGGTTTAAAAAGAATAATTTAGGTAGATAACGGAAACAAAGATAGAATAAAAAATAATTTTGTAAATTATATTTACGTATCAAAAAATAATTTACATTTGCAAAAAATAATATCGTAAATAAATGAAAAAAAGCATTTTATTGTTAATTGGTGTTTTAACACTAGTTTCATGTGGAAAAGATAAAAAAGAAAACCAAGAATTGACAGAACCAAAAGAGTCTTTAAAAACTACTTTAATTCTTGATGCAATTTATATAAAAGATGATAGTTTAGCTGTTTTCTGTAAAGTAGATAACTATTTCCTTTACGACAAACCAATTACTGTAAAAGTAAAAGGTTCTGATGTAATTCAAAGAATTAGTATTGAAATTCCAGAAAACACACCAGTAGAAAGTTTTTCTATAGTTGCAAGCACAAACAAAGATCAAAGCACTTTGGTTATGAAAGGTATTTCAGTAGAGCAAAATAACAAAATGGTTTTTGACGGTAGTGATTATAAATATCTAGGTTATTTTTTAGCTGATGAGTCTTTTGTATGGGATGAAGCTAAACAAAGATGTGATATATCACACTCAAACAAATATCCTCCAGGAATTGTAGGAAGTGAAAAAATAGAACAGATATTGATTAAATAGTATTACAAAAAAGAAGTTTTTATAAAAACTTCTTTTTTGTTTATATAAATATTTTAAAATGAATAATTGTAAAATTTGTAATAGCAAAATTGAAAAAATATTTACGACAAAAATTTTATACAAATATGATGTCGATTATTTTAGATGTATAAATTGTAAATTTGTTCAAACAGAACAACCTTATTGGTTAGAAGAATCATATGCTAACCCTATGAATCTTACTGACACAGGAATAATGTTAAGAAACATTAGATCTTCAAAAATTGTAACAAGTATTATATTGCTTTTTTTTAAGAAAGAATACAATTTTATAGATTATGCTGGTGGTTATGGTGTTTTTACTCGATTAATGAGAGATATAGGGTTTAATTTTCATTGGAATGATCCTTATACAAAAAACCTTCTTTCGAGAGGCTTTGAACAAGAAGAGAACATCAAATACGATGTAGTTACAAGTTTTGAAAGTTTTGAACATTTTGAAGAACCTTTAAAAGAAATTGAAAAAATATTTTCAATTTCTAAAAATGTAATTTTTTCAACAGAATTAATTCCAGATAATTTACCTAATCCCGAAACATGGTGGTACTATGGAAGAGAACACGGTCAACATATTGCATTATATTCAAGAAAAAGCATGGAGTATATTGCTGATAAATATGATGTTAATTATTATAATTTAAATAATCTTCACTTTTTTACAACAACAAAGCTAAATATCTTTAGTACATTGTTTCTTCGCTTTAAATATGCAAAACATATTTTGTATATTATGTCATTTCCATTACAGCTCGTTTTAAAATCGAAAACGATGTCTGATATGGAAAGCTTGAAAAAACAATATTAAGGTTTTATAGATGAAATTAATTTTAGATAATATAATATATTCACACGTAAAGCAAGGAGGAGTTTCTAATTATTGGTTCGAGCTTACTAAATATTTGCTTAAAAGTAATCATGATGTTACTTTTTATGAAGGCACTAATTCAATTTCAAACTTCCATAGAAAGCTTTTAAAAATTCCTAATGAGAAAATAATTAAGGAAACTAAAAATTATAGATCATCTATTTTAGAAAGAATGGCTAAAGTAAATATTAATGAAAAAGAACCATTTTTATTTCATTCTAGTTACTATAGAAGTTTATCAGATACTACTTTTGGAAAAGAAGTTACAACTGTACACGATTTTACTCATAATTTTCATTCTTCTTTTTTAAAAAAACAAACTCATAATTTTTTAAAATATAAGAGTATTAAAAAAGCATCAGGAATAATTTGTATTTCAGATAATACTTATAAAGATTTATTAAAATTTTGTCCACCGAAGAAAAATCAAAAAGTTACAATAATCCATAATGGAGTAAGCGATGATTTTTTTATTTTAAATAAAGAGAATATAAATCAATTACCACTTTCAATAGAAAAGAATGGTTATATCTTATTTGTTGGAGGAAGACAGAACTATAAAAATTTTGATTTTATAATTAATATTTTAAAAGAAACACCTTATAAATTAGTTGTTGTTGGAGAAGCTTTAAATAAAGAAGAAAAATTAAAAATTGGTAATGCTATAGATAACGTTGATGTATTAACAAACATCGACAATATTACTTTGAATATTTTATACAATAATGCTTTGGCATTAATATATCCTTCAAACTATGAGGGTTTTGGAATTCCTGTAATCGAAGCCATGAAGGCAGGTTGTCCAGTTATTGCATTAAATAGTTCATCTATACCCGAAGTTTCTGGCTCAGCGGGTTTATTATTAAATGAATTAAACATTGTAAAGGCTAAAGAATATTTAGCAATTTTAAGCAAAAACACCGAAAGAGATATAGTTATAGAAAAAGGACTTATCCAATCTAAAAAATTTAGTTGGAAAAAATGTTGTAAAGAAACCGAAGAATTCTACAAAGAAATTTATTGAGTTAATTTTTTAGCAAAAAAATCTTTATATGAAAAGTAGAAAATCCATATAAAGAAGAAAAGCTCTGGAGGAAAATAAGTTCCATCTCGAAAGAGTTTTAATAAAAAATAAATTGCTATTCCTTGCGCAAAATATAATTCTTTATGATTATAAGATTTTGTAAGATAAATTAAACCAAGAATAATACCTATAAACCCAATCAACCCAAATTCAGAACAAATTCTTGTAAATAGAGAGTTTGCATCGAATGAGTTGTCTGTTTGTTTTTTTTGAGAAACCAAATAAGGTGGTGGTCGCATTTCTTTTAGATAATGTTGAGTATGCATATAATGATGACTACCTATTCCACTTCCTAAAGGATGATCAATTATGTTTTTTTTAGCAATATAAACATTGCTGATAAGCACATAAGTACTTAAGTTAGTATATTCATCAAACTTACCAGTATTTGCAACATTTAATGATGAGTAGGTTTCTTCAACTCTCATTTTAAAAAACTCAAAGTTATTATAAACATAGATAAAAGTGATTACTAAAAGTGGTGTAATTGCTAAAAAATACTTTACTCTTTTTAAGGTTAAATTAGGCAACAAAAAAAGTAAACCGCAACCAACGTAGCCTAATGAGGAAGAAGAAAGGATAAGGGTTCCAAAAACAACTAAAAAAGAAAGATATTTTTTTTCTTTAAAAAAATAATAGCAAGCCGGTAATACTACGATAACATAATGTGCAGGTTCTTTAAATATACTATACAATCTTGTGTCTCCAACTTGACCGAAATTAATTCCTAAAAAAAACATTGGATAACCTATTAAAGCAATCCAAAACGCCATTTTGCAATACACATTAATAATTTCTATTGGTTTGTATAATTTAACAAAATTGTAATAATAAGTACCAACAACAGCAATCCCAAGTATTTGAGAAAGCATAAAGTTATAAGGAATTTTTATTACTGTGTAAGTTATAACACCATGAATAAAGAAAAACGCAAGTAAAGCAACAAAGTAGATATTGAACGTTATTTTTTTATATTTAAGCAGTAGTATAAAATTCGCAAAAATTATTAAATACAATAACTTCCAATCAATAATAAAATTAAAGAAAAAAGCTTCTGTAAATATGGCAAATACAGAAGAATACAATAAGTATTTATTTAAGTTTATTTTCATTTACTTAGTTTGTAAAACCAAATGTAAGTATTATTAGGTGATAGATTTATATATTTTTTTCCTTTAAACAAAAGATATTCTTCATTTTCATTGGTTATAATTGAATCTATATTTTGGTCATTTTGCTTAATTTTCGAAGTAACATTATTAACATTTATAGCTATTAATTCTATTTTTTCATAATAATACGAATTAAAAATAGGGTATTCCCAATCACCCAAATGTAAGCCAATTTTTTTAGAATTTGTATCATATAACAAATTGTTTATAAGCAGATATTCTTCATATAAATAAGGTTGATTAGAAAAATATTTTTTAAAACGATCATCAGAAATCGATATGGATTTTGTGTATTTTCTGTTTTGAACAATAGGTCTTAAATTATTATATATATAATAAAAACTAAATGAATAAATCATAACAGGGACTAATAAATAAATAATTTTTTTAAAATAATTTGACATCTGTAATGCAATTCCTAGATGCAATGAGCCAATAATAAAAAGTGGAATATGTAACCTGGTATGCCAAGGTTGCCATTTAAAAATACTAATAAATAAAACAATTTGCAAAACCAGAATACATGGCAAAACGATGTAGATTTTATTAATTTTTTTATTTTTTAAAAAATAATGATAAATAATAACTCCAAATGAGAGTATAACAATTAAAAAAGCTAAAGTATTTGGAACATAATCTTCATGAGTAGTTAACTCTAAAGGAGCAGAATATTTTCCACCTAAATAGTTTAATTTTTTATCATCTATATCAACATTTATTTCTTTGTGTAAATCTCTAATTATAGAATCAGACTTTTTATTTATTGGATATCCTAAATGTAATCCTATGTTTTTAAGTGAATTTGAAGTAAAGTTTTTTAAATTCATTTCTTCATTCATAAAAGAAGAAGCTTCAAAATCATCAATATTTAAAACAGAGTGATTTATTTTATAATTTCTATAATAATGAGAAATGTTTATTAAAAGAACTACTGAAATAAGTAAAAAACCAAACTTTATTATTTTAAAATTTTTTGTTTCAATTAACTGTTTTAGCATAAAAAAGCTAAAAACTATTAATACAGGTAATAAATAAACATATGAAGTTCCTTTCGAAAGAATAGCTATTCCAATTGATAAGCCTAGAATTAAAAAGTTTTTTAAAGTTATATTCCTATAACAATTATAGCAGTATAATAAACTTGTTAGTATAAAAAAAGCAACAACAATATCATTTTTTGTAGTACTTGCTTGCAATAAAACTGATGGTATTGTTAGAGCAAATAAGATTGAAATTAACTTATTAGTTAAGTTAATTTTTAGTTTAGTTAAAATTTCATAGATGACTACTAATATGTTTACTAAAAAAAATAATTCAACACTATTAGATAGATAATCATTTCCGTTTAAAACATTTATGTTAAGAATAAAATATTCAGCGAAAGGAGGTTGATATAAATGTCTTAATATATGTGTTTGAAAATGACCTACAGATTCATTTGACAACCAATACATTATTCTAGACATGTGATAAGTTAATGAATCCCAGTTGTTTGTTGGATATATAATTCCTTGAAAAAGAATTGCTAAAACACCTGTAATTATTATAGCTATTAATACTTTATCTATAATAGAAATCTTTTTATTTAGGTTTAAAATTTTTCCTTTAATAGTTAGAAAGACTTTCTTTTTTATTAAAAGATAGCTTAAAATTATAAAAAAGAGCAACCAAAAGGAAAATATACTTATAAAGTTTAACGAATTAAAAAGACTCAAAACCTCAACAAGCAAAACAATAACTGTTGAAAACAGTAATGTAGATTTAATTATAAAATCAGCAAAAGAACTATTTAAATCTAATTTATAGATATATAAAAAAACAAAAAAATAACAGAGATATAGTAACATTATTAATTTTTTTTAAAAGTTTTTAAACTCTAAATTAAAAATATCTTTTTATTAATAGTAAATGTAAACTACAAAAAGAATTAAAAAAACATAAAAGACATTAGTTGGAAAATATTGATCAAAAACTTAATATTTTTTTTAAAACAAAACTCTATAAAAAAGCATCAAAAAAAGAATATATATTATTCTTTAACAGCAAAACAAATTACAGACAAACCAATTTTTCTAAAAGTAAGCACATCAGCTAATTTGAATATAGGAACCAATTTATTAAACAAACCCATTTGTCCTTCTGGAATTGATTTTTTCTTTAAAACTGAACCAGTAACAAACCAACCTAATATACCTATCAAATTAAAAGAAAATGTTTTTTTTATGGTTAATTGATTTTCTATAATTATTTTTTTTAAGCTTTTTTGAGTGTATCTTCTATAATGTTCAAGTTCAACATCAAATTGATTAAATAAACTTTGATAAGCAGGTACTAGAATAATAAGGTGACCTCCTTTTTTTAATAATTTTTTACAGTTTGCAATTGCTTGTACATCATCTTTAATATGCTCTACTACATTTAGTGCAAACACGGTGTCGAACGTACCAAGTAAAGAACTATATTTTTTATCAAAATTCTCATCTACCAAGTCTATTTTTATAACATCATTTGGAAATTTTTTTTTTGCAATTTCAATGTAATTATCTCTCAAATCACTTAGAACAATGTCTTGTTTATCCTTAACAAAGTACTCAGAAATATTTCCAATTCCACTTCCAATTTCTAATATTTTTCCTTTGCAATGTGGTTTAATGGTTTCATACATCCAATTATTGAATTTGTTTGCTTTTTCAATAACGTTTAATATTTCTAAACCCTCTAAATCAATTTCTTTTGTTTCCATTTATTTTATTTTAAAAAGGCCATATTTTAAGATGCAATAAATAGCTCTAAACCCATCTTTCCAACCAATTTTTTTTCCTTCTTCATAAGTTCTACCATAGTATGAAATACCAACTTCATAGATTCTTATTTTAGGCACTCTAGATATCTTGGCTGTAATTTCGGGTTCAAAACCAAAGCGATTTTCTTTAAGTGGTAAAGATTGAATAACTTTAGTATTAAATAACTTGTAGCAAGTTTCCATATCTGATAGGTTTAAATTCGTAAACATATTAGATAAAAAAGTTAAAAACTTATTCCCAATTGTATGCCAAAAAAAAGAAATTCTATGAGGGTTTCCACCTATAAAACGACTTCCATAGACAACATCAGCAAAACCTTCTAAAATAGGCTTTAAAAGTAAATTGTATTCTTGAGGATCATATTCTAAATCAGCATCTTGTATGATTAAATAATCACCAGTCGCTTTTTGAATACCTGTATGTAATGCAGCACCTTTTCCCTTATTAACCTCATGTTTAAAATATTGAATGTTAATTGTAGGGTTACTATTTATGTAATTTTTTATAGCCTCTTCTGTATTATCTGTAGAGAAATCATTAACTATTATTAGTTCTTTCTCAATGTTGTTTAACAAGCTTACCTGTTGTAATTTGTCTAAAATAAAATGAATAGTAGGTCCTTCATTATATGCAGGAATTATTATAGATAGTTTTTGAAAAGTATTTATCATTATTTTAATTTATTTAAAAAAGACACCGTCTACTTCTAATAATTTGCCTGTGTTTTTGTCGTAATGACCACTTTCAATTGTGGTTAATTTAAAATCCATGTATTTAAGAAAATTACTCATTTCTTCAAACGTTAAACTTCCTTCATAAGAAGGAATAAGAGCCATTTCTATTTGAATTCCAGCTATTTTGATAAGAGAATCTTTTGCACCATCAAGAACCATTTTTTCATAACCTTGTGTGTCAATTTTAAGATAAATATTTTTATCTTTTAAATTAAGTTGTGAAAATAACGTATCTAATTTGTTAATAGTAATTGTTTCAGTAGTAACAAAAGTAGCTTCTGGAGCACTATTAGTTAACTGTGGTAAATCTTTTAATATTGAACTGCTTACAGAATTTTTAGATATATTTATAGTCGATTCTCCATCACGTTCCCCTAAAGAGATATTGTGAACTTCCCATGAGTTATCTTTTGAAGAAGCTTTTTTTAACTTAGCAAATGCTTCTGAAGTAGGCTCAAAAGAAATAATGCGACCATTGTAACCAATATTTCTCAATTCCGAACCATATTGACCAATGTTGGCACCTACATCAATAACCACATCAATATTGTAATCTTTTAGAAGTTTAATTCTTCTGTCTAGTTCGGGTGTTGGATACTTACTAATTTCAATTCCTGTAAAAGAATTAAAAAAGCGCTTAAATTTTAAAAGTACAGCTTTGTTTTTATATATAAATTTATTCATTTATGGCAATAGAATTTACAATTTTGTAGCACTTATATGGAATAAAAATGACCCAAAGTACCATTATAACTAATGAGGACAAAACAACACTGTTTATATCGAAGCCCAAATCTACAAAAAAATATGACAATGGAATTTTTATTATTACACTTATTAATATAAATAAAATGTAAAGATTCAATTTACCAATACCATTTAAAAAGAAAGTATAAAAAGTAACATAAATTCTAATTAAAGTTACTAAAGAAATTAATAATATAAAATGACTTGGATATTCAATTTTTTCTTTAAGCCAAATAGATAGAATAAAAGGAATTAATAATGCTAAAACAGTTACAGCTATAACAATTGCACCATAAAAAAGATTAAATTTTTTAAATGCTACTAATAAAGCGTTTTTATTTTTTTCAATATAGTGCTTTGCAAACATGGACCATAATGGTGAAAGACCCGCAAATAATATTAAAAAAGGAAACTGGAATAACTTGTTAACTACTTCATATACTGTAACTTTTGATGTGCCAAATACATTAGAAATAATATAATTATCTGAGGTGAATATAAAAATTATACCCAATTCTATTAACATGTATTTCGAACCTAATTTCAATAAATTAGTTACAAATAAAGCAGGAGTTTTTGTTTTTGTCTTTAAATTTAACTGTTCTCTTTTAAAAAAAGTATAAGTATAAACGATATTTATTATCAATGCGAATATTCCATTTGTCATTGTAATTAATATTAATTTTTCTTCTACACTTGCATTACTAAACGTATTTACTAAAATTAATAATAATATAAAAAAACCAAATTGATTTAATGCGATGGATTGTTCAGCATATTTACCTTTTAAAAATGCTACATTTAATGATTTTTGAATATTAATAATGAAATTTAAACAGAAGAAAGAAACATTTAATATAAACAATTTGTTTATAAATGACCTAGTATGATTTTCAATATTTAATAAGGCTTTTAAATCTACTAAATAACTAAATATTAAGAAACAAACAAATATTAAGAAACCAATATATGTAGAAAATTTATATGTCGTTTTTATATAGCTTTTTAATAAGTCAAGTTTGTTTTCATGTAATAATACAGGGATTTTAGTTTTTAATGAGCTTTGAATCCCAAAATCCATTAATAAAACCCATTGAAAAATCGTAAAAATAAGTACCCATAAGCCGTATTCTTCAACACCTAAAAAATCAATTAAAATCCGAATGGATAAAAACAAAGACAAGCCAGAAGCTGCTTTATATAATCCACTCATGATTAAGTGATTTTCTAAAATTTTTTTCATTCAATTTTTTTAGAAGCCAAAAATACAATTAAATTCAACATTTAAGCGAAATAACATTTAAAGTACTTTAAAAATTAAGTATTATTGCAAAAAAAACATCAATGAACTATAACTCTGTTCAAATAGTAGGAATCAAATTCTATAATGGATTAGTAAAAGGAGTTTTTGATTTTCTACATGAAAAAGGAGGATTACTAACAGTTCCTGCTGCTCCGGCTTTAGTAACAATTAAAGAAGATAAAGCGTATTATGAATCTTTATTAAAATCAGATATTATAATTCCAGATAGTGGTTATATGGTATTGATTTGGAATATTTTATATAAAAACAAATTAAAAAAAATATCAGGATTAGAATTTATTAATTATTTTTTATCACAAAGTGATAGAGTAAATCAAGGTAAATTGTTTTTAATTAACCCTTCAGAACTTGATGGACAAATTAATACGCAATATTTAAACAATGCCAAATTTGATTTAGAAGAAACATATAATTATACTGCACCATTTTACAAAAATGATGTTACCGATATTGTTTTACTATCCAAAATAGAAGAGAAAAAACCAAAATGGATTTTAATAAATATTGGAGGAGGAACACAAGAAAAATTAGGACTGTATTTAAAAGAAAACTTATCCTACAAACCTGCAATCTTATGTACAGGAGCGGCATTAGCCTTTAAAACAGGTAGACAAGGAAAAATGCCAAATTGGATGGATCAAATTTACTTAGGGTGGTTACATAGATGTATTTCAAACCCCAAAATATTTATACCCAGATATTTAAAAGGATTCAAGTTATTAAGCATGATTTTAGAGTATAAAACGAATGCTATTAAATGAAAATGTTACAATAGTTACAAAAAAATAAATTAAAAAAATTATATTTGTAGACTAAATAAAATATTACATTAAAAATATAATGAAAAAGATATTAGTTTGTGGTGCAGGTGGATTTATTGGAGGACATCTTGTTAACCGTTTAAAATCAGATGGATTTTGGGTACGAGGAGTAGATTTAAAAGAAAACGAATACGGAAATAATAATTCAGACGAATTTATATTAGGGGATTTGAGAGATCCTGAAGTTGCCAAAAAAGTTGTTAAAGGTATAGACGAAGTATATCAATTAGCTGCAGATATGGGTGGTGCAGGATATATTTTTACTGGTGAACATGATGCAGATGTTATGAATAATTCAGCATTATGTAATTTAAATGTACTTGGTGCATCACAAAAAGAAGGCGTAAAAAAGATTTTTTATTCTTCATCAGCTTGTATGTATCCAGAATATAATCAAATGGATCCTGATAACCCAAAATGTTCAGAAGATTCAGCTTATCCAGCAGCTCCTGACAGTGAATATGGTTGGGAAAAACTATTTAGCGAAAGATTATACTTATCTTATCAAAGAAATTATGGAATCGAAGTCAGAATAGCAAGATTTCATAATATTTTTGGACCACAAGGAACTTGGAATGGTGGAAAAGAGAAAGCACCAGCTGCAATGTGCAGAAAAGCTGCTGAAGCGGAAGAAGGAAACCAAATAGAAGTTTGGGGTGATGGAAAACAAACAAGATCTTTTCTATATATTGATGAATGTGTTGATGCTGTAATGCGATTAATGAATTCAGATTTTTCCGGACCTGTAAATATTGGTTCAGAAGAAATGATTTCGATTAATAATTTTGCCCAAATGGCTATTGATATTTCGAAAAAAGATTTAAAAATTAAAAATATTGAAGGACCAACGGGTGTTAGAGGTCGAAATTCAGATAATAAGCTTTTATTTGAAAAACTAAACTGGCAACCAACCCATAGTCTTAAGGAAGGTATGCAAAAAACATATGATTGGATTGAACAACAAATTAATCTGAATAAATAATAAAAAAGCGAGTTTATATAAACTCGCTTTTTTATTATTTATATTTAATATATTGCATCCTTTAATATAGTAATTAAAGTGAATTTATAATGATAAATTTTCAATCAAGTTTTCAGAAAATAAAAGATGAAATCAAAAAAGATAAACAAGAAAATTTTTTCAACATCTTTTTTATTTTATTTCTAGTTAGTATTCCATTACCTCATACTCTCAATAATTTTTTTGGAGCATTATTTCTGATTTCAAATTTAATTAGTATTAAAAAAAATGGATATGTAAACAAGTATTTATTTCTTCCAATATTTTTATTTTTATTAATGCTTTTATCACTTATATATACAGTTGATAAAAGTGAAACGGTTAAAGCAATAATAAAAGAGTTTCCTTTATTAATTGTTCCTTTAGTTTTTATTCTAAACGGCAAAAAGTATAGAATTAATAAACAAATGATAGTTAAAACATACAGCTACTCAATTGTTTTGTTTTCTATTTATTTTCTATTTAAAGCATTTATAAGTTTTTTATATTCAAATAATTTTAATGTTTTTTTAAGTCATGATTTAGTTTCAAAAGAATTGAACGCTATACACGTATCAGTTTTTGTAAGTACGGCTTTTTTCTACTTTTTAGTTAAAGACACAAAAAAAACAGCAGATTATTTTTTAGCAGTTTATCTTTTTATCTTTCTACTATTGCTATCTTCTAAAATTATAATTTTCACCACATTAGTACTTGTTGCCATTTATTTTTTCTTTTATTCTAAATCGGCTAACAAAATGAGATTGCGAAACTTAACAATTATTATTACTGTTTTTATCGGATTTTTATATTTCGGAAAAATTAAAGAAAAATTATTATTTGAATTTAAAATTAAAGCAGAAAGCAATATCGGCCATACAGTAATTAATAAAAAAAATATAGGCTCAAACATTATTAGCATGAAAGAAGCTTGGTATAATGAAAAATTCAACCAAACAGATTATTTTTCAGGCTCTTCTTTTAGAGTTTACCAAGCACGTATGTTTTTTGAGTTTTTACAGGAAGAAAATATTTTTTGGAAAGGGTTTGGACTAAACGCATCCTATAAAAAACTAGAAGAAAAAGGAATTCATTACAATGTTTTTCAAGGAAATAATGAGGTTGAAGGCTATCAAAAAAAGAATTTTCACAACCAATATATACAGATTTTTGCGGAGTTAGGCGTTTTTGGTTTTCTTATTTTAGTGCTAATTTTGTTCTTTAACCTTAAAAACGCCATTAAACACAAAGATTTTATACATATTGCTTTTGCAGTTCTAATGATTAGTTTATTTTTGACAGAATCTTTTTTGTGGAGACAAAGAGGTGTTGTTTTTTTTACACTATTTTACTGTCTCTTTAATAATACAAAAAAAGAATAAATTTCAATTAGATGAAAAGAATATTAATTACTGGTGCTGCTGGTTTTTTAGGATCACATTTATGTGACAGATTTATAAAGGAAGGCTATTTTGTAATTGGAATGGACAATCTTATTACAGGAGATTTAAAAAATATTGAGCATTTATTTAAAGATAAAAACTTTGAATTTTATCATCATGACATTACAAAGTTTGTTCATGTGCCAGGAAAATTAGATTATATTCTTCATTTTGCTTCACCAGCAAGTCCAATCGATTATTTAAAAATTCCTATTCAAACATTAAAAGTTGGTTCTTTAGGTACTCATAATCTTTTAGGTTTAGCTAGAGTTAAAAAAGCTAGAATATTAATTGCATCAACATCAGAGATTTATGGCGACCCATTGGTTCATCCACAAACGGAAGAATATTATGGAAATGTAAACACTATAGGACCAAGAGGTGTTTATGATGAAGCAAAACGTTTCCAAGAATCAATAACAATGGCTTATCATACCTTTCATGGTTTAGAAACAAGAATTGTTAGAATTTTTAATACTTATGGGCCAAGAATGCGATTAAATGATGGTCGTGTAATTCCGGCTTTTATCGGTCAAGCATTACGCGGAGAAGACTTAACTATTTTTGGTGATGGAAGTCAAACAAGATCATTTTGTTATGTGGATGATCAAGTAGAAGGAATTTATAGATTATTACTTTCTGATTACCACTTACCTGTAAATATAGGAAACCCTGACGAAATCACGATTAAGGATTTTGCAGATGAGATTATTAAATTAACAGGAACAAATCAAAAAGTTGTATATTATCCCTTACCAATGAATGATCCTTTGCAAAGACAACCTGACACGACTAAAGCGAAAGAAATTTTAGGTTGGGAAGCAAAAGTTACCAGAGAAGAAGGAATGAAAATAACATATGATTATTTTAGATCTTTATCAAAAGAAGAATTAATGAAAGAAGAGCATAAAGATTTTACAAAATATATTCACTAATGTAATGAACAAAGGCAGATATTCAAAATATATAAGACCGTTTAGTCTTTTTATTGATATAATTACAATCCTATTGCTTTTTCCTTTTTTTTTTAAAGGATTAAACATAGATTTTATATTATTTGGAACTTTTCTTTTTATATCCTGGATAGTTGTTTCGTTTTTTACAAAATTTTATGAAGTTTTTCGTTTTACAACTCCAGTTGAGATACTTTCCAAAATTGCAAAACAAGCCGTTTTTTTTACGCTTGTTATTATTGCTTTTTTTCCTTTTTACAAAAAGGCGCTTTTTAGTGGCAAAGCAATATCATTATATATTTTAGCACTGTTTTTTATAATAATAATATTAAAAACATTACTTTTTTATTATTTAAAAAAATATCGTTTATCTACAGGTAATAATTATAGAAATGTTGTAATTGTTGGATTTACAGAAGAAGCAATAAACTTAAAAAACATTTTTAATGAAAGAGATGATTATGGATATAGGTTCAAAGGCTTTTTTTCAGATAAAAAAAAGAATGAAAAAATAATAGGCAAAACCAATTTGCTACCTGCTTTTTGTATTGAAAATAAAATAGATGAAATTTATTGTTCATTAAATGAAATTTCAAATGAACAAATGAAAAACTTAGTAGAATTTTCAGATGAAAATAAAATTGAAATTAAGTTTATTCCAGATTCAACAGATATTTTTTCTAAAAATTTTAGAACAAATTATTACGAATTGTTTCCTGTTTTAACACTACAAAAAACACCACTTCACGATCCTACAATTCAACTAATAAAAAGAGCTTTTGATGTTGTTTTTTCGCTACTAATAGTTGTAGGTGTCCTTTCATGGCTAACACCTCTTATGGCACTTTTAATTAAATTAGAATCAAAAGGGCCTGTTTTCTTTAAACAAAGTCGTCCAGGAATTAATGAAGAGGAATTTAGTTGTTACAAGTTTAGATCTATGAAAATAAATGGATTAACCGAAACAGAAGCATCAAAAAACGACCCAAGAGTTACTAAAATAGGCAGGTTTATAAGAAAAACAAGTGTTGATGAAATTCCTCAATTCCTTAATGTTTTAAAAGGAGAAATGTCTGTAGTTGGGCCAAGACCTCATTTATGGTCGCAAAATGTAGCTTATGGAAATAAGGTTAAAAAATATATGGTTCGTCATTATGTAAAACCCGGTGTAACAGGTTTAGCTCAAGTTAAAGGTTTTAGAGGTGAAATCGAAACGGATGACGATATGATTAACAGAATTAAATTTGATGTTTTTTACATCGAAAATTGGTCATTTATCATGGATATTAAAATAATCATTCAAACGGTCATAAATATATTTAAAGGAGAAGACAAAGCATATTAATGAATAATTTAGTTTCCATTGTTACTCCAACATTCAATTCAGCAAAATATATTACTGAAACCATTCTATCTGTTCAAAAACAAACCCATAAAAATTGGGAAATGATTTTGGTTGACGATTGCTCTTCTGATAATACAGTAGCTATTATCAAAGATTTTATAGCAAAAGACAAAAGGATACAACTTCATCAATTAGAATCAAATTCTGGACCAGCAGTAGCTCGAAACAAAGGAATTGAAAATGTTTCTGGAAAATACATGACGTTTTTAGACGCAGATGATATTTGGTTTGAGGATTTTATCGAAAATAGCATAAAAACCATTCAAGAAACCGGAATTCATTTTGTGTTTTCTTCTTATAAACGTTCTGATGAAGAACTAAACTTCATTTATTCAGACTTTATTGTTCCTCAAAAAGTTACTTACACAGATATTTTGAAATCAAATTCTATTAGCTGTTTAACCGCTTTCTTGGATATTGAAACTTTAGGCAAAAAATCAATGCCTTTAATTAGAAAACGCCAAGATATGGGTTTGTGGTTGCAGTATTTAAAAGAAATTCCATTCGCTTACGGAATTCAAGAACCTAAAGCCATTTATCGAATTAGAGAAAATTCACTATCTAGAAAAAAATCAAACCTACTTAAATATCAATGGCAGTTTTACAGAGAAGTTGAAAAATTAAATATTTTTCAATCTACATATTACATGCTACATTGGATGTATAGAGGTTTTATGAAATATAGGAATTAAAGCATAGACTGAAACTGCTTCAATTTTCCTCTTTTTGTTCTTTCAAGAAAATCTTTTCTAGTAAAAACAAATTTTAAATTAGGTTCTAAATACAACTCAATAGCACTTTCAATATGCTTAATTTGTGATGAAGTTAAATCAAATTTACTTACATAATCAATTTCAAAAGAGTCGATTTTAGTCTGTTTAACGATAAACTCTTTTACATTTCCATCATCTTCAATAATACTTTTAGTGACATAGTAAAACGTTAAACCTGGAGATTTTTTTCCGCTAGGTAAAATCGCAACATCATTAGTTCGACCAATTAATTTTTTAAGAATAGGCTTTTTAAAAGTACTTTTTTCATCTAAAGCTCCAACATCACCAATTTCATATCTAATAAAAGGATGTGCTTTGTTATATAAAGAGGTAATCACAATTTTTCCTTCTTTTCCATTTGGAACTGGTTGATTGTTGTCGTCTAAAATTTCAACAAAAAGAGTTTCAGAATTAACTTGCCATTCGTTTTTTGGATTTTCAAAAGCTATTAAATCCAATTCAGAAGCACCATATTCATTCACAATTGGAACACCAAATTGATTTTCCATTAATGTTTTATCTTCTTCAAAAAGCATTTCAGAAGTTACCAAACAGACTTTTAAGGTTGGACAAATATCTTTTAAAACAATGTTTTTGGTCTGTAAAAATTTAGCAAATAAAACAATCGAACTTGTATAACCATTGATGTAATCAAACTTTGATTTCTGAAACTTTGACAATACTTTTTCTAAAAAGGCATCCGACAAATCAAAAATAGAAAAACGATAACGATTACTCAAAAAATCCTTTAAACGCTCTTTTTTATTACCAATAAAATCTAAAGGAATTCCATAAAAACGAGCTTGATAACTTGAATTAAAATCAATGCCATACCAACCAAAACGATAAATTATAGAAGCCCAAGTCAAAGCATGACATTCTTTATCTTTTGCAAAAACAAAAGGATCGCCACTAGAACCAGAAGTTTTATTTACAAAAACTGTTTTTGGAGAATAACCATATGAAAGTCTTTCTGATAAAGGTTGTTGTAAATCTTTCTTAGTTAAAACAGGTAAATTATTCCAATTTCCAATTTCCGATATATTAACAAGTTTCTTATAAAATGAATTGTTTTGAAGGTGAAAATTTACAATTTTAGTGCGTTTTGCCATTACATAATCTTCAAATTTCTCATCTGGAATAGCTATAATTTTTTCAAATTCAGCTTTAGCTTTCTTTATAGGAAAACCATTTAATCGTAAAGAAAAATCAAATAATTTGAACACGTTTTGTAAATTTTATCAAAAATAAGAAAACTAAAACTTTTTAAACGAAAATTATATTTTAAAAACAAAACAAAGTATTTTTGCCATAACAAACAACACACAGACAAAATGAATATTTTACTATTAGGTTCAGGAGGAAGAGAGCATGCTTTAGCTTGGAAAATGTTACAAAGCGATAAATGTCAAAATTTATATGTAGCTCCAGGAAATGCTGGAACAAGTCAAATCGCGACAAACATTGATTTAAATCCGAATGATTTTGAAGCGGTCAAAAAGATTGTTCTTCAAAACAAAATCAATATGGTTGTCGTTGGACCAGAAGATCCTTTAGTAAATGGTATTTATGATTTTTTCCTAAATGATTCTGACTTAAGTCAAATTCCTGTTATTGGTCCATCAAAAAAAGGAGCACAATTAGAAGGAAGTAAAGAATTTGCCAAACAATTTTTAGTAAAAAACAATATTCCAACAGCAAGATATGAAAGTTTTACGGCTGAAACTGTTGAAAATGGTTGTAAATTTTTAGAAACACTTGATGCTCCTTATGTTTTAAAAGCAGACGGTTTAGCAGCAGGAAAAGGTGTTTTAATCCTAAATGATCTAGAAGAAGCTAAAACTGAATTGAGAAGTATGTTGGTTGATGCTAAATTTGGAAGTGCAAGTTCAAAAGTAGTTATAGAAGAGTTTTTAGACGGAATTGAATTAAGTTGTTTCGTTTTAACTGACGGGAAAAATTATAAAATTCTTCCAACAGCAAAAGATTATAAAAGAATTGGCGAAGGAGATACAGGTTTAAATACAGGTGGAATGGGAGCAGTTTCTCCAGTTCCTTTTGCGGATGCAGTTTTATTAGAAAAAATTGAAACTCGAATTGTAAAACCTACGATTCAAGGATTTCAAAACGATAATATTGATTACAAAGGATTTGTTTTTATAGGACTGATAAATGTTAAAGGGGAACCAATAGTTATTGAATATAACGTAAGAATGGGTGATCCGGAAACAGAAGTGGTTATGCCAAGATTAAAATCGGATTTAGTCGAAATTTTTGATGCAATTGCTAAGCAAGAATTAGATAAAATTACTTTAGAGATTGACGAGAGAAGTGCAACAACTATCATGGTTGTATCTGGTGGTTATCCTGAAGAATATGAAAAAGGGAAGGAAATTTCAGGATTAGAAACAATTGAAGATTCATTAGTTTTTCATGCTGGAACTAAACTTGAAAATGGGAAAGTAGTTTCAAACGGAGGTAGAGTTTTGGCCATCACATCTTATGGAAATTCGTTTGATGAATCCATAAAAAAATCTTATCAAAACATAAATAAATTACATTTTGATAAGATGAATTATAGAAAAGATATAGGTTTCGATTTAACCTAAAAACGAATGAGCTGTAGTATCATCATTATCTTCACCATTACTTTTAAAGATATTTAATTGTTTTGTCCAATAAACCATTGCAACAATACAAATGATGATAAATAACCAGTTGATTAGGTTTGCTGTCCACCAATTAGTTAATTCTAATTCTCTTAACCAATCGTATGGTTTTAATAAAAAGTCAACAAAAAGTGATGCGAATCCTTCAAAAAATGCTTTCATTTTTTTAATAGTGTTATATTTACATCACAAAAGTAATAAATATCTTTATGATAGCAAGTGTTTTTAGCAAAACTAGACCAATTAATTATTTAATATTAGGAATAATATCTTTATTCTTATATGGTTTGTATCAATTTAAAGAAACAAGTTGGACAAATGATAGCTGGCAGATAACACAAAAGATAGGTTTGTTCCTGTTTTTGTTTGCCTCTTATTTTCTACTTAATTTTTTAACGTTAAAAAATAACTTAACCAAATCGAATAATTATACTATTCTTTTGTTCTCCATTTTTTTGTTTCTTTTTCCTTTAATTTTTAAAACGCCAAACGTAATAATTGCTAATTTTTTATTGTTATTAGCACTGAGAAGATTAATTTCTTTACAAAATTTAAAAAATACTAAAGAAAAAATATTTGATGCTTCTTTTTGGATATTTGTAGCAACTTTGTTTCATTTTTGGTGTATTTCATTTATAATTTTAGTGTTTATTTCTATTATTTTTCACGTTTCAGGAAATTATAAAAATTGGATTATTCCTATATTAGCTTTGTTTTCAGTTGCAATTTTAAGTGTTTTATTAGATTTAATCTTAGACAATAATTTAATTACTGATATTTATAATGAAATCAATACAAGTTTTAATTTTAGTTATTTTGAAAACATCTATCAAAATATAGCTTTAGCCGTATTTAGTTCAGTAGCCTTGTTGTTCTTTTTTACTCAAATTACTGAAGTACAGAATAAGCCTCTAAATCAACAAGCCACTTATAAAAAAATACTGTTTGCTTTTTTATTGGGTGTCTTAATTTATGTTTTATCCAACCATAAAAATAACAGTTACCTAATATTTAGTTTAGCACCTTTATCTATTTTAGGAGCCAATTTTATAGAAAACATCAAGACCAATTGGATGAAAGAAACAACGCTTTATTTATTAGTTTTCGTTTCAATTACCATGTTTTTATTGCAATTATAATTTACTTCCATAAGCCAAATCACCAGCATCACCTAAACCAGGAACGATGTAGTTTTTCTCATTTAGTTTCTCATCACAAACAGCAACCCACAAATGACAATTTTTAGGCAGATTCTCTTCTAAATAAGCAATTCCTTCTGGAGCAGCAATGACAACAGCAATGTGAATCTCTTTAGGTGTTTCTTCTATAATTAATTTATTAAAAACAGCAACAATTGATTGACCTGTTGCCAACATTGGATCAATCAAAATCAAATTTTTACCTTGAAAAGAAGGAGCGGCTTGGTACTCTACTAAAATTTCAAAATCATCATCATTATTGTAGTGATGTCTGTAGGCTGAAACAAAACCGTTTTCTGCATCATCGAAAAAGTTCATAAAGCCTTGATGTAAAGCCAAACCAGCTCTTAAAATAGAACATAAAACTACATTGTCGGCAACTGTTGTTGTTTCTTTAACTCCTAAAGGAGTTTGTACTTTTATGTCTTTATATTCTAACGTTTTACTTAATTCATAAGCCATAATTTCGCCTATGCGTTCTATGTTTTTTCTAAAACGCATACTGTCTTTTTGAATGTCAACATCTCTTAATTGCGTTAAAAAATGATTTAGAATACTGTTTTCTTCGGAGATATAATGAATGTGCATTGGAATATTATTTAGATTTTGAGGATAAAAGTATAAAAATTCTCTATTTTTGTACAAATTAACACCATATAATTATGTTTGCGAAATTTGCATTTACCATTTTTGAAAAAAGTATCAATGATTATCATGTACATGATAGTGTAGATCAACCTATTAATAACCCTTATCCTAAAGATCAAATTGAGCATTTATTGTATGCTAAAAATTGGGTTGATACAGTACAATGGCATTACGAAGATATTATTCGTGATCCACAAATTGATCCTGTTGCAGCACTAACTTTAAAAAGAAAGATTGATGCATCAAATCAAGTTCGTACGGATATGGTTGAATATATTGACAGTTATTTTCTTCAAAAATATAGTGAAGTTAAAGTCAAAGCTGATGCAAAGATCAATACAGAAAGTCCTGCTTGGGCAATGGATCGTTTGTCAATTTTAGCTTTAAAAATACATCACATGAACGAAGAAGCTACAAGAACAGAAGCTTCGTCTGAACATAGAGCAAAGTGTCAAGAGAAATTAAATGTGCTTTTGGATCAAAAAAGTGATATGTTTAGTTCAATAGACCAATTAATGACTGACTATGAAAATGGTGATAAATTTATGAAAGTGTACAAACAAATGAAAATGTACAACGACGATGAATTAAACCCAGTGTTGTATCAGAATAAAAAATAATTTCAAAAAATAACATTTTAAACCATTAAGAAATTTAGAGTATTAAGTAACGCTTAATTTAACTGAATGTCTTGATGGTTTTTTTTAAATAAATTAAATTGTTTAAAAACGGAAAACACATATTAGTAATAAGACTCTCAGCGATGGGTGATGTTGCGATGACAGTACCTGTTTTGAGAGCTTTTTCTATTAAAAATCCTGATGTAAAAATCACGGTTGTTTCTCGACCATTTTTCAAACCTTTTTTTGATACCATTCCAAATGTTTCTTTTTTTGGAGTTGATTTAAAGAAAAGACATAAAGGTTTTTTAGGATTACTACGTTTATTTTCAGACTTGAAGAAATTTGGAATAACTCATGTTGCTGATTTACATAATGTTTTGCGATCAAAAGTAGTTCGAAATTTATTCGTTTTAACTGGTAAAAAAGCTGCAGCAACAGACAAAGGTCGTGCCGATAAAAAAGCATTAACCCGATCTGAAAACAAAATTTTTGAACCTACAAAGTCAATGTTTGAAAGACATATTGAAACATTTAATAAATTAGGCTTTCAAATTGACTTGTCAAATCCAACCTTTCCTGAAAAAGCTGTTTTATCAAACAATATTTTGAGTAAAATTGGAGAGATTTCCGATTTCTCGGAAATGAAGTTAATTGGAATTGCTCCTTTTGCTCAATACGAAAGTAAAGTCTATCCTTTAGATTTAATGCAACAAGTGATTGATGAATTAGCCAAAAAACCAAATCAAAAAGTCTTATTATTTGGTGGTGGAAAAGAAGAAATTCAAAAATTAGATCAATTACAGAACCATCATAAAAATGTAATTGTTGTGGCTGGAAAACTAACTTTTTCGGAAGAACTGCAATTAATATCAAATTTAGAGGTAATGCTTTCAATGGATTCTGGGAACTCACATATTGCAGCGATGCTTGGGATTAAAGTTGTTACAGTTTGGGGAGCAACACATCCTTTTGCAGGATTCAAACCATTCAATCAACCTATGGAAAACTGTTTGGTTTCTGACAGAACAAAATATCCTTTATTACCAACATCTGTTTATGGAAATAAAAATGTTCCGGGTTATGAAGATGTAATGCGAACGATTTCGGTTGAGGAAATAGTTTCAAAATTATAGTCTATTTATAACTCAAATTAGTTGAGAAGCTGAATCAAGTTCAGCTTGACAAAGAGTGACGTTATATTTTTTCAATTGAAAAGATTATTACCTAGTAGCTCTGTCTTTTGTCATTCTGAACTTGATTCAGAATCCAATACAACTCATCAACCTATTTCAACAGTTCAGAATATTAAATTATTTCTAGTAATTTAATTCCTTTAGGTTTGTTCTATAAAATTAAAACATCATGGAACAAGTCATTAAAATCTTCATTTATATTCACGCTTTTTTTGGAGGAATTGCTCTTTTATCAGGTTTGGCAAGTATTTTATTTGTCAAAGGAAGTCCAAATCACAAAAAATCAGGAAAAGTATTTTCTTATGGAATGGTTATTAGTTCTATAATTTCGCTACCTATTTGTTGGTTACCCAATCATGAAAACAATTTTCTATTCTTAATCGGAATTTTTACAATTTACTTAGTAATTTCTGGAAATAGAGTGTTGTTATTCAAAAAGAAAAAAGAAGCAAATTTTACTGATAAATTGATTTCAGGTGTAATGTTTGTAGCTTCTTTATTTATGTTGTTTTTTGGAACTTACTTTCTTTTAAAAAGCAATTCTGGTGGAATATTATTTTTGTTTTTTGGGCTAACAGCTTTCTTAATTTCTATAAGAGATTTCAAGTTTTACAAAAATATAGATAAAAGTAAAATTCTACCTTTTCACATTGGAAAAATGACAGGTGCATACATTGCTTCAGTCACTGCTTTTTTAGTTGCAGGCTTGCGTTTTGAAGGCTTAATCTATTGGATTTTACCTTCAATAATTGGAGTATTTTTTATTATTTTTTGGACAAAAAAAGTTAAAAAGGCTTAGTATTTAGTATATTTCACTAATCACTAATCACTAATCACTAATCACTAATCACTAATCA
>TARA_R110000850_G_scaffold56492_3_pt1 | contig 53493 bp, 51 predicted proteins | sample TARA_R110000850 | Tara Oceans TARA_R110000850 (sample SAMEA4397586) | marine metagenome | biome: Polar Biome; feature: [SRF] surface water layer (ENVO:00010504); material: water (ENVO:00002006), including particulate matter (ENVO:01000060) such as... | depth 5 m
GGCATCATGTCGTCCGCCCAGGCGGACACGCTCCGGCAGGCTGTTTCGGCCCGCGCCAACATCCTCGTGGCGGGCGGCACCGGCAGCGGCAAGACCACGCTGGTCAACGCGCTCCTGGCCGAGGTCGCAAAGACGACTGATCGCATCGTCCTGATCGAGGACACGCGCGAGCTTCAGTGCGCCGCGCCGAACCTTGTCGCCATGCGGACCAAGGATGGCGTCGTCTCGCTGTCCGATCTCGTGCGGTCCAGCCTGCGCCTGCGTCCCGACCGTATCCCCATCGGCGAGGTGCGCGGCGCGGAGGCCCTCGACCTCCTCAAGGCCTGGGGCACCGGGCACCCCGGCGGCATCGGCACCATCCACGCCGGGACCGCGATCGGCGCGCTGCGCCGCATGGAGCAACTCATCCAGGAGGCCGTCGTCACGGTCCCCCGCGCGCTGCTGGCCGAGACCATCGACCTTATCGCCGTGCTGGTCCGCGACGGGCACGGCCGCCGTCTCGCCGAACTGGCCCGCGTCGAAGGGCTCGACGCCGCGACCGGCGACTACCGCCTCACGCCGCTCATCACCCCCCAGACCGGAGACCTGCCATGACCAACGACGCCAAGCCCATCAGGACCATGAAGGGCCGCCTGCTCGGCGGCACCATGCTCGACCGCCTCGGCCATATCGGCATCACCGCCGCTGGCCTGCTCTACGCGATGCCCGCCCATGCGGGCGGATCGTCGATGCCGTGGGAAGCGCCGCTGCAAAGCATCCTCGAATCGATCGAGGGGCCGGTTGCCAAGATCATCGCGGTGATGATCATCATCGTGACCGGCCTGACCCTGGCCTTCGGCGATACGTCGGGCGGGGCGCGGCGAATGATCCAGATCGTGTTCGGCCTCAGTATCGCGTTCGCGGCCAGCTCCTTCTTTTTGAGCTTCTTCTCGTTCGGCGGCGGGGCGCTGATCGCATGACGGGCGCGGCCGATCACGGCGAGCCCATCGCGGGCTATTTCGCGCCGGTCCATCGGGCGCTGACCGAGCCGATATTGCTCGGTGGCGCCCCGCGTTCGCTCGCCATCGTCAATGGGACGTTGGCGGGCGCGATCGGCCTGGGCCTGCGCCTCTGGATCGCGGGCCTCGCCCTCTGGGCCATCGGTCACGCGCTCTCGGTCTGGGCGGCGCGGCGCGACCCGCAATTCGTGGACGTGGCCCGCCGCCACCTCCGCTATCCGACGTGGATGCGGCCATGATGAGCCTGCGCGAATACAGGAACCACGCCGCGCATCTGGCCGACTTCCTGCCCTGGGCCGCGTTGGTCGGCGAGGGCGTCGTTCTGAATAAGGACGGGAGTTTCCAGAGGACGGCGAAGTTTCGCGGCCCCGATCTTGACAGCGCGACGCCGGCCGAGCTGGTCGCCACCACCGCGCGGCTCAACAATGCGCTGCGCCGGCTGGGCTCGGGCTGGGCGATCTTCGTCGAGGCGCAGCGCACGCCCGCGCTCGACTACCCGGAATCCGATTTCCCCGATCCCGTCTCGGCGCTGGTCGACATGGAACGCCGGGAGCAGTTCCGCGAGGAAGGCGCGCATTTCGAGAGCGGCTATTATCTGACGCTGCTCTGGATGCCCCCGGCCGAGGACGCCGCCCGCGCCGAAACCTGGCTCTATGAAGGCCGTTCCGGCACGGGCGTCGATCCGTGGGAGTTGCTCAAGGGCTTCACCGACCGCGGCGATCGCGTTCTCAATCTGGTCGAGGGCTTCGTGCCCGAGGTCCGCTGGCTCGATGACGCCGAGACGCTGACCTGGCTGCACAGCACGATCTCGACCCGTCGCCAGCGCGTGCGCGTGCCCGAGACGCCGATGCACCTCGATGCGCTGCTCGCCGACGAGCCGCTGACCGGCGGGCTCGAACCCCGTCTGGGCGACCATCATCTCCGCACGCTCACCATCACCGGATTCCCCAGCGTCACCTTTCCCGGCCTGCTCGACGAGCTGAACCGGCTCGCTTTCGAGTATCGCTGGTCGACGCGGGCGATCATGCTGGACAAGACCGATGCGACGAAGCTGCTGACCCGCATCCGCCGCCAGTGGTTCGCCAAGCGCAAGAGCGTCGCGGCGATCCTCAAGGAAGTCATGACCAACGAGGCATCGACGCTGCTCGACAGCGACGCCTCCAACAAAGCCCTGGACGCCGACACCGCCCTGCAGGAGCTGGGCGCCGACTATGCCGGCATGGCCTATGTCACCGCCACGGTGACGGTGTGGGATCGCGATCCCGCGATTGCCGCCGAGAAGCTGCGGCTGGCCGAGAAGATCATCCAGGGCCGCGACTTCACGGTGATCCCCGAGGGGATGAACGCCATAGAAGCGTGGCTCGGCTCACTTCCGGGCCACACCTACGCCAACGTCCGCCAGCCCCCGGTCTCCACCCTCAATCTCGCCCACCTGATCCCCCTGTCAGCGGTATGGGCGGGGCCGGAACGGGACGAGCATTTCGGACAGCCCCCTTTGCTCTACGCGAGGACCGAAGGCTCGACCCCGTTCCGGTTTTCCCTCCACGTCGGCGATGTCGGCCACACCCTGATCGTCGGGCCGACCGGCTCGGGCAAGTCGGTGCTGCTCGCGCTGATGGCGATGCAGTTCCGCCGCTATGCGGGGGCGCAGGTCTTCGCGTTCGACTTTGGCGGCAGCATCCGCGCCGCCGCGCTCGGCATGGGCGGCGACTGGCAGGATTTGGGCGGAATGCTCGCCGACGAGGCCGGCGATGGTGTCCAGCTTCAGCCGCTCGCCCGGATCGACGATCCGGCCGAGCGCGCCTGGGCCGCCGAATGGCTGGCCGCGATCCTCGCCAGCGAGAACGTCACCGTCGATCCGCAGGCGAAGGACCATCTCTGGTCGGCGCTGACCTCGCTCGCCACCGCGCCGGTCGCGGAACGCACCCTGACCGGGCTCGCCGTTCTCCTCCAGAGCCAGCAGCTCAAGCAGGCATTGGCGCCGTGGTGCGTGGGTGGCGCCTGGGGCCGACTGCTCGACGCCGAGAGCGAACGGCTCGGCGACGCGGCGATCCAGGCGTTCGAGACCGAAGGATTGATGGAAAGCGGCGCGGCGCCGGCCGTGCTCTCTTATCTGTTCCACCGCGTCGCCGGCCGGCTCGACGGCAGCCCCACGCTCGTCATCATCGACGAAGGCTGGCTGGCGCTGGGATCGCCGGCCTTCGCCAAACAGCTATCGGAATGGCTGGTGACGCTGCGCAAGAAGAATGCGAGCGTCATCTTCGCCACCCAGTCGCTCGCCCAGATCGAGGGCAGCCCGATCGCGCCCGCCATCGTCGAGAGCTGCCCGACGCGCATCCTCCTGCCCAACGAGCGCGCGGCCGAGCCGCAGATCGCGGTGATCTACGAGCGGTTCGGGCTCAACGCGCGGCAGATCGAAATCCTCAGCCGGGCGACGCCCAAGCGCGATTATTACTGCCAGTCGCGGCGCGGCAACCGCCTGTTCGAGCTGGGGCTGGGTGAGGTCGCGCTGGCCTTCGCCGCCTCCTCCTCCAAGACAGACCAGCTCGCCATCGCCGGGATCATCGAAACCCACGGCGTAGACGCCTTTGCCGCCGAATGGCTGCGGCATCGCGGCTGCGCCTGGGCCGTCGAGCTTCTTCCTGAAGCCCATCGCCACCCCCACCAGGAGTTGCCCCTATGAAGTCCACCATCCTGCGCCGCGCCCTTACGGCCGGCGTTCTCGCCACGTCGAGCATCATCGGCATCACCGCGTCCGCACCAGCGCACGCGCAGTTCGGCGGGATTGTCTATGATCCCACCAACTACGCGCAGAACGTGCTGACCGCCGCCCGGTCGCTGCAACAGATCAACAACCAGATTCAGCAAATCCAGCAGCAGGCGACCAGCCTCATCAACGAGGCGCGCAATCTCGCTTCGCTGCCGCTCTCGACGGTCGACACGCTCCAGCAGCAGGTCCGGCAGACGCAGCAGCTGCTCGGACAGGCCCAGCGCATCGCCTACGATGTTCGGAACATCCAGCAGGCGTTCGAGGGCCGCTACAAGGGAACCGCGCTCACCGGCACCAACGCGCAGATGATCGCCAACGCCAATGCGCGCTGGGAGGACAGCGTCGGCGCGTTCCAGGACGCCTTGCAGGTGCAGGCGGGCGTGGTCGGCAATATCGACGACGCCCGCACCACGATGAACAGCCTGGTCACGGCCAGCCAGTCCGCGACCGGCGCGCTCCAGGCGGCGCAGGCGGGCAACCAGCTTCTCGCCCTGCAATCGCAGCAGCTCGCCGACCTCACCGCCGCCGTCGCCGCGCAAGGCCGGGCGCAGTCGCTCGACGCCGCGCGACAGGCCGCGATCGAGGCGGAAGGGCGCGAACGCTTCCGCCGCTTCTTCGGCCGCAACTGACGGGGAGCCCTGCCAATGTCCCGCAACGCCAAGATCGCCGGTGTCGCAGCGCTCGGCGGCATCATGCTGGCCGTCGCGCTTGCTGGCTTGCGTGAACCGAACGACCCGCCCCTCGGCGCGGTCCTTCCTACCATTGAGCAGGGAGAGCAACAGAAGCGGCTGACGCGCGAACTGGAGCGTTGCGCTTCGCTCACCATGCCGGATTCCGGGTGCGAGCAGGCATGGGCGGCGAACCGCCGCCGCTTCTTCGGAAAGGATAGCGACGCGCCCGCGACGGCCGGGAATGCATCGCTCCCCGCCGCCTACAATAGCGCGGGCAGCGATGGCAGCCGGGCGAACGAGGCTATCCGGCCGGAGCTGCCCGGCAACTTTGTCGCCGATCAGGCCGGGAGCACCGCGCCATGAGCGATACCGGCATCGTCGATACCTTCCTCGACACCTTCTCCACCTACATCGATTCCGGCTTCGGCCTGCTTGGCGGCGAGGTCGGCTTCCTATCGTCGACGCTGATCGCGATCGACGTGACCATCGCCGGGCTATTCTGGGCCTGGGGCGCCGACGAGGACGTGATCCAGCGGCTGGTCAGGAAAACCCTCTATATCGGCGCCTTCGCCTTCATCATCGGCAATTTCCAGTCGCTTGCGACGATCGTGTTCGAGAGCTTCGCCGGGCTGGGCCTCAAAGCGAGCGGCGGCACGCTGACAATCGGCGAGTTCATGAAGCCGAGCACCATTGCCGCCAAAGGGCTGGATGCGGCGCAGCCGCTGATCGACGCGGCCGAGGCGTTCAGCAGCCTGTGGGCGGTATTCGCGAATCTCGCGATCATCGTCGTGCTGCTGCTGTCCTACCTGATCGTCATCCTCGCCTTCTTCTTCATGGCCGGGCAGGTCTTCGTGACGCTGATCGAGTTCAAGCTGGTGACGCTGGCCGGGTTCGTCCTGCTCCCGTTCGCCTTCTGGAACCGCACCTCGTTCATGGCCGAAAAGGTGCTGGGGCATATCGTCTCCAGCGGGATCAAGGTGCTCGTGCTCGCCGTCATCATCGGGATCGGCACGACCTTGTTCAGCACGTTCACGGTCACGATCGGACCCGAGCCCAACGCGCGGCAGGTTCTGGGAATCGCGCTCGGCGCGCTGTCGCTGCTCGGCCTGTCGATCTTCGGCCCCGGCATCGCCAACGGCATCGTCTCGGGCGGCCCGCAGCTCGGCGCGGGCGCAGCGGCCGGAACCGTGCTGGCGGCAGGCGGCGCGCTGGTCGGTGGCGCAGCCGCCGCGAAGCTGGGCCTGGGCGCTGCCGCCTCGACCATAGGCGCGACCGGCCGGATGACCGGCGCCGCCGCACGAGGCGGCGCGCGCATGGCTGGCGGCGCAGCGGGCGCTTACAGCGTCGGCTCGTTCGGCAGGAGCGGCGCGGGCGCGGTGGCGGGCGGCATGGCCGCTGTCGGACAGAAGGCGGCGAGTGGCGCTGCCAGTGCCGCGTTCTCGCCGCTGCGCCGGATGGCCGGAAAAGCCGGCGCATCCATGAAGGATAACTTCCGCACGGGCGCCCGCGCCGGCCTCGGTGCTGCGCCCGCATCGGGAAGCTCCGCGCCCGCAGCCCCGGCTTCCGCTCAGCCCGCATGGGCCTTGGCCATGAAGAACCGCCAGTCCGCCAGTCACGGCGCGACCGTGCTCGCCCACACGATGAAGGCCGGCGACAGCCACGGCGGCGGCGCCGGTCCCGACGTCAAGGAAAGGGAATGATCCGAAATGTTCCGACGACCCACCATCCGCTACGGCGAGACCCCCGAGCCCGCCACGCCCTATCAGCGCGCAGCGCAGGTCTGGGACGACCGCATCGGCTCCGCCCGCGTGCAGGCCAGGAACTGGCGCCTCGCCTTCTTCGGCGCGCTTGCCTTGTCGGGCGGGCTCACCGCCGGCCTCGTCTGGCAATCCGCCCGCGGCCACATCGTTCCCTGGGTGGTCGAGGTCGATCGGCTGGGTGAAGCGCAGGCGGTCGCCCCGGCCGAAGCCGGCTACCGCCCGACCGACCCGCAGATCGCGTTCCATCTCGCCCGCTTCATCGAGCAGGTCAGAGCGATCCCGGCCGATCCGGTTATCGTCCGCCAGAACTGGCTGCGCGCCTACGACTTCACGACCGATCGGGGAGCGGTGGCGCTCAACGACTACGCCCGCGCCAACGACCCCTTCGCCAATGTCGGCCGGGTGCAGGTCGCGGTGGACGTGTCGAGCGTGATCCGGGCATCGCCCGACAGCTTCCGCGTGGCCTGGATCGAGCGGCGCTATCAGGACGGTAGCCTCGCCGCCACCGAACGCTGGTCCGCGATCCTCACCGTCGTCGTGCAGCCGCCGCGCACGCCCGACGCCCTGCGCAAGAACCCGCTCGGCGTCTTCGTCAACGCTTTGAATTGGTCAAGGGAGCTGTCGCAATGACGCACACGCCATTTCGCCGTTCCGCCTCGGCGGTCCTGCTTGTCTCCGCCACCGCGCTCGCCGGCTGCGCCACCACATCGGCGAAGCCGCCCTCCATAGCCTACGACGATCCGCCGCGCGAGATCGCGGCGACGCCGGCCGCGGAACCGCCGCGCCCCGTCGAGGTGGTGACGATCCCCGAACCTCTGCCGCTCCCCGGCCAATTGAAGCCGGTCGCGGCCGGAGCGGCGACTTCCGAGCCCGCCGATCCGCGCCGCCGCGTCGGGGCAGCCAACGCCGCCGCGCGCATCCAGCCCACCCGCGACGGCTATGTGAACGCGATCCAGCAATATCCATGGACCGAAGGTGCGCTCTATCAGGTCTATGCCGCGCCCGGACAGGTGACGGACATCGCCTTGCAGGAAGGCGAGCAGCTCGTGGGGCCGGGGCCGGTCGCGGCCGGCGATACGGTCAGGTGGATCATCGGCGACACGGTGAGCGGCAGCGGCGCGACGGCGCGCGTGCATATCCTCGTGAAGCCGACGCGGCCCGACCTTTTCACGAACCTCATCATCAACACTTCCCGGCGCACCTATCATCTGGAGCTGCGCGCGACGGCTTCGACCTACATGGCGTCGGTATCGTGGACCTATCCGCAGGACGCGCTGATCGCCTTGCGCGGGGCCAACGCCGCCGCGGCATCCGCCGCCCCTGTGGCGAGCGGACTCGACCTCGCCGCGCTCAATTTCCGCTACCGGATCGAGGGCGACCGCGTGGCCTGGCGTCCGGCCCGTGCGTTCGACGACGGCCGGCAGGTGTTCGTCGAGTTTCCGGCCGGGATCTCGCAGGGCGAGATGCCGCCGCTGTTCGTGACCGGCCTGGCCGACGACGCCGAGCTGGTCAATTACCGCGTGCAGGGCCGCTACATGGTGGTGGACCGGCTGTTCACCGCCGCCGAGCTGCGCCTGGGCGACCGGCGCAGCGAGCGGCGCGTGCGGATCGTGCGCGACGGCGCGGAACCGCGCCGCAGGGGGCGGTGATGGCCGATCCCGCCGCCACGCCCGTCCAGCCTGCACGTGAGCAATCTGTGCCGGCCGCGCCGCAGGCATCCCCGCAACCCGCATCCGCGAATCCCGCCGCCTTCCAGCTTCGCGGGCCGGCGCCGCGCGTCATGCGCCTGTCGAGGAAGGCGCTGGCCACGCTCGGCGTCGTCGCCGGCTTGAGCATCGGCGGCTCGCTTTATTATGCGCTCGCGCCCAAAGGGGAGAAGGCGGCCAGGGAACTCTACAATACCGACAGCCGCGCCGCGGCGGAGACCATCACGTCGGGGCCGAAGGATTACGGCCAGGTTCCGAAACTCGGAAAGCCGCTCCCCGGCGATCTCGGCGGGCCGATCGTCTCGGCGCAGCAGCGCGGGCAAGACGTGCCCGCGCCGCCGATCGGCGCGCAGCCCGATCCGCGCGCCCAGGCCGCCGAAGCTGCGCGCCAGCGCATCGCCCAGGAACGCGACGCCGCCCGCACCAGCACGGTGTTCCTTGGGCAAAGCGGTGCCGGGGCCGTCGCGATGCCATCCTTGCCCGGATTGGCGATAGCAGCGCCGGACACCTCCGCTCCGCAATTCCCGGAACAGCAAGACGGCTCAGCGGCGCAGGGCGATCAGGCCGGAAAGCGGGCGTTCATGGCGCAGGCCGCCAACCGGCGCACAGTCAGCGCCGAGCGGCTGACCGCGCCGGTTTCGCCCAACATCGTGCAGGCGGGCAGCATCATCCCCGCCGCACTCATCACCGGCATCCGCTCCGACCTGCCCGGCCAGATCACCGCCCAGGTGACGGCTAACGTCTATGACAGCCCCACAGGGCGCATCCTGCTCATTCCGCAGGGCGCGCGACTGATCGGCGAATATGACAGCGAGGTTGCTGCGGGGCAGACCCGCGTGCTGCTCGCCTGGGACCGGCTCATCATGCCGGACGGCCACTCTATCGTTCTCGAGCGCCAGCCCGGCGCCGATGCGGCGGGTTATGCCGGCTTGCAGGACCGCGTGAATCAGCATTGGGGCAATCTGCTGAAAGCCGCAGCGGTCTCGACCTTGCTCGGCGTCGGGACCGAGCTGGGGGCCGACAGCGAGGACGACCTGACTCGCGCGCTCCGTCGCGGCTCGCAGGACACCATCAATCAGACCGGCCAGCAGATCGTGCGGCGGCAATTGAATGTGCAACCGACACTCACCATCCGGCCGGGGCATCCGCTCAGGATCGTCCTGACCCGCGACCTTGTATTGGAGCCCGTTGGAGGCACACGATGACGAAACTGAAGCTGGGGCCGATCCCGGAGGACAAGCCCGTCAAGCTCGCCGTGGAGTTGCCCGCCACCGTGCATCGCGATCTCGTCGCCTATTCAGACGCGCTCGCGAAGGAGACCGGGCAACAGCCGTTCGCACCGGAGAAACTCGTCGCGCCGATGCTGGAGCGGTTCATGGCGACCGACCGCGCCTTTCGCCGGCATCGCGCGCAGGGGAGTTGAAGGCGGTGTAAATCCCGCCTCAGTTGCCGAAGAACCGCTTGTGCCGCGCCCTGCCGTCCGCCTCCGTGACGGCCATCTCGGCATTGAAGCATTCGTCGCCGCGCACCGAGCCTTCCGCGCATTGCGTCAGAACCTGCCGGGCCTCGCCGAGATGCGCCGCAAAATACTGCTTGCCGCGCGGCTCAGCCGGCGAAGCAGCGGGAGCCGGGCTCGCGACGACTTGCGCCTGCTCGACCGGCGCGATTACCGGCCGGAGCACGAAACCCGCTCCGAACCCGACGATCAGCGTGACCAGCACGATGATGAGTGTCTTGCCTTGCGCCATGACGCGCTCCTTTCTCCGGTTGCAAATCAGGCCGGCCATTGGTTGCGATCCGGCTTGTTAACGTCGCATGTCACTGTCTCGCGCGTTCACGGAATGTCGAACGACAGTGCATGGCGGTCGCGCACGAAGGCGAGGAACCGCCGCAGTGCGGGATTGCCGTTGTCCTCTCGCCAATAGCCGGAATAGCTGACGAACGCCGGTCCCTGCTCGCCGAGGATGGGCCGATAGACGACGTCGGGATAGCGCGCGCCGGTCCCACCCTCGCAGATGATCGAGACACCGAGCCCGCCGCCGAGCACGCTCAGTATCGCTTCCCGGCTCGCCTGGTGCATCCTGATATCGGGAGGCTCGCCCGCCATCATCAGACGGCCGAGCAGTATGTCGCGAATCTCCGGGCCGGGATCGGCGCCGGGCAGCAGGAAACGCTCGCCACGCAGATCGGTCCAGTGAACGGTCTCGCGCCCGGCCAGGACATGACTGTCGGGCAGGGCGATCATCACGCGCTCGTTCCAGAACGACGCGTGCCGGAAATCGGCGTGGTTCGCTTCGCCCACCAGGATCGCGATGTCGATCTCGCCCGTATCGAGGCCGGCAAGCAATGCGCCCCGGTCGGCCTCCACGCCATCGACCTCGACGTCGGGGTGGGCCGCGCGCCAGCCCAGTATCGTCGCGCGCAGATGGCCGGCCGAAATCGCGCTGTTGTGCCCGATCATCAGCCCGCCGGCGCGGCCCTGACCAGCCGCCCGCATCATTGTCGCCATCTTTTCCGCGTTCGCCACCATCGGTCGCGCCGCGCGGATGAACTGCGCGCCGGCAAGGGTCATGGTGACGCCCGCTTGCGAGCGATTGAAAATTCTGCCGCCGATCACCCGCTCCAGCTTCAGGATGGCGCGGCTCAGGGTGGATTGCTCGACGTCTAGCGCCCGCGACGCGCGATATAAGCTGCCGTGATCGGCTGCTGCAATGGCAAATCGGAGTTGGCGAATGTCGAAAGGCATCGGAACTCCTTCGACATTCATTCCACGCGAGGCGCGGTCAGAAGTGACTGATAACTTCTGGCTTGGCGGCTTTTGGCAAAGCATCTCAGCGTTGTTTCAATACTGGAGAGGACCGAATCCTTAGTTACGTCGCCAGGATGGACGGCCACCCGAACCGTCAACAGCGGATGAAGCACCTGGCGAGCAAGCGCTGCGGAGGCTAGAGAAGACGCCGTCCTTGCAGTCGATCTGCTTGCCCAGGTGATCACTGGTGCGGTCGAAGTCCCCCTACGGTGTCTCAGGGAATGAGAACCGAAGCTCATGCCGCAGGAGGCGGCCTGCACCAAAGCGACAAGGACGCCTCTCGACTGTAGGCTACTCGAAGCCGTGACGGGGTAGTCGGCGAACGCCATACAAGTCGATCGACTAAGGTGCGGATACAGCGAGGCCACGCGATCATGCCTACTTTCTAATTTCGACGCCCGGCCGCCTCAGATTTTTTCGAGCAGTATTGCGACGCCTTGACCGACTCCGACGCACATTGTGCAGAGAGCCTTGCGTGCACCGCTGCGAATGAGTTCCTCAGTCGCTGTGAGTACGAGCCGCGTGCCGGACATCCCAAGGGGGTGGCCCAGCGCGATTGCTCCACCGTTCGGATTGACGTGGTCGGCACAGTCGGGAAGGCCGAGTAGCCTCAGGACCGCCAAACTCTGGCTCGCGAATGCCTCATTGAGCTCGATCACATCGATCGAGCTCAATGGGATGCCGAACCGCTCAAGGAGTTTCTGGCTCGCTGGCGCGGGCCCGATCCCCATGATGCGGGGTGCCACTCCCGCGACAGCTGCCCCGAGGATTTTCGCCCGCGGCGCAAGCCCGTAGGAGTCAACTGCTGCCTTGCTGGCCACAACGATTGCGGCAGCCCCGTCGTTGATGCCGCTCGAATTGCCGGCGGTTACTGTCCCGCCATCACCGGCGATGGGCTTCAATGCCGCTAGCCGCTCGATTGTAGTCGCACGAAGATGTTCATCATGCTCGAATTTTAGTTCTGTGCCCTTTGGCCCAGCGACCCTCACCGGTACGATTTCCAGTGAAAGCCGCCCACTTATTTGGGCGGTAGCCGCACGACGCTGGCTTTCCAAGGCGAAGGTGTCTTGGTCGTCTCGGCTTATACCGAACTCGTGCGCGACGTTTTCGGCGGTCTCCGGCATGGAATCGGTTCCGTATCGCTCCTTCATCAGGGCATTTGCGAACCTCCAGCCTATGGTGGTGTCATGGATCACGTTGGCGCGCGAAAACGCGCTTTCCGCTTTTGGCAAGACGAATGGCGCCCTAGACATGCCTTCCACACCGCCGGCCACTATCAGATTTGCTTCTCCTGTCTTGATCGCGCGAGCAGCAAGGATGACAGCGTCCATCCCCGAACCGCAAAGCCGGTTGACCGTCGTACCCGGGCATTGCTCGCCAAGACCAGAAAGCAGAGCCGACATACGTGCGATGTTACGGTTGTCCTCGCCTGCCTGATTGGCACAGCCAAGAATTACCTCATCGACATTTCCATCGATAAGCGGCCACTCGGACTTGAGAGCGGAGAGCGGCACCGCAGCGAGATCGTCGATCCGAATACTGGACAGACTTCCGCCATAGCGTCCGATGGCGGTGCGCACGGCCCCGCAGATATAAGCTTCGCTCAAGTCAGTTTCCCTCTGTCGCGTCAGACCGAGCGGCCGGTCAATTTCGTCAGCCGGATATCGCGTGATTGTCAGGCGCATTCGCCCAGTTCGTCATGCGGATGACATCCTCCAGCTTTCGCAACTGAGCTTCGATCATGGTACGCAAGGTGCCATCGAGAAGCTGCGAACGATCCTCGCTGAACTTGCTTGGCGCCAGACCCACGAAAATCTCGGGCGTCGCTACCAGATTGGCCTCAAGAAAGGTCAGCATCATCCGCATGTGATATTGCATTCGCGCTCCACCGAGCGGGCCGGCGCTCGCGGACTGAAGAGCAACAGCCTTTCCTTTCAGCGGCTGATTCTCGACTCGCGAAAGCCAGTCGAAAGCATTCTTCAGCGCTCCCGGGATGGTCCAGTTATATTCTGGACTCACAATTACCACTCCGTCGGAGCGGCGAATGGCTTCCGCCAGCGCGAGGACTGCTTCGGGTGTCCCGGCGCGCTGATGTTCATCGGCGTCATAGAATGGAAATTCAGCAAAGGACGGCGCGGTATCCATCGCAAACGATGCAGGTGCGAGCGACGGGAGCAGGCGGAGGAGTGCCGAGTTGTAAGACCCTGCCCGGAGGCTCCCGCTGATCATAAGTACGCGTACCGACATTCCGTATCCCCATGCAGAAAAGATCTGCAGCGACCTATCGTCTTGTGATGATTAGCGTCAAACTTGGGGCTTTGATCGTTCCCTGGAATTTTATCTTTAATAAACAGGAAGTTGTAGTCGCTTCATGCTCGTGATGAGAGTGCCGCATTTGGGTAATGCGTACTATTCACTTCTGAGTGATCGATCCGGGTGGCAAATCCGAAGGAGCATTGCCCCGTTAGTGCAGGCATTTTTGGAGCCGTACAGGTTGAGACCTCTCAGTGAAAAACGAGCGACCCTTCGGGTTCGGGATCGTGATCATGCTTCGATCGACGACGTCATCCGGTCGAGGACCTCGACGCGAAAATTCAGGACCGAGCCGGTTGGGGAGGAGCTGGTACGCGAAATCCTCGATGCCGCGCGGCACGCGCCGAGTGGAGCGAACATCCAGCCTTGGCGGGTTTATGTGGTTTCCGGCGAAATTCAGCACAAGATCGGCTCGACTCTCCTCCTGGCGCATGAAACTGAGAAAGACAGCTACGCTTCCGAGTATGCCTATTATGCGGAAGAGCTGCCGGAACCCTATCTTTCCCGGAAGAAGGACTTCGGCAGAATATTCTACGGATCACTGGGAATCGAGCAGGCCGACATGACGGGACGTGCACGACAGACCGGCAAGAACTATGGATTCTTCGGCGCTCCGGTCGGTCTCATCGTGACGATTGATCGACGTCTGGAACAGGGCAGCTGGCTGGATCTGGGAATGTTCCTGCAGAATATCATGCTGAGTGCAAAAGGGCGTGGCCTGAGCAGCTGCCCTCAGGAAACGTTCGCGAAGTACCACAAGCTATTGCGGACACTTCTCCCCATTGCAGATGCGGAAATGGTCGTTTGTGGAATTTCCATGGGCTTTGAGGAGGACGGCAACGCCATTGAACCTCGTTTGATGCCCAGAGCGCCAGTCGATGAATTTGCATGTTTTCTCGGCTTCAATTGAGGATTGGATTTATCCATGGGACATCGCGATCAGCTGATCGAACGCAGCATTTCCTTTCTCTCTGAAGTGAAGGACATGACCGCAAGCCGCGACTTGGAAGTCTGGCTGAACGAGAAGTACGGCCCCGCTACCGACACATATCGTGAACTCGCTACACTCATTCGATACGGCATCGACGAAGGTTGGGCGGCAAACCAGGAGATCGCTGGCAAGAGCTATCGTCGCAGCCGAATCATCGAGCCAGGGCCAGAAACCTTTCATTTCAGCATTACCGCCGTCTTCATGGACAGCAACGATGCGCGTGCCATTCGCGACGCGGACGGAGAGATCATCTTGCGTGGCGACTACCATGGTCATCCCTACGGTGAGTTGAACATGGTGGTTCCGATAGACGAGGGTGCCCAACTCCGCGGCTTGCACGGCTGGCAAGGTCCGGGCTGGACGGCTCCGGACCCAGGAAGTCGGCACTATCCCGAGGTGCGTGGCGGTGCGGTGATTGCATTGTTCTATCTTCCGGCAGGCCGCATCAGCTATGACTTTGCTCCGCCTAACTGATCGCCGTCGGAAACCAGACGAGATACCAAGCTCCGCAAAATGCTTCTGAACCATATCAATCCTTCATCCTTGTCGGATCGCTGGTGCCAGATCATGCCGATCTGCTGTGAGGCACAGGGATAGGGAAGTTTGTCGAGCCTTACTGGATGGGTCCTGCAGAAATGTGCGCCTAGCGGGTGTGGAATGATGGCGGTGAGATTTGCCTCCACGACAAGCTCGGGCAATAGCAGCGCATGGGGGATGGCCAACAATGGACGGGGTATCAAGCCGCAATTCCGAAATGCGCGCTCAAGTGCTGCCTTGTCGTACATCTCGGTTCTTCGGCCCAATCCCCTTTCATAGATGAAGCCGCCGATTGCGCCCTCTTCTTCGCCGCCGACGGACACCACGGCCAGTCGCCGGCTATGCAGTTGGTCGGATCTCTCGATAGGCGTGCTGCCAATGGGAGAGATCAGCACGTCGCGATAGGCAGCCATCGGATCGAACCGCATGTGCTCGGGCCATTCTGAGAAGCTTCCCAAGGCCACATCGATCCGACCGAGATCAATCATCTCTCCCAGATCCACGCGCGTGCCCGGTTTGACGACTAGAGATACACCGGGCGCGCTGCGCCCGAACTCGCGCAGCAGGTTTTGAACCGTGAGTATCGAGAGTGCGTCGCTCGCGGCCAGCGTAAACGTACGATCCGATGTGGCAGGATCAAATTCTTGCCGTTCAACAGCTGTCCGAACTATCGCCAGCGCCGCCACGATCTCCGGAGCGAGTTCCAGCGCGCGTGCCGTTGGCTTGAGACCCCTGCGTGTTCTCAGAAATAGGTCGTCGCCGAGCTGGTCGCGGAGGCGGGCGAGGGCGTGGCTGACCGCCGATTGGCTCGTGCACAGCAGGCGACTGGCCCGGAGGGCGCTCCGCTCCTCCATGACCGCCGCGAAAACGCGAAGGAGGTTGAGGTCCAGCTGTTTGAACGATGGGGCCATTGAACCATATTGCCGGAAAAGACGGGCAAGCACTTTTGTTCTGGCCGCTCAGACATTTGAAGGCTTCCATATGGCTGCACAAACGAGCCGCATCGGAAGGGAGGCGTAATGTGCAAGGCCGCATAAGCAAATGACCGCCGAGCAAATGTGGCAGCTAGCCGTTCCCCGCATAAACTTGCCGATCATCGACTGTCCGCGAGGCGGACGAGACTCGGAGGCAGCTGCATGGAAAACTACAGGATGCTGGTAGGCGGTAGCCTCATCGACGCAGACGAGATGGCCGATGTCATAAATCCGGCAACGGCGACGATCGTTGCGAAAGCGCCTGTGGCAGACGCTGCTATTGTCGAAGCCGCCGTCTCAGCAGCGCATGCAGCGTTCGCGAGCTGGTCCATCGTGCCTCAGGCCGAGCGCGGCCAACTTGTCGCGCAACTTGCGAGTGGCATCGAGGCACAAAGCGCAAAGTTTGCCCGACTCCTCGTCGAGGAGCAAGGCAAGCCTCTCGGACTTGCCGAAATGGAAGTCGGGCAAACGGTATACATTCTGCGCGCGTTTGCGAGCATGGAAACGACCGTGGAAGTCCTTCGCGATAATGAGGGAGAACGCATAGTCGAACATCGCACGCCGCTCGGGGTCGTCGCCATGATAACCCCCTGGAACTTTCCATTGCTCCTGCTCGCCACGAAATTGGCTCCGGGTCTGACTGCCGGCAATTGTATCGTCGTCAAGCCAGCGCCTTCGACGCCGTTGACAACTCTGCTTCTGGGCGAGCTTTGCGCCGAGATTTTCCCTGCTGGTGTCGTGAACATCATCAACGGACCAAGCCAAGTCGGAGCGCTGCTTACAGAGCACCCGCTGGTTGCGAAGATCGCATTTACGGGTTCGACGAACACAGGGCGCCACGTAATGGCTAGCGCCGCATCGACGATCAAGCGCCTGACTCTGGAACTCGGTGGCAATGACGCTGCAATCGTAATGGGCGATATCGATCCCGAGGAGGTCGCCGAGCGCATCTTCGCTGGCGCAATGGTGAATTCGGGCCAGGTCTGCGTCGCCATAAAGCGGGTATATGTCCACGAGGATGTGTACGATGCGGTATGCGAGCGGCTGGCGGCCCTCGCTGAAGCTGCTGTCGTCGGTGATGGTTTTTCTCAAGGTGTGCAATTCGGGCCGTTGCAGAACGAAGCGCAATTTGCGCGCGCAAAAGAGCTTCTCCGGGAGGCTGCGAGAGATGGCACGATCATTGCCGGTGGCGATCCTATCGACCGACCGGGCTATTTCATTCCCCCGACGATCGTTCGTGATATCGACGACAGTGCGCGGCTGGTGACCGAGGAGCAATTTGCTCCCATTCTTCCGATATTGAAGTATGTCGATCTTGATGATGTCATTGCGCGCGCCAATTTCGGCACGTTCGGATTGGCCGCTAGCGTCTGGGGCAAAGATCTCGATGCCGCCTATGGCATCGCTCAAAAGCTCGATGCTGGAACGGTTTGGGTGAACAAGCATTTCGACCTCCCGCCGGATGTGCCTTTCAGGGGGGCAAAGCAGTCGGGCCTTGGCGCAGAGCTCGGCCGCGAGGGAATGGCCGAATACAGCCAGCCCAAGATCATCAACATGGCCACTCAGTAGAGCCGGCCTCGTGGTTGATGGCCGGAGGCGAATCGGTTGTGCGATAGCGCCGAAAAGGCTATAGTTTCAGTTTGGTCGAAAGAGAGAATCAAAGTGGGTGACGTCAAATCAGATGAATGAGCCGCAATAGCGATCGAGATCGTTGTTGCGGCGATGAACTGGATGCAATCAACGCCTAGCGTGCTGCGTGCAGGATGCCGCTATATTTCTGCGGAGTTCTGTCATGCTAGCGTTGACTCGGCGCCATCGCCGTCACCTGTCTTCTTATCTATTTGACGCGTTGAACGCGGCGTATGAGCTATTGCTGCGCTCATATGATCAATATCTTCATGTTCGACGCACGTCGTTCGTCGGTTCGTGGCACATCGGGAAGAAATCCCGATGACAGCCATGCTCACAGAACGAATGCTGAATCTGGTCCCACGCGACTACGAGATCGTCGAGCGCGAAGATGTCGGTTTGACCGCTCTGATCGCGACACGGCCGCAAAGGATGGACGCGGAGGGGTTCCGGAACGTCCTGATTTTTCCAGGTGGTGTAACGGTAAGCTGGGCTTCGCTCCATCGTTTCCGAGATGTGCAAGAAAGTGAGGAGAGCGATGGCGCCCTCCGGATCCACATACGCATGGCAGGGCGTTCCATCATTACTTCTGCATCAGCTCGATCATTCGAAATCGAACCAAGAAGCTGCACCGTACCAATCGGCCCTGCGGGAGTGGTGCGTACTCAAAGATTCTTTTCGGGGGATGAAGAGCGATCTGTAACGGTTTCATGCGACAAGAACTACTTAATAGAATATCTTGGCTTGGACCCGAGCCTATACTCCGGAGCGCTCAGTGACTACCTGAACGACGTGAACGGGATATGCAGCATCATATCTACCGACTTGTCGTTCGAGCTTCGAGAAGCGGCCGCTGCTTTCTTCGAAGCTGCTGGTGCACCGTTTGCTCGCTGTCTCCTTCTGCAATCGAGAGCCAATGACATCATTCGCATCTTCTTCGAGCAAATTGTTCGGCGAGATGTTCGCGGCTCGCAGCCTCGGTCAAGAGACAGACTCGCTGTTGCTCGCGTCATGAAAATCCTCGAGGACAGGTATCAACAGCCGCCAGCTGCAAACGAAATCGCTCGCCAAGCCGGCATGAGCTTGTCGAAGCTCAGCAAGCTGTTCAAGGCAGTCGAGGGTAAGACGATGATGGAATATCTCCTCATGGTAAGGATGCGGCGGGCTTTGGACCTGATGCGTGAGGGCGATCTGTCGATAACGCAGATTTCTTACGAAGTCGGATACGAGTACCCGGCCAATTTTTCGACGGCTTTCCGACGGTTTTTCGGCACATCGCCTCGTGAAGCACTGTCCCAAGTCTGACCCAAGGCGAGGCTGGACGCTTCACCTGCCGAGCTTAACATCGGTCTGGCAAGCGGCGAGAAATGTCTGCGAGCACCTGGTCGAAAATCTGCTCGCCTCGATGCAGAACATAGTTCTGCCAGTGCGGATCGTCGGGCGCGAAGAAAGCTTTGAAAGCATCGCGTGCCGCTTTGAGCCTCGGATCGTCAGGCGTGCTGGCGAGATGCCGGGTATGGCGATGCTCGTTGATCATTGCAGCGACGAGCTGCGGCTGCGGTAGCGTGCCGATCTCGAGCACGCCGGCGATTACTTCCGCGTCTGGAAGCATCGCTTCGTAACCATCAGTCGTGTGACCGGTCGTTTCATACGTGGTGGCGGTAGGGCGAGCCCGAGGAGCGAGAATCCAATCGCCGAATACCTCGTGAGCTCGTTCGAGCTTCGAGCCCGTCTGCATCGCGACAACGCAACCATGAGCGTAAGGCCCGTAGCCGGTGTGATAATCTACCATGTAGACGTGCCGCGCTGATCTCCCTTCCTCAGTGATGATTTGCTCGATCGTGCTGCGGGACCAGGCCGGTTCCTTCCCCCCAAAGCCAATGCCGCTCGGGAAATGATACTGTCCGGAGAGGGCCACGTTGATGAAGGCTCCCAAGCCATTTTCCTCGATGAACCTTTCAATGATTGCGTCGGAACCTGCGACATCCGCAGGTTCCAGAGAAGCAGAGTCGATCGCCTCCTGAAGATCGATGAGCCTTTCCGAAACCTCTGTCTGCGTCGGAAATACGGTGAAGTTTCGGCACAGGTCTACATTGTCTTCCGTATAGCGCCGGCCATGAGCCGAGCCCCAGGGGTTGATAGCATGGATCAGCACGACCTTGACGTCCGCAGGCAAGGCAGCGAGCTTTCCGCCATTGACCAGGTCGATCTGACAGGCGGAACCTGCGATCAGTTCAGGGCCATGAACGCCGGAGGTGAGGAAAACGGTGTTGGCCGCTTGTGGGGATCCGAAGACAGCTACATCCACGTGTAGAGGCTCACCGGATGGTCCGCTTAGTGGATGTTCGATCGAATAGATCCTTGCAGCTTTGCCCGTCGTAGCCTGCAGAAAGTTATCACGTGCTGCCAAGTACGTTTGATTGAATACCTGCAGGTTTTTAGACATCATCGATCTCCTTTAGGAAAATCTAGGGGAGGTGTGGTTGGGACGCTTTTGCCTCTTTGGCGAAAATGATTGAGCGCTCATCGAGCAGACACGTGTTGATCTTCGGGTTTTCGGCTCGGCTGCCCGATCGATGGTTGACCAGATAAAGTCCGAGACCGACGAGCGCTCCGCCGATAATCTGATGGAGCCCCAGCACCGAACCAAGAAAGGGCACAGCGAGGAGGGATGTGAAGAGGGGAGCAAGGAAGAGGAAGCTGCTTGCCCGTGTTGCCCCACCCTTGGACAGAGCGACGAACCAAAGCCCAAATGACCCGGCCGAAGCAGGTATGGAAAGCCAGAGAAACCATATTACCTGGGCAAAATCGAGATGTGTCGGCCAGCGCTCACACTTAAGCTGCGCGATCGACATGAGAGTTAGGGCACCAACGAGCATCTGCCAGAAGTTGAGCGTGGCAGGCCGCAGGTTTGGCTGAAACTTTCTATGTGCAATTGTTGCCCCCGCCCAACAGAAGGCGGCCGCGATAGCCAGCCCGTGGCCAATCAAGCCGTTTGCGGACACCGTGATCTTGCCCCCGACGATGACGGGGATACCTGCGCATCCGACGACCATGCCAAGGCGATTTATCCGGTTGAGCTGCTCACCCAGCGCCCTTCCTGCGACGAGCATCACGATCAACGGGTTCGTGAAGAGGAGGATCGCAACGGTCGCAGCATCGATGAAGCGCATAGCTGCAGACACCAACGCCATGACCGCCGCAATCTGAAGGAGACCGAGCAGCAGCGTCAGGACTGCATCGCGCCGGCGGGGCGAACGCCAGCGAAATCCATCGCGTGGAGATTCCATCAGAAGAAACGGGAGAAGTGAGAGCGTCGCAACGAGAAAGCGGCACCCCGATAGCAGCAGCGGAGGCAAGCCACTCTTCAAGAGCAACTGTGTCGCAACAAAGCTTGAACCCATTAGGAAGGTCGATGAAAAGATTATAACCAAAAAGCTGGCGCCTTGCCCCGAAGGCGACCTCGAAAAAGGAGACATGGTCTAATTTCGGTCAGCTCAGGATTTCCGCGAAGTCCTGCAGATCGGTCGCATCGTTCATTGGACTTGTTACAAAGCGATATAGGCCCTCGTCTCCAGCGATGGCTATTTCGGTCTCTAAAGATGCGCGCCTGTAGAAGAAGGCTCCAGCCGCTTGAAGTCTCTCGGCTTCTTTGATTTTCATGATCGCGAAGACAATGTTGGCTTCGGGCGTCCAAGCGATCCGAGCTGCACCAGATCGCATCAGTATTGCAGTTAGTTCCGCCGCAAGCCTGTTAGCCTGCCTCGCCCACTTCCGCCAATTGTCTTCTGAAAGATAGGTTTCGAGCTGGGCAGAGATGAAGCGGGACTTTGAGAACAGATGCCCGGCCTGCTTTTGTGCATAAATCATATGTTCCGCATACCGAGGATTGAATACGAGGAGCGCTTCGGCGCACCAGCAGCCATTCTTGCTCGCACCGAAGGAGAGCATGTCGACGCCCTGCCTCCATGTCATGTCGGCGGGTGTGACATCGAGAGCGACGAGAGCGTTTGCAAACCGAGCCCCATCCATGTGGACCGCGATATTCCTCTTTCGGGCTATGGACGCGATTTCAGCAATCTGATCGAGCTGATAGAGGGTGCCCCACTCGGTCGCCTGTGTAAGCGTAACTGCTGACGGCTGACCGACGTGGACAAAGCCCTCCGGCAGTCGGCCGAGCGCAGCAGCAAACTTCTCAGGGGCAATTTTGCCCAGCGCGCCTTCGACAGGGGTGATCCGCAGGCCTCCGCCGATCTTCTCGATGGCTCCACATTCTTCTTCGAACATATGCGCATTTGCATGGCTGAACACCACGCCGCCGGGGCGACCAGCTGCCGACATCGCAAGACTGTTGGCAGCGGTGCCGGTTCCCACGAGAAACATCTCGAGATCGTGCTCGAATATCTCCTGGAAGCGATGGACGAGCGATCGATCGAGTTCGGAATTGCCATATGCGGCGGCGAAGCCGTCGCAATGGTCGACGAGAGCCTGAGCCACTTCGGGAAGGGCGCCCCCCCAGTTATCGGAAGCGAAATGCATGGGTCATATCTCCCTAGCCAAGCGATCGATCGTGCGTGAGGGCCATCGGCACCTGCGGTACGATATCTCCTCAGTGGCTTTTTCGGATCAGATCGGCTGCCCGTTCGCCAATCATGATGCACGGTGCATTTGTATTCGCGCTGACCAGCGTCGGCATGATCGAGGCATCCGCGACGCGAAGACCGGTGACGCCCTTGACGCGCAACTCCGGATCGAGGACCGCGGTCGGCCCAATTCCCATCGCGCAAGTGCCAGTCGGGTGATACATCAGGAAGGCGCTCTGGCGGATATACTCGATCCAATCAGCGTCGGTTTCGACCTGCTTTCCGGGCAGGCGTTCACCTTCGTCATATTCACTGAATGGCTTGGAACGGAAAATCTTGCGCACGATCCGACATCCTTCGATGAGCTGCTTGATCTCATCATCTCCTCCGAGCAGCTCATGTTGGATAATCGGCCGCTCGCTTGGATCGGTGGAGCGGAGCAGTAGCTGACCGCGCGTCTCGGGCCGGCAGATGTTGATGGCAACGCCAATTGCTGCACGCTTGTACAGGTATACGCCGTCCGGCGTGAAGTCGTACGCGATCGGCGAGAACGACAGTTGGATGTTGGGCCACTCGAGATGGTCCCGCGTGCGAATGAACGCGAGAGCGGAGGCAACACATGCCGTGGCTGGCCCTCGCCCGAACAAAGCGAAGTTCAAGCCATGCTTGACTATCCTGGCGACGCTTTGCACTTCGACATTGAGGCTATCGATGCCGACATGGGTCGACATCAACACTCCCGGATGTTCCTGCAGATTTTGCCCCACTCCCGGGGAATCGACGACAACTGGGATGCCATGCTCGCCAAGATGCTTTGCCGGGCCAATGCCCGAGAGCATCAATATCTTCGGCGACGACAAGGCGCCGCCGCAAAGAATGACCTCCTTGTTTGCCAGGTAGCAAACCGTGCGCCCGTTCTGAACGCCTTCGACGCCGATCGCGCGGCCGTTCTCGATCAGTACCCGACTGACCATGAAACGCGTCTCGACCTTCAAATTGGACCGGCGCTTCGCCTTGGCCAGATAGGCACGTGCCGTTGAATGTCGCCAACCCTTGTTCTGGGTGGCTTGGCAGGGGCCGATACCCTCTTGCTCGGCACCGTTGGTATCCGGATTGTGCGGAATCCCCGCACGTACGCCAGAAGCGATGAATGCGTCGGCCAACGTGGTCGATAGGCGGGCATTCGATACGCGCAGAGGGCCCTTGTCGCCGCGAAAGCGCGAGCCGCCGTTTTCGTTCGTCTCGGCCTTGTTGAAGAACGGAAGCACGTCGTCATAGGACCAGCCCTTGCAGCCGAGCTGGGCCCATTGATCATAATCCCCGCGATTGCCGCGAACATACATCATCCCGTTGATCGACGAGCCGCCGCCGAGGACTTTGCCGGCCGGCCACATGTCTGCTCGATCGTTTCGCGAGGCATCCGGTTCCGCTTGATAGAACCAGTTGTACTCGGGGTTCATGATCGCCTTGATCGAGCCCGCCGGAATCCGGATGAAAGGCGAGCTGTCCCACCCGCCTGCTTCGAGCAACGCGACCTCAAAACGCTTCTCTTCGCTCAGCCGAGATGCGACCACCGCGCCACTCGAACCGCCCCCAACGACGATAAAGTCCGTAGTTCTAATATCTTGCACAATGCCCTCCATGTGAAGGCCGCTCTAGCGCACCTCGGAAAGTTGGACTTTTGCGGTAGTCGCAAACAGATTTGGCACTTGGGCCGATCTGCGATGGGAGGGGGGGCTAGGGATCCAACGGCGCGAGGCAGCCAATTTGCTCCACGGCCATCCGACGGCTGTAGCTGGAGAGAGCGTCAACGCCGAACTCGATTCCGTAGCCGGACTGACCGGCAGGCTCCAGTGGAAGCGCCAGACCGGTCGCCGAATCCTGACCAGCGACGGACTTGATCTTCAGATGACCGACGCAGAGTTCCTGTCGTAGCATGTTGGCTCGAGCCAACTCGCCGGTCCAGAGCGTCATCGCCAGCCCGTAGCCGCCGAGGCCAGCCAGCCTCACGGCATCGGAGATGCCGTCATATGGAACGACTGCGAGGATCGGACCGAAATATTCATCTCGCAATATCGGCGATGTTGGGTCATCCGCCCTGACCACTGTCAGCGAATGATGCAGCATGTCGTGCCGCACGGGACGGCCATCGCGGATGACCTGCTCGCCACGGTCCAGAGCCATGTCGACTGCCGATCGAATTCTGTCCGAATGAGCCTTGGACGCCAAGGGCCCGAATTTTGTGTTCGGATCGAGCGGATCACCCGGCAAGAAATTTGCTGCAGCGGCCACGAGAGCGTCCGCGAATTGGTCAATACGATCGCTTGGGACGAGGATTTTTGAGCGGGCGACGCAAAGCTGACCGCTATTCGCATATGCTTCCGCTACAGCGTCGATGGCTATGCCCTGATAGTCGGTCATGTCGTCAAGAACCACGATCGCGTTCTTTCCTCCGGCCTCGATGATAGCCGGCACGAGCCGCTCGGCCGCGAGCTTGGCGACGGAGCGACCCGTCTGGGTCGAGCCCGTGAAGGCAAGCATTGCCACCCCGGGATTGCTGCAGAGTGCTGCGCCCGTCGTCGCTCCTCCAGGGAGGACAGACAGCAGACCGACAGGGATGCCCGCCTCTTCGGCGAGGGTGCCAATCAGTATCGCGGAGCGGGGCGAAATTTCGGACGGTTTTAGCACCATGCCATTGCCGGCCGCGAGTGCTGGCCCAACCTTCATGGCCGCGTTTATGCTTGGGTAATTCCACGAGACCATCGCGCCGACGACACCGTAGGGCACTCTCAGCGACAAAGAGATCGCCTCGCGCGACGACGCAATGACTTCTCCACAAGCCTTGTCGATTGTCTGAGCGTACCAGCGCACAATGTGAGCGGCGACGCAGGCTTCCATCATCGCAACTGCTATCGGTTTCCCCATGTCGACACAGTCGAGCATGCCTATGCGCTCGGCGGCAGCCTCTATTGCGTCGCCCCAGCGCAGCATTGCCATCCGCCGTTCACTCGGCGCGAGCCGGTGCCACAAGCTGGCAGCTCGACCCGCTGCACTGACGGCCCGCTCGACATCAGCGTGTCCGCCGGCGCGAAACTGAAGGGCTCTGTCCGGGTCGGTCGGGCTCGTCCAGTTGATGACTTCGCCGCTCATCGGGGTCAGGCTCCCGATAATTCCATCAAAGCTCTTCATGTCGATCTCGGTCACGGCAAATCCTTTGACAGCGAAGCGGCGCTTCGCCGCAGGCCGACGCTCCTTTACAAGGGCGCAATTCCTGAATGGTCAGAGCCGCCGGCCGGCGAGGCCGGCGGCCGATGTTCACCAGCTGTAGTTTAGCTTCACGCCAAACTTGCGAGGCGGAAGCACCGAGGCGCGGGTGAACGGTTGGAACGGCGGTGCGAACCGGCGTGTAATGTTGAAGTTGTCCGTCACATTGTCGACGTAAACGGTCAACTCCCACCGGTCCCTCTTCAGACTGGCGCGGAGATCGAGCTGGTCATAGGATTGAACCTGCAGGATCGGGTCAAAGGGGGGAGCCCCGTTACCGGAGTAATACGGTCCTACATAACGATAGTCGGCTGCAAGATTGAGCTCAGCGTCACCGATCGAGACAGTGTAATCTGCGCCGCCTGAAGCAGTCCACTTGGGGACATAAGGCAAGGCATCGCCAGTCAGATGGGATCCTACCGGGCTCGTAATCGAGGTGAAGCGCGCGTCGGTATATGCAGCGTTCCCGCGGACCTTGAACCCGCGGAACGGCATGGCGGTTGCTTCGAACTCGAACCCGCGGTTACGGGAGGCACCGACATTGGCAGTGACTCCGACAGGGAGACCGGTGACCGGGCTGATGGCAACAGAAGCCAGCTGCATGTCGTCCACCTGAACGATGAAACCAGCAATGCTGGCGATCAGGTGTCGATCGAAGAGCGACGCCTTCAGCCCCAGTTCGTAATTGGTCGATTTTTCGTTGTCGAAAGCGATCCCAACGGCTGCACTGCTGCCCGGATATTTGTCGAAGCCGCCAGAGCGATAGCCTCGCGACACCGTCGCGTAGGTCATGACATCGGGCGTCCAGTGAACGGAGAATGAAGCGGACGGCGAGAAATTGCTGAAGCTCTTTGACGTGATTCCGCTGAATGCGTCATTCGCGCCGACAGCCGGCACGATCACAACGCCCTGCTGGAATGCCCGCGTCCGCTCCCAGCCATATCGCCCACCGACAGTCAGTTCGAAGCGGTCGTTGAACTTGTAACCGACCTGACCGAAGGCTGCCCAGCCACGACGTCGCAACCTCGTCGCTTCCCGAACATCGTTAGCGGTATTGAAAATCGGGGGAAAAGCGCAGATTGTGCAGCCAGACAAGGCGAAATTGCGGTTCTGCTCGTGGATATCTTGAAAGGCGTACAATCCGCCAAGCCATGTGAACGACCCGCCGCTCTTCGACTCGAAACGAAGTTCTTCGGAGAGCGCTGACTGGGTCGTACGCTGATCCTGAAAGTTACCGGGGTCCGAATATCCATCAAAGTCGTACCAGAATTCGGTCTTTACGTGCTGATATCCGGTGATCGACTTGATCGTGAACGCCGAAAGATCATACGACATGGTTAGAGAGCCGCCAAAGCTCGTGTCGGGCGAGACAACCTTGCGATCATCGAGTGTGGCATAACGCTTCGTGCCGTCGTCGACGACGCCGTAACCGAGATAACCGTTTCTATTGCGAGAACCATCCAGTCGGAGAATGATTTCGAAGTCTTCGGTGGGCAAAGCGCGAAGCACGAAGCGCCCGGCCAAGCTGCGAAGCGTATCCTGATCCCTTTCGATAGTCAGGTTGTGGATGTAGCCATCGGTGCTGTAATATTGACCAGAAAGGCTGGCGAAGAGCTTGTCCTCCACCAATGGGCCGCTGAAACTCGTTCCGAGGCGCACACTATTGAAGTCCGCATATTCTGCGCGCAGCTTTCCACGAAAGGTGCCGTCGGGTTTCGCGGTCACAATGTTCAACGCACCGCCTTCGGTGTTTCTGCCAAAAAGGGTGCCTTGCGGCCCACGCAGAACCTCTATGCGCTCCAAGTCGAGGAAGCCGGTGTCGAATGCCAGGCTCGGTTGATAGACGCCATCGACGAAGGTTCCGACAGCGGGATCGTTGGATGCCGCCGCTCCGACGCCGCGGAGTACGAGATAGGTCTGGTTGGGAAGCGGCCCGAACGCCTGGTTCTGGCTGGTGAAGAGGCTCGGAACAGTGCCGATCAAGTTGGTCACATTGTCGATGCCCTTCTGTTCAAGGGCAGCTCCGCCGATCGCCGAGACCGCTACCGGGATATCCTGGAGGCGCTCTTCGCGCTTGCGGGCGGTAACGACAATGTCGAGCGATCCGCCCGATGAGGACGCGGAAGAATCTTGAGGCGCTTCGGGTGTCGCCTGCGCGAAGGCTGGCGCCGCCGATCCGGCTAGAACAGTAGCGGCAAGCAGGGCCGCTACCAACCCGTTCGTTCTCTTCGACTGAGACATAAACCCCCCTTATTATTTGCTGGAAGGAGCCGTACGCATGCCGCGCCAGCTGCCTGTCCAACTTCATAAGGCGAACGTCCTCCTCGCTGCTTTTGCCAATCTCTCTTCAATCATTGCACTTATGTGAAATACCTTTGCCGCGTTGCGCGGGCAATGATCAGTCCTTCGCGAACAGATTTGCCTCTTCGATGCCCGCAAGTGCACAAGCTTCGTCATTGTCCGAGGTGTCGCCGGTAACGCCGACGGCACCCAGTGTCTGGCCGTCGCTGTCAACCACGATCACTCCTCCGGCGGCCGGCACCATACCGAGAGGCGCTATGCCTACGAGCGAGTTGAAAAATGTCGGTCGTTCGGCCGCGATCGCCGCGATCGAGCGGGAAGAGACGCCGAGATTCAAGGCGCCGGCCGCCTTCGCGATAGCAATTGCTGGTCGAAGATGCGACGCGCCGTCCGCTCGGTGCAGGACTATTGTATGACCTCCCGGATCGAGCACGGCTACGCATAGCGGCTTCAGTCCTTTTTCGGCACCGGCCTTGAGAGTGCGAAGTGCAATATTCTGGGCTTGCTTCAAGCTTAGGATCATTCTCGAAATCCTTCTGATGAATAATGTGGATCGAAGCTACGCGGCGAAGTCGCTGTCCAGGCGCATGGCGATCATCTCGGCAGTTGCAGCGGAAAGCGTCCAGCCAAGATGGCCGTGGCCGGTGTTGTAGTAGACGCCACGCACTCTCCCCGGCCTGACAACAGGCAGCATATCGGGCGTCATGGGGCGCAGGCCTGCCCATGGGGTGACGCTGTCAGTATCCATTTTGGGGAACAGGCGTTCCGACCAGCGCAGCAACGGGCGGATCCGGTCAGCGCGAATATCTAGGTTGAACCCATTGAACTCTGCGGTGCCGGCCACCCGGAATCGATCTGGACCGAGGCGGCTTGTGACGATCTTCGCAGCGTCGTCGAGCAGGCTGACACTCGGTGCAGCTGTTCGGCTCTGCTCGTCTCTCAAGTTTACAGTGATGGAATAGCCCTTCACCGGATAAATGTTTACTTTCTCGCCGAGCTTTCTGGCGATTTCTCGGCTTTCAACCCCTGCGCAGACAACGATGGCATCAGCTGTCTGAGAGGCGATCGGCCGACCACTCTCGTCATCGGTCAAGCTGATGGTACAAATCCGGTTCTGTATCTCCACTCGCCGGACAGCAGCTCCAAACTTGAAAATCACGCCTCGGCGTGCACACGCATCTGCGAGCCCGCGTGTGAACTTGTGGATGTCGCCCGTGGCGTCCCCCGGGGTGAAGAATCCGGCGTGAAGAGCGCCTTGCAGGCTCGGCTCGATCGCGCGCATTTCTCCAGCTGACACTGCGTGCCTTTCGAGCCCGCCCTTGAGGAGGAGGGCGTTGCCCACTTCGGCAGCACGAAACTCCTGTTCATTGTGGTAGAGATGAAGGATTCCGCATCGCTTCAGATCGAAATCGATGCCCTCTGCTTCCGCAATGGTGAACATATGCCTTCGCGCGTCGAGTGCGAGACGAACGGTCGCGATCGTGTTTCTTTCGTGCCGAAAGATATTGCCGCAAAACTCGGCGAGCCACCCGTATTTGTGAAGGCCGGGCTTGAGGTTCAGCAACAACGGCGCGTCATTTTTCAAGAGCCATCTCATACCCTTTGCGATGGTGGCCCAGCTGTTCCAGACTTCGGCATTGCTTGCGGAGAGCTGGCCACCGTTGGCAAATGAGGTGACCATCGCCGGATAGCGGCGACGATCGTAGACGGTGACTTCATGACCGCGGACAGCCAAGCTGTAGGCGGTTGTTACGCCGGTAATGCCGGCGCCGATGATGCTAATACGTGCCACTGGGAGCCGCTCCCCAAAAGGTGGTGGATGCGCCCCATCTGTCCGCTGTGCCTGAGATCGCTATCCCGTCGGCGGGCACCCAGGCGGGCGCCACTCTCCAGATATCTTGATGCCCTGCGGTCCTTTTGCCTGAGAGTTTCCGGGGCGGTTGCTCCTTCGGCGCCGGCGAACGGTCTCTCCCGCAATGGCAAGTCTGGCCTGCCTGGAAATGTGCGCTCAAGTCAATTCGGACGACCGAGAATGACGAAACCGCAAACGTCCTTCACATATCGTCAAAAGCAGCAGCTCCATGCCGATGCGAAGGATAAGGTTCGAAGGAAAATTCCGAACAGTTCCGAGGCTTATAATGCTTTCAAAAATTCGAGGCAGCGCGTCCGAAGCGCTTGAGGGTTTGCTGTTCGACGGAATGTCGATCATGTCGGGTGGCTTTGGCCTTTGCGGAAACCCGGAGAACCTTATCGCGGAGCTTTATCGAAGCGGTACCCGAGGGCTTACAGTGATTTCGAACAACGCGGGCGCAGAAGGCTTTGGTCTGTGGCAGCTGCTGCAAAGCAGGCAGATCAGTCGCATGATCGCATCGTATATTGGCGACAATCGTCTTTTTGAGCGGCAGTTCCTGGATGGTGACATCGAACTTGAGCTGAATCCGCAAGGTACGTTAGCCGAGCGCATTCGCGCCGGCGGCGCCGGCATTGCGGCATTCTATACCCGGACCGGGGTAGGAACCGTCGTCGCGCAAGACAAGCCTGTCGAAACTTTCGACGGCGATGAATATATTCGAGAGCGCTGGCTGAAAGCTGATCTTTCGATAGTCAAGGCTTGGCGGTCTGATCCCGAAGGCAATCTGGTTTTTCGAAAGACAGCGCGGAATTTCAACCCGATCATGGCGACAGCCGGACGGGTGACGGTCGCCGAGGTCGAGGAGATCGTGCCAGCTGGCGCCATCGACCCGGATGAAGTGCATACGCCCGGCATTTACGTCGATCGGATTGTTCGAGCGACGGGCCTCGAGAAGAAGATCGAAAAGCTGACGATTCGCGCTCGGGAGCCTGCATGATGGCTTGGTCGCGCGATCAGATGGCAGCGCGCGCTGCTCGAGAACTCAAGGACGGATTTTACGTAAATCTCGGAATCGGCATCCCTACGCTGGTTGCCAACCATGTCCCCGAAAACGTGACCGTCACGCTGCAAAGCGAAAATGGCATGCTCGGAGTGGGCCCTTACCCGTTCGCTGATGAAGCTGATGCAGACTTGATCAATGCCGGCAAGGAGACAGTCACCACGCTGCCGACTTCGAGTTTTTTCTCGTCTGCCGACAGCTTCGCCATGATCAGGGGCGGGCACATCGACATGGCCATCCTGGGAGGCATGCAAGTCGCGTCGAATGGCGACCTCGCCAACTGGACCATTCCGGGCAAGATGGTGAAGGGGATCGGAGGAGCGATGGATCTGGTTGCAGGCGTCAAGCGGGTGGTGGTCGTCATGGATCATACGTCCAAGGATGGCGCGCCCAAGATCGTCCAGAAATGTACTCTGCCCCTGACCGGCAGGTCGGTGGTTGATCTGATCATTACGGACCTCGGGGTGATGGAGTTAGACCCGCAAGCCGGAGTGCTTGCGCTGCTCGACATGGCACCATCCGTCTGCGTCGAGGAAATCGCTTCCAAGACGAATGCCCCTCTCTTTCTGGGCAAGCTCCGGGAGAATTGCCTGTGACAACGGACATCGCATATGCGCCTGACGACGCGGGCTTGCCACCACTCCTCTACCCAGAGTATCGCTCGACCGGATTGCGTAGTCCGCGTCACCCCTTGGTCAACGCTCCGCAGACTTTGACTGAGGTGAGCGGCCCCAGCGGTTGCTGGAGCGCTCTTATGGGTCAAGCCGAGGTAGACCTAACGTCGCAACATGGATCTGCTCCCCATGGCCAGCGCATCCGCATCTCTGGCAGGGTGCTGGATGACAGTGGTCGTCCGGTACCAAACACCATCGTCGAAATCTGGCAGGCGAACGCGGCCGGGCGGTATATCCATCGCAACGATAATTGGGACGCGCCGCTCGATCCGAACTTCACCGGAGCTGGTCGGGTGATTACCGATGATCAGGGCTGGTATTCCTTCACGACCATCCGGCCCGGAGCTTACCCTTGGGGTAACCATCACAATGCATGGCGCCCGGCTCATATTCACCTGTCGTTGCTTGGCCCCGCCTTCGCCACTCGTCTCGTCACCCAAATCTACTTTCCTGACGATCCATTGATCGAGATCGATCCGATCGCGAATGCGGTTCCGATGCCGTATCGCAATCGCCTCATCTGCCGGTTTGATATCGACACGACCATCGCCAACTGGGCGCTCGGATACCGTTTTGACATCGTGCTGAAGGGGGCAATGCAGACGCCCTTCGAGGGTACTGCCAATGGATAACGACTTGGAAAAGCGTAAAGCGTCTGCGCGGTTCGATAACCAGGATCCTCGATTATTCGGTCAAACTCCTTGGCAGACTGTAGGCCCCTTCTTCCACTACGGTCTGCCTTGGAAAGGCGGCGCTGACTTGGTGGGACTGTCAGATCTGGGAGCCCGACCGGAGCTCTTCGCGGATGATCACTATGTTCTGAATCGCCCGACGCGAACGGGCGCTCCCAGAGGGGATGTGATAGACATTGCTGGCCAGATTCTCGACGGAAATGGCGACCCGATTTCAGACGCATTGGTAGAAAGTTGGCAAGCCAACGCGTCGGGAAGATATTCCGGAGGGGCGGATAAGCGAGCCGAAATTCCACTCGATCCGGAGTTCATAGGGTTCGGCCGATGCGCTACCGACGAATCCGGCGTGTATCGCTTCCGCACTGTTTTCCCGGGCCGCGTGCCCGGACCAGGCAATTCGCTCCAAGCTCCCCACATCGCGTTATCGATCTTCGCGAGAGGGGTGCTGCGAAGACTTTGCACACGCCTGTATTTCGACGGCGCAGAAGGCAACGACACAGATGCCATCCTCTCCCTTGTGCCATCGGACCGTCGATCGACGCTTGTTGCGCGCCAGCGCGATGATGGAGTCTGGTGGCTCGATATTCACATCCAAGGTGATGCAGAGACGGTCTTCTTTTCGCTGTGAGCAGGCTCCTTCACGATCGTTCAGCGACAACGCCGGCGATGCTGGCGGTCTATGACGACCGCTCGACCGTCAAACACGCCCTGGAATTTGAGGCTGCATTGGCGCAGGCTCAAGCCGCAGAAGCGATCATCGAGGAACGCGTCGCCGATGAGATCGGCGCCGTCTGCGCGTCGCTCGCCATCGACCCTCAAATCCTCGCCGACGAGGCTGCGTTCGCAGGTACGCTCGCGATACCGCTGATCGGCAGGATCCGTTCGGCGATGGCGCCAGAGACGGCGATGGCGGTCCACAAGGGCGCGACCAGTCAGGACCTGGCTGACACGGTGATGATGATGCAGGCGAGAGAAGCCTCCGCATTGCTGATCGACGATGCCGATCGTCTCGACCTTGCCCTGACAGCCTTGGCGGAAAACTATCGCCGCGTGCCTGCCGTAGGCAGGACGTTGATGCAGAATGCGATGCCAATATCTTTTGGACTGCGGATCGCCCAATGGCGTGCGGGGATCGCCGAGGCAGCGGCGCGCATGCGAGCCGACGCCGGCGCGTACATATGCGTTCAGCTTGGCGGGGCCTCGGGGACGCGGGCAGGCATGTCGGGCAGAGGCTCTGCGGTCGCGCGCCGGCTATCCAGCGCGTTGCAGCTGAAACCTGCGCCTCCTTGGCATAGCCGCAGAATCGCCGTGGCCGCGATCGGCACGAGCGTCGGCATCCTGGTTGGCACCGTTGGCAAAATGGCAAAGGATATCGCCTTGCTGTCGCAGGACCATATTCGGGAAGCTCTTGAGCCGGTCGTCCCGGGCCGTGGCGGGTCCTCTGCGATGCCGCACAAACGGAACCCGACAGGCTGCCAAGTCGCTCTATCCGCTGCGCATCGCGCGCCCGGACTGGTTGCCACATTGCTGGGGGGCCTTCCCCAGGAACAGGAGCGGGGGCTCGGTGGATGGCAGACAGAGGCTTCAATTCTGGCGGATCTCTTTTCCATCGCCGCCGGAGCAATAGGCTCGATGGTCGTTACGATCGAAGGCCTCCAAATCGATGGAGATGCCATAGCTTGCAATCTCGCGGCTTCCGCCTTGGGGAATGACATAGGCGAAAGCGAAGGCATCGTCCGCGAACTTCTAAACCTCTGACGAGGGATATCGATGCCGTTCACAAAGCATAACGGGGTCCGGTTATACTGGAAGGAGCAAGGCTCCGCAGAGTTGCCAGCCATCGTCCTGATAAACTCAATCGGTACCGACATGAGCTTGTGGGACAAGGCGCTTCCTCATCTCCTGCCGCATTATCGGCTTATACGCCTTGACAACCGTGGTCATGGCGCTTCGGACGCGCCGGGGGGCGACTACAGCCTTGATGTGCTCGGTTCAGACACCGTCGCGGTGATGGACGCAGCGAATGTAGAAAAGGCGATCATTGCTGGGATTTCTCTCGGCGGGATGATCGCCATGGATATGGCGATCAACCATCCTCGGAGAGTGGCAGGCCTTGCATTGATCTGTACCTCCGCCACGATGGACAAGGCGATTTGGACAGACAGGGTCGCAGCCGTCCGGTCCAACGGCACGGAAGCCATCGCAGATGCCGCGATAAATCGCTTCTTCTCGCCGAAGTTCATCGAGAACCGTGCCGCAGAGGTGAGCTCGGCGTGGCGGGCGCTCGTGAACAGCTCCGACACCGGATATGCCGGCTGTGCCGCAGCAATTCGCGACATGGATATCGCGGACCGTCTCGGCGCCATCGCCGTGCCAACGCTCGTCATCACCGGAGACGATGATATCTCCACACCGTTTCTTGGACATGGGGAATTCCTGGCAGCAAGCATTCCCGATGCAAAAGCGGTGCGCCTCAAGACCGGGCATCTTCCCGCTATCGAGGATCCAGCAGCATTGGCATCGGCAATCGTTCGATTCTTCGGCACCAAATCGACTGTGACATCCGCCAGAGACATCCTTTTCGAGGCCGGTCTGGTGACACGGCGCGCAATTCTTGGCGACGAATGGGTAGACAGATCGCTCGCCGGACGCACTTCTTTCAACGAAGACTTTCAGGCTATGATCACCCGTATCGCTTGGAACGAAATATGGAGTCGTCCCGGCCTTGACGAGCGGACGCGGCGATTGATCGTTGTAGCCACAACTGCGAGTCTCGGAAGATGGGAAGAATATGCCCTTCACGTGCGCGCGGGGCTGGCTCAAGGAGGGTTCACGCAGGACGAACTCAAAGAAGTGCTGATGCAAATCGCCATCTACGCAGGGGTCCCCGTCGCCAATACCGCATTTGGTGAAGCTACCAAGATCATTTCCGAGATCGTTTAGCCAGACGTATCGAGAACGATCTGTTCTCATGAACGAAGACGATCGAATAACATCTATCTCGTTTGGAAGAGGACTGACCGAAGCCCACGGGCTAACCCGCTCGGAAAAATCAGCGCGCTGGGAAACATGCAGAGAAACGATCGGAAGGACGCATTGAACTCCGGAAGGGAGGTGGCCGCTGGCGTAATCCTCTTCTGGTTTGGAACAATGGTTTATGGGATCCTGCCACTCTACATCGGCACGCAGGCGCCACGATTGGCCTTGTCCCCCAATATGGCAGGATATATCGGGACGGCTTACCTCTGTGGGTTTGTGGCGAGCACCGCTTCAGCCGTCTGGTGGATTCCACGGTTCGGAATCCGCAAACTGTCCGCTATCGCCGGTATGATATCGCTCGCCCTGATAGGCACGAGCGGGCTTATCACCGATGTTGCCGTTCTTTACCCCTCGCTTTTTGCAGCCGGCCTCGGCTCCGGCGTGATCTATGCTATCGCGTGCCGCATAATCGGAAGCTCTGGTGATCCGGACCGAAACTTCGGATTTGGGACTGGAGGCCAGGTCGCAACGGTGGCTATCGTCATGGCCACGGCGACAGCTTGGGCCATTCCTTCGGCGGGCATGCCAGGCCTGACTTTCCTGACCGCGATCGCCATGCTTCTCTTCTTGTCGTGCGTGCCTTTCCTGCCCGGCCGCATCACGCAGTCCTTCGACGAACCCGCCGCGCACAGGCATGACGGCAGCTTGGCCAGTATTCTAAGCCTGCTTGCCATGCTCTTCCTGTTCGGCGGTGGAACGAGCATCTGGATCTTTGCGCAGCAGATCGGAGTTTCGCACGGCAACTCCCTTTCGGCGACGGGGTATGTTCTTTCTTTTGCCCTCATTGCCAACGCCGCTGGATGCATCGCGGCGTCGTGGATCAGTCGCCGTCTAGGTCGAGGGCCGCTCCTGATCGTCGTTCAATTCTGCCTGAGCGCTTTTTGCTTGCTTCTGGCATATGGGCACGCAGGCCTCCCATATTTCGCGATCGCGATCTTTGGGTGGTCGTTCTTCTATGGATTTTCTGTCGTAATCGGGATGTCCCTGATCGCCGTGGTCGATCGATCGGGAAGGGCGATTACCGGCGCCGGCGCCGTGCAGTCTCTTGGCGCCGCAATCGGCCCTGCCGTCGGCGGCAATATCGTAGGCGGCGGATCATTTGAATCGCTTGGCATCCTGAGTGCGTCGGCCGTGATAGTGTCGTTGCTGCTCGGCCTCACGGCGCTTCAATCTCACCGTCGCCATGCGCAAGACCGGTGAGGGTAGGAACATTGGAAACGAGCCTGCCCCGCGAACTCCTATGGATCGGCCCGCTTGCGGATGGGGTGGGCTTCAGGATCGCGAGCCCGGTGGACCTGCGCCGAGACTGCACTGCAACGGAGCGGTCTGGGTTCTGGCCCATCGAAATAGCCAAGAGGGCAATAATTTCGTCAACGCTCGCGACTTAGTCGCTTAGAAGCTCGACAAGCGAGCCGATGACGCGCTTGGGAGCCGCGTCGAGATATTCGTCTGGCATGCCGCTGCGGTTAACCCAAATTGTGTAAAATCCGGCCTTGGTAGCTCCTGCGATATCCCAGCGGTTCGACGAAACAAAGGCGATCTCCGCACGATCCAGTGCCCACCGCGACGAGTAGACGGAATAAGCCAGCGGATGCGTCTTGAAATTTCCAACCGCATCAATTGAGAACGGTGCCTCGAGTATCTCGTCAAGGCCGGCGGCCACCGTCGCCGTCCGAAGCATTGTCGACGTGCCATTTGACAGAAACGCCAGCCGAGCGCCCTTGGCTTTGAGGTCTGTCAGGGCCTCCAGCGCCCCGTCGTGGGGTTCAAGTCGCAGATATGCATCCAGAAGCTCCTTGCGAATTGCCGGATCGACGGATCCGAATAAACGCAGGACATGGTCCAAGGCATCCTGCGTCAGCTGCCAGAAATTTTCGTAGTTGCCCATCAAGGTACGCACCCACGAATATTCCAGCTGCTTCGCGCGCCATAGATCTGAGAAGGCCTGGAAATCCGGGCCGATGGATTCGGAGTGGCGACGCACGGCTGCATGGACATCGAGGACAGTACCATATGCATCGAACAGATATGCCGGCTTCATGATCGCTCGCCCTATCTCGACTATGTTGAAGTGGAAATTCACGGATGACTCGATAATAACATCTAAGTGGTATCGAGGCGCCGTTGTCGAACATCCTATCACCGCGACGTATCGGGTAGCAACTGTAATAGTATGATATCGACAGGGAATTGCACAGGTGCAAATCAAAGATCGATTTTGTCAAAACTAATGCTCGATCACATAATATGATCCATCTCAATTTCCGTATTGAATGATATTCACATCAGAAAGCGCGAATTTTCGGTAATCGACAGATTCGCAGGCTTGGAAGATGTGGGCCAATGGCGAAGGCCGGTGCGCGGGCCGCTTCGTTGCATTTTCCCGAGTGCGCCTGTCCGAGAAATAGTGCGGAGACGGTATCGATGACAAAGGCTATGACTGAAATAGGTAGGCTGTCGGTCTCCGGCGCGCTTGTGGATTTCGTCGAACAAGAGGTTCTTCCCGGCACCGACATCAGCGCTTCGGTATTCTGGCGAGGACTGGAAGCGATCTATTCCGCTTTTGCGCAAGAGAACGCTCAGTTGCTTCGAGTGCGCGACCGTATCCAGGAGCAACTCGATGGCTGGTACGACGCTCGTGCAAGCGAGCCTATAGACCAGAAAGCCTATCTAAGCTTCCTTCGATCGATCGGATACCTGGTCGACGAGCCGGCGCCTTTCCTTGTTGGCGCTGACAATGTCGACGAAGAACTGTCCGCGATATCGGGTCCGCAGCTGGTTGTGCCGATCTTGAATGCGCGCTTTCTTCTCAACGCTGCGAACGCGCGCTGGGGCAGCTTGTACGACGCACTCTACGGGAGCGACGTCGTCGGTACGAAGGTCGAGGCCGGCGGTTATGACGCCAAGCGCGGCGAAAAAGTCGTCGATTGGGCCAAGCGCTTCCTCGACAGGGCGATACCGCTTGCAAATGGGAGTTGGCGGCGCTGGAAAGGCGGGGAATTGTCGTTGTCCGACCCGGCGTTGTTGGCGGGACGAAATGGCGACAATCTGCTCTTTCGGCATAATGGCCTCCATATCGAGGTCGTCATTGATCACGATCACCCCATCGGCCGGGATGACCCGGCAGGCATCGCCGACATTATTCTCGAATCTGCAGTGTCGACCATATGCGATCTTGAGGATTCGGTTGCCGCAATCGATGCGGCAGACAAGATCGCGGCCTATCGCAACTGGCTCGGTCTGATGAAGGGCACCCTCGAGGACAGCTTTCAGAAGAATGGCCGAATGGTCACCCGCCGCCTGAATCCCGATCGCGCATATACAGCGTCAGATGGAAGCACATTCGCTCTTTCCGGCCGCAGCCTTCTTCTTGTCCGCAATGTGGGTCACTTGATGACAACTCCAGCGGTGCGCCTGCCCGATGGCTCGGAGGCTCCCGAGGGCATATTGGACGGCGTCCTGACTGCGGTCATCGCCCTGCATGATCTGAAGGGTCGAAAGGGCAATAGCCGGCGAGGCTCGCTCTATATCGTGAAGCCGAAAATGCACGGACCCGATGAGGCCGCTTTTACCGATCGGCTCTTCGATGCGATAGAGGATATGCTCAGCCTCCCTCGCTATACGATCAAAGTCGGGATCATGGACGAGGAGCGCCGTACGTCCGCCAATCTTGCTGCCTGCATCTACGCTGTGAGGAACCGGATCGTTTTCATAAATACGGGATTTCTCGATCGTACGGGCGACGAGATTCATACTTCGATGCTCGCTGGGCCGATGGTTCGGAAAAGCGAGATGAAGGCGGCCGATTGGATCGGCGCTTATGAAGATCGCAACGTCCAGATCGGACTAGCGTGCGGGCTCGGGGGCCGAGCACAGATCGGCAAGGGCATGTGGGCCGCCCCTGACATGATGGCGGATATGATTGCGCAGAAGATCGCGCACCCCCAGGCCGGCGCCAGCACGGCGTGGGTTCCGTCGCCTACCGCCGCAACGCTGCACGCCACCCATTATCATGCAGTCAATGTCTCAGTCCGCCAGGCGGAGCGACGCGGTGAACCGGTGGCGCCCCTAGAGCGGTTGCTAGCCCTGCCCTTGGCGGGGGGGCGAAACTGGCAAGAGGACGAGTTGCGAGAGGAGCTTGATAACAATACCCAAGGCATTCTCGGTTACGTCGTCCGATGGATTGACCAAGGTGTTGGCTGTTCGAAGGTCCCTGATATTCACGACGTTGGCCTGATGGAGGATAGGGCGACGCTCCGGATATCCTCGCAGCATATCGCAAACTGGCTGCTGCACGGCGTCGTCAGCGCCGACGACGTTGAAAACTCGCTTCGCCGGATGGCCGTAAAGGTGGACAGGCAGAATGCCGGTGATCGGATATATCTGCCGTTGATCAGCGGTGAAAAAGTAAGCTTGGCATTCGAAGCTGCGCGTTCGTTGATATTCGAGGGACGGGTGCAGCCCAACGGCTACACCGAGCCACTGCTTCATTCATACCGTGCTCGATACAAGCAGCAGCAGGCGGGAGGTTCCCCCGCATAATGCGTGCCGCAGGCACCCTCAGTGTTTCCGCCGTCGATCCCTGCGTTCCGCAGCACCTACCGCGCCGTATCCTCGCCGATTTGCGCGATGACGTGACCGGCTCCTCAATGACAGCATCGTCAAATTCGAGGTGATTGCTGAAGGCGCCCGACTTTCCGACATGCGCTTCGGTGTATTCCTCCAGCCCGGGTCAGTAAATGCCAAGTCTGAATGGATCTGCACTCCCTTAAGGGCAATCGACGCATGGCGCGCACTACGTCGTGCGCTGACTCGTTTGCGCTACCCTCGGTACTCAATAGCGTAGCCACGGCAGTGTATGACGGCAGGAAGTTCGAGTCCGTTTCGTGAGATGGCTGGATCGCGCCTCGTCTTGGTTGTTTGGAGCGCGACTCCTCGGCCCCAAAAAGCTGCCGCGCGCCAGCGTCAGGGATCGACGTAGTCGACGCCGATGCGGGATTGATGCTGCCCCGCCGCCATCAGGAAGCGTGTCGCGAACGCACTCCTTAACTGTGCAACAATTTCGAGGACAAAAGGCGCGTCTGCTTGCGCCGCCTCGCCCGGAAGTTCGGGCAGAGCTTCGATGTCCAACGCATTTGCATTTTCCCCGACCGGAGCGGGGATCTCCTGCGCTGGTGCTGCAGCCTCGGGGGCGGCTGCGGCTGGGAATCCCTGCGCCGCGGAGGCAGCGCGAAGGCCAGCCTCAGTAGCGAACCAACCGCTGGTGGTTGCACGCCCGCCGTCGCGGCTTACCCTCGTGCCGCCGGGAAGGACGAGCATCGTCAATGCCGGCTGCCGTCCCTTCTTGTCGAGCGCACGCAAGATCGTGATCTCACGCGTGCTTCCGACCACGACAAATTCCCCAGGCGTGAACCTTTCGGGCGGTGCCCCGGTCTTCTCCAGCTTGATTAGCTGGACGACGATCGGCCCGTCCTCGCGCGGGACGAGGTCACATGCCGGTGACGCGCACAGCCAAAAGGCGTCATCCGCGTCCCGCAGGACGGTTCCCGTCGTAACGTGACCGCCCCTGAAGGCATCCGATACCATGAAGGCATTTACGGCCGGCACGACCTTCTGCTGCCAATCGATGCTTCGATCCGCCGCGATATGTGCCAGCTCGCGGGCACGGATACGTCGGGCGCTCTCGCCGGCCGGCGCCGTGCCAAGCGTCGTGGAAAGCCGGGCGCTGAGAAGATCGTTGGCGGTCCTGGATATACCGTCGTGGGTCGCAAGCCGCCGCCTGATGATGTCTACGAAGCGGTCGATCAGACTTTGTGCCGAGCCCTCGATATCCGACGGCGACAATACTCCGCTTGCGGCCTCGTCGCTCTCCAAGAGATAAAGTCCGAGCCCGAGTGACAGGTCATCGTCCAGCCAGTTCTCGTGATGCGCGACGGCCTCCAACTCCAGCGCATTCTGGATTTCGGACAGAATCAGGCGGTAAATGTTCGGCTTCCACGCACGCAGCGCCGAACCCAGCCGCCCCCAAACGTATTCTCCCTCGTCCTCCTCGGAACTCGATGGCAGCTTCTGGACGATCGCTACGAAGCAGCTTCCGCAATGCACCCACATAGGCTGGTCGGGCCCGATGTTCAGACCGAGAGGAAGCTCACTTGCATCAGGCTCATAGTCGTCAACGAGGGTCGCGATCCATTGCCGGGCAACATAATCAGCCAAACTCTTGAGGTTGGAGAGATGGATTCCGGCGGTCTGCATGGACTGGCGCAGGTCGTTGTTCCAGCCGATCTTGCCGTCGGTCAAATAGTCACGCAGCCCCGGTGCGTCGATTTCATAAAAGCGCTCCTCTGCAAGGATATCCTCGGCCGCTTCGAGAATTTCCGGAGACGGCGCCGTGTCGTCCTGAACCGGGGCAAGCCCGCGCATTGCGGTCGCCACAGTCAGCGCCGTGTTGGCGTTAGCCTCGGCGGTATACAGCACCACCAGATTGAAGTGCGACGACACCGCGAGATGGCGCAGAATCTTGAGCGCCGTCTTCGATCCGGCTGCACCGAGCTGGTAATCAAGGAGAATTAGGTCGCTCTTTCGCGCCTTATCGAGAAGATGCACGTCCATGTCGTCCGGGACGCGCCAGTTCTGGATATCGCAGATGAGACCCTTGGCGTGCATGAAGCCATATATGTGCTTTGCGCGCGCGATCTCGCTGAACTCTTCGTCAGTGGCATCGCTCATCCGGAGATAGTCCGGAAACTGATCATCGATCAGGACGGCGGTGCGGATTGCGTCGTCGCGAAAGCTCCTTTCGACCGCATCGGCAAAGCGCGCCTCGAACGCTTCAAGCTCCACCTTCCAGCCCCCTCATCTCAATTATGAAGTTTGCGCCGGGCAGAATGTGCGGATCTTCCTCGGTCGCGTAACGGATCGCATGGCGGCCAGCCTCAAGGTTCACCCGGGACAGATACAGTCCGACGCCGCGACCGGAAGAGCGGCGCGTGTAGAACAGCTGAAAAAGACGCCAGACGTCATCCCGGTCGATACCGGGGCCGGTGTCACCGACAACGATCTTGCCATCGACAAAATCGAAGCGGATCACTCGCTCTTCCGACCGTCCGACCCAATAAACGGCGTTGTTCACGAGGTTGATGAACACCGGGTAGATGCGTGATTTGAGTTCGGTGAAGCGGATCGAGTCGAAAGCTGGCGTACTCTCAAGCCGGATGCCCCCGTCCGTGAAGACCGGCCCGAAGAAATCGCGGACATAATCAACGATAGCCTTGCCGGTGATCGTCTCTCGCAACCGGGCGCCGGCCAGTTGGAGAGGTGAGAGGAAGCGTAGCTTTTCGGTGAGTGACCGATGCGCGTCCATCGCCCGGGTGAAGGCCAGCGTCTTCTTGGCCGTGTCCGGCAGCTTCTCCAAGTTACGGCTCACCTCACTGTCGAGCGCTTCAAGCTCATGTCCGATGATCTCGACCGTGATTCCGAGCTGTGCGACCGCGTTCAGGTCACGAACCCGGCGATCGAGTTCTTCCCGATCCTCGTCAATCGTGGCGAGCGCCATCTCCGCGTCCACGCCTTCGATTATGGTCCGGATATTACGGACAATCGGCCGGTACCGGTCGTTGAATTCGTCTTCCAGCTCGCGCCGCACCGTTTCCAACAGGCCGAGAAGATCGTTCAGATCGGTGTCTTGCGACAGCTTGCGCAACAGGGGAGTCGTCGCTCGCTCGTATCGCGTCCGGTCGTCCTCAAGATTGGATGTCCAATTGGATGTGATCGCCTTGATACCCTCACGGATGTCACCTTGGAACCCCGAGAGAAGTTCGTTCAGTGCTTTCTCGTGCCGATCCCTGGCGGCTGCAGCGACCTCACGAGGCGAAGACGCACCGACCGTGGCCTCCATCTCGCGGAGCGCTTGGTCGGACAGCAGGATAAGATCGCTGGCTTCATCCAGTTCGTCCCTGAACGTTCGGTAGCGCGATTCAGCGTCGCCCAACGTGTTCGGGACGTCGAGAGGCGTCAGCGCGGCTAATTCCGCGCGAGCCAACTCGACCTCGGCGCGCATCATCGCGACCGTGTCCTTCGAAGCCGGCTGTTTCACATCTTCCAATCGTGAAGAGATGCTCTTCGCTCGCTCAGCCAATTGCGGCATGCGTTTGATCGCGTCGGCGAGGTAAGTCCTGAATTCGCCCCGCCGACGTTTACGCGCCTGCTCGGCCGCCTTGCGACCCTTGATGTTTCGCTTCTTGGTCTCCGCGATGCGCTCTTCGCGTTCCGGAGAGTCTGTTCCGAAATAATCTCTGGCCAGTTTGATGAGCAGGGCCTGGACGAGGAGACGAAGCTCGCGGCTCGCTCGGTTCTCGACCAGGCCTTCGCGGCCAGCCTTGTCCTTTAGCGCGGGATTTCCGGCGCGCGTGAAGGCAAGTCGTCCGAAACTCCGTCGGTGGGCCCAAAAGTAGCGTCCAGCGTGCTTCTGGCGAGTTTCTTCCAGTGAAAAGAAGTCGGCGTCGGCTGAGCCGTATGGCATCACGCGCAAGCCGTCGCGATACACCCGAACCCCACCGTACCGGTCGACGAGTTCCATTAGATCCTGATGCCGCTTGGCATTGTGCGTTGAGGCCATCGCGACCTGCTCGAACGTACCGATCGCAAATGCAAAGGGACCCGGCCGATCCGATCTTGCCGGGGGCAACGACCGCGGGGGCGGAATGATGCGTTCGCCTAAATCCTCACCGAACGCCCGGATTTTGCCGCGGAAAACTCCGGCCTCGTCGAAGGCGCCCTCGACGCTATGTTCAAGTTCTCGGAAATCGGAGAGATCGAACACATCCGAGGAAGCAAGGATACGACGCGGAACATCTCCATGATAGGCGAGAACCTCATAATCGAACACGACCGGCGCAGCCGACAGCGTGTCGGTGAAGCCGGTCAAAATATCCTTGAGCCTTTGCTTGACCTCCTTCGCTTCATCGTCGTCCGGCGCGGAGCCAAGCCAGACCGACAGTTCATGGTGGGCACCAAGTAGATACAGTGCGGTACCATGTGAGGCCAAATCCGCGAAGACGGGCCACTCTTCGAGGTGTCGGGCGGAAATCGGCATCTCCGACCAGAAGTCGATCATGGCCTCTGCGGTCGATCGTGCACCCGCCGCCTGTTCGGCGGCGGTGTAACGCTGCCAATCGGGTGACAGGATCAAGTCGCCTGTGGCAGATCTCTCCCCGAGATTGTCGAGTATCGCCGTTGCCATCGCCCGCAGCCCAACGGCCACTTCGCCGCGCTTGCCGAATGTACGTACAGGCAATGTGATCTGATCAAGTGACAGGAACGGGTTTTCGAAAAGGCGCCAATCGACCAGAACCGCCGAAATCGGACCATCTGCCTGTTGTGACAAAACAAGAGTCGCCGGCGCGAGAAAAGCGGCCGACAGACGTCCGATTCCTTTTTCGCCCTGCCGCTCGCGTGCGGAGCCGGTGAAATCGGCCGGTGGCGCCGGCGGTGGGCCATCAATCTTTGATTCGGTACCGATGACGAGCCACTTCTCGACGAAATCCTGCGCCGACATGCCGATACCGTCGTCGAAGACTGCGGCAACGGCCGGGTCACCGTCGAAGATATTGAGCGATACCTGTGTCGCGTAGGCATCCCACGCATTCTTCCAAAGCTCGCTGACCGCCGTCGGAGCGTCGGCGATCTGACCGCGCCCGAGATGATCGATCGTTCGCGCACGCGTCCGGAAGGAAACGTTCTCCGCAGCCCGTTCCAGCGACCGGCCGGTTTGATCCGTATCGGTCATGGTTTGTGGGGCCACCCGTTGCTATAACCGCAGCATGGCGGACCATATGACACCGGAACAGCGTTCGCGCGCAATGTCACGCGTCGGCGGCAAGGATACGGCGCCCGAATTATATGTTCGACGCGCGTTGCATGCCGTCGGGCTCCGCTTTCGCCTTCATCGTCGCGACCTTCCCGGAAAGCCCGATATGGTCCTCCCGCGGCATCGCACCGTCGTCTTGGTCCATGGATGCTTTTGGCATGGCCATGACTGCCCGCGAGGTGCTCGGCCTCAATCAAACCAGGAGTTTTGGGCGGCGAAGCTCGATCGCAACATCGACCGCGATCACAGCACGCGAATACGCCTGGAAGCGCTCGGTTGGCACGTCGAAACAGTATGGGAATGTGCGCTCGACCTTGGAGTGGAGCGGATAGTGCGCCGACTTCAGCCATCGGCCGACACAAGGGCGTCAGAGAGATAACGCGAAAAATATTCGGCCAGCCTGGGCGGCACTGCGTTGCCGATCATGCGCGCGACCGGTTCGATCATGTCGGTTGGATAGAAGACATAGTCCTGCGGGAAAGACTGGAGGATTGCGGCTTCCCTCAGCGAAATTCCGCGCACCTGACTCGTGTCAAAATGGCCGAAGCGTCCATTCGAGATGCTATGGCATTTCGTCGTAATCGTGGGAGACGGTCGATCCGGGTCCATTCGCGTATAGACATCGGTAAAGCAACGCACCTTGAGCTTCGCGTTCACCTTCCGGTGGCACGCCAGCGAGAGGTCGCCGTGAGGGGTGTTGTCGAGATAGACATTTGACTCGCCGGGTTTAGCCGAAGCCAGACGCTTCAAGTTGAGGTCGCTCAGAGTCCGGGTCTTGTGGTTCGGGATTGTTGCGTGCTGCGCCCCGGCGGGAAGCGACGGCAGATGACCGATTGCCGAACGGACCGATCGGACCGCAGCCGCCGTGTCCTCGAGAGGGACCACCAGATCACCGTCGTGGCCCGGCTCCAGAAACTCCGGCCGCGCCAGCTCCCGTGGAGCAGCAATGAGGATCGAACGACGGCGAAACTGCGGAACGCCGAAATCGGACGTGCAGACGACATTCGAGCCGGTCGCATAACCAAGCTTCCTGAGCTGACTACGAAAATCGTTCCAGACGCCACCATATTTCGGATCGCCGATGCCTTGGACGTTTTCCGACAGGATCATCTCCGGGCGAAACCGCGCAACAAATTTTGCCGCTTCACGCAGCAGATTGCTATCGCGTTCGCGACCTTCCTTCCGGGCGTTGCTGAGTTCCTTGCGGGAAAGCTTTGTGAAGGGCTGGCATGGCGCGCAGATCGCGAACATGAGAGGCGCACCGGGTGCTTCCGCCCTATATTTCTCGATCAGCTTCTCAAGATCGTCGAACAGTTCTGCCTGCTCGCCATCCGGATAGGCATCGGTTGCGGGGAAGATATCCCGCCTGATGAACCGCGGGGTCGAGAAATCAATGGTCGTATTGGGATTGTTCTCGACATAGGTCTGCCGGCAGCGATTGTCCTTATCGACACCGGCGATGACGTAGCCCCCAGCATCGATCAGACCGCGCGTGGTCCCGCCCGCACCGCAGAAAAAATCGACCGCCAAGAACGCGGGCCGCTGCCGACGCGCGGCGCTCATGGACGGTGCGGTCATGAGTTTTTCGTCGGCTTCGTGGACGCGGCAAGTGTCCGAATTGCGGTTACCTCGGCGGGTGAGAATATCCGCCAACCATTCCGGTCGCGCCGCTGCGCATCCTTAACTTTGCCGTCTTTAATCCACCGAAGAAGGGTCGGTTTCGAGATGCCGGCCGCCGCCGCCGTCTCGGCAATGTGTAGATCGCCAGTTTCGCTCATGCCGCCCTCCCGACTGCCTTCAACTATACTCAACCATGGTCAACGTCAACACGACGTTAAGTTCCGGTTGTGAGTCAGGTTGTGGCCGAGTGTAGGGCTCCGGGCCTTGACGGTCCTTTGAGAGCCGATCAACCTAGCCACGACGGTCTGCCCAAAATGATGAATTTCGGCTTGCGGGGGGCAACGATCTGTCGGGTTCTCGTCCTTTTTGTTCATCTTTTCATGCGGAAAGTAGCGCCGAACAGCATGTAGCGGCGGCCTATTTCGCTGTTTGGCGGCTTATGACGGTTCTAGCGTAGTAGTAGCGGCGATTCATACTCATCGCTTTCGTCCTGCTTGGGGCACCACCCCTTCTTCCCAAAACGTTCTAAAACCTTGATTTTTGGCGGGCTACGAAGGAATCTTCTCCTTTGAGCGATCTCGCTTTGTTCCACGAAATCTCACTGGATCGCAGAAATCCGGGGGCAAATTTGGGGGCAAGGCGATAGCTGAAGAGGCCTTGCCCCCAAATGTGCTTGAGAGCCGCAGAAATCCGTACCTTTCCGACACTCGATACCCTCTATCGAAAATCGGACGAAAAAGGCCTGTATCTGGAGGTCCGCCCGAGCGGCGGAAAGCTCTGGTTCTTCAAGTATCGCGTTCACGGGACCGAAAAGCGGCTGGCGCTCGGCCCTTGGCCCGAGGTCAGTTTGGCTGAGGCACGCGATCTAAGGGATCAGGCGCGACGTGCCGTTCGGAGCGGGAAAGATCCGCTTCAGGAACGAAAGAAGGAAAAAATTACAGCCCAGCTTAGTGCCGGCAACAGTTTCCAATCCGTGGCCGAGGATTTCATTGAGGTGAAGTTCGTTGGTAACCGTAAGGCCGAGGCTACCATTGAGAAAGCGCGTTGGTTTCTCTCGCATCTGACAGGCGCAATCGGTGCTCGCCCCATCGCGGATATCGAGCCTGCGGAATTGCTAGCCGCGCTCAAGACGATCGAGAGGGCTGGAAAAAGAGAAACCGCCATGAGGACGCGGGCCTTTGCGAGCCGCGTTTTCCGACATGGCGTCGCGATGTCCCTGTGCAAGACAGACCCTGCGGCGCTTATAGGGGACGCCTTGATGTCGCCGATCGTGAAGCATCGTGCGGCCATTCTGGACCCCGCGGGCCTTGGGGAGCTTCTGAAAGCGGTCGACGAATACGGCGGCGGCCCCATCGTCAAAATCGCAATGCAGCTTCTCCCGCATGTTTTCGTCCGGCCGGGTGAACTCCGATATGCGAAATGGGATGAGGTCGATTGGGAAGAGGCTGTATGGCGAATTCCGGCTGAGCGAACCAAGCTCCGGCGTCCGCACAGCGTCCCGCTGTCGTCGCAGTCGATCTGGCTTCTGCAGGAGCTGCGCCGTCACACGGGCTGGATGAACTGGTTGTTTCCCGGTGAACGCAGCCATCTGAAGCCGATGTGCGAGAACGCCATCAACCTCGCCTTCCGACGCATGGGATTTCCCAAAGACGTTGTAACCGCCCATGGCTTCAGGGCGACTGCGAGCACTCTGCTAAACGAGAGTGGAAAATGGCACCCTGACGCTATCGAACGCGCATTGGCCCACGGACATAGCAATGCCGTGCGCGGAACCTACGCAAGAGGCCAACACTGGGACGAGCGCGTCGAAATGGCGCAATGGTGGAGTGACTACCTTGACCGCCTGAAGGTCGGCGGAGCAGTGATCCCCATTCACAAGATCAAAAGCGTAGGCTGAGTATTTCGCTCAGTCTGATTTCGGCGTGACCCAGACCTCGACGGGGGCGATGAACTTGCCCGGGGCGGGCTTGCCGACATGCACACGGTCTGCCGTGACGCGTTCGCCGGTTTCAAGATTGAACGTCACCCACGGCTTGGGCATCCGGCCGAAGGTCATCTTCTGGATGGGCTGGCCGGTGGCCGTGTTCATGATCGTTGCGATGATTGCCATGGCGTGCCGGTAGCGGGCACGCCCTCATCTTGTCCAAAAAGGCTTAGCCTACTCCGCGGGCAGATCATCAACATGGAAGAACATCGGGTTCTTCATCCATGCGCTGACGGCGGACTCACGCCAGCCGGTGCAGCGGGTGGCGATCCGGACCTGTTTTGGGAACGTGCCGCTCTGCATCTTGCGGTAGAGCGTCGAGCGGCTGAGCCCGGTGCGGTCAAGAACGGCTTTGAGGCGGATGATGCGGTCATGGGACATGGCTGGTCCTTCCTTAAGCGGTTGTCAGCTTCCCCAGTCGGGGCAGGATGCCGGGTCCGGTACGGGCGTCAAGAGTGGCGGAAATGGTGCCACCTCAACGCAAACGGTCCCGTGGGATCACCCAGGACGTCACCGGATGTCAGTGCACGTCAGTTCGCCGCCAAAGAATTTTTTACGGCAGATCGCGGCGAAGTGGGCCTGATGTCCCATGGTGTCCCGCGCGCCGGATCGGCGCGCGAATCAGGCGCCGGGCTTTTGCCCGGCGGCGTGTTTGACCGGCCTGTTCCGGCGGGGAGCGGGCGTCACGGGACTTAGGCCGGCCTCGCCGGCCTGCAACCTGCCTGCGGCAGGTCTTCCTCTTCGTTCCAGCCCTTCGGGTGCAGGCCGCCTCATGCGGCCCGCCTGATCCCGTTCCTGCCGCCCGCCCCCGCCCTTCCGGCCGGGGCCGCGGTTGTTGGCAGGAGAAGGCTGATGAACGGCAAATCTGTACCTGAACCCGGCGCGCCCCTTGAGCGGGATCGTCACGCGGTGATGGGGGCATGGCTACGGAAGCTGCCCGAGCGGACATTGATGGTGTTCATCGCGCGCAGGGTCGAAGGTAAGTCCTACGCCGAGATCGCCGCTGAGCTCGGCATCGGTGAGTGGCGGGTGCGCTGGCATATGCGCCGGGCCATCCGGCACATCATGAAGATCGGCAAGCCCTACCGGGAGGCGTTCGCAGCGCTCGACCCGGTATCGCAGCAGGTCCTGGAGCTCGCCTGGGACGGGCTGCTCAATGACCGTATCGCGCTGCGGCTTGGCCTTTCCGTCACCGAGGTGGAAACCCGCATGGCGGCGGCGCTGGTGGCACTGCACAAGGCTGCAACCCTCTGATCAGGGGGTTGTCCCGTCAGCGCCTGTCCCAACAGCCTGTTCTTGCAGTGCAAAGTCATGTCCGAGTTGCTAGGAAGGTCTCATATGCGCACGAGCCTCGATCCTCTTCCGCCCATAAAGCAGCGCGAGCTCGAACGCGTCCTCGAGATCCTGTTCGAGGAGTTCAATGACGTCCTCGCGCTTGCCCAGCACCAGTGGAAGAAGAAGGGCCGCATCTCGAAGGTCATCCTCTACGGCAGCTACGCGCGAGGCGGCTGGGTGGACGAGCCCCATACAGCCAAGGGCTACAAGTCCGACTTCGACCTGCTCGTCATCGTCAACGACAAGCGCCTCACCGACTATGTGAAATACTGGGCGAAGGCCGAGGAGCGCTTCCACCGCGAGTACGGCATCACCAAGAGCATCAAGACGCCGGTCAACTTCATCGTGCACACGCTGCAGGAGGTGAACGACGGCCTCGCGCATGGCCGCTACTTCTTCATGGACGTCGCGAAAGACGGCATCGCGCTCTACCAGAGCGATGACAGCGTGCTGCATACGCCTAAGCCCAAGACGCCCAAGGACGCGCTTAAAATGGCTCGGGAATACTTCGATGAGTGGTTCCCGACTGGTGGCCACTTCTATCACCATTTCAAAGGATCAGTTGAGCAAGGCTGGAACGCAAATGCGGCATTTCAGCTGCATCAGGCTACGGAACGCCTTTATCACTGCGTGCTTCTGGTTTGCACATTCTATACCCCTCACGTTCACAACCTTGGTTTCCTGCGGTCGCAGGCTAACCTCATCGATCGCCGCTTGATGTATGTCTGGCCCGAGGACAACCGCAAGCAGCGGGCGATGTTCGAGAAGCTGAAGCAGGCCTATGTGAAAGCCCGCTACTCGAAGCACTATCGTATCAGCGGCGAGGAACTGGAGTGGCTTGGTGAGCAGGTCGAGGAACTCGGCCGCGTCGTCCATGCCGTGTGCAGCGAGCGGATCGCCGAGCTGGAAGCAACGGCGAAGACCTGAACTGGTCCGATGGCGGCATGTAGGGTCTCAGGTAGTGCAGCGAGTGCGTCGATAGCCGCCGACAAAACGGTCGTTCCGCCACCAAAAACCGAGTCTTGTTAGCTGCCGTTGTTTCATGCGCGAATGCCGGCTTCCGAAGACGTCGAGAAGCAGGTGGGATCAAATTTCGGTCCGTTCGGACAGCGTGAGAGGAGCATCGACATCTACGCCGAGGTATCTGATTGTATTCTCGATGTTGGTATGGCTGAGCAAGATTTTTACGGCGCGGAGATAGCCTGTGGCTTTGTAAATCAGCGAAGGCTTCGTTCTTCGCATCGAGTGCGTGCCACACTCCCGACTGTCGAGACCAATCGTTAACACCCATTTGTCGACGAGACGTGCATATTGCCTTGCGCTCAAGTGACCGAGATAATCGGTCCTGCTTGGGAATACAAAGTCACGGGTCGTTCCGCTACGCCGCTCAAGCCACGCGTTTAGGCTCTTGCGTGCCTTTCCCGAGTTTCATGCACTGTTCTCAGTTGTGCAGACGGAACCTAGCAGGTGAGAGCGTGGCGGTCACTTGCAATCCCGTGCGCGGTCATCGCAGGAGCTCATCCGGAAGGTCAGCAAAAAGCGCGGCGGTGCGGCGGACATGCGCTCGCATTCGCTGTTCGGCGGCCTCACCGTCACCTTTCAGAATGGTGTTGAGGATGCCAATGTGATCTTCGCGCGAGTGGCGCCATATGGTCGGCGACATCAGCCTGAAGAATATCGAGCGCAGCTCGGGAAGCTGCATTTGTCCCAGTACGCGCTCGATGACGGGGCTTTCCGCCGCGTCGACGACAAGTTGGTGCAGATGCTCGTTTGCCTCCATCAGGATAAGGCCGCTGTCGTCGACATTCCGCTGCGATTCCTCGTCAAGCGCGCGCTCTATTGATTCGAGGTGAGGCGAGGTGGCCGCACGCAGCGCCGCGCGGCGCGCTGCAAGACCTTCCAGAAGTTCGCGAACCTCGAAAACCTCGGCCATCATCGCCTTCGATGCTCGCGCCACGACAGCACCTTTGTTGCGCTCAATCGCAACCAAACCTTCAGCGGCCAGCAAGCGCAGCGCTTCGCGTACTGGCCCTCGGCCAAGGCCCGTGAGGCTGCTGAGCTCGCTTTCCACAAGGCGCTGGCCGGGCGCGAATCGTGCTTCGAGAATCGCACTGCGGAGGAAAGCTGCAGCCCGGTGTGCCGACGATTCTTCCTTGTCGAGCGAAGTCATGGTCGTTGAAATCATGCGCCAATTTTCTCCTAGCCACCCACAAATAAAGGTGGATTGACGATTGTTTTGAAGATTGTTAACAATCTCGTCAACAATAACGTTGGGATTTTATAGGACGTGGCTAACCAACCATCAATCGCCGAGCGCAGAACCAAGGTTTGGGAGCCTTACATCCGTGCGAAACTCGGGTTCCGGAACCATTGGTATCCCGTTCGCCTCGTGAGCGAAATCGCCGAAGGTGCTCCCGTTCCCGTCAAGCTCCTGGGAGAGAAGATTCTGCTCAATCGCGTGGGAGGCAAGGTCTATGCGATCCAGGACAGGTGCCTGCATCGCGGTGTAACGCTTTCCGACCGGGTCGAGTGCTATTCCAGGAACACCATATCCTGCTGGTATCATGGCTGGACATATCGCTGGGACGATGGCCGCCTCGTCGATATCCTCACAAACCCGGGCAGTGTGCAGATCGGCCGGCGCGCTTTGAAGACGTTCCCGGTTGAAGAGGCCAAAGGTCTTATCTTCGTTTACGTAGGCGACGGCGAGCCAACGCCGCTTGTCGAAGATGTACCGCCCGGTTTCCTTGATGAAAACCGCGCCATTCACGGCCAACATCGGCTCGTGGCCTCGAACTGGCGCTTGGGTGCGGAAAACGGCTTTGATGCGGGGCACGTCTTCATCCACAAGAATTCGATCCTGGTGAAGGGCAACGATATCATTCTGCCGCTTGGTTTTGCGCCTGGCGATCCCGACCAGCTTACGCGTTCCGAGGTTGCTGCGGGCAAGCCCAAGGGTGTTTACGATCTGCTTGGCGAGCATTCGGTGCCGGTTTTCGAAGGCATGATCGAAGGCGAACCTGCAATCCATGGCAACATTGGCAGCAAGCGCGTCGCAATCAGCATATCGATCTGGCTGCCGGGCGTGCTCAAGGTCGAACCGTGGCCGGATCCCGAGCTCACGCAGTTCGAATGGTACGTGCCGGTCGACGAGACCAGCCACCTCTACTTCCAGACGCTGGGCAAAGTCGTGACGTCAAAGGAAGCGGCAGACTTCTTCGAGCGAGAATTCCACGAAAAATGGGTAGGCCTCGCGCTTAACGGCTTCAATGATGACGACATCATGGCACGGGAATCGATGGAGCCGTTCTACGCTGATGATCGCGGTTGGTCCGAAGAAATCCTGTTCGAGCCGGACCGCGCAATCATCGAGTGGCGGCGGCTTGCCAGTCAGCACAATCGCGGCATTCAGGAAGCACGTTGATGGGCACGACCGCCTCCTATCCAGTAAACCAGCTGATGCAGGAGCTCTTTACAAACCCCGGCAATGTCGAATTGTTCAGGGCGGACAGAGAGGCGCTATACGAGCGCTATGGCCTTTCGAGCGCACAACGCGCAGCGCTTGACGAGGGCGGATTTGACGCTCTCACCGCAGTTGGTCTTCATCCGGTTTTGCAGATGCATCATTTCATGCTGACAAATCCCATGGCGCCAGACTTCGTCAGCGTTAAGGCGTACCGGAAAATGGTCGATCGCAATGGCTGAAATCGTTGGAGTATTCGCCACCTCGCATGTTCTATTCGGTTCGCCCGATGGAGACGCCCAGGCGCTTCGTGTCGTCGAGGGCATGAACGAGATCGGCAGGCGTGTTCGCCTCTTGCGGCCAGATCTGCTGATCGTCATCGGCTCGGACCATCTTTTCAACATCACGACGCGTCTTCAGCCGCCCTTCACGGTTGGTGTTTCGGATACGTTCACTCCGCTGGGCGATATGGACATTGAGCAGCGACCTTTTGCCGGAAACCGAGCCTTCGCGGAAGCGCTGTGCGCGCGAGCGGCCGATCGCTTCGACCTCGCGCAGGGCGAAGAGCTTTGCCCGGATCATGGCGTGATGGTGCCGTTA
>TARA_R110000850_G_scaffold67769_11_pt1 | contig 53476 bp, 54 predicted proteins | sample TARA_R110000850 | Tara Oceans TARA_R110000850 (sample SAMEA4397586) | marine metagenome | biome: Polar Biome; feature: [SRF] surface water layer (ENVO:00010504); material: water (ENVO:00002006), including particulate matter (ENVO:01000060) such as... | depth 5 m
TCGCGTGGGGTACGATCAAAATGTCCGAAAACAGGATTGCGCCGTCGAATCCGAAGCGCCGGATCGGCTGCAGGGTGATCTCCGCCGCAGCCTCGCTGTCGTACACGAGCGCGAGGAAACCGCCCTTATCGGCCCGAAGCGCGCGATACTCCGGCAGATAGCGCCCCGCCTGACGCATGAACCACACCGGCGGCACAGCCTGCCGTTCACCGTTCAGCACTGCGAGCAAGGACCGGAACCCCATATCTCTTCTCTTATAAATATATAGAAATGGTTTTGGTTGATTGTTGGGCTGGGGATAACGGGGTTTCCTGTGAAGTCCACAGGCAAGCATGACGCAGGCCGTCGAAGCATCGCGCGGGTTTGCATCGCGCAGCCCAACTTATCCACCGGATTCACAGGAAGTGTTTTGGAGTATCCACCTGGGGATGATTTGCCGTTGCCGCCCGGCGGGAGGATGAACGACCACCCGCTTGCCGGTTATCCCGTGAGTCCTTAATCGAGTCGTCCGGGGGCTTATCCACAACCGCGCGGCAGGAGGCGACACATGCGGCTGCACTTGCATCTCGTTTCCGATTCGACCGGCGAAACCCTTGAATCGGTTGCGAAAGCCGGCCTCGCGCAGTTCGAGGACGTCGAGACGATCAAGCATTTCTGGCCGCTCGTCCGTTCCAGGGGCCACCTCGATCGCGTGCTGATGGATATTGCGAGCCGCCCCGGTCTCGTGCTGTTCACGCTCGTCAACGCCGATATGCGCACCCACCTCGAGGCGCGGTGCCGGGCGATGGGGCTGCCTGCGGTCGGCGTGCTTGATCCGGTGATCGAAGGTCTACAGGCGGTTCTGGGCCAGCGCGCCGCCGCGCGGCCCGGCCGCCAGCACCAGATGGACGAGGCGTATTTCCGCCGCGTCGCGGCCATCGACTACACGATGAACCACGACGACGGGCAGGGCGCCGACAATTGGGAAGAGGCCGATATTCTGCTGATCGGCGTCTCACGCACATCGAAGACGCCGACCTCGATCTATCTTGCGAACCGCGGATACAAGACCGCGAACCTGCCGCTGGTGCCCACGAGCCGCCCGCCTGAGCAGCTTTTCCGTTTGTCGAAGCCGATGGTCGTCGGCCTCACCACCAACCCCGACCGTCTGGTGCAGGTGCGCCGCAACCGGCTGCTCAGCCTCGCGCAGGCGCCCGAGACCGCCTATGTCGACATGGATGAGGTGACCAAGGAGGTCGCCGCGGCGCGGCGGCTTTGCGCCGACAACAGCTGGCCGGTGATCGACGTATCGCGCCGTTCGATCGAGGAGTCGGCGGCGGCAATCATCAATCTTTACAACGAGCGCGCCGAGGCGCGTGCCAACGGTTCGGCGGCATGACGTCACTCGTTCTCGCGTCGACGAGCGCGTCACGGCAGGCGATGCTGACGGCGGCGGGTGTGCCGTTCGAAGCGCTGGCGCCGATGGTCGACGAGGCTGAACTGAAGCGTGCGCTTCTGTCCGAAGGCGCGGACGCACGCCGGGTGGCGGATGCGCTTGCCGAAGCCAAGGCCGTGAAGATCTCGCGCAAGATCCCTTCTGCGCTGGTGCTCGGCAGCGACTCGGTCGTCGCGCTCGACGACGGTACGATGATCGACAAGGCACCCGACCGCGAAACGCTTGCCGCGCAGCTCCGCAGCTTGCGCGGCCGCACGCACCGGCTGGTGTCCGCAGCCGTCGTGGCGGAGAACGGCATCGCCGTGTGGCGGTTCGTCGGCGTGGCGAAACTCACGATGCGGGACTTTTCGAACGCGTTCCTCGATGCCTATCTCGATACCTGCGGAGACGTCCTGCTGGGGTCGGTGGGCGGCTATCATATAGAGGGACAGGGTGCGCAGCTTTTCGCGCGTGTCGACGGCGACCAGTTCACGATCCGCGGCCTGCCTCTCCTCGCCGTGCTCGATTATCTCAGAACCCGCAGCGTGATGCCGATATGACCGTGCCCTATGCCGAGGTGATCGGCGATCCGATCAGCCACTCAAAATCGCCGCTCATCCACAAATTCTGGCTAGATCGGCTCGGGATCGTCGCCGACTACCGCCGCGCGCACGTGAAGCCCGAAGAGCTCGCTGCCTACATCGAAGCCCGCCGGGGCGACCCGCACTGGCGCGGGTGCAACGTCACGATTCCGCACAAGATCTCGGTGATGGATCATGTCGCTGACCCCGGCGGCGTCCGCGCGAGCATCGGCGCGATGAACACGATCGCACGCGCCGAAGACTGCACGCTGTTCGGCACGAACACGGACGCCGGCGGTTTCTTCGCGCCGATCGCGGACCTCGATCTCGAAGGCCGGCCGGTTGCGGTCGTCGGCGCGGGCGGCGCGGCGCGCGCGGTCCTCTTTGCCTTGTCCAAGGCGAAGGTCGGGCCTGTTACGGTGCTGAACCGCAGCCCGCTGAAGGCGATGGGGCTGCTGGCCGCGTTCGGCCTCAAGGGGTCGGCGAAGCCGCTCGACGCCTCACTTCCCGAAGCCGCGCTGCTGGTGAACGCAAGCGCGCTCGGCATGACCGGGCAACCGCCGCTCGATCTTGATCTCTCACCGCTTGCTGACGATGCCGTCGTCTACGACATCGTCTACAGCCCGCTTGAAACCGGGCTTCTCAAGGCTGCGGAGGCGCGCGGCCTTGAAACCGTGGACGGCCTCGAAATGCTGATCGGTCAGGCCGCCATCGCCTTTTCGCTGTTTTTCGGCGCGCCTCCGCCCGAAGGCTGCGAGGACGCGTTGAAGGCGCTGCTCACACAATGATCGTTCTGGGTCTCACCGGCTCAATCGGCATGGGAAAGTCGACCGTCGCAGCAATGTTGCGGCGCGCGGGCGTACCCGTGTTCGATGCCGATGCCGAGGTGCACCGGCTGCAGGGCCCCGGTGGCGCGGCGATCGAAGCGATCGAGGCAGCGTTCCCAGGTACGACCGGCCCCCAGGGTGTCGACCGCCCGAAACTCGGCGCAGCCGTGTTCGGCAACACTGAAGCCCGCCGCCGCCTGGAAAAAATCGTGCATCCGCTGGTGCGGGAGGCGCAGCAGGCGTTTCTGGCCGAGGCGCGGCAAAACCGCGCGGCGATCGTCGCGCTCGATATTCCCCTCCTCTTCGAAGGCGGCGGCCACGCGCATGTCGACGCCACCGTTGTCGTGTCCGCGCCTGCGCATGTGCAGCGGCGGCGCGTGCTGGCGCGGCCGGGAATGAGCCGCGAAAAGTTCGCCGCGATCCTTGCCACGCAGATGCGCGATCGTGAAAAGCGCCGCCGTGCGGATTTCGTGATCGATACAGGGCAGAGCCTGCGCGAAACGCGGGCCGAAATCTATCATCTCGTCTCTTGTCTCAGGCGTCATGGAGTCCGATATTGCAAGTCATGCGTGAGGTCATCTTCGACACCGAGACGACGGGTCTCGACCCGTCGGACGGGCATCGCATCTGCGAGATCGGCTGCGTCGAACTCGTCGGCCGCATCGAAACGGGGCGCTCGTTCCACGCGTACATAAATCCGTGCCGCCCGATGCCCGCCGAGGCAGAGGCCGTGCACGGGCTTTCCGACAAGTTCCTCGCCGACAAGCCGACGTTTGCAACGATTGCCGCTGAATTCATGGCCTTTATCGGCGATGCACGGCTCATCGCGCACAATGCCGAGTTCGATCGGCGTTTCATCAACTGGGAACTGCGCAACTGCGGCCACGATCAGATCCCGATCGAGCGGGTCGATGACACGCTGACGATGGCGCGCAAGAAGTTTCCCGGCGCGAAGCATTCGCTCGATGCGCTCTGCACGCGTTTCAGTATCGATCTGACCGCGCGCGACAAGCACGGCGCGCTGCTCGATGCCCAGCTGCTTTCGCGTGTCTATGTAGAGCTCATGGGCGGCCGGCAGATCGGCATGTCGCTCGGCCAGGCGGCCACGCATGAGGAAACGGTTGCGGTTCGCGTCGAACGCAGCTACGTGGCGCCCCGCCCGCACGCCGCGACGCCTGAAGAGCTGGCGCGGCACGCTGCCTTCCTGAAGCTGCTGAAAAATCCGCTGTGGGAGCAGACGGGCACGGGTTGAGTTTTGTGTTGGGGTGGGATGCGCCGAAGGGCGTATCCTGTAAGCGTTTACTGCCATCGCCCGGCAAACCGGCGGGCGAGGCCAAAAAGAAAGGATGGACCGAAATGGATATCCGCGTTTCCGGTCAGCAGATCGATGTCGGCGCTTCGCTGACAACGCATATCGAAACCACGCTCGGCGCGATGGTGCAGAAGTATGGGGTGCGCGCCACCGGCGCGAACGTCACGCTGAAGCCGGGTCCGCACGATGCCGGATTCGTCTGCGATATCCTGATGCAACTGACGCAGGGCCTCGTGTTGAAAGCGTCGGACCGCGCGATGCACACCGCGCAGCTCGGCTTCGACGGCGCAGCCGAAAAGATTGACAAGCAGATGCGCCGCTACAAGCGCAGGCTTGAGGATCACCACCGGCTGAACGGCGTGAAGGATATCGCCTTCGATGCCGAATACCGCGTGCTGCGCGCTGCCGATGAAGAGGTGGAAGACACCGGCGAGAGCGCCGACAACCCTCTCATCGTGGCCGAAACCCGCGTCGACATTCCCGACGCCAGCGTCTCCGATGCGGTGATGATGCTCGATCTGCGGCACACCGGCGCGCTGATGTTCCGCAACAGCCGCACGGGCGCCTACAACATGGTGTACCGCCGCGAAGACGGGCACATCGGCTGGGTCGAACCGCCCGCCGCCTGAGCGGCGGCGCGTTAACGGCCCTTCCAGACGGTTTGGGGTATAAGCTCAGCCATGTTCGATCTCGTCACACCGCGAACAGTCCACACAGGACTCCGCGCCGGCAACAAGAAGGCACTGCTTCAGCAGCTTGCCACGCTTGCCGCGCCGGTTGTTGGTGTGCCCGAAGCGCGACTCATGGAGGTCCTGCTGGAGCGCGAGCGCCTGGGCTCCACAGGGCTCGGCGGCGGTATTGCCGTGCCACATGCACGACTTCCTGAACTCAAGAGCGTGCAGGGCCTGTTCGCGAAACTCGATCCGCCGATCGAGTTCGAAGCGATCGACCGTCAGCCCGTCGATCTCGTGTTCATGTTGCTCGCGCCCGAGGATGCCGGCGCAGATCATTTGAAGGCGCTGGCGCAGATCAGTCGCATGTTCCGCGACCGTCGCCTCGTCGATAAACTGCGCGGCACCAACAATAGTGATGCTCTTTACGCGCTTTTAAGCGGAGTCGGGCATAGCGAAGCGGCATGAGCATCGAAGTCACCCCGGCTGAAGGCAAAGCGGCGCGCCTCGCGGGCCGCCGTCAGGTCGTGTTCAAGGGCGAGGTTCGCCTGATCGACCGGCAGTTCGGGTGCATTGTGCGTGACATATCGACAAGCGGTGCGCGCATCGCCTGCAAGCAGATGCTGGCGAAGGGCACCGCGCTTCACCTGTTCCTCCCCAAATACGGCACGTTTCCGTGCCTTGTCGCATGGGCGGACCAGGGGCTGATGGGCCTTGTCTTCGTCGATGGCGATTCGGGCGGGCTGCAGCGGCTGGGTGACAAGGCGCGCATGTTGGGCCTGCTCGATGCCAAGCCGGATCAGCCTAGACACGCCGCGGCCGCAAGCGCCTGATCGGCGCGGATGCGAATCAAAACGGACATATGGGTCGGCGCGCTTCGCCGACGCGTCGAGGCTGCGGGCGGATTCGCGACCGTCATTGCCAAGGGCGAGCCTGATTCGGGTGCCGTTCTGCTTCTGCTGCGCGAGTCTTCCGGTACGATAACGGCGCTTTCCCGCGTGAATATGGGAGACGGCAAGGTCTCGTGGCAGCCGATCTTTGAAAACCGCGAAGAGCGCGATCCCGCTGCACAAGAAGCGCTGGAAAAGCGCAGGAAATTCGATCCCGATCTGTGGATCGTCGAACTGGATATCGAGAATCCAGGGCGCTTTGTCGACAAAGATTAACAACTTCTTGACTTTCGACTGTCCGGAAGGCAATCCGCACCGCGAAATGATTATGCGCCGAGCCTTCTGGGCTGGTGCTGATGTTGAACTCCCGGCGCTGGCGGCCTGATTTTCGGCCCCGCTCGTCCCCTTGGACGGCCCCGGACAACGAGCGGACCCTTCCATGTCTAAATCCATACGGGGCATCGGCCTCGTCGCGTTCTGCGCGGCGATGATCGCGATGGTGTGGCCTAGCGCCGCCCCGGTGGCGGGCGATCACATCGTCAGCAACCTTGAACCTGCCGCGATCGCGCTCGACGTGCCGATGGCGGACCAGCAGGGCCTGCCGTTCTCGCCGGTCCGCCTTGAGAACGAGCTCGATGTTGACCAGACGCCGCGTGTCGGCCTCAGCATCTCCGAGGAAACCGGCCCGACGCTCGATCTCGCCATGCTTGTCGGCGACGTCGCCGATATGCATCGTAGTGATCTTGAAGACGACATGCGCTGCCTCGCGAGCGCGATCTACTACGAAGCGCGCGGCGAATCGCTCGAAGGTCAGCTCGCGGTGGCGCAGGTTATCCTGAACCGCGCGGAAAACGATCGGTGGCCCAATGATATCTGTGCCGTCGTCTATCAGAGCGGACAATTCTCCTTCACGTTCGACGGCAAGCCCGACATTCCGGCCGTGAAGGGCCCGGCGTGGAAGCGCGCCGAAGCCATCGCGATCATCGCCGTCGGCCAGGGCTGGCAGGACGTCACCGACAAAGCGACGTTCTTCCATGCGACCTACGTGAAGCCAGGTTGGCGCCGCGTGAAGGAACAGACGCGGCGTATCGGCGGCCACATCTTCTACCGCTAGACCACTTTCGTTCCCGTCCTGTTCTGCTAGAGTGCGGCGGATGAGCCCTGCTGCCCTTCCTGCCCAATCGCCGATGGTCGCGTGTGACGTCGTGCGCGGGGTCACGCGCATGTTCCATCATCTCGGCCTTGCCGCGCTTGCCGAGGTGCCGCTGCGCAACGGTCGCCGCGCGGACGTGTATGCGATCGATGCGAAGGGCGAGATCGTGATCTGCGAGGTGAAGGTGTCGCTCGCCGATCTGCGCGGCGACATGAAGTGGCCCGATTATCTTGATTTCTGCGATCGCTTCTTCTGGGCGGTGCCGCCGCACATTCCGGCGGCGATTCTCGATGAGCCTGCGTTCCGGCCGGAAATCAGCGGCGTGATCGTCGCAGACCGCTTCGATGCGGCGATTCTGCGCAACGCACCCACAAACCCGCTTTCCGCTGCGCGTCGCCGCACGGAAATCCTGCGCTTCGGCCGGCTCGCGGCAAGCCGCTTCCAACGCTCCGAAGACCCGTTTTTCGGGGAATTATCCTAACGCGGCGAGCGTTTCGACAGGATGCGCTGCAGCGTGCGCCGGTGCATCTTCAGCCTACGCGCGGTTTCCGAAACGTTGCGGTCGCACAGCTCGTAGACGCGCTGGATATGCTCCCACTTCACGCGGTCGGCCGACATCGGCTCCTCGGGTGGGGCGGGCTTCGCTTCGCCGGGCGCGAGCAGCGCGTTCAATATCGCGTCCGGGTCGGCGGGCTTGGGCAAATAATCGACCGCGCCCGCCTTCACGGCGGCAACGGCGGTGGCGAGGTTTCCGTAGCCGGTCAGCATCACGATGCGGATGCCGGGCCTGAGCGCGCGCAGCTCCGCGACGAGGTCGAGCCCGTTGCCATCGCCAAGCCGCATGTCGAGCACGGCGTATGCCGGTTTCAGTTCAGCCGCGATGCCGCGCGCCTCTGCAACGCTCGCGGCGGCCGCGACCGTGTAGCCGCGGCGCTCGAGCGTCAGGCCCAGCCGCTGGCGAAAGGCGTTGTCGTCGTCGACGAGCAGCAGCGTGCGATCAGCAGCCGGCGGAGCGCCGGTTTCGGTTTCGGTGGTCATGCCAGTCCTTCCGTTCCTGCCGCGATATAGGCGATCGGCCAGGTGATTTCGACTACCGCTCCGCCCCCTGCGGCATTTCGGAACGTGAGTGCGCCGCCGGTGCGTTCGATCAGCGTCGTGGCGATGAAGATGCCGAGCCCCGTGCCGCCGCGCGCCGAGCGCGACGGGCCGAGATAGGGCTCGCCGAGATGCGGGAGCAGTTCGGGCGGAAAGCCTGCGCCGTCGTCGGTGATCTGCAGCGTCACGGCTTCAGCGTCCGCCACTGCCGCGATCCGAACAGCGCGCTCCGCATGGCGAACGGCGTTGTCGACGAGGTTGACGAGTCCGTGCAGCAGTTCGGGCGTGCGCGCCACCACAGTGGCGGGCGCCTCGACGATCACGGACTTGCCGCTCGCCTCAAAGGGTTGCGCCACCTCGTGCAGCAGCACGCGCAGCGGCACGTGCGGGAAGGGCGCATCCACTTCGGCGCGGTGGGCAAGATCGGTCATGATCTCGCGGCAGCGCCTGGCTTCACGATCGAGCAGCGCGACGTCCTCGCCGAAATCAGGATCACCCCCAAGCGTTTCGGCAAGGTCGCGCGCGACGAGGCTGATCGTGCCGAGTGGGCCGCCGAGTTCGTGCGCGGACGCCGCGGCGAGCGCGCCGAGCGCCGACATCTTCGTCTCGCGCTCCAGCACCGCCTGCGTGATGACCAGCGCCTGTTGCCAGCGCCGCGCGTCGAGCGAGACGCGGAGTATATAGATGGCCAGGAACACAACGGTGAAGCCGAGCGCGACGAGGCTCGCGAGCACATAGATCGGCGGCAGCACCGGCGGCGGCCCGGCCCAGGGCAGCGGCAGCGACCACTGCCAGAGCACGCCGAGGGTCGCCATCGCGATGAGTATGAGCGCCACCGTGGCGCGCGCGCTCAGCAGCGTCGCGGAAATCGTGACCGGCGCGACGAGCAGCACGCTGAAAGGATTGGCGAGGCCCCCCGTCAGGTAAAGCAGCACGCCGAGCTGCAGCAGGTCAAATGCGAGATGCAGCAGCGCTTCGACGCCGACAAGACGCGCGGTCGGCGCGTAGAGCGTCGAAAGCCCGATGTTGAGCAGCGCGGATGCGAGGATGGCGGCGCCCGCCGCCGCGAGTGGCACCTGAAAGCCGAGCAGCAGGTGCACGACAAGGAAGGCGATCGATTGCCCGGCGATCGCCATCCAGCGGATGGTGACGAGCGTGCGCACGCGGACGCCAGCGGTGCCGAGCGCCGTCGGCAGCGGCGTCTGCTGGAGAGATTGGGGCTGCGGCACGCCGCGGCCCGTCAGTTGCCCGGGTTCGGCAGCGGCAGCACGGTCGTCGGCTTCGTTTCGTCAGCCTTCGCCTTGTTGTCGTTGTCCTTGAACATGCGCACGATCGCGGCGGCGCGGCGGTCGCGCTCGGCATAATCGCGCGCGGACATTCCTGCGACATGGTCGGCGAGATCGGGTTTCGCGCCCGCGTTCAGCAGCTCACGCACGACCATGGCGTTCCTCTGCTGCACAGCCACGACGAGCGGGCTTTCCCCCCGGCTATTCACCGCGTTTACATCCGCCTTGCGGCGCACCAGCGTCTGGATGCCGTCGATGTAGCCGAGCTGCGCGGCGACGTGCAGCGGCGTATTGCCGTCCTTGTCGCGCACGTTCACGCTGGCGCCGTTGGCGATCAGGAAGTTCATCCACGGCACGTCGCGGCGGCGCGTCACCATGTGCAGCGCCATTTCGCCCGAATCATTGTCGCGCATGTCGATCAGTGTCGAACCGGGCTGGTCGATCATCGACTTCACCTTCAGCACGTCGCCCTCTTTCACCGCCTTGAAGAAATTGTAGCGGTCCGAAAACTGTGCGGCGGCGGGCGCGGCGAGCGACAGTGCGGCGAACGTCATGAGAAGAGCGGCAAGATTACGCAGGCTGGACATGTGGCACGGATCCGATTTGTCCCCGGGGGCAAAGCTGGTCTATAGGCCGGACAAGCTGAATATGAAACAACCGCGTCGCCTCTCCTTTCTTCGCATTGCGCTGCTGCTTGCCGCGGCCGTCGCGCTTGTCGCGGCGTTCATCTGGCTCGCCGCGCCGAAGCCCGCCGCGCAGGGCGTGGAGGAGCCGCCGCTCGCCGGTGCGCCCATCGGCGGCGATTTCGCGCTCACCGATCAGAACGGCAAGCGCGTCACCAACGACAGCCTGAAGGGCAAGTACCGCCTCATCTATTTCGGCTACAGCTTCTGCCCGGACGTATGCCCTGTGGATGTGCAGCGCATTGCGCAGGGCCTGAAAAGTTTCGAAGCGTCGAATCCTGCCCTCGGCGCACGCGTGCAGCCCGTGTTCGTGACCGTCGATCCGGCGCGAGATACGCCCGCCGTGCTCAAGGAGTTCGTGGCGGCGTTCCACCCGCGCCTCGTCGGTCTCACCGGCACGCAGGCGGAAATCGACACTGCAAAGCGCGCCTACCGTGTTTATGCCGCGAAGGGCGAAGGCACCGATCCGCAGAACTACCTGATGGATCACAGCGCCTTCATCTATCTGATGGACCCGGACGGAAAGCCCGTTATGTATTTCGAGCGCGCGGATGATGCGGCCGCAATCGCCGCAGGCCTTGCGAAATGGGTGCGTTGACGCCGCGTTTCTGGGAAACGAAGCGTCTTGAAGACATGTCGCGCGCGGAGTGGGAATCGCTCTGCGACGGCTGCGGCAAATGCTGCCTGCACAAGCTGGAGGACGAGGATACCGGGGAGCTCGTCGCCACCAACGTTGCCTGCCGCCTGCTCGATCGCCGCACGGGGCGTTGCTCGGATTATCGCAACCGCCACGCGCACATTCCAGACTGCGTGCGGCTCACCCCGGCGAAGCTGCGCAGCATCGATTGGCTCCCCTCCACCTGCGCCTACGGTTTGCTGGAACGCGGCGAGCCGCTGCCGGAATGGCATCCGCTGATCACGGGCGACCCGGAAAGCGTGAAGCGCGCCGGCGAATCGGTAAGCGGATGGACGGTTTCGGAGGACGAGGCCGGTCCCCTCGAACATCATATGCTGGACCGGGAACTGTGAGTCTCGCGTTTCTGCGGCGCACGCTGTCGCGAAAACCGGTTCTCCCCGACGTGCTCGATATCGATGGCCGCATTGTGCCGCTGCGCGTGCGCGTCAGCCCGCGCGCGCGGCGCATGACGCTGCGCGCCGATGCCGCGCTCGGCTGCATTGGTCTCACGCTGCCCAATGGCATTTCGCACCGTCGCGCAGCCGCTTTTCTTGAAACGCAGAAGCCGTGGATCGCGGCGTGCACGCAGAAATGGCCGACGCCGCGCCCGTTCGCGCCGGGGGCCGATATTCCCTATGGCGACACCGAAATCAGGATCGAATGGCGGGCCGATCTGCCGCGCACCGCCCGGCTGGAGGGCGACGTGCTCCTTATCGGCGGTCCTGCGGAGGCACTGCCGCGCCGCGTTGAAACCTGGCTGCGGCGCGAGGCGATGCGGCTGCTCGCGGAGGATTGCGCGGCGCTTGCCGCCGAGATCGGCTTGCCGCCGCCGCCGATCCGCCTCGGCGATACCACCGGCCGTTGGGGCAGCTGCAGCAGCCAGGGCGCGCTCGCGTTCAGCTGGCGGCTGGTGATGGCGCCGGAATATGTGCGCCGTGCCGTCGCCGCGCACGAGGTGGCGCACATCGTCCACCATAATCACGGGCCGGAGTTTCACGCTCTGTGCAGCCGCCTGTCGGGTGCCACCGCGCGCAAGGCGACGCGCTGGCTCGCCGCGCACGGCGCCGCGCTACATTGGATCGGGCGCCGCTGAGGGTTCCGTGGGCGGCGCGGCCTCTTCCAGCCACGCATTGTCGAGTGTCCCCGGCCTGTGCACACGCGGCAGCGGGTTGCCGTCGCCGTCTACCGGCACCTCGATCGCGCCCTGATAATCGGGACCGCCGCGGTAATATTCGTCCGGATACCCCGCGATCGTGCCGTCAAGGCCATAGACCTCCGCATCGGGCTCGCTCAGCGTATCATCGATCTGGATCTTGCTGTTCAGCTCCACGACCGGCATCCCCTTGGTCGCGACGCGCATGAACGACGCGAAGGCGCGCGCGGGTGCGACGCCGCCCTGCAGCCCGCCGACACGCTTGTTGTCGTCGCGGCCCATCCAGACGCCGGCGGTAAGATCGCCGGTGAAGCCCACGAAATAGCCGTCCTTGTTGGAACTGGTCGTGCCCGTCTTGCCCGCGAGCGGACGGTCGATCTGCGCCTGACGGCCGGTGCCGGTCTCGACCGCCGCCTGCAGCAGATTGGTCATGTTCGCGGCGACCCATGGCGCGACGAGCACGCGCGGATTTTCCGCCTGGCGCTCATAAAGCTTGCGGCCGCGCCCGGTTTCGATCGTGGTGACAGCATAGGGCCGCACCTCGATGCCGCCGCGCGCCACGGCTGCGTAGGCGGAGGTCATATCGATCAGTCGGACCGTGGAGGCGCCGAGCACCGTTGCAGGCTGGCGGCTCACGGGCGTCGTGATGCCGAAGCGCCGCGCCATGTCGGCGACGGCATCGAAGCCGACACGCGCGCCGAGCTGCACCGCGACCGTGTTGATGGAAAGCGCGAACGCCTGCCGCACCGTCATCTCCCCGGCGAAGCGCCCGTTCGAATTGCGCGGGCTCCAGCCGCCGATCTGCACGGGCTCGTCGACGACGAGATCGTCGGGCAGCACGCCGCTTTCGATCGCGGCGAGATAGACGAACAGCTTGAATGCCGAACCCGGCTGCCGCTCGGCGATCGTCGCGCGGTTGTAGAGCGATTCGACATAATCCTTGCCGCCCACCATCGCGCGCACGGCGCCGTCGTGCGAAAGCGCCACAAGCGCGCCCTGCGCCCCGGCGGGCGTTTGCGTGCGGACAGCGTCTTCCGCTGCCTTCTGCATGGAAGACAGCAATGTCGTGCGCACGACGAGCGGCTCCACCGTCTCGTCGGTCAGGATATCGAGCTGCGACATCACCCAGTCGGTGAAGTAGCGCACGTTGTTCTGCCGGGCCTGCGGCGCAAACGTGATCTCTTTCAGTTCGGCCTGCGCGGAGGCGAGATCGGGCAGCGGCTTCATTTTGTTGATCACCGACAGCACGACTGCGGCGCGCGCGCGGGCGCGTTCGGGATCGGAGGACGGCGCGTAACGCGACGGCGCCTTGACCAGACCGGCGATGATCGCCGCCTCGGGCAGGTTCAGCGTTCTCGCGCTGTGGCCGTAGAAACGGCGGCTTGCTGCGTCGATGCCGTAGGCGCCGCCGCCGAAATACACACGGTTGAGGTACAGTTCGAGGATCTGTTCCTTCGAGAACTTGCGCTCGATGGCAAGCGCGAGCAGGCCTTCCTTCGCCTTTCGCGTCCATGTGCGGTTGTTGTTCAGGAAGATGTTGCGCGCCAGCTGCTGCGTGATCGTGGAGGTCGCCTTCAGCCGGTCGCCCGTCTTCGCGCTCACAAACAGCGCGCGCGCGATGCCGAGCGGATCGATGCCGGGGTGCCAGCGGAAGCGGCGGTCTTCCACCGCCATCATCGCATCCACCATCACATCGGGAATCTCGTCATAAGTCAGCCACTGGCCGTAGGACGGGCCCACCGATACGAGCACGGCGCCGTCGGCCGATAGCACGCGGATCGACTGGCCGTTCGGCGACCGCATCATGTCGTCGAACGAAGGCAGCGACGACATCTGGATGCCCACCGCGACCGCCAGGATGACGAGCAGGAGGGTTCCGAAGGCGAGCGAAATTTTCAGTGCTGATTTCAGAAGTCGGCCCAAGGCGTGCGTATCCGTTACCGTCCCCGTGTGGGCCGTGTATGCGCCAATCGCGGCGGCAACAAGACCCGTTCGACGAAGAGACTGCCAGCGCCGACCTTTCGCCAGCCTGAAGCGCCGGGGCGTTTCCTGCCGCTGAAGATGAGGTTAACAAGATGTTAATTACTTCAGATGTGGAACAGTTTCATTTCGGCATCGCAAGACACGGAAGTAAACAATCACTTAATCTGTTCGACAATGAAATAATTCACCATGATGTTCCCATGATCGATTACATTGCTGGTCGCTCATGAAACCAGAAGTCATCTTCGTGCCATCGGTTCCGGCGACCGCCACGCTCGCGCGGCATGAACGCTGGATGCTGGCTGGCCTGTTCACGGCCGCGGCGGCGCTGTTCGTGCTGACCTTCCTTGCGATGCAGCCGTTCATCGTGGAACGCGTTGCGGGAGAGATTCGGAAGGAGACCGGCAGCTCGCAGGTCGCCGCCTTCGACATCGATGCCGAACTCGCCGATCTCATGGAAACCGAACCCGTGGATCTTTCGGCGGGTGCCGATCTTCCCCCGGCCGATGTGTTTGCCGACGCGAAGGGGCCGCCACTCAATCTTCTGGCGCAGGTCGAGCGCGCGCGTGTGGCGGTTGCCGCTCTGCCGCCGCCGGTTCCGACCGGACCTGTGCTTACCGAGGAAGAGCAGATGATCGTGGAGGCGAATGCCGAACGCCGCGCGGTGAAGCTGGCGCTGGAGCGGCTGTTCGCGCGCACCGAGAACGGCGACATCAGCCTCGCTGCGGCGGTGCTCGTGCAGCCGCTGCTGCGCCGCGCCGAACAGGCGGCTGGGCAGCTCGATGTCTACGGTGACGCGCTGCTGCTCTCGGAAGGCCCGCTGATGAAGCAGGTCGCGTTCGCGGGTTTTCACGCCAGCCGCGCCGCCGCCATGATGGACATCGAGCGCGCCCAGGCGATTCTGGGCTGAGGCGGGCAGCGCAAATCCACTCACACTTTGGCGCGCGATCCTCTAAAGCGGTGCCATGAGGACGAACCACCCGGTGCGCCGGGTTTGACCGAAAAGGCGGAAGACGGGACGCGCGACGCGGATACCGCGGCGCTCGCGAAGGGCGGACGCACGAACTTCTTCGGGTTCGTGCTCAGGCTGTTGGCGCGCCTGCCTTTCCTGTTCATCGCCGGTCAGCTCTACGGCGCGGAGGCGCTCGGGCGCTTCGCCTATGCCACGATGATCGTGGAGTTGATGGCGGCGCTTGCCACCATCGGCCTCAAGCGCGGCCTCGCCAAGGAACTCAGCAAGGGCGATCGCCCCGAAAGCCACGTCGTCGGCGATGGGCTCGTGCTCGCGTGGATGTTGTCGCTGATCGGCGCGCTCATCATGATTGCGCTGCCGCAGATCGTCTTCCCCAACAGCAAGATCTCGGGGCTGGACAGGATCTTCCCGCTCACGGCGATCTTCATCGTCGGTTCTGACGTCACGCTCGCGGCGCTCGCCTATCGGCACCGCGTCGGCGCGACGGTCACCGCACGTTCGATCGTCGAGCCATGGGTACTCACGATTTTCGCCGCTGCGCTCGCGATGATCCCGGAATGGAAGCCCGACGCGATGATCATCGCCTATGCGGTTTCGCTCGGCGCGGCGTTCGTCGCATCGATCGTACCGTGCGTGCGTCTGTTCGGCTTGCCGCGCGGCTGGCGGCCGCACCCCGTCCGCCTATTCCGCATGATGCGGGAAAATTTGCCGATCGCGGGGGCTGACGCCATCGAATGGGCCTCGCGGCGCATCGATCTCCTGATTCTTGGTCAGTTCGCGACGCCCGCCGTGCTCGGCATTTATTATGTCGCGCAGCAGGTCGTCACGCTGCCGCAAAAGCTCAAGGTGACGTTCGATCCGATCCTCGCGCCGGTCATCACCAATGGCCTCAAGCAGGCGAACAATGCCGTCATCGCCGGGCATCTGCGGCAGGTCGGTTTCTGGATTCTCGCCGCGCAGATCGGCATCGCCCTGTCGCTCGGCATGACCGGCGAGGCGGTGCTCGATCTTGTCGGCGAAGGCTTCGGCAGCGGCACGATGATCCTCAACCTGCTGCTGCTCGCTGAAATCGCCTACGTAACGGGCGCGGTCGCGGAAACCTGTCTCGTCTACACCGCGCGGCACCGCAACCTGATGCTGTCCGTGGCGACGCTCGGCGTGCAGGTCGGCCTTACACTGCTGTTTATTCCGCTGTTCCGGGAGCTGTTTCCTGCCGAATCGCCGAATGCCGCGGTGAACGGTATCGCCCCCGCCGCCGCGCTCCTCGCATCGGGGCTGTTCGCAACGGTCGTGAAATCGCGGCTGCTGCGCGCCACGCTCGGCGAACCGGTTTCCGGCTGGCGCTGGCCGATGCTGCTCGCGGCCGGCGCGGCCTTCGCCGTCGGCATTCTCGTGCAGCGCTATCTGGTTACCTACTGGGAACTCGTGCTCGGCCTGCCGGCGATCCTCGCCACTTACGGCATCGTGCTCTGGTATCGCGGTTTCGAGGAGGAAGACCGGCTGCTCTTCGCCGGGCGCGACAAGCTGCTCAAGGACGCTGAGCGCTAAAGCTGGTGTCGCGGCGTCCGTTTCGCGCCCCACGGGCCGCTCAGGTCGTGCAGCTCCACATCGATGCATTCCGCGTCCGCCCGCAGCGCCGCACCGCCCGCGAAATCGATCTCGATGCCGCCGTTCTCCCAGCGCAGCGCGAGCAGATCGAGCACCGTGTCGGATGATGGCCAGTTCCGCCGCTTGAGACCAGTGAGCGAATCGAGCCGCAGCACGCAGCGCACGCGTGAAGGCTGCCGGATTTCCCAACGGTAGCGGTTGGCGATGATGACGAGCCGCCGCGCTTTGGCATCATAGGCAATGTCGCCGCTCTTCACGGCGGCGTCCTGCACCAGCGCGGAAATCGTTTCGAGATCCGCCTCGTCCGCCGCCAGCAGCCGCAGCCGCTCAGTCACTAGAAACCCGCTCGATGTCGGCGCCCGCGCCGGAGAGCTTTTCTTCCAGATGCTCGTAACCGCGGTCGAGGTGATAGATGCGGTTCACCACCGTCTCGCCCTCCGCCGCAAGCCCCGCGAGCACCAGGCTCATCGAGGCGCGAAGGTCGGTCGCCATCACCTGCGCGCCGGTGAGCTTCGTGACGCCGTACACGTCGGCGGTGCGCCCCGAAACGCGGATGTCTGCGCCCATGCGCGCGAGTTCGGGCACGTGCATGTAGCGGTTTTCGAAGATGGTTTCGGTGAGATGGCTGGTGCCCTCGGCCAGCGCCAGCATCGCCATGAACTGCGCCTGCATGTCGGTGGGGAAGCCGGGAAACGGCTGCGTTTCGATATCGATCGCGCGGATCGGCCCGTTGCGTTTCACGCGGACGCCCTCGTCCGTGGCGGCGACCTCCAGCCCTGCATCGCGCAGCCGGTCCGCGACGACGCCGAGCGTGGCGAGATCGGCGCCGACGAGTTCCACCTCGCCCCCCGCCGTCCCGACTGCGCAGGCATAGCTCCCCGCCTCGATCCGGTCCGGCATCACCGCATATGTCGCGCCGTGCAGGCTGGTGCGGCCCTGCACGCGGATCGTCGATGTGCCGTGCCCCTCGATCTTCGCGCCCATCGCGTTGAGGCAGTTGGCGAGGTCGACGATTTCGGGTTCGCGCGCCGCGTTCTCGATCACCGATTCGCCCTTCGCGAGCACGGCGGCCATCAGCGCGTTCTCGGTGGCGCCCACCGATACGATCGGAAATTCGACGCGCCCGCCGACGAGGCCCTTCGCGGTCGTTGCCTTCACATAGCCTGACGTCACTTCGATCTCGGCGCCGAGCGCTTCCATCGCCTTCAGGTGCAGGTCGACCGGCCGGTTACCGATCGCGCAGCCGCCGGGCAGCGACACGGTCGCCTCGCCCGCGCGCGCGAGCAGCGGCCCGAGCACGAGCACCGAAGCGCGCATCTTGCGCACGATATCGTAGGGCGCGAGCGTCGAGGTCAGCCGCGCCGCCTTGATCGTCATCACGCGCCCGAATTCGCCGCGCCGGTGGCCCTCGATCATCGTCGAGACGCCATGCTGGTTGAGCAGGTGGCCGAACGTGTCGACGTCGGCGAGGCGCGGCAGGTTGCGCAGCGTCAGCGGTTCCTCGGTGAGGATCGCCGCGGGCATCAGCGTCAGCGCGGCGTTCTTCGCGCCCGAGATGGCGATGCGTCCGGAAAGCGGCCTTCCGCCGCGAATGATGATCTTGTCCATGGGGTTATGGTCTAGCGGGATTTGCGGCGGCACGTAAGCCGCCGATCGAGAAGACGACGAGCCCCGCCCAGATGCAGACGAAGGCGGCGAGGCGGCCGATATCGAGCGGCTCGCCGAGGATGAAGACGGCGGCGAGAAACACGAGCGAAGGCCCCAGATACTGAAGCATTCCGATCGTAGAGAGCGGCAACCGCCGCGCCGCATAGCCGAAGAGGCCGAGCGGCACGATGGTGATGAGCCCCGAACCGACGAGCGCGATGTCGATGGCCGTGCCGTGGCCGAACACGTCGCGCGGCGCCATCGCCAGCCATCCGGCGGCGACCGGGGCCAGCCAGCCGGTTTCCACGACGAGCGCCGTCACCGGATCGACGGCCGTGTATTTGCGGATGATACCGTAGAACCCGAACGACAGCGCGAGCCCGATCGAAACCCACGGCAGCGATCCGTGCACCACGGTGACGATACCGACGCCAATCGCCGCCAGCGCGATCGCGATGCGTTTGGGAAGCGGAAACGCTTCCTTCAGCAGCAGCACGCCGATGGCGACGTTGAGCAGCGGTTGCATGAAATAGCCGAGGCTCGTGTCGAGCGCCCGATCGTTCAGCACTGCCCATGTATAAATCAGCCAGTTGATCGCGATCAGCGCGCCGCTCGCGGCCAGCATCAGCATCAGGCGCGGCGCGGCCATTGCCATTCGAAGCCGGGGCCAGCCCCTGAGCGCGGCGACGGCGAAGGCAAGCAGCACGAACGCCCAGAGCACGCGATGGGCAAGCACGTCCGCTGCGGGAATCCCGGCGAACATGTGAATGTAGAGAGGCATCGTGCCCCAGATCAGGAAAGCGCCGACGCCCGCCGCGAGGCCGCGGCGCGTCTGTTCCTCGGTCACGGCCTCACAGCCGGGGCAGCGTCACGCCGCGCTGGCCCATGTATTTCCCCGCGCGGTCGGCATAGCTTGTTTCGCACGGCTCGTTGCCCTGCAGGAACAGAAACTGGCACGCGCCTTCATTGGCATAGATGCGCGCGGGCAGCGGCGTCGTGTTCGAAAATTCCAGCGTCACGTGGCCTTCCCAGCCGGGTTCGAGCGGCGTCACGTTCACGATGATGCCGCAGCGTGCGTAGGTGGATTTGCCGAGGCAGATGACGAGCACGTCGCGCGGCACCCGGAAGTATTCGACCGTGCGGGCAAGCGCGAACGAATTGGGCGGGATGATGCACACATCGGTCTTGCGATCGACGAAGCTGTTCGAATCGAAATTCTTGGGGTCGACCACCGCAGAATCAACGTTGGTGAAGATCTTGAATTCGTCGGCGACGCGCGCGTCATAGCCATAAGAGGAAAGGCCGAAGCTGATCGTGCCCTCCCGGCGCTGGCTGTCCACGAACGGCTCGATCATGCGGTTCTCAAGCGCCTGCCCGCGAATCCATTTGTCGGACATCACCGCCATGTAACCCGGCCCTTCTCGAAGAAAACGTCAGCCACGAATGTGCAGCACGCAGATCAATGTGAATAGCCGCCGCGCCGTGTCGAAATCCACTTCGATCTTGCCGCTCAGCCGTTCGATCAGTGTTTCGGCGGCGGCGTTGTGGATGCCGCGCCGTGCCATGTCGACGGTTTCAATCTGGCTCGCGGTCGATTGCCGAATCGCCTGATAATAGCTTTCGCACACCGCGAAATACTCGCGGATCACGCGCCGGAACGGAGAGAGCGCGAGCACGATCGTTTCAATATGCTCGCTCTCGCTATCCGCGATGTCGATGGCGAGCCGCCCGTCCTCCACGCGCAGGCGAATCCGGTAGGGGCCGTCGTGCGGTGCGCCGCGCGCCGTCACGAGCCGGAAGCTGTTGCCTTCAAGCAGATCGAAGATCGCAACGCGCCGCTCCTGCTCGATATCCGCGCTCCGCCACAGAATCGTGCGGTCGTCGAGCTGGACATCGAGAATGCGGTAATCGCCCATGCCGCTGCTTTATCGGGGCAAACGCCGACACGATAGTCAGAAAGCAGCGCCCCCGAACCCGTCAGGGTTCGCAAGGCCGCGGATGCGGCCGCCCGGCGCCTGAGGGGCAACAACCCGAACTTGTTCGCAAGGCCGACTGGCCGCCCGAGCTTATGCGAGGAAGCCAAGGCGACGGATGTCGCCGCCCGGCGCTTGAGGGACAACAAACAAACCCGCCCGGCGCCTGAGGGACAAAAACCCGAACTCGTTCGCAAGGCCGACCGGCCGCCCGAGCTTATGCGAGGAGAGCCAAGGCCGCGGATGCGGCCGCCCGGCGCCTGAGGCACAACAAAAAAAGAGAAATTTGGCGCGCCCGGAACGATTCGAACGTCCGACCCTCAGATTCGTAGTCTGATGCTCTATCCAGCTGAGCTACGGGCGCGCACGGGAGGGCGCTACATAGTCGCCTCGCGCATCGTGTTCAAGCCCGTGTTTGCACTGTCGTGGCGGTTTGCGCGCGCTTGCGGCTGAGGGGCGGCATCTCTATCGTCCCGCCGCGATGCGATACCTTGCTTTCCCGGCTTTTCTGGCCGTTTCCCTGATGCTCGGCGCCTGCGCGGACCGTGGCGGCGAATGGCCATCGCTGGCGCGCGTGCCGGGATCGCCGAATGCGCCGTGCGGCCCTGCGGCCGAATCGGCGCCGGCTGGAGCGCGTCCCTGCGTTGCCGCGCCGCCGCCGGCGGTTTCAACGCCCGCGCCCGATCTTCCCACGCTCGAAGCGCGCCTGTCGGTAGCGCGGGGTGCATGGGCCGATACGCTGAAGGCTGCGGAGAGCGCGGTAGCGGCGGCCGCCAGTGCCGAAGCGGGCGAAAGCGCGTGGGCGGCAGCAGAACTGCAGCTCAGCCGGCTCGAACGCGCAGCGGCGCCGTTTGCGGAGGTTGCCGAGGCGCTGGCAGGCTCCGAATCGGGCGCGGCGCTGCGAGAGGCTGCCGAGGCCGATCGGGCGCGTCATCTCGAAGCCTTCGCCCGGCTTCGCTCGGCGCTGAGCCGCTAACGCGCCTTCACGGAAAGTCGTCCCGCGCGACTTTTTGTCCGTCCAAACAACTTATACGTGTGCTGTTTACGCCTTGTTTACGATTCCGGGGCTAGAGCTGTGCGTGCAGACTGATCAGCCAACGGTCTTCCCTGGTTCCTCTCCGTTCCTGCCGGGCGGTCTGCAGAAAGAAGGGCACACTGCCGCCCCCGCGGCAACCCAAGTGCTCCAACGTTGCCCGAAAGGGCCGCGGCGCCAAATCCCCCGTGCGCCCTGGCCTTGATCGCCGCCCGGTCCGTGCTCCCCCGCCGGTCCGGGCGGCTTTTCGTTTGCGCCTGTCGTTGACGCGCCGTAGCCCTGTGATGCAGGCTTGCAACGCAGTGGCGCAGCCGGTCGCATAGGCGTGGACCCGAATCCCCCGCTATGCGTTCATCGCCGTGAGGAAACATTAAGAAAAGCGGTGCATCGTGCCTGCCTGATGGGGGTCGAGAGCGCCGAGGCGGAAAGCAAAATGGGTGAGAAGGACAAAGGCAGCATACATGGCGGGGGGGCATCTTCCCGGTCGGCGCAATGTCCGGAGCAGAACACGGATCTGCTGGATCTGCTGAAAGAGCTGGAACGCCCCCTTGATCAGGCCGTGGTGGATCGCGGTTTGCTCAGACTGGCGACGTTCGTTTCCGGGCGTCACTAAGCCCCACGTCGACAGCGCCTTTTCAGCGCCTGCGCCGCGCCAGATGCGCGACCGCCAGCAGCGCGCGGGATGTCAGAAGTTCAGGGCTTGCCGCACCCGGCGATTTGATCTGGCGCTCGGCTTCCAGCAGTCGTGAAAGGCCGTGGCGCAGCGCTGCCATGTTCCATGCCGATGCCTCCCGCGCGATTCGGTCGCGCGCTTTCCAGAAGATCGGGGGCCGCGCGGCTTCCACGGCTTCTTTCGCGCTCCGGCCGCTGTCGATCGTGCGCCTCAGTTCGCCGAGAAGCACCAGCCGCCGCGCCACCGCGCGCAGTTGCGGGATTCCGACGATCCCGTTGCGGCCGAGCTTTGCCGCCTGCGCTTCCGCTTCGGCGGAATTGCCGTCTGCGACGGCGTTCACCAGCGCGTCGAAATCCGATTCGGCCATCGCCGCGCCAAGTTCGGCGAGCGTTTCCATTTCGAGTGCGCGGACCCGGTCCGGCGCGGCATTAAGGTAGAGCGCGAGCTTTTCGAGTTCGCGGGCCAGAACGCCCCGCTCGGCGCCGAACCCCGCCGCAAGTGCCTCCGCCGCCTCGCGGGAGGGTTTCAGGCCATGTCGCACACAGGCGTCGATCACCATATCCACTGCCTCGCGCCCATCGGGGACGAAGCATTGCGCGACGACGGCGAGTGGGGAGGCGACCGCGACCTTGATAAGCGCCGACGTCGCCTTCAAGCTCCCCGTTCCCACCATCACCACGGGATTGCCTGCGGCAGGCGCCGTCAGCAGCGCTTCGACAGCGGCGGTGCAATTGTCGCCCGCGCCGTCCACGCGGATCAGGCGGCGGTCCCCGAACATCGAAACCGCGGCGGCTTCATCGGCAAGTTTGGCGGGATCGCCGGAGAGTGCGGTCGGCTCGAAATCGATGCGTCCCATCGGATCTGCGGCAGGCGCCAGCAGGGCCGTGAAGCGGTCCGCGATCTCGCGCGCCTGCGCTTCGTCGGGGCCGTAGAGCAAAACCAGCCGTGTGGCGGGGTCGAAGTGCGTCAGCGCCGCATCGATCGCCTTGCGATCGGCCGCTTTCACGCCGCCTTCACCGCGCCGCTTCGTTGCGCGCGAAAAGCGCGACGCGCGCGATGATCTGCTGGGCGATCTCTTCGGAAAGCCGTTCGAGCGCCGCGTTTTCCGCCGCGATCACGGCATATTCGGAACTCACGATGTCGATGCCCGCGTCGGATCGCGCGGCGGCATCGATCAGCACGGCGCCGGTTGTTTCTTCCACCAGCTGCCAGCGCGCGCGCAGTTGGCGCCGTTCGCGCGAGATCGAATCGTCGCCGCGCACGCCGAAGCCGCTGAGGCTGTCGTCCAGCTTCACGATCAGCTTGTAACGCCGCTCGCCGCTCGCGTCGGGCAGGCGGTCGAGCAGCGCCTGCCGCACCAGATAGCCTGATTTCTCCGGGATCACCGGCACGTCGATCCCGGTGAGGATCGTCGCGGCCGGCCCCTTGCTGCCGCCCGAATAGACCGGTTGCAGCCCGCAGCCCGCCATCAGCAGAAGCAGCAGGGCGGCCGCGCGCTTCATGCGACGATATTCACGAGCCGGTCGGGCACCACGATCACCTTGCGCGGGGTTTTGCCATCCAGCGCACGCTGCACCTTCTCGCGGGTCAGGACCAGTGCTTCCATGTCCTCGCGCGTCGCGCCCTTCGCGGCTTCGACCTCGTCGCGCAGCTTGCCGTTCACCTGGATGGCGATCGTCACCGTGTCCTGCGCCAGCATCGCGGGGTCGGCTTCGGGCCACGCCGCATCGACCGCAAGCCCGGCTTCGCCGAGCGCTTCCCACGCCTCTTCTGCGAGGTGCGGCATCGCCGGGGAGATCAGTTGCACAAGCATCTTCACCGCATGGCGGCGCGCCGACGACGGCGCGGCCTTCTCGATCGCAGCGGCAAGCTCGTAGCTCTTGGCGACGGCCTTGTTGAAGCGCAGCGCCTCGATGTCGGCGGTGATGCCGTCGATGGCGATATGCGCCGCGCGCGTCAAAGCCTCGTCCTCGCCGCCGGCATCCTCTTTGGTTTCGTTCACCAGGCGCCACACGCGCTGCACGAAGCGCCACGCGCCTTCGATGCCCGCCTCGGTCCACTGCAGGTCGCGCTCCGCCGGGGAATCGGAAAGCACGAACCAGCGCACGGCATCGGCGCCGTACTGGTCGAGGATCGGCGAAGGATCGACCGTGTTCTTCTTCGATTTAGACATCTTCTCGACACGGCCGACAGTCACAGTCCCGCCGCCTACTTCGAATAGATCGCCCTCCCGCCGCTCCACTTCGCTCGGCAACAGCCAACGGCCGTCAGCGGCGCGGTAAGTCTCGTGCGTCACCATGCCCTGCGTGAACAGCTGCTTGAACGGCTCCTCAAGGTCGATGAGCCCGCACGCCTTCAGCGCCCGAGTCCAGAAGCGCGCATAGAGCAGGTGCAGGATCGCGTGCTCGACGCCGCCGATATATTGATCGACCGGCAGCCAGCTCTCGGCCTCGGCGCGGTCGAACGGCTTGTCCCCGGGCTGGCTCGCGAAGCGGATGAAGTACCAGCTCGAATCGGCGAACGTATCAAGCGTATCGGTCTCGCGCCGCGCTGGCTTGCCGCACTTGGGGCAATCGGCGTTCTTCCACGTCGGGTGATGCTCCAGCGGATTGCCCGGCGTCTCGAAGGTGACGTCGGCAGGCAGGCGTACCGGTAGCTGGTCTTCGCGCACCGGCACCACACCGCAGTCCCCGCAGTGTATTACCGGGATCGGTGTGCCCCAGTAACGCTGGCGCGAAACGCCCCAGTCGCGAAGCCGGAACTGCGTCGTCCCCTCGCCCCAGCCCTCAGCCTCCGCACGTGCGATCACGGCGGCGATGGCGTCATCGACCTCCATGCCGGTGAGGAAGCCCGAGTTCACCAGGCGCCCCGGCCCGACATAGGCCTCGTCCCCGACCGGCTCCTCGGCATCGCCGACGACGCGGGTCACGGGCAACTGATACTTTCGCGCGAAATCAAGGTCGCGCTGGTCGTGCGCCGGGCAGCCGAAGATGGCGCCGGTGCCATATTCCATCAGCACGAAGTTCGCGACGAAGATCGGCAGCGTCCATTCCGGGTCGAGCGGGTGTGCGACGCGGAGGCCCGTATCGTAGCCCTTCTTCTCAGCGGTCTCGATCGCCTCGGCGGATGTCCCGGTCTTGCGGCAATCCTCGATGAAGGCGGCAAGCCCCGCGTTGTTCGCGGCAAGCTCGGCAGCGAGTGGGTGATCGGCGGCGATGGCCGCGAAGCTCGCGCCGAACAGCGTGTCGGGCCGAGTCGTGAACACGTCGAGGCCGTCCGCCCGACCCTGAAGTGCGAAGCGGAAATTTAGGCCCCGGCTGCGGCCGATCCAGTTCTCCTGCATCAGCCGTACCTTGTCCGGCCACTCGTCGAGGCCGCCCAGCCCTTCAAGCAGTTCGTCGGCGAAATCGGTGATCTTCAGGAACCACTGGCTGAGCAGCCGGCGTTCGACGGGCGCGCCGGAGCGCCAGCCCTTGCCGTCGATCACCTGCTCGTTGGCAAGCACGGTCATGTCGACCGGGTCCCAGTTGACGTAGCTTTCTTTGCGATAAACGAGGCCCGCCTCGTACATCTTCAGGAACAGCGCCTGCTCGTGGCCGTAGTATTCGGCGTCGCAGGTCGCGAACTCGCGGCTCCAGTCGAGCGCGAAGCCGAGGCTTTTGAACTGTTCGCGCATCGCGGCGATGTTCTGCCGCGTCCAGCTTTCCGGGTGCGTCTTCTTTTCGAACGCGGCGTTTTCGGCTGGCATTCCGAAGGCGTCCCAGCCCATCGGGTGCAGTACTTCGAAACCGCGCGCGCGGCGGAACCGCGCGATCACGTCGCCCATCGTGTAATTGCGCACATGGCCCATGTGCAGACGCCCCGACGGATAGGGGAACATCTCCAGCACATAGGTTTTGGGCTTTTCGGATGCGCTGTCGGCCGCGAAGGCCTGGCGCTCATCCCAAATGCGTTGCCAGCGGCCGTCGGCGACCGCGGGGTTGAATCGCGTCATTGGCCCTTAGCCCTGATACACGGCCCTGCGCATGTCGCGGGCGCGGGCGAGGATGGTTTCCTCGAGCTTCTGTACGGTGCCGGCGCGCACTGGCGCATCGATCCAGTTGCCGCCCTGTTGCTGCTGACGGATGGCAGCAACGCGTAGCGCATCGGCACGCAGCTCACGGTCGAGGATGTAGACGGTGACCTTCACGCGCTCACCGGGCGCCTGCGGATTGGCGTACCAGTCCGTCACGATCACGCCACCGTTCGAATCGACCTGCGCCATCGGCATGAACGCCAGCGTTTCAAGGCTTGCCCGCCAGAGGTAGGAATTGACGCCGATCGTCGTCGTCGTCGCGGCGGCGAGGTCGGCGCGCGGCGCGTCCTTCTTGCCTCCGCAGGCGGCGAGCAGGGCCAGCGCAATTGCCAGACCCGTAATGCGTACACTCGTCTTCACGTGGATTTCCGCTCCATCAGGCTTGCTCGGCGGCCGTTATAGGCAGCGCTTTCGGGGGCGCATAGCCCCTCTTCGCGTTGCATTGGCTGTTGAGATGTTGCAACAGGTTCGAACGAACCCGGTCGGTCGCCGCCAAACGAGCGATTCAGACTCGGATTCGTGCGGAGGAAACTGTAGTTCTGTCACGTAGTTGTCACAGGCACGCGACAGAAGCGCGGGGGTTATGATTCGGGTTGGGACATACGCAGCAAAAGCACTGGTCGCGGTTTCCGCGGGCCTGATGCTGTGCGCGCTTCCCGCCGCCGCCTCTTCGAAGAAGCCGATTGAGAAAGTGGCTGCCGACAAGGCCGCTGCCGCGAAGGGTTCTGAACCCCGCCGCAAGCTCACGACCACTGCAGGCGTGGTGACGCCACTGAAGGCGGAAACGCTCGGTTCGTTTACGCCGCCGATGCTCGATAATGTGCGCCGCGCCGGTGTTGCCGGGGCTTCGCAGGAGCGGACATTCCGCTTCACGCCCTCAGGCAAGAGCCGCGACAACAAGGCACTGGCGCTCGGCGTCACGGCGCGCGTCGTCCGCGCGGCCGCGCCGGAGACCGCGCGTCCGGCTGAAACCGAAGCTGCGACCGCATACAATTTCGACGTGTCCGTGGCACTCCGGGGCTTCGCGCTCACCGGCGGCTACAGCAAGATCGCCGGCGTGCTTAGCGACGAGCGCGAAGGTGTCGACCTCGGCCTCTCCTATCGTGGCAGCCGCTGGAAGACTGCGCTTCAGCTTAACGCCGAGCGCGATGCCGACGGCTGGGTGAACCCGCTCAGCCTCGACAAGCGCTACACGGTCGAACTCGGCGGCGCCTATGCGCTCAATCCGCGCCTCTCGGTGATCGGCGGCGTGCGTTACCAGCTCTCCGAACCGGATCCTTCGGGCCGCTATCTGCTGCGCAACGGCGAACGCCTCGGCACCGATGGCGAAGCGGGCGCGGTTTACCTGGGTACGTCCTTCAGCTTCTAGGATCGGCTCCGGTTTCGCCCGTTCCGGGCTGCAAACGCGAAGCCTCACTTATTCCAGGCGTCGATCGCACCCCATGCCTGCGCGCCGAGCGATTGCATCCGCGCATAGCGCTTGGGCGTTATGCCGCCGAGCGCGGCGACGGCAATGCCCGTTCCACGCGCCATCAGCCCGAACCGGAGGGTGCCGAGCGTCCGGGCGCCGGGGTGCGAGGTTGTCGGGAACACGGGAGACAGGAATGCGAGGGTCGCACCGGCGCGCCGTGCTCGCACTAGCCCTGCGCGATCATGTGACGCTGCCGTTATGACGTCACCTGTCGGGCGGCCTCCATCGGGCATGTGCACTCCCGCCGCGCCCACGGCACGCGCGAGCCGAGAATCTCCGGCCACCACCAGCATATGCCCGTATCGCCGCGCGAGCCTTGCCGCCCGCCGCGCAATCGCCGTGCGATCCGCCTCATCGTAGTGTCGCAGCACGATGCCGCTACCGCGCGGCAGGCGGCGTATGGCGTCCCACAGCGCCTCGCCCATGCGGGGGTCCGTGAAGAGCCAGGTTTCCGGCAGGCGCTGGGAGTAGCGGCGTCGCATCCCGCTCTCTATAGGGAAGCGCATGACTGCTGCCGAGACACTCGCCGACATTCGCGCCCGCATCGAAAAGGCCGCGAAGCTCGCCGGCCGAAAACCCGATGTGACGCTGGTCGCCGTTTCCAAGACCTTCGGTGCGGATGAAATTCGTCCCCTGCTCGAAGCGGGCCAGCGTGTGTTCGGCGAAAACCGCGTGCAGGAAGCTGCCGCGAAATGGCCTGCGCTCCGCGATGCGTTTCCCGGTGTCGAACTCCACCTCGTCGGCCAGCTCCAATCGAACAAAGCAGCAGAAGCGGTTGCGCTGTTTGACGTCATTCATTCGCTCGACCGGTCCTCGCTCGTCGCTGCGCTCGCGAAGGCGATGGCTGCGTCCGGCCGCCGCGTGCCCTGCTTTACACAGGTGAACATCGGCAGCGAGGCACAGAAGGGCGGTGTCGCCATCGATGATCTCCCGGCGCTTCTCGACGATGTCCGCGCAGCGCAGATTCCGCTCGCCGGGCTCATGTGCGTCCCCCCCGCCGACCACGAGCCCGCGCCCTATTTCGCGCTGCTCGCGAAACTCGCCGCGCGCCATGGTCTCTCCGGGCTCAGCATGGGCATGTCGTCGGATTTCGAAACGGCCGTGAAGCTTGGTGCCACGCATGTGCGTGTCGGCTCGGCTCTGTTCGGAACGCGCGAAACGCACTAGGCTGCCCGACATGGGCGGCGATATCCTCATCTACGGCGCAAACGGCTACACGGGCCGGCTGGTGGTGGAACGCGCACTCGCGCGTGGATTGAAGCCGGTTCTGGCGGGCCGCAATCGTCAGGCGGTTGAAGCGCTCGCCGACGAAACCGGGCTGCCCTCGCGCATCTTCGATCTCAAGGGCGACGTTTCGGGTGAACTTTCGGGCATCGGTACGGTGCTTCACCTCGCCGGGCCGTTTTCGCGCACCTCGGCGCCGATGCTGGCGGCCTGCCTAGCTGCGCGCGCGCATTACATAGACATCACCGGCGAGATCGACGTGTTCGAGGCCCTCGCCGCGCAGGATGCCGTGGCGAAGGCGGCCGGTATCGCTGTGCTCCCCGGCGCGGGGTTTGACGTCGTGCCGTCGGATTGCCTCGCCGCGCACCTGAAGCGCCGACTGCCCGGGGCGGTCTCGCTCGATCTCGTCATCGGCGGGCTCAACGAGGCGAGCCGGGGGACGACGCGCACAATGCTGGAAGGCATGGCGGCGGGCACCCGCGTGCGCGAGGGCGGGGTCATCGTAGAACTTTCCGAGGTACCCCGAGGCACCGCCGATTTCGGGCGCGGTCTGAAGCCGACCGTCGGCGTCAGCTGGGGTGATGTCTCCACCGCGTGGCATTCCACCGGCATCCCCGACATCCGCGTTTTCTTTGAAGCGAGCCCACCGCTCGAACGCGCGCTCGGGATGCCCCGCCTGCTGCGGACGCTGATCGCCAGCGCGCCCGGCCGCTGGCTCGCGGGCCGCGCGATCGACCGGATGCCGCCCGGCCCGGATGCCGAGGCGCGCGGCCGGGGCCGCAGCGTGCTCGTCGGCCATGCGACGGATGCCGAAGGAAACAGCGCCGTCAGCCAGCTCGAAACCCCTGAAGGCTACACACTCACCGCCCTCACCGCCGTCGAGATCGCCCGCCGTGTTCACGGCGGCGAGGTTGCCCCGGGCTTCCACACCCCCTCCAGCGCTTTCGGCCCCGACTTCATTCTGGGCTTCAGTGGGGTTAAACGCCGGGATCTCTCGTAGGCAAGCGCCTCAGACGATCTCGATCATGTCACCAGGTGCAAGGCGCGCCAAGACCGCCAGCAGAGCCTCGCGCGGAATCGCAACACAGCCCTGCGTGAAATCCTTCGCCGCCATGCAGTGCAGAAAGATGGCGCTGCCCATGCCCTCCACCGGCGGCGTGTCGTTGTGGCCGAGGATGATGATGAGGTCGTAAAGCCCGTCCTCGCGCCACAAGTGCTCCGCCGAGAACGGATGCGGATGACGCACCGGCCGGTTGTAGGCGGGGTCGCGCACATCGTCTGACCAGCCGTCGCTTTCGTGCAACCAGCGCCACGGCAACTTCGTGTTCGGGACGGCGAGCTTGTCGGGGCGTACCAGCAGCGCGCGAATGGGGTACGTGCCGCGCGGCGTCATGGCGTCACCTTCGCGCTTCGCCGCTGCGTCGGTCGCGCCCGCCTTGCCGATCAGGCATTGGATGGTCTCACCGAACGCCGTCAGCGTGCGCGCAGCGGTGTCGACGCGGATAGCGCTCACAGCATGTGCCCGGTGCGGTCGCGCTTGGTGCGCAGGTACGCCTCGTTGTGCGCGCCCTCACCGGCCTTGAGCGGCAGACGTTCGGCGACGGTAATGCCCTCTGCCTCCAGCCCGGCGACCTTGGCAGGGTTGTTGGTCAGAAGGCGAATCGTGCCGAAGCCGAGCGCCTTCAGCATGTTCGCGGCGAGCGCGAACTCACGCTCGTCGATCTCGAAACCGAGGCGGAGATTGGCGTCGACCGTGTCGAAGCCCTGATCCTGCAGCGCATAGGCGCGCAGCTTGTTGATAAGGCCGATGCCGCGCCCCTCCTGCTGCAGATAGAGCAGGATGCCGCCACCGGAGTCGGCGATCGCGTGCAGCGCGGCGTGGAGCTGATCGCCGCAGTCGCATTTCAGCGAGCCGAGCAGGTCGCCGGTGAGGCACGAGCTGTGCAGGCGGACGAGCGGTGTGGTGCCGTAAGGGTCGCCGATCAGCAGCGCGAGATGCTCCGGCCCGCCCGGCAGGCGGAAGGCGACGATTTCGGTTTTCTCGTGCACCTTGATGGGCAGGCGCGCACGGCTGACGAGCTTGAGCGCGCCTGTTTCCGCGAAGTGTTCGATGTCCGCCGCAGTCACCACGTCATCCGCAGCGCCGCCCGCGATCACGAACAGCGCGGGCAGCAGCCCGGCGTGCTTCGCGAGGTTCAGTGCGGCGCGAGCCGCCCGATCGACGCCGCCCATCGGCAGGCTGCGGAACGGGCCTTTCAGCGGCGTTGCAAGATCGAGCACAGGGTCGGCGACAGCGCGCGCCGTATCGAGATCGAGCCACGGTGTGCGCTCGATCAGCACCGCCTGCATCCCCGCCGCGGCAAGCTGGTTGCCGAGGCCGAGGAAGGCGGCGCGCTTGTCCGTCAGCAGCACATTCGCGCGCGCGCCGCCTTCAAACGCCGCGAGCGATGCAGGATCGGCGAGTTCGATGGCGAGCACAGCGATCGCTGCGTCGCCGTCGGTCACCCGTACGGGGTGACCGCGCCGCAGGGCATCGATCGCGCGTTCGGCGCTGCTCAAAGCACGAACTCGGCGATGAGCGGGATATGATCGGAGGGCTTCTCCCAGCTCCGCGCGGGCTCCAGTACGCGGAAGCCTGCGAGCGTGTCCTTCATCGCGGGTGAGACCCACACATGGTCGAGTCGCCGTCCGCGGTCGTTCACCGTGTGATCCTTGTTGCGATAGCTCCACCATGTGTAGAGCCGTTGCGGCGCGGGCACGAGCGTGCGCGCGACGTCTACCCAGTCGTGGCTCTGCATCAGGCCGGTGAGCGCATCCACCTCGATCGGCGTGTGGCTGACGACGTCGAGCAGTGCCTTGTGGCTCCACACGTCGCATTCGAGCGGCGCGATATTGAAATCGCCGAGGATGATCGTCGGGTCGCGGAGCGATTCGGACCAGCGCGTCATGCGCTGCACGAAATCCAGTTTCTGCCCGAACTTCGGATTCAGCGTGCGGTCGGGAATGTCGCCGCCCGCGGGCACATAGACATTTTCAAGCAGGATGCCGCTGGGCAGCCGCACGCCGATGTGCCGCGCCTCGCCATTGTCCTGCCAATCGAATCGGCGTTCCTCCACAAGCGGCTGCTTCGAAAGGATGGCGACGCCGTGATGCATCCGCTGCCCGTTCAGGATCACGTGCGGATAGCCGAGCCGCTGGATCGCGGCGAGCGGGAAGTCCGCATTCTGCGCCTTGGTTTCCTGCAGGCAGATGATGTCGGGCGATTCGTCCTTCACCAGCTGCGCGATGATGGGCAGGCGGATGCGGACGGAGTTGATATTCCAGCTGGCGATCTTGAGACGGGACATGGCGAGCGGCTTAGCAAGGCAGGCGCCCACAGGCAAAGCCTCAGAAACGCGTAGGCCCCCGCCTTCGAGGAGAAGACGGGGGCCCTTTTTGCGCTCGTCACGCAAGTCGGCAGCGGGTCCGGGCAACAGGGGGCAAATCCCGAACACCAGCCGACTGATGACAATTTAAGGCGCCGATCCTGTCGCTTCAATGAACGGACAGGCGCTTGGTCAGCAAATTCGACCGTTCCGCCTCCGAATCCCCGTTTATCGGCTGCCGGGGCGGCTGCGTGGGCGCGGATCGCGGTAGCGGAAGGCGTTATCGTTCACGGGTACGTTGAAGGCGATGTTGGATAGATCGACACGCGTGGTATTGCCCTGCGCATCGAGCACGCGCCAGCCTTTGAGCTCCAAGCCGCCGGGCGCGGTCCGGTCACGGTCGAAGAAGATGGTGATGACGCCGTATTCGGGATGCTTCCTGTCCTTCGCCTCCACGGTCAGCGCCTTCGGTGTCGAGGAGACGATTCGAGCGTAGCGCGAAAGGTCGGCATTCGCGTCGAGCAGAACCGAAAGCGGCGTCTGCTTGATCGGATAGCGCGAAACCTGAGACACCTGATAATCGATCATGGTGAGGTTACGCCCGTCCGCGACCACGAGCAGCGGCACGTCTTTTTGATACTGGAAGCGCACCTTCCCCGGCCGCGCGAGCGTGAGTTTGCCGGTCGCCACCGCGCCGCTCTCGGCGGTCTGCCGGAAATCCGCCGTCATCGTCCGCGTCGCGGCGAGGTGCGCGCTCACCTCGGGGATCGAGGCGGCGGCAGGCGCGGAAAGGCCGAAGGTCACGGCAAGGGCAAAGAGGGCTTTTTTCATCTCGGGTCCTGATAGCGCCGACGCGGAGGTGCGGCAAATCCGGGCGCATGGTGCCGCACTGTGCTTGAACCAGCGTTGAACCGCCGTCAGATTCGGTTGCCGTCCGGGTCGATCAGCACCTCGCGCCGCCCCACATGGTCGGGCGTGCCGACGTAGCCGTCCTTCTCCATGCGTTCGATGAGGCGCGCCGCGTTGTTGTAACCGACGCGTAGCTGCCGCTGGAGATAGGACGTCGACGCCTTCTGGCTTTCGGCGACCACCTGGATGGCGCGGCGGTAGAGGCCGGCCTCCGCGTCGTCCTCGTCGATAGGGAGACCGAACTGACCATCCGAGCCCTCGGGCTCCTCCGTGACGGCGGCGATATATTCGGGGGCGCCCTGCTCGCGCCAGTGGATGGCGACGCGCTCGACCTCCTCGTCGGACACGAACGGGCCATGAACGCGCGAGATCTGCTTGCCGCCGGGCATGTAGAGCATGTCGCCCTTGCCGAGCAGCTGCTCGGCACCCTGCTCGCCGAGGATGGTGCGCGAATCGATCTTGGAGGTGACCGAGAAGCTGATGCGCGTCGGCAGGTTCGCCTTGATGACGCCGGTGATGACGTCAACCGAAGGCCGCTGCGTTGCCATGATCAGGTGGATGCCCGCCGCGCGCGCCTTCTGCGCGAGCCGCTGGATCAGGAACTCCACCTCCTTGCCGGCGGTCATCATCAGGTCGGCGAGCTCGTCGACGACGACGACGATCAGCGGCAGCGTATCGAACTCCAGCGTCTCGGTCTCGTAGATCGGCTGTCCAGTTTCGCTGTCGTAGCCGGTGTGCACGCGCCGCACGAACGGCTCGCCCTTCGCCCGCGCTTCCTTCACTCGCGCGTTGAAGCCGGAAAGCGAGCGGACGTTGACCGACGCCATCATCCGGTAGCGGTCTTCCATCTGCTCGACGGCCCATTTCAGTGCGCGAATCGCCTTCGGCGGCTCAGTGACGACGGGCGAAAGCAGATGCGGGATGCCGTCGTAGACAGAAAGCTCCAGCATCTTCGGGTCGATCATGATCATTTTGCACTCGCGCGGGCTGAGCCGGTAGAGCAGCGAGAGGATCATGGCGTTGAGGCCCACGGACTTGCCCGATCCGGTGGTGCCCGCGATGAGGAGGTGCGGCATCGGCGCGAGGTCGGCAACGACGGGATCGCCCGCGATGTCCTTGCCGAGCACGATTGGGAGCGCCGCGGTCTGCGTCTCGAACGCGTCCGAAGAGAGCATTTCCGAAAGCGACACGGTTTCGCGCTTCACGTTCGGCAGTTCGATGCCAATGACATTGCGGCCGGGCACAACGGCGATGCGTGCCGAAAGCGCGGACATTGAACGCGCGATATCGTCGGCAAGCCCGATCACGCGGCTCGCCTTGATGCCCGCGGCGGGCTCCAGCTCATACATGGTGACGACCGGGCCGGGGCGCACCTCCACGATCTCGCCCTTCACGCCGAAGTCGTCGAGCACCGATTCAAGGAGGCGCGCGTTCTGTTCGAGGCTCGCTGCATCGATCTTGCGCGCGGCGGGCTTCGGCGGCGGCGAAAGCAGCGACAGCGGCGGTAGCTGGTAGGAATCGCGCAGATCGAGCCGCGATTGTTTCTCGCGTGCCTCGCGTTTCGAAGGGGCGGCTTTCTTCTCGGGCGTGACGATGCGCTTGGTCGGTGCGGCGGCTGTTTCCGGTACGGTCTCGTCATCGCGCGACGCGGCGCGGCGTGGCTGCGCGCGGGGAACGGGGCGCGGCTGCGGCGCTTCGGCGCGCTCGCTGCTGCGTTCGGCAAGGCGTGTGCGGAGCGCGGCGATATCTTCGCGGCTGATACCGAGCGCGTAAAAGAAAAGCGCGCTCGCGCCGAGCCCCAACAGCACGCCGATGGGTGCCGTCACGGCGGCAGGGCTCATGTCCGGTGGGAGGAGACCCGCCAGGGCTTCGGGGATGCGGCCGAGCAGGAGCCCGGCGATGCCCCCGGCACCTGCTGGAAGATCGCCGAGGAGGTCGCGCCCCGGCAGCGCCAACGCGGCTGCGGCGAGCAGCACGGCGCCGAGCGTCGCGGCGAGCTGGCGGCGCCAGCCGTCGATGCCCCGCCGCTGAATCAGCCGCACACCGAAGAGCGCGACCACGGGCACGACAAGCAGGCTCGCAAGCCCCGCAAGTTGCAACAGCAAATCGGATACGTAGGCGCCGGTGTAGCCAAGCCAGTTCTGCGGTGCGGCGATCGTGGCGCGGTTGAAGGATGGGTCTGTGCTGTCGTAGCTGGCGAAGGCCAGCATCAATGCCAGCGCGATCATCACCAGCACGCCGCCGCCCGCCACGACGGCCGCGCGCTCCAGCGCCGCTACCCAGCTTTGCGGCATGATCGCCGTCGATTTGCTTGCTGCCCCGCGCGCCATGACCCTTCGTAGACCCCGTTCCAATGCAACGTCCGCGCGGAACATCCCACGAACATGCCTAAGATTGAGTCCGCAGCGCCCCGGGGTCAAGAAAAAGTCGGCCGGCGGTGAGGCCGGCCGACAGGAACGGTCCTGAAAAATCCAGGTTCCCGAGCGAGCAGAGACGCGAAATGCGTCTCGTCGGCGTCTCTTCAAAATCCGTGCCAAGCCCGGAATGGCCCAGCTTCGTGGATTCCTGAATATGAAATGCACAATAAATAGGCGCGTTAAAGTGCGCGCCTGAAAATTGGGCAGTTATCATGCTCTTTCGCGCTATACGATGTGCGGCTAGGGTTCGGCTATGCGGCATACCCACGATACGATCATCATCGGTGGCGGCCTCGTCGGCATGACGACGGCGCTTGCCCTCGCGGCCTCCGGCATCCGTTCCGCCGTCATCGACAGTGCCGATCTCGATGCGACCCTGGCGGCGGGCTTCGACGGCCGCGCCTCGGCGATCGCGAGCGCGACCTGGCGGATGCTTGCCGCGCTTGGCCTTGATACCGAACTCGCGCCGAAGGGCTGTCCGATCCGCGAAATACGCGTCACGGACGGCCTCTCGCCGCTTCACCTCCACTTCGACGGCGCCGGTGACGCGTCGGGCGAACCGCTCGGCTACATGTTCGAAAACCGTCACCTGCGCATGGCGCTGGTCGCGGCCGGTGCGGTCTCACCCCACATCGATATCCATGCGCCTGATGCGGCCGCTACGATAGAGCGCACCGAGGCGGGCGTCACCGTACGCCTCGGAAGCGGCGGCACGCTTACCGCGCCGCTCATAATCGCTGCAGACGGCCGCCGATCGAAAATCCGCGAGGATGCCGGCATCCGCATCGCGGCGTGGAGCTATCACCAGACCGCGATCGTCGGCATGATCGAGCACGAGGTGCCGCACAGCAATGTCGCGTTCGAGCTGTTCTACCCGGCCGGGCCGTTCGCGGTGCTGCCCATGCTGCCGGGCACGCGCTCGGCGATCGTGTGGACCGTGCGGGAGCGCGATGCTGCGGCTACGCTGGCGTTGCCGGAACGCGCCTTCATCGCCGAAATCGACAAGCGCATGGGCGGCTTCCTCGGGAAGGTGCGCCTCGCGGCGAAGCCCAGTTCCTTCCCTCTCGGCTTCCACCATGCCGAGCGCTACACAGACCGCCGCCTGATCCTTGTAGGCGACAGCGCGCACGGTATGCACCCCATCGCCGGCCAGGGGCTCAACCTCGGCCTCCGCGATTCCGCCGCGCTGGCGGATGTGCTGGCGGAAGCCGTGCGGCTCGGGCTTGATCTCGGCGGCCCGCAGGTGCTCGCGCGCTATCAGCGCTGGCGGGGTTTCGACAGCATGTCGGTCATGGGCGCGACTGATGTGCTCAACAAGCTGTTCGCGATTCCGGGCCGTCCCGCGGCGACGATTCGCCGCCTTGGCCTCGCCGGCGTCCACCGCCTGCCGCCGCTGAAGCGATTCTTCATGGCGGAGGCGCGCGGCGCGTCGGGCGATCTGCCGTCGCTGCTGCGCGGCGATCTGCCCTAACGCTCGTCCTCGCCGAGTTCGCGGGCTTCCTCGATCACCATCACCGGCACGCCGTCACGCACTGGATAGGCTAGGCCCGCGGCCTTGCTGACGAGCTCCCGCTTCTCACGGTCGTAGGTAAGGGGCGCCTTTGTGAGCGGGCAAACAAGGATCGCGAGCAGCCGCGGATCGACGTCGCGGCTCAATGCACCAGTCCCGATCCGTTTTCGCCGCCCGTCTGCGCGAGCGTCATCAGCGCACAGAGCGTAGCGGCCCGGATCGGCACGGTCTTCGCTTCCAGCAGCGCCTGCTTTTCCGCCACGTCGAACGGGCAGACGGCGGCCAGCGTATTCACCAGCGATTCGTCGTCCGCGCCCGAAACCGCTTCCCAGTCCGCCGACAGGTTTTGCGTATCGAGATAGGTGTGCAGCGTGGATTCAAGATCGGAACGCAGCACCGCCGCCATCGGCTGCGGTGCCTGGAAGTCCTCCACGAAATCGCGGTAGTCTGCGCGCACCTGACGATAGGGCGTTTCCACATCGAGCTCCTCGGCAACGCGAAACCGCGTGACGCCGGTCAGCACGATCAGCAGCCGGCCGTTCTCGGGATCGGTGAATTGCGTGATGCGGCCGAGCCCGCCGATTTCAAACAGGCTGCCGTCTTCCTTGGGCTGTATCATGCCGATCAACCGGTCGCCGCCCATCGCAGCCTTCACCATGGCGAGGTAGCGCGGCTCGAAGATGTTGAGCGGCAGCTGGCCGCGCGGCAGCACGACCGCGTTTTCCAGCGGAAACACCGGTATCACCTCCGGCAGCGAACTGACCCCGAAACTGCTCACGAGAACAGCAGCGCCGAAAGCTTGCGGCGGGCAGCGTTCACCCACGGGTCTTCAAGGCCGATCGCCTCAAACAGCTTCAAGAGTTGCGCGCGTGCGGCATTGTCGTTCCAGCCTGGTTCGCGGCGCATCACTTCGAACAGGTGCTCGGCCGCGGCGTCGCGGTCGCCATTCGCGGCAAGCGCGGCGGCAAGCTCCAGCCGTTTCGCGTGATCATCCGGGTTCGCGGTAAGCGCACTTTCCAGCGCGCCGAGCGCGCTGGCGGGAACGCGCTTCTTTGCCATCTCGATCGCGGCACGCACCTGCGCCAGCCCCGGCGCCTTGCTGTCGGCGGCAACGGCGCCGAGCGCAGCTTCGGCCTCGTCGATCCTGTCGAGTCCGGCAAGGGCGCGGGCAAGGCCGATCGCGTGCGCCTCCTCCTCCGGCTCCTCGGCACGCAGCGCGGTGTAAATCTGCTCGGCCTGCGCGAAGTCGCCGGCCTCCAGCGCGGCGGCCGCGGTCTCCACATAGGCGGTAAGCGACTTGTCATGGCCGTCCGCGGCATTGATCGGCAGCTGCGGCAGGATCTGGTCCAGGAAGGCGATAAGCTCGCGTTCGGTGCGGGCGGGTGTCAGGTCGGCGACCGGCTGGCCCTGGAAGAACGCATAGACCGTGGGGATGGATTGCACGCGGAACTGCGTCGCGATCATCTGGTTCTTGTCGACATCGATCTTCACCAGCTTCACGCCGCGCGCGGCATAGTCCGCCGTGACCTTTTCCAGAATGGGGGCAAGCTGTTTGCACGGCCCGCACCAGTCCGCATAGAAATCGAGGATGACGAGCGATGTCATCGAGGGTTCGATCACGTCGCGCTTGAAGGCCTCGATCGAAGCCCGCTCGGATTCGGGGGTGCTGAGAGTGGCCAAGATGCGTGCCCTTTTCGAAAGACAAAGGTGGGTTCCGGGCGTTCATATGGGAAGTGCGCGCGCGCCGTCCAACCCCAATCGCGAATCCGCTTGCGCTTTTCGCCGCGCTCATGCTAGCAGCCGCGACCTCTGGCGGAGGTAAGCCTCCGCGTACGTTCGAGCGGGCGTAGCTCAGGGGTAGAGCACAACCTTGCCAAGGTTGGGGTCGAGGGTTCGAATCCCTTCGCCCGCTCCAGTATTTTTCTCTGAAACCCGATTCTCTTCCGGTCTCTTGTGCGGCGCTCTCCCGTGCGCCCATGCACGCATACTCCCTGCAAATGCACGGCGACATATCGCTCCAATCGATTACTGTGACGATATAAATCGGATTGCCGAATAATTCGGGCGTCGTCACACTCGTGCGATCGAATGACCGTATTTCACAATGCCGGAGGATAGCGATGAACGAGATGACGAGCCCCAAGGGCAAATGCCCGGTGATGCACGGCAGCAATACGGTGATGTCGTCCAGTATGAACTGGTGGCCGGAGGCGCTCAATTTCGACATTCTCCACCAGCACGACGGCAAGACCAATCCGCTCGGCAAGGGCTTCAATTACCGCGAAAAGCTGAAGACGCTGGATGTAGCGGCGTTGAAGCAGGATCTGCACGCGCTGATGACCGACAGCCAGGATTGGTGGCCCGCCGATTGGGGCCACTACGGCGGCCTGATGATCCGCATGGCGTGGCACGCGGCGGGCAGCTATCGCATTGCGGACGGTCGCGGCGGCGGCGGCACGGGCAATCAGCGGTTCGCGCCGCTCAGCAGCTGGCCCGATAACGTCAGCCTAGACAAGGCGCGGCGCCTCCTGTGGCCGATCAAGAAGAAATACGGCAACGCCGTCAGCTGGGCCGATCTCATCATCCTCGCGGGCACCGTCGCTTATGAATCGATGGGTCTCAAAACCTTCGGCTTCGGCTTCGGGCGCGAAGACATCTGGCATCCCGAAAAGGACGTGTACTGGGGGTCCGAGAAGGAATGGCTTGCGCTGAGCGGCAGCGACGGCAGCCGCTATTCGGGCGACCGGGACCTGGAAAACCCGCTCGCCGCCGTGATGATGGGCCTCATCTACGTCAATCCCGAAGGCGTGGATGGACAGCCCGATCCCCTGCGCACGGCGCGCGACGTGCGCGAAACCTTTGCCCGCATGGCGATGAACGATGAAGAGACCGTCGCGCTCACCGCGGGCGGCCACACCGTCGGCAAGTGTCACGGCAATGGTGACGCGGGCAAGCTCGGGCCGGACCCGGAAAGCGCGGGCGTCGATCAGCAGGGCTTCGGCTGGGCCAATCCGGGGGGCACGGGCGTGGGCCGCGATGCGATCACCAGCGGCATCGAAGGCGCGTGGACGACGCACCCCACGGTGTTCGACAACGGCTATTTCGAAATGCTTCTGAACCACGATTGGGAGCTGCGGAAAAGCCCCGCGGGCGCCTGGCAGTGGGAGCCGGTGAGCATTCGGGAAGAGGACAGGCCGCTCGACGTCGAAGACCCGTCGATCCGCCACAACCCGATCATGACCGACGCCGACATGGCGATGAAGATGGACCCCGCCTACCGTGAAATTTCGGAGCGGTTCCATCGCGACCCTGCCTATTTCCGGGATGTGTTCGCGCGCGCCTGGTTCAAGCTCACGCACCGGGACATGGGGCCGAAGGCGCGTTATTTCGGGCCGGACGTGCCGACGGAAGACCTGATCTGGCAGGATCCCGTTCCGGCGGGCAGCACATCGTGGAACGTCGACGCCGTCAAGGCGAAGATCGCGGCGAGCGGACTTTCGATCAGCGATATGGTGACGACGGCGTGGGACAGTGCGCGCACCTTCCGCGGATCGGACATGCGCGGCGGCGCCAACGGCGCGCGCATCCGCCTCGCGCCGCAGAAGGACTGGAAAGGCAACGAACCTGCCCGCCTAGCGCGCGTGCTCTCGGTGCTCGAACCGATCGCGGCGGAAAGCGGCGCGAGCGTCGCGGACGTCATCGTCCTTGCCGGCAACGTCGGCATTGCGCAGGCGGCAAAGGCCGCAGGCTACGACGTGGAGGTGCCGTTCACCCCCGGCCGCGGCGATGCGACCGACGCGATGACCGATGCGGATAGCTTCGCGCCGCTCGAGCCCATCCACGATGGGTATCGCAACTGGCTGAAGCAGGACTATGCCGTGAAGCCTGCCGAGCTGATGCTGGATCGCACGCAGTTCATGGGTCTCACCGCGCCGGAAATGACCGTGCTCGTCGGCGGTATGCGCGTGCTCGGCGCCAACCACGGCGGCACCAGCCACGGTGTCTTCACTGGCCGGGTCGGCGCGCTGACGAACGACTTCTTCGTCAACCTCTGCGACATGGCCAACACATGGGTGCCCGCCGGGAACGGTATTTTCGAAATCCGCGATCGCAAGACGGGCGCGGCGAAGTGGACCGCGACCGAGCTCGATCTCACCTTCGGCTCCAATTCGATCTTGCGCGCCTATGCGGAAGTCTATGCGCAGGATGATAGCGCGGAGACGTTCGTGAAGGATTTCGTCGCCGCATGGACGAAGGTGATGAACGCGGATCGTTTCTGATCGCCGCGATCAGTGCACTGGCGACGGCAAGGCCGCAGGGTCTTGCCGTCGCCATTCTGCAATGTTTCCTGCATCTTGCCGTCACATAAAGGACGCCCGCGCGTAACGCCCGGTCCCTAATGCCTCGCCGCGAAGGGGCTGCATCGGGACTGCCCCGTACAAGGGGTATTTCATGTCGCACCGTATTCGCGCTCGTCGCAGCCGCCTCGCCGCTGCGCTTTTCGCCGTCACCTCGCTCGCCTCACCTGCTTTCGCTGGCACGCTCGTTGGCAGCGTCGTCGACGCTGGCGGCGTTCGTGGTCTTCAGGGTGCCGAGGTCGAGCTCGTCGAACTCGGCCGCCGCACGTCGGCGGGGCCGGACGGCAGCTTCCGGTTCGCGGATGTGCCCTCGGGCAGCTACACGCTTCGCGCCGCATATGCGGGCGCGGATGAAAGCCGCACGTCGGTCAGCATCACCGAAGACGGCACCACGCGCACCGATATTGCGCTCAGTGCAGGCGACGACAGCCTCATCCTCGTCATTGGCCAGCAGGCGAACCTCGGCAGCGCGATCTCCCGGCAGCGCGCGGCGGATGGCGTCTCCTCCGTGCTCACGCGCGACGCGGTCGGCCAGTTCCCCGATCAGAACGTGGCGGAATCGCTGCGTCGCCTTCCCGGCGTCAACATTCTCAACGATCAGGGAGAGGGGCGCTTCGTCTCGATCCGCGGCCTCGATCCCGAGCTGAATTCGTCGTCGCTGAACGGCGTCCGTCTCCCTGCGCCGGAATCGGACGTGCGCTCGGTCGCGCTTGATGTGATCTCCAGCGATCTCATCGAATCGATCGAGGTGAAAAAATCGCTGACGCCCGACATGGACGGCGACACGATCGGCGCGTCCATCGAGATCAACACGACGAGCGCGTTCGCGCGCAAGAAGGATCTGCTGAAGCTGAGCGCGGAGGGCAGTTACAACGATCTCACCGATCATCTCTCGCCCAAAGGCGCGGTCGATTTCTCGACCAAGCTCAGCGACAACATCGGCGTCGCAGGCGGCATCTCCTACTACAAGCGCAAGTTCGCGACCGACAACATGGAGATGGACGGCTGGGACGAAAACGATGGCGTCGTCTATGCCGACACGGTCGAGTACCGCGATTATGATGTGGAGCGCGAACGCATTTCGGCCTCGCTCTCGTTCGATTTCAAGGCGGGCGAGAGCACCACGCTTTATGTCCGCGGTCTCTACAGCCAGTTCGACGATCAGGAATATCGCCGCCGTCTCACCTTCGAGATGGACGAGGCCCCCTCGGAGAGCACGGACACCACCGCGACGTTCCTCTCCGACGGTGGCGAGATCAGCGTGCAGCGCGATCTGAAGGATCGCTTTGAATCGCAGAAGATCCGCTCGCTGACGATGGGCGGCGAAACCGATACGGGCCCGTGGAAGCTCGTCTATTCAGCGAGCTGGGCGAAATCGAGCGAGCGTGAGAATGGCTCGATCGACCCGGTGAAATTCGAGCGCAAGTTCGAAGATGCAGGCGAATTCGGCGTCAAGTTCGATTACAGCAAGCCGAAGTTCACCGGCTACACGATCACGGCTGGAAACGATCTCTTCCTCGACCCGTCCGAATATGAATTCGACAAGGTGGAGATTACCACGCTCAGCGATGCGCAGGACGAGGAATACGCCCTGAAGGCGGATGTCTCGCGTGTGTTCGCGCTTGGCACCGGCGAGTTCACCGTGCAGGGCGGCGTGAAGTCGCGCTGGCGCGAGAAATTCTACAACGGCACGTTCGAGGTTTACGACGGCTTCGACGGCGACAGCGATCTGACGCTTGCCGATGTGCTCGGCAAGCAGGATTACGGCCTCGCCCTTATCGAGCCGATGCCGGGGGAAAAATCGTTCCGGAAATTCTTGAGCACCAATCGCGACGCCTTCGAACTCGATCCGTTCGACACAGACCAGATGTCGGCCGAATCCGACTACAGCGTCGATGAGGATATCCTCGCGGCCTACCTGCTCGGCCGCTGGGACAGCAGCACGGTTCGCATCATCGGCGGCGTGCGCATGGAGCGCACGAAGAACCGCATGACCGGTAATGTGGTCACGCTCGTCGAGGAAGGCGGCGAATTCGGCGGCGAGCCGGTTGAGGACGACACCGTCTTCGTCACGCCGCAGAGTTTCAGCCGCAGCTACACCGATTGGCTGCCGAGCCTCACAGTCCGCTACGAACCTGCTGCGAACCTCGTGCTACGCGCCGCAGGCTACAAGAACCTCATGCGTCCGAAGCTGTCGAGCCTCGCGCCCCGCGCGGTCATCGAGGATAACGAGGGCGAATTCGGCAATCCCGATCTGAAGCCCTACCGGGCATGGAACGCCGATCTCTCGGTCGAATATTATTTCGGCCGCAACGCCGCCGTGTCGGCGGGCGTCTTCTACAAGGACGTGAAGAACTATATCATCGAATACACCGTGGATGGCGGCGACACGGGCATCCCCTACAACGGCCAGCTGCTCGACGAGGCGAAGACCTGGATCAATGGTGACACGGCCAAGATTCGCGGCTTTGAATTCAGCTACAGTCAGGCATTCGATTTCCTGCCTGCACCGTTCGATGGCCTGCTTGCACAGTTTAACTACACCTACACGGACGCCAAGGGCCGGGTGGCGACGGACGGCGATCTGGGCGATCTGCGCCGCGTCGGCCTGCCCTCGGCGGCGAAGCACACGTTCAATGCCGTGCTTGGTTACGAGAAGGGCCCGCTCAGCCTCCGCGTTGCGGGCGCGTATCGCAGCAAGTATCTTGATGAGCTGAACGACGAGGCCGATCAGGATCGCTACGTCGCCAGCCACTTCCAGATCGATCTCAGCGCCAAGTACAAGGTCACCGAAAACGTCCAGCTGTTCGGCGAATGGGTGAACGTCACCGACGAGCCTTATTTCGCCTACCAGAACTTCGGCGGTTCGCGGCGTCTTCTACAGTACGAGGAATATAGCTGGACCGCGAAGTTCGGCGTGAAGGCAACCTTCTGATGAAGCACGTGCGCGGCAGTGCCGCGCACGCCGTCAGCGATCCGTCAGTCAGGCCTCGATAAGGGAAGCGCCATGCTGCGAACGTTCCTCCTCTCGCTGTTGCTCACGGTGGGCACGCCCGCCTTCGCCGAAACGAAGGTCGCAATCCCCCGCTCGCCGGGCTTGCCCTATGCGGCGAAGTCGCTTCCGGACCGTATCGTGCTGACGCCGGGCGCCGATCCTTCGCGCGAGATGGCGGTCGCGTTCCGCACCGATACGGCGCAGGCCACGACGGAGGCGGAGATCGCGCCCGCGATCGACGGCCCCAGCCTCTCCGCGCGTGCGGTCCGTGTCGTCGGCACGAGTTCAGCCATTGAGAACGAAAACGGCAAGGCGCTTTATCATCAGGTGCGCTTCACCGGGCTCGAACCGGGCCGCGCCTACGTCTACCGCGTGAAGGGCAGCGCGGGCTGGAGCGAGTGGCTGCAGTTTCGCACCGCGAGCGCGGAGGCGCGGCCGTTTCGCTTCCTCTATTTCGGCGACACGCAGAACAATATCCTCAGCATCGCCTCACGCGTTATCCGCGAGGCGTTTTATGCCACCGCGAGCCCGGCGCTCGTCGTTCACGCAGGCGACCTCGTGGCGCAGCGCGACAATCTCGCGCACGACGACGAGTGGGGAGAGTGGACGCAGGCGGGCAGCTATAACTACAGCATCGTCCCGCAGCTCCCGGCGACCGGCAATCACGAATATGTCGACAACGAACTGCCGGACGGTACCGAGCAATACGTGCTCGGGCCGCATTGGCCGCGCCAGTTCGCGCTCCCCGGCAACGGCGCCGATGCCGCGAAGGCGACGACGTACTTCGTCGATTATCAGGGCGTGCGCTTCATCATCCTCGATGGCACCGCCGCGCTCAATCTCGGCGCGCTCGAAAGCCAGACGCGCTGGCTCGATAGCACGCTCGCGGCGAGCAAGGCGCGTTGGAACGTCGTGCTGTTCCACCAGCCGATTTTCACCTGCGCGCGGCCGAACGACACCGCGAAATTGAAGGCGGCGTGGAAGCCGGTGTTCGAAGCGCGGAAGGTCGATCTCGTCCTGCAGGGCCACGATCACTGCTACAGCCGTCTCACCGCCGAAGCCGGCAAGACCGCGTCGGCGAAGGCGCGCGCGGACGGCAAGGTGCAGGGGCCGGTCTATCTAGTGTCGGTTACCGGCTCCAAGATGTACGGCCTTAACGACCGAGCGGGCACGCAGCCCGATCGCGTCGCCGAGGATACCGAACTCTTTCAGGTCGTCGACGTCGCTGCGAACAAACTCCAGTTCCGCACCTTCACCGCTTCGGGCCGCCTCTACGACGGCTTCGATCTCATCCGCCATGCGGACGGCAACCGCCTCGTCGAAATCGCCGAAGCCGCTGGCCCCGTGCGCCGCTGCGCGGGACAGGCAGGGCCGGACGGCGTACCGTGCACGGCAGATCCCAAGGACTGATCGATGAAGACACTGACCGCGCTTTCCCTCGTCCTCCTCGCGGCGTGTGCCGCGCCGGAGATCGAACTGCCGCAGGGCACCGCCGCGCGCGGCGATCCCGCGAAGCCCGTTGCGGCGGCGGTCGAAACCGTCGTCACCACCGACGCCGCCGTCGATGCCGACGATCCCGCGCTCTGGGCCGATCCGCGCGATACATCGCGCGCCGTGCTGTTCGGCACCGACAAGACCGACGGGCTTTATGTCCACGACATGGACGGCAAGGTCCGTCAGTTCCTGCCCGATGGCCCGCTCAACAACGTCGATCTGCGTACCGGCTTCACCGTGAACGGCAAGGAATACGTCCTCGTCACCGCGACCGAGCGGAAAAACTTCACCGTTATCGCCTATCTCTTCGATCCCGATACGCTCGAAACGCGCCGCTACGGCGTGCTGCCGCTCGGTATGGGCGAGCCCTACGGCTATTGCATGGGCAGGCTCGGCGGCGATTTCTACTTGATCCCGAACAACAAGGCCGGCGAGGTCCGCGCGCTGCGCCTCGCGAATGGCGCGCCGCTCGAAACGGCGACGCTCGCCTACAGCTTCAAGGTCGGCAGTCAGCCCGAAGGTTGCGTCGTCGATGATGAGGCCGGCCGGCTTTATCTCGGCGAGGAAGACGTCGCGATCTGGCGCTTTGACCTGAAACCCGGCGCGCCCGCCGATGGCATCAAGGTCGCCGCCGTGGACGGTGAACGCCTCACCGCTGATGTCGAGGGCATGTCGATCCTCCGGGATCGCGGCGCGAAATATCTGATCGCCTCCAGCCAGGGCGACGCCACCTATCCCGTCTGGCAGATCGACGGCGACAGCTACGCCTACAAGGGCCGCTTCGCCGTGGAAGGCGGCACGATCGACAACGTGACGGGCACGGATGGCCTCGACGCATGGAGCGGCCCCATCGGCCCCTTCCCCGAAGGCGCGATCGCGATGCACGACACCGACGACGGCGGCGAGCAGCAGAACTTCAAGGTCGTCGACTGGCGCGCGGTGCGTCGCGCACTGTCGCTGCCCTGAAAGCAACCGTTCGCCGCAGGGCTGCGCGCGCCTGTCGCGTGACCCCTTGCATCCATTCCGCTTGCGGTGCGTTCGCGGCAACGCAATGAAAACACGGATGAACCTTGATCGCGCCCGTTGGTCGCGCCGGGATGCGCTCGCCGGCCTCGCCGCGCTCGGCTTCCTGCCTGCGCTGCCTGCGCTCGCTGCGCCGCGGCTGGGCCGGGCCGAAGCTTTCTCGTGGGAGGGGCTGAAGCAGCAGGCGATGGCGCTGTCGGAGCGCCCGTTCGTGCCGCTGCGCCGCGTCGAGGCCGCCGCCGCCGTCGACTACGACGCGCTGAACGCTATCCGCTACCGGGATTCCGCCGCGCTCTGGCCGGACCGGCCGGGCCAGTCGGTGCGCCTGTTCCCGCTCGGCAAATATGCCCGCGAGCCTGTCGCGATCCATCTCGTGGAAAGCGGGCGCGCCCGGTCGCTCTCCTATTCGCCCGACCTCTATGACATGCCTGCGGATAGTCCGGCCCGCGCACTCACCGCGGAGAACGGCGGTTTCGCGGGTTTCCGCGTCATGAACCCCGGCAATGTCGGCGATTGGCTCGCCTTTCAGGGTGCCTCCTATTTCCGCACGGCCGGGCCGCTTCACCAATACGGTCTTTCCGCGCGCGGCCTCGCCATCGACACGGGGCTTTCGACGCCCGAGGAGTTCCCCGTGTTCCGCGCGTTTTGGCTGGAACCGGGCGAGGATGCCTTCACCGTCTATGCCCTCCTCGATGGTCCGCGCGTGGCGGGTGCCTACCGTTTCGTGAACCGCGTGATCGAAAACGAGATCATGCAGGAGGTGACGCTCTCCGTTCGCCTGCGCGCCGACGTCGAACGCCTCGGCTTCGCGCCGATGACCAGCATGTATTGGTACGGCGAAACCGAGCCCGGCCCGCGCCGCGACTGGCGGCCGGAAATCCATGATTCCGACGGGCTTCTCATTGCGAACGGCGCGGGCGAACGGCTCTGGCGTCCGCTCGTCAATCCGCCGCGCACCGCGCTCAATGCCTTCCTCGACAAGAATCCGCGTGGCTTCGGCCTGATGCAGCGCGACCGGAATTACGACAATTACGAGGATGACGGCGTCTTCTATCACAAGCGCCCGTCACTCTGGGCAGAGCCGATCGGCGACTGGGGCGAAGGCACGGTCGATCTCGTCGAGATTCCCACGCGCGGGGAAACGGACGACAATATCGCCGCCTTCTGGCAGCCGAAGGCCCCGGCGCGCGCAGGTATGCGCTACGATCTCACCTATCGCCTCCGCTGGCTCGGCGGCGAGCCCGATACCTCGCCGCTGGCGCGCGTCATCGGCACGTATCGTGGTCTAGGCGGCAGGCCGGGCCATTCGGCACAGGAAGATGTCCTCAAGCTCGTCGTCGATTTCGAAGGCGAAGGCCTGGAAGGCCGCGCCCGCGACGAGGTGACGGCGCAAGTCGACACAAACGGCGAAATCCTGATGCAGGCGGCCTATCCGGTTGTGGAACGATCGAATCGCTGGCGGCTGATGATCGATGTCGCGCCTCGAATGGGTGTGGTAACGGACCTGCGCGGTGCGCTCGTCTGCTGCGGTGCACAACTCACCGAAACGTGGCTGTATCAAGTACCTACGATCGGGAACGGGTGATCTCGGCGCGCATTACGGACGGGTCGGCCATGCTGCGTGAAGACGGCGAGCCGGGAACAGAACCAAGGTCGATATTGAAATTATGCGTCATGAAGTCCTGCTGGCTGAAGGCGTGTCGGGTGGTTACGACACGGTGTCCTTCGATACCTTGCACCGGCGCGCCGAAGGTTTGCCGCCGGAAGCGCCGCTTGCGATGCCGCTCCAGGATTGGAACGCGTGCGATACCCTGCCGCTGCGTTCCGAAACCGCGCCCCGCAACATTGCGGTCCGCCGTTTCCTGCTGATTGCGGGCGCGCTGCTGATCGCGATCACGGGCGGTTTCGAGATGCTGCACGCTGCTGCGCTCGGCGGCTTTGCGTTCGGAGAGCTGCTGATCGCTGCGTTGTTCGTGCTGCTCTTCGCGTGGATCGGCTTCGGCTTTCTCACTGCGTTTGCTGGCTTCGCTCGCTTGATCGTCGGCACGCGCGATTTCGATCTCGTGGCGGAAACCGCGTCCGAGGGGCGCACCGCCATTCTCGTTCCCGTCTACAATGAAGACGTCTTGGCCGTTTTCGCGCGCATCCGTGCGATGGCGCTGTCGCTTGCCCGTGAAGGCCGCGCGCGCGATTTCGATATCTTCGTGCTCAGCGACTCGGGCGTCGAGAACGGCCGCGCCGAATATGCGGCCTTCCTGTCGCTCCGCCCCGCGCTCGCGACGCGTCTTTTCTATCGCCGCCGCGAACAGAATATCGAGCGCAAGCCCGGCAACATCGCCGATTGGGTGCGCCGGTTCGGCGGCGCATACGATTACATGCTCGTGCTCGATGCCGACAGCCTTATGGACGGCCGCACGATGGCACGCATGGCGGCCACAATGGATGCCAATCCGGGCGTCGGCCTGATCCAAACGGTGCCCGACGTCATCAATGCCCGCACGCTCTTTGCGCGCTGGCAGCAGTTCTCGGGGCGTCTCTACGGCCCCGTCGCCACGGCGGGCATGATCTGGTGGTCGGGCAGCGAGGCGACCTTCTGGGGCCATAACGCCATTATTCGCACGCGCGCCTTTGCCGAAAGCTGCGGGCTCGCCGCGCTTCCCGGCGCCGCCCCGTTCGGCGGCGCGATCATGAGCCACGATATGGTCGAAGCGGGGCTGCTCCGTCGTCGCGGCTGGGCGGTGCACATGGTCGCCGCGCCCGGCAGCACCGAGGAGTTTCCGCCGAGCATCGTCGATTTTGCGAAGCGCGACCGGCGCTGGTGTCAGGGCAATCTCCAGCACCTTCGCATCCTTGGTAGCGCGGGCTTTCACTGGGTGAACCGGTTGCAGTTGCTGATGGGCGGCTCCGCCTATTTCACCTCGCCGCTGTGGCTGCTGCTCATCGTGGCGGGTGTCGTGCACCATGTCACGCAGGGCGCCGCTGCCGCACCTGCGCCGTGGCTGCTCGGCTTCACGCTCGCGTTGCTGTTCGGTCCGAAACTGCTCGGCCTCGTCTGGACACTCATCGATCGCCGTCGCCGCACCGCGCTCGGCGGCGTGCGGCGGATCGCGGCGAGCGTTGTGGTGGACGTACCGCTCTCGGCGCTTGTCGCGCCGCTGATGATGCTCACGCAGACTCTGAACCTTGCCGATATCCTGATGGGCCGCAGCAGCGGCTGGTCACCGCAGCGCCGCGAGACGGACGGCATCGCGCTTGCAGACGCGCTGCGCCACTATCGCCCGCACGTGCTGCTCGGCGGCGCCATGCTGGCGTTCGCCGCGGCCGGTCTGGGATCGTCGCTGTGGCTGCTCCCGGTTGCTGTCGGCCTCGTGCTCAGCCCGTTGATCGAAATGCTGACCGCACGGCAGTCTGCGCTTCCCGTGCTGTTCCGCGTGTCCGACAGGCCCGTGCTTGCGGCTGCGTCTACCGCGCCTGTTCCACTTCGCGCTCCGCCGTCGGCCTTGGCCGCGTAACCACGAAGATCGCCGAGGCGACCAACCCCGCCGCCGCAAGCACGCGCCACAGCGGCGATGGGTTCCCGGTCAGGTGGAAAACCGCATAGCCGAAGGCCATGCCCGTACACGCCGCGATCTTGGCGCGCGTGCCGATCGCGCCTTCGCGTCGCCATGCGATCACCGGCGGGCCCAGTTTCGGGTGCGCCAGGATTTTCGCCTCAAGCTGCTCTGAGGATCGCCCGAAGAAATAGGCCGCGATGATGATGAAGATCGTCGTGGGAAGTAGCGGCAGAAATGCCCCGATGATACCGAGCGCCAGCGAAACGAAACCGAGCGCAAGGTAAATGTGGCGAGTCATGCTCCGGTTATGGCCGTGCACGCCGCCTTCGTCGATACGCTATCGCCAATCATTCGCGCTCAGTTGAGCGTTTGAGATTGACGCGGCACGCATTTTTATGATTTAGCTGTTTCGCTAATAAACAAACGAGGTTTCGTGAACACGGTTTTCGACGCATTGGCGCATCCGATCCGCCGGCAGGTGCTGGAGATGCTGAAGGACGGCGGCAAGTCCGCCGGACAGCTTGCTGATGCGTTTCCCGTTTCGAAGCCCACGATGTCCGCGCATTTCGCGAAGCTGAAATCGGCAGGGCTGATTCAGGGTGAAAGCCGCGGCGGCAGCATCATCTACACGCTCAACCTGTCGGCGCTGGAGGAGGTCGTGATGGCTTTCATGGGCCGGGTCGGGGTGGGCGAAGCGGAGAAGGAAACAGCGGAATGCGCGAGCACGCACTGATCGTCATCTCGTGGGTCACCGTCGCGGTTCTTGCCGCGATCGCAACGCTGGCGCTCGCGCTCCTGCCCGAAGGCGCGCAGCTTCCCATGCACTGGAACCTCGCTGGAGAGGCGGACCGCCACGGCGATGCGGCGTTCGCGCTGTTCACGCCGGTGGTGATGTGTGCCGTGCTGTCGCTGGTCCTCGCCGTTCTACCGCGCCTCGAACCGTTGCAGAACCGCATGGAAGGCAGCGCAGCGCTTTATCGCGCGGCTTGGATCGGCCTCCTCGGCATGATGATCATGGTGGAGCTTCTGGTCGCCGCTCCCGCCTTCGGCTGGACCATACCGATCATGATGCCCCTGGTGGGCGTGGGCCTGTTGCTCATCTACGTGGGCAACGTCCTGCCGAAATCGCGTCCGGGCTTTTTCGTCGGCATCCGCACGCCGTGGGCGCTGCTCGATACGGACAACTGGATCGCTACGCACCGCCTTGGCGCGTGGACGACGATGGCGGGCGGTCTGGCGCTGCTTCTCGCCGGGCTGCTCCCACTCACCCCTGCCCAGCGCGGCGCGCTCGTCGTGGGTGCGCTGCTCGTCAGCACGCTTCCGCCCGTTTTCTATTCCTGGCTTCTCTGGCACCGCCGCCAGAAAATGTAAGGGGAGGCCGGCGCTTGCGTCCGGCCTCCCCAGCTCGTCAGAGCTTGAAGGCAACCGTCGCGCGGACACCGTGGTCCTGGCCCTGGTCGCCGAGGTTTCCGGTGTAACGCGTGCTGAGCGTCAGGCGCGGCGTGGCGCGCCAGTCGAGCCCGGCCTCGGTGTGCACGCTGTTCTTCGAAAGTGGCGTGCCTTCGATGCGGAAGGCTGAGCCGCCCGCGGCGAAGCGCAGATCCGAAGTCACGTCCACGTCGCCGAGCGCGTGTTCCCAGCCCACCTGCACGCGGCCGACAACGGGTGCGCCCGCGTCGCCGATCGTCGCCCGCAGGCCAAGGGAGGACCAGCTGTAGCTGCGGCGGCGGCCATCGCCTTCAACGGCGGCAGTGCCGCCCGTCTCGGCGAAGTCCTTGTCCTTCAGCCACAGGCCGTTCACCCCGGCGAACGGCTCCACAGAGCCCTTGCCGAGCGGCAGCGTGTAGCCGATCTCGCTGAACACCTGCACGGCCGATCCACCGTAGCTCGCCGTCAGCTCCTCGCTGAAGCTGCGGAAGTCGACATTGCGCGTCGTGTCGGTGTCGAGGTCGGCGTAGCTTGCACCGGTGCGCAGCGTCAGCGCGCCAAAGGCGGCGCTGCCGTAGACCGCGCCGTACACGCTCTGCGTGTCCGCCTTCGATCCGCGCGCATTCAGCGTCACGTCCGCTTCCGCCGTGCCGCCTGCGATGCCGATTTTCACATTGTCGCCGACATTGGCTTCGATGCCGAGCAGCAGCGAATAGCCGGAGCTGTTCACGTCGGCGGCATTGCCGTTGCCGTCGCGGTCGATCCAGTTGCCGCCCGCTTCGGACCACAGCACGATGCCACGGCCTTCAGGCGCTGCTGCCGCACCGTGCGAGCGGGCGATCAGCGAACGCCGCAGCTGCGCCGCGCCTTCGGACGCGATCGAAAGGCTCGATGCGTGGATTTCGCCCGAGAAGGCATCAAGCCCGCGCCCGGCTTCCGCCGTGGAGGCACCGACGAGCGCCGTATACACCGCGCTTGCCGCGCTGAACGCGCTGTCGATGGCGGTGCCGGTGGCGATCTGGTTCGGCGTCGTGCCCGCGCCCGCAAACGTGATGTCGTTGCGGGTCAGCGTCAGCGTCACGGCGTTCGGACCATAGCTCAGCGTCGGCGTCAGGAAGGCGAGGTTGCTGGTCACGTCCGTAAACGTGCCGGTCACGCCGTCGCCTGCCGTCACGATCTGATAGGAGGTTTGCGGCAGATAGTCGCCGTCTTCCGCCAGCACCGACACGGTGCCGCCTTCGATCGTCGCGGTGTTTGTGGCGACGATCAGGTCGGAATTCCCCGCCGCATCGACTTCCACTTCATAGGTGGAGCCCGCTTCGAAAACCACGAAGGTCGCCGAAGTCAGCTCGCCGATCGAATTGCCCGGTGCGGCGGTCGCATTGGTGCGCACGATCAGCCCGCCGACGGTGCCGTTGCCGCCGATGTTCGCGCCGCTCTGCACGTCGACGTCGGATGCGGCAAGCCAGCCGTTGACCGCCATGCGGCCTGCGGCAACCGTCGTCGTGCCGCTGAAGCTGCTGGTCCCCGTCAGGTTCAGCGAGCCAGCACCCGTTTTGGTCAGGCTGCCCGTTCCAGAGATAGCGCCGCCGAACGTTCCGTTCGTCGCCTGATCGAAGACGAGCGCGGCGTTGTTCGCAATATCGCCCTGCAGGCTGGTCGTGTTCCCCACGAGCGAGCCGCCCGTGATGGTCGTGCCACCCGTATAGGTGTTGGCGCCGGTCAGCGTCAGCGTGCCGGTGCCGTCCTTGGTGAGGCTGCCCGAACCGGAGATGACGTCGGCGAACGTGCCGTTCGTCGCCTGGTCGAAGACGAGCGCAGCGTCGTTCGCGATGTCACCCTGCAGGCTCGTGGTGTTGCCGACGAGCGTGCCGCCCGCGATGGTCGTGCCCCCCGTATAGGTGTGCGCCCCGGTCAGCGTCAGCGTGCCCGCACCCGTTTTGGTGAGGCTGCCCGAACCGGAAACGTCGCCGCCGAACGTACCGTTCGTCGCCTGGTCGAAGACGAGCGCGGCGTTGTTCG
>TARA_R110000850_G_scaffold260811_2_pt1 | contig 53051 bp, 50 predicted proteins | sample TARA_R110000850 | Tara Oceans TARA_R110000850 (sample SAMEA4397586) | marine metagenome | biome: Polar Biome; feature: [SRF] surface water layer (ENVO:00010504); material: water (ENVO:00002006), including particulate matter (ENVO:01000060) such as... | depth 5 m
TAACGCTGGAGCACTGGCCGAGTGAGCGCCGCCTTCTCTGTGACCCAGGCCAGCAGTAAAGGCACGAGAATCAAGCCGAAGAAGGCTGGCAAAAGATGGCCTCTGATGCCCGTAACAGCGATTTGTTCGCCTAAAAAGAGCCAAATGTAAACGGGCAGCATCACGATCTGGAGAACCAGCAGTATCGGCGTAGCGGCGATGGCTCGCGCCCCATCGCCATGACCCAGATGAGTAAAACTGATGAACCAATCTGTACAAGGAACTAACAGCACCAGTAGCACGCCTAGCTTGAGAGCATTATCGTCTGGCATTAGGTACAACAATGCCCAAACTACCGCCGGCATCACAACGAAATTCCCTAGGACCAGTGCGCCAAGAAATCGGAGGTCCTGAAACGCACCCGCCAGATGTACCAGAGGTACCTGCGTAAATGTGGCGTACAACAGCACACCAAGCACGGGCCAAAGCGCGACCTCAAAGAGCGCTGAGACATCGGCCCAAGACCAACCAGTCAAAATACCGCTCAGGATAGCGAGTAGATAGATCCAGACTTGATGACGTTCTAGTTTATCTCTCATGTAGCTGGCAACTCTGTTTAGAAAAGGGATTGTAATGGTACGACATTTATTCAAACGTTCGGTCGCTTGGTCGTACTAAATATTCTCGCCGATGCTTAAATGCCTGTTGACAGTTGTCAGCGCAATTCAGAAAAGGGAATACCCAAACCCAAAGGGCCAATGCCATGTGCTAAAAACATTTTTTGGGAAACCAATATGTATTGACAAGAAACACGACATAGGGAAACGGATGGGTTGGGAAAACCACACTGCAACGTGGTTGACACAGTCCAGACATACAACGACAAAGCGCTAAGTGCGATGGGAGTATCCATACCAAATACTGCGCATAAAAACAGTATTTTAGCGTGCTATTAATTGTCCGATATGGAAAAGTGGTAAATCGACGCTTGACCGGGCGCCGAACCGTACAAGGAACTTAAAGCTGTCCGCGCTCAGCAAAGGATAGTGTTTTATTGTCGGCGACCAGAATATGGTCCAGCAAACGGATGTCGACCATCGCCAAGGCTTGTTTCAGGTGTCGAGTCAAAGCCAAATCAGCCTGACTGGGCTCCAGGCATCCACTTGGGTGATTGTGTCCAATGATGACGGCAGCGGCATTGGCTGCCAGCCCCATTTTGACGACCTCGCGTGGATAAACACTGGCTTGCGTTAAGGTTCCACGAAACGGCTCAACGTACTCAAGCAGTCGGAACTGTGCGTCCAACATGGCCATGGCAAAAACCTCATGTTCAAAGTTGCTGTTGAGCTTCATTGCAAAGAAGGCTTTGACCCGTTCTGGTTCACTCATATTGATTCGCTCTGGCAACACCTGGTGTGCGATATTCCGTGCGGCATCAAGGACGCGTGTCGTATCGGCCGGCACAAAAGCCCCACCAGGCTCACGCACATACAACGTTGAAGGCGTAACTGACGCTGAAGTTTCATAGGAAGTTTGAACGCTAAAGAGTGAATGCTGCATGAGAATCTCCTTTCCGAGTCAGGGCGATATTGCCCGGCTCCAAAGGGGCATGTCGCAGCGCAGGACTCAAGGGTCGAAGACGGCCAGGTGGCCGCGAGCAGTGCCAACGGCAGTGCGCTGCCCTTGAATCTGAGAACGACATGACACACTGACCCGGAGCAAGACCGCCCATACCGTATGGCTTAAGATAATCTCAAGAAGAAATGCAGATGGTTTCCAACGGCTAAGAGTGCAGAATAGACCCGTATTGAACGGGCCTATCCCAATCAGCGAGGCCTAATCAATAAGCCGGAACATCGCGCGGGATTCAGGATGTTGCCCCAGGAACTCCCGCAATTTGTGATAATTTTCAATCATCACTTCGTCCGAGAAGGTCGCCATAGCTTGAGAAAGCCCAAACATTGTCGCGACGATGCCGGCAGCCTGAGCACTCACCACTTCATCAGACCAATTCAAAGGCCAGACCAGGTGCAAAGTATCGTCGACATCTGGCTGCATAAAATAGCCGCCATTGGACAGGCTGAAAAATCGCCAATAGCCACCGTTATAGGTTGTGCAAAGCTGGCGCATCCACTGGTAGACCGCTATCTCACCTTCCAAGAAAGCTCGCTCACCAAAAAGTTTGGATGTGAAGCAAAAACGCTGTTCGTCTGTGATTTCAGTAACGTGAATTTGTAGATCATGAATCATGAAGCTCTCCTAAGTGCAGGGCGGGATTGCCCTGGCCGGGAGACAGTCACGACGCAGCGCAGGACTCAAGGGTCAAAGACGGCCCGTGGGCCGCAAGCGGCGCCAACGGCGCTGTGCCGCCCTTGAATCCGAGAACGCCGTGACACAATGACCGGTAAAGCAAGACTGCTTAGTTGTTATTACGTCGAATTGAAATGTAGTTCTCGCTTGGCTGATAGTGGTAAGGTAAAGCCATAAAATCACAAATTCATTTCTTGGATCGCATTACAAATGGCACCCCGTTCGCACGATGCAACGCAAGCAAAACTCTCTACAAAAAACCAGAGCGGTGCAAAGACACACCAAGCCAAAGTGCTTGCTGGGGCTGCGCTTCTTCGCGATATGGAAAAGCATCGCAAAGAAGTCTCCACTTCCGAAGAGACTGCGCGCCAGTTTTTAATTGATTTAGGAGTCCTCACTCCTTCAGGCAAACGTAAGACGCTTATCCGTGATTAATCCGTGGGCGCTTTATCAATCCCAACCTTCTTTTGTGTTGGGATTTCATGGCACTGAAAAGAAAATCGTAGACAGCCTAGTCGCTGGGACTACCAATCACCTAAAAAAATCTGAAGGTAAGTTAGAGTGTAAGCGTCATTTCAGGACCGTCTTGACGGCCTAAATTAGTTTAGGTCCACTTGGCGTCGGGCTGATTCCACTCATCGACCCGCTCGCCGCTGGCTTGAGCAGTGGCGATAGCGGTATCAAGGCGTTTTAGGATCGAAGTTATAGACTCATCGGGCCGGTAACGTAACATCGCCACAGCTTGTTTGCCATCATAAGCGACCGCTGCATTGCGCACCGGCTCGATTGCGCCAATCATGATATGGCCCGCGCCTTTGACCAGCGCATCAATATGCCGATGATCAGAAGCACTTATGCCGCCTTGGGTAGGTTTTCGTTTTGCAGGTCCAGACGCCACGGCAACAGTTTTTCGATTTGATTGATTGGATGATCAGCGATGCGCTCGAACACGGCGCGCAGATAGGCGAAGGGCTCCACGTCATTGAGCCGCGCCGTGCTGATCAAGCTATAGATTACCGCCGCACTGTGCCCGCCGCTATCGGCGCCGGCAAATAAGTAATTGCGTCGACCAAGCACCAACGGGCGGATCGAACGCTCGGCGGTATTGTTGTCTATTTCAATGCGACCATCGTCGCAATAACGGGTCAGTGCCGCCCAGTGGCCCAGCGTGTACTTAATTGCCTTAGCCAGTTCAGACTTCGCTGAGACGGTCACGAGCACTTGCTCCAGCCATTCCTTTAAACTGGTCAGTAGTGGCGCGGCCTGTCGTTGGCGCACTGATTGGCGAAGCGGCACCGCACAGCCTCGGATGTCCCGCTCAATGGCATACAGGGCGCCAATGCGGGCTAACGCCTCTTGTGCGATGGGCGATGGCTCATGCTTGAACAGGTCGTAGAATTTGCGCCGAGCGTGCGCCCAGCAGCCAGCCTCCACGATTTGTCCGCCACGGTACAGGGCACCATAGCCACTATAGGCGTCGGCTTGCAGAATGCCGCTAAAGCCTTGTAAATGTTTCTGAGGTCGTTCGCTTTTGCGATCCGGCGAGTACTGATACCAGACCGCAGGCGGCGCGCGGCTGCCGGCCGGTCGATCATCACGCACATAGGTCCACAGCCGCCCGGTGCGGGTTTTACCCCGCCCCGGGTCAAGAACCGGCACGGGCGTATCGTCTGTGTGGATCTTGTCGGCTTGGCGTACGTAACGGCCCAACGCATTGCTTAAAGGCTCCAGTAAGCGGCTCGACTCACGCACCCATGCGCCCAGCGTTGCACGTTCCAACTGAACGCCGGCACGACGATAGATTTGCGCTTGCCGATACAAGGGCGTGTGATCGGCATACTTGGCCACAACGACCTGCGCAAGCAAACCGGCATCGGCCATGCCGCGCGTAATCGGGCGCGAAGGCGCCGGCACTTGCTCGATATGAGAGCAGGCGCGACAGGCAAGTTTGGGCCGCACATGTCGGTGCACCTTGAAGTAGCCCGGCACGTAGTCAAGCGTTTCGCTGACGTCCTCACCCAATGTGCGCAACTGGCCACCACAGTGCGCACAGCCGCAAGCAGTGGGCGCATGAACGATGGTTTCGCGTGGCAGGTGCGTGGGGAAGGCGCGCGGCTTGCGACGTAAGATGGTGACGTTATTAGACGGCTGCGTCGGCAAAGCATCAGACGACCCAGCAACGGGCAATGATTCGTCGGCAGTTTCGGGCAGATCGCCCAGCGCCAACTGCAATTGATCCATCAATTCGCTCACCCGCTCCGAGGAGCGCCCGTATTGCCAGCGCTTTAATCGGGCAATTTCTGCCACCAACTTGGCAATGGTCTCGTCGCGCGAGACTAGCATGCGCTTGAGCGTATCAATGTCGTTGGGTAAGGCGTTGGCGAGCATGTGCGTCAGTATAAAGTAAGGCGCTTACCCTGGAAATAACTTTGTACTGATTCTATGCCTAGGCCGCCCTGGTTGGCTGCCACGTGCGCTCTGGACGGCGCCAATCGATGCCTTCGAGCAACATCGACAATTGCGCACCCGTCAAATGCACACTGCCATCTTGGGCTTGCGGCCAGACGAAGCGACCACGCTCCAGACGCTTGGCGTACAGGTTCATCCCGTCGCCGCTCCACCACAGCAGCTTGACCAGATCGCCGCGTCGGCCACGGAAGATAAAAATATGACCTGAGAACGGATCGTGTGCCAGCGTGGTCTGAATGAGTGCTGCCAGTCCATTCATGCCGCGACGCATGTCGGTCACGCCTGCGGCAAGCCAGATGCGTGTACCAAAGGGTGGCGCGATCATACCGGCATCAGGCAACGTAGGACCAGACGCAACTGGGTCGGATCCACCTTGCCGCGTACCTGCACCCGAGCTCCGTTCAGTTCGATCTCGATGCAGCTAGCCATCGCCAGCGTGCTCTCGACCGATTCCGGCTCGCGCTGATCGGTGGCCTTGATTGCGCCGGTCAGCGCCGGCGGCAACGTCACCGGCACCAGTGCACAGCCATCAGTGCTGCCCAGCAAACCAGCACGCAGCTCCCGCCGCCACTTGAACACCATATTGGCGTTCAGCCCATGAGCCAGGGCCACCTTCGCTACCGAAACATCCGGTGCGCAGGCGGCCATCGCCACCTCACGTTTGTAGGCACGCGGGTAATTGGGTCGACCTTTGCGGTTTGAAACCCGCACTTCACTTGTAGACATTGTGATCCCCACTACTTTTTGGTGGGCACCACTTTGGACTGATTCAGCCGTCGCGACTAGGCGGCCTTCACATGACGCTTACGTTAGAGTGGCTGGGGCACGGTATTTACTTTTGGGAGAATGACCCGCAACGTGCGCTCGAATGGGCTCAGGATGGGAGTTCAAAATCAAAAATCAAACAACCTAGCGTTGTAGGGGCCGTGTGGAACCTGGAATTATGTCTTTGACTTGACGGATCGACGACAAACGCCTGAAAGCCTGAAAATGTACGTAGTGAGTGGAGCATCAAACTGACGCGCCATTGCCCTTATTTGAGGCATTTGTCGGTCACTTGGCGCTTCCTAGAACTACCCAACTTCAGTGCTTGATCATTTTTGATCAAATTGGTATGATGGACCCAAGATGTTCGAGAGCGAGTGAAAGACGAACGTGCTGCCCAGATGTTATTTGGGTCTTGCGGTTAGCAAGGGTAACAGAACCTCGCAGACAAGTTAATCTTGTCGGTCAAAGGCCCTTCGGGGCCTTTTATTTTTTCTGTTGGGGTTTAACCTTCTTGCCTTTTGGTGGGAACGCACCTGCAATCTGTCCCGCCAAAGAAACAAAACGCCAACTTTGTGTATTCGGCTTTGCAACCGACGGTTTTAAATACGCGCTTTTCACAAACATTTTTAGAGCAAAAGTGTCCACACAGACAACCTTTGCTAAGCTAAAGAAAATGGAATATGTTTTAGGAACATTATCTGAATCAAGTGATATATGTGCTGCATAGGTGTAGCTCCGATCCACTTTGTAGATCATCCCACGTTGCATTTCATTGATTACTGCGGGAAGGTGTAACGAACATTCATATCGCTCAATATCAAAGGCGCGAACTTCATTCTTGTGTGAGTATTTATGGTCGAGGCCATGCCTTTGCGAATCAAACTCTTCTGTGAAGCAATGACCAACCGAATTCCACCATAAGTTCCAAGGCCAAACTTTTGGTCGCGTTAAGTGGAACTCGAAGTCGTATTGGCTTTAAATGCTCAAAAGTATAAAGTTTTCCCTGAAATTGCTTTTGACGAAATTTACTCATCTATTGCACGAACCTTTACTTTAACGTGCAAATAGTAAGAACTATTAAAATAGATATTCATTGCTGTTGTTACCGGAAACTTTGTAAATTAATTCGGGCGATACCTAATTAAAAATCGCCATAGTTTTAAAAATCATTAGGTGGAATCATAACTGAATGACCATCTGGCCATTATGGTAGACAACTCATCTAAAATTCTATATTTCCCTACACTGTTTCAGCCTATCAATGTCAGTGCTAATTTGATCTGTCTGCATTGGTCTCGCGTTAAATCGTCGTAAATTCGGTTGCTCATCTACTTTACGCCAAGCAATTAGGCCAGGAACCCAAGGACACCAGATACCGTTATTTAGCGATGGTCGCCAACCGTAGAAACATATCGAAAAAGTGTCAAAAAAACTCACTTTTCTCTCAATCAGCCGATAACACCAATCTGGCCGATCATTAATTGCTTTGATACGTTCCTCTAAGCGGCGAGATTTTCGTGCGGGATCATTCAGTATCGATGCTGTTATTAATACTGCATTTTCAACTTTGGTAAGTTCATCCCCAGTTTCCCTGTGAAGCATTCAAAGCTTAATTGCCTTACCTTTTCACGTGCCTCAGGTTGCAACACAAGCCTCAGTCCCGCATAGGCTTTAGGTTTGCCGATAATCCGATTTTTTACGCTGCACCTCACTTGATAGAGTGGCCGTTCGATAAAGCCACCAATATGGGTGGACCACGCATTTGGACATTCTTGTAAACAAAAAAATTTGACGCAACCATACTGTATTTCTTTATCTTTCAACTGACGTACCCGAAGCACAACATACACCCCAAGAATCAATGCAACAAAAAAACACACTAATGCCCAATCAAGGTGACCCATTAATGAGGCAACCAAGACTCCTACCAAGCAAATCACGACAATGTCGGCAATAATTGTCACACCCCGCAACCACAACATATTGAGGACATGGTTTGCTACCACTATAAAGACGCATGTGCCAGATTAGGCATTAGTTACAACACACTCCAAAAGCGAATTGCCGAAGGCGACCCGCACCGGTCCCGATATTTTCTGAACAAAGTATCGCGGCTCGCAGGGTTAAGTCCAAATACAGTTGTATCGCTCCATCCTCGCATCTGCTCAATTAGTATTCGAGCTCTGCGCGATAGCGGAACATCTCGAGGTAGATCGTTTTTAGTGATGGGTAAGTGGCAGAATTTTTCAGCGACCCTGTCCCAAGTTAAGGCACACAACTCGCCCGATCGCATACCTGTTCGTAATGCAACTAACCAACACACCGCCAGAGCCTGAGTTTTCGTAGTTACGGGACGCCCTTTTACATAGTTCATTGCGCGGAGCATTAGACGTATTTCCCACCAATGAATAACTCGCTCACGGTGCCTTGGCAATTTCGGTTTGGATATATCTCTGCAAGGATTATGCTCAATCCAGCCCCAATCTCGCCGAGCGGTTTCAAACACTGCAGATAATATAGTGAGTTCTCTGCGAACAGAAGCTGGCTTAATAACTTTGGCCCGCTCATCCCTAAACAACGCGATATCTCTTGGGTTGACACTGCCAATGGCGGTATCAAGCGGTAAGAGATAGTTTTCAAATGCAGCCAGCCTGACTTGCTCCCAGTGCTCACCTCGCTTTTTGGGAGCATTCTCCTTAGAGTATCGTTGCAGGGCTTCGCGTAACGTATGTAATTGACCAGGGGGCTTTCTAGCCGCTTCACGTATTTCCGTTTCTCGCCTGGCTGACCACTCTACAGCGTCACGACGCGTGGGAAATGTATTGCTGTCACGTACGCCGAGTAACTTAATCTGAGCTCGATAGCCCTTCGCTGTCTTTTGAATACTTGCCATCTATATCAACCCCGTTACTGCGGGGGTTAAATTGGGGCCAATTTGGGGCCGAACATTTAAAATTTTTGAAAAAATATGTTCAGCCGATTTACGGCAACCCTCAAAACCCCTGATTTTAAAGGTTTTGATTATAGGCAATCAATGGATTTCAAATAGATGGTGCGAACGGAGAGACTCGAACTCTCACACCTCTCGGCGCCAGAACCTAAATCTGGTGCGTCTACCAATTCCGCCACGTTCGCATGCATGGGAAGCCAGATAGTATAACAGTAGAAACTAGCCTCAGTAAAACCAGAACGCAATATAAACAAGTTTTTGGGGCTTGTTAAAATGGCTCGCTACACGCAACCAGCGCATACAACATAATGAACCCGCTTCTTGGCAACCTGCATCCTTATCCTTTTGAAAAACTTCGACAACTATTAGCGCAAAATACCGCCGCGCCTCATTCCGACCCTATCAGCCTATCAATTGGTGAACCAAAGCACGAGACGCCGCCTTTCATCAAGGAAGTGCTCAGTGCGTCTTTGGATGGGCTTGCCGCGTATCCGCCCACCAAGCGCGACGCAGCGCTACGGGAAACGATAGCCCAATGGATTGCACGGCGATACGACATTCCGGCGCCGAACCCCGATACGCAAATCCTGCCGGCACTGGGGTCGCGCGAGGCGCTATTCTCTTTTACCCAAGCGGTCATCGACCCAACGGCCAACGCTTATGTTGTTTGCCCAAACCCCTTCTACCAAATCTATGAAGGTGCCGCCAGTCTGGCCGGTGCGCAGCCTCACTACATTAATGCCGAGGCTGAACGCCAATTTGGTTATAACTGGCAAGCTGTCCCGCGCGATGTATGGCAGCGCACGCGATTGGTGTTTGTCTGTTCGCCCGGCAACCCGGCCGGCAATGTGATGACACTGGACGAATGGCGCACCTTGTTCGCGCTCAGTGATGAATTCAACTTTGTCATTGCAGCCGACGAGTGCTATTCCGAAATCTACTTCAACGATATTGAAAAGCCACTGGGCGGCCTGCAAGCCGCACAAAAACTGGGGCGTGACACATACAAGAACCTGGTCTGTTTTTCCAGCCTGTCGAAGCGGTCTAATGTGCCAGGGTTACGTTCAGGCTTTGTGGCAGGCGATGCCGACATCATGAAAGCCTTTCTTTTGTATCGAACTTACCATGGCAGCGCCATGAGCGCGGTGGTGTCGCAAGCCAGTATTGCCGCCTGGAATGACGAACAGCATGTTGTCGAGAACCGGCGCCTTTACCGTGAAAAATTTGATGCTGTGCTACCCATTTTGCAACCCGTGCTAAATGTTGAGAAGCCGCAAGCCGGTTTCTACCTATGGGCCGCCACACCCTACTCTGACACTGAATTTGCGCTAGACCTGCATACCCACACAGGCGTAACCGTTTTGCCAGGCAGTTTTTTGGCCCGCGAGGCACACGGCGTGAATCCAGGCCATAACCGCGTACGAATGGCACTGGTAGCGGGTAAGGAACAATGCATAGAAGCCGCCCATCGCATCGCCGCCTTTTTAAAGCAACGGGCGTAGCAATAACAAAGAGACTCACCAGGCCCAACAGGCCAGGCAGAGTCAACTACAATCAAGTCATCGTTTTCAACTTCCAACCTTTAAGCTAAAAAACCATTATGAGTCACGATTTACAAAACACCATTGAACAGGCTTGGGAAAACCGTGCCGATATCAGCCCCACCACTGCCGGTGCAGCCGTGCGCGAAGCCGTTGCAGACACCCTGGCCAAGCTCGACCAGGGCACATTGCGCGTCGCTGAAAAGCAAGACGGCGACTGGGTTGTGCACCAGTGGGTTAAAAAAGCCGTGCTGCTGTCATTTCGCCTTGAAAACAATCATATTGTTGGTCAGGCACCTGTTCAGTACTACGACAAAGTGGGCCTGAAATTTGCCGACTACACCGAAGCCGATTTCGCCAAAGGCGGGTTCCGCGTCGTACCACCGGCCGTCGCGCGCAAAGGCTCCTTCATTGGAAAGAATGTGGTGCTGATGCCTTCTTATGTCAATATCGGCGCCTATGTCGATGAAGGCAGCATGGTAGACACCTGGGCCACCGTCGGGTCTTGCGCTCAAATCGGCAAAAACGTTCACTTGTCGGGTGGCGTGGGCATTGGCGGCGTGCTGGAACCCCTGCAGGCCAACCCCACCATTATTGAAGACAATTGCTTTATTGGCGCCCGCTCGGAAGTCGTGGAAGGCGTCATTGTGGAAGAAAACTCGGTGCTGGCCATGGGCGTGTTCCTGTCACAAAGCACCAAAATCTACGACCGCACTACAGGTGAAGTCGTATACGGTCGTGTTCCATCAGGCTCCGTTGTGGTGCCCGGCACCCTGCCTGCAGCCGATGGCTCACACAGCCTGGCCTGCGCGGTGATTGTCAAGCGTGTTGACGCACAAACGCGCGCCAAAACCAGCATTAACGAACTATTGAGGGCCTAATGTCTTCTGTGCTGGATTTCACCAAAGCACTCATCGCCCGCCCGTCGGTTACGCCCGACGATGCGGGCTGCCAGCCCATGCTGTCGGAACGCCTTGCCGGCGTGGGGTTCAAAAGCGAAACGCTGGTGTTTGAAGAAGTCACTAACCTCTGGTTGCGCAAAGGCACGCAGGCCCCGTGTGTCGTGTTTGCCGGCCATACCGACGTAGTACCCACCGGCCCGCTTGAGCAATGGGATACCGACCCTTTCGAGCCTACGGAGAAAAACGGCTTTCTATACGGGCGCGGCGCGGCCGACATGAAAAGCTCCATTGCCGCCTTCACCATTGCTGCTGAAGAGTTCGTTACCCAACACCCCGATCATAAAGGGTCAATCGCCATGCTGATTACGTCGGACGAAGAAGGTCCATCGGTAAATGGTACGGTGAAAGTGTGCAAAGCCTTGTCAGCGCGTAATGAAAAATTTGATTTCTGTATTGTGGGCGAGCCCACGTCATCCAAAACATTGGGCGATACGGTTAAAAACGGGCGGCGCGGCTCGTTATCCGGCCATTTAACGGTTAAAGGAAAACAAGGCCATGTCGCGTATCCGCATCTGGCCATTAACCCTATTCACGTTCTGGCACCGGCTTTGCAGGAGCTCACACAAGAAGAATGGGACACCGGCAACGAATATTTCCCACCCACAACGTTTCAAATTTCCAATTTGCATTCCGGCACCGGTGCAACCAATGTCGTGCCCGGCACGGCTGAAATCATGTTCAACTTCCGGTTTTCCACCGAAAGCACCCCGGAATCACTGAAGCAGCGGGTACATGCCATACTCGACCGCCATCATATCGAATACGACCTGCTCTGGACGCTGAGCGGCGAACCTTTCTTAACCGAAACGGGCGCCTTAAGCCAAGCGCTATGCCGGGCCATTAAAGATGAAACCGGGGTAAAAGCCGAGCTGTCCACCACGGGTGGTACGTCAGACGGCCGCTTTATTGCAAAAATTTGCCCGCAAGTGGTGGAGTTTGGCCCCATTAATGCCAGCATTCATCAAATTAACGAACATATCGACCTTACCGCCCTGGAGCCGTTAAAGAACATTTATCGGCGCACACTTGAAAACCTGTTGCTTAATTAACCAGGAGCCGGTTATGCACCCCTCTGCCCATACCGAACTTTTCACCGTCCGAGATTTGTTGCGTTATACCGTTACCCAGTTCAACGCGGCGCAACTCAGCTTTGGGCACGGCTCCGACAACGCCTGGGATGAAGCCGTTTACCTGTTGCTGCACACCTTGCATTTACCGCTCGACACGCTGGATCCGTTCCTCGACGCCAGGGTGTTGCCCGAGGAACGCGAGCGCTATCTAAAACTGGTAGCGCGTCGGTTGGATGAACGTGTACCCGCTGCTTACCTAACCGGTGAAGCGTGGTTGCAAGGGCACCGCTTTTTTGTCGATCCCCGGGTCATTGTGCCGCGCTCACCCATTTCCGAGCTGCTGGCCGACAACCTTGAGCCGTGGGTGGTTGACCCCGACGACATCGACTTTGTGCTCGACTTGTGCACGGGCTCGGGGTGCCTGGCGATTCTGGCTGCGTTGGCTTTCCCCAATGCGCAGGTCGACGCCGTCGATGTGTCGGAACACGCACTGGAAGTGGCCGACCAAAACATTGAATACTTTGGGCTGGACGGCCGGGTAACCGTGCACCAAAGCGATCTGTTCAACAACCTGCCCGATTGCCAATACAACCTGATTATCTGCAACCCACCTTACGTGAACAGCCATTCAATGGAGTCGCTTCCGGCTGAATACCGCCATGAGCCTACCAATGCACTGGCAGGGGGGGATGACGGCATGGATCTGGTGCGGCGTATTCTGAACGATGCACCACAATTTCTGGCGGCCAACGGTCTACTGGTGCTTGAAATCGGCAATGAATTCGAAAATTTCATGACGGCATTCCCCGAGCTTGAGCCCGTTTGGCTCAGCACCGCCAATGCCGACAACCAGATTCTGCTGCTGACGCGGGAGCAGTTGGCGTCGTGATTCGTGCAAGTGGCATTACTCTGCGTCGGGGAACCAAAGTTTTACTGGACGACACCAGTTTTGTTGTAAACCCGGGCGAGCGGCTGGGCATTGTGGGCAAGAACGGCGCCGGCAAATCCACCCTTTTCTCGTTGTTGAAAGGCGAACTGGATCTGGATGCCGGCAACCTGGAAATGCCGGCATCCTGGCGCATTGCCGGCGTAGAGCAAGACATTCGTCACCCCAGCCGACCCGCCCGCGAGTTTGTCATTGACGGCGACCAGGGGTTGCGGCAACTGCAAGCCAAACGCGAACAAACGCCCGACTCAGAAGGCCACCGCATAGCCGAGCTGGAAACCGCCCTGGTGGAGGCTGACGCCTGGACGGCGCCTTCGCGCGCGGAACAGCTTTTGGCAGGGCTGGGTTTCGCACCCGACACTTGGATGAAACCGGTCAACGAATTTTCCGGCGGCTGGCAAATGCGGTTGGCACTGGCCCGTGCCCTCATGGCACCGTCAGAACTATTGCTGCTGGACGAACCCACCAACCACCTGGACCTTGACGCCATGCTATGGCTGGAAAAGTGGCTGGCAGCCTATTCAGGCACGGTCATTGTCATTTCCCACGATACCGAGTTCCTCGACGCCGTTGCCCGCAGCATTCTGCATTTCGACCAGGCCAAACTGGTTCGCTATAAAGGTGGTTATGAAGACTTCCTGACCCAACGCGCAGAACGGATGCGCCAAACCCGTTTGGCGTGGGAGCGGCAAACCCGGGAAACCGCCCGTTTGAAACAGTTTATTGACCGCTTCAAGGCCAAAGCCACCAAAGCCAAGCAAGCCCAAAGCCGGGTTAAAGCGCTGGCACGCATGGAAACGCTGGCGCCCCTGCACGCCGAAGCCGGGATTGATCTGTACCTGCCCTCGCCCGACTCAATGCCGGATCCGCTTTTGATTCTGGATGACATCACAACGGGATACCGGTCGGAGCAAGGTGACACGCCGATTTTAAAGAACGTGAAGCTGATGCTGCGTGGCGGTGCACGAATTGGCGTTCTGGGCGTGAACGGTGCGGGCAAAAGCACCCTGATCAAAACGCTGGCGCAAGAGCTGCCTGCGTTGGCTGGACATTACCGTCCTTCCAAAGGCTTAAATATCGGCTACTTCGCGCAACATCAACTTGAAATGCTGGATGCCGGCAGCACGCCGCTGCAACATCTTGCCCGTATTGCCCCCGACGAACGCGAGCAAAGCCTGCGTAATTATCTGGGCCGTTTTGGTTTTAGCGGCGATATGGTTAATCAGAATATTGCACCTTTATCGGGCGGGGAAAAAGCGCGTTTGGCCCTGGCCCTGATTGTTTGGCAAAAGCCCAACTTGCTGCTTCTTGACGAGCCCAGCAACCACCTGGATGTTGACACCCGAGAAGCGCTGGCCACCGCGCTGGCAGAATACGATGGCAGCATGCTATTGGTATCACATGATCGCCACCTATTGCGCACCACAGTTGATGAGTTCTGGATTGTGGCCGACGGTGGCGTAACCGAATTCGATGGCGATCTGGACGACTACCGCGAGTGGCTTTTGCAACGTAGCGCCCAGCAACGTGCTGAAGCGCGGGAAGAGGCGCGAGATGCCGGCAATGAAAACTCAAACAGCGGCGCCGGCGAAACGGAAGCCGACCGAAAAGCGCGCAAGCGGTTAGAGGCTGAAGCACGCCAGCGTTTGTCGGCTCAGCGCAAACCGCTTGAAAAAGAATTGAATACCATTGAAAAAAAGATGGATACCTTGCGCGCACGCCTGCAAACGCTGGATGCCACAATTGCCGACACCGAGTTATACACCGACGCCCGACGTGATGAGCGGGTGAAAGTATTGGCGGAGCATGGCGAACTGAACAAACAGTTAGAGCAGGCAGAAGCCCGTTGGCTGACGCTGCAAGAAGAGGTAGAAGCGCTGGAACAGCAATTTAATGAAGCAACGCAACAGTAGCTGGGCGCATTAACCTTAACTGGAAACAATATCCAATTTCGCCACACCCAGCGCCAGCGTTTTCGTCCCCACGTCGCGAAACTGAATTTGTGCCTGAGCATCGTTGCCCATGCCGCTTAAGCCAATAATCGTACCGTCACCAAACTTGACATGATGTACGCCTTGACCAATGCGAAACTGCTTCTCACCCACCCTGACACCACTCGTCGCGAGGCGCGGTTCGCGCGGCGACATCGCGCCGGTAGACGGACGATTATAGGCATCGCCACGCCGATACCCGCTGTCCGACCACGACGAGCCCATGCCTGAACCCATTGCGACACCCATGGTCGACACCTTAGGCGTCAGCCATTTCAAATGGGCATCAGGAATTTCCTCCAGAAAGCGCGAGCGCATGGCATAGCGGGTTTGCCCATGCAGCATTCGGCTTTGCGCCAACGTAAGATATAAACGCTTGCGTGCCCGCGTCATGGCCACGTACATTAAACGGCGTTCCTCTTCCAACCCGCCTTGCTCGGTCAGGCTGTTTTCATGTGGAAACAAGCCCTCTTCCAAACCGGTCATAAACACCGAGTCGAACTCAAGCCCTTTGGCCGCATGCACTGTCATGAGTTGAATGGCGTCTTCACCGGCACGCGCCTGATTATCACCGGCTTCCAGCGAGGCATGCGACAAAAACGAATCAAGCGGCGACATGGTAGGAGGACCCGCCATATCAAGAGGGTCAATGGTTTCCCGTGCCGCTTGCGACAACGCCGGTTCGCCCACCATACCTTCCTCACCCACAAAAACCGCCGCGGCGTTCACCAATTCCTGAAGGTTCTCAAGGCGATCCTCACCTTCTTTTTCGCCCATGTAAAAATCACGTAGGCCGCTGTGATGCACCACATGCTCAATTATTTCAGGAAGCGGCAGGTAATGTGCCTGTTCGGTTAGTTGCGCCAACAGTTCGGCGAAAGCCTGCAACTTGAGACCACTTTTACCGCTTAAGGAATCCACAGCGCCATACAGGCTGGAACCGGCGGCCCGCGCTGCATCACCCAACTGCTCCAACGTACGCGCGCCAATGCCGCGTGCAGGAAAATTCACTACCCGAAGCCAGGATGTATCGTCGTTCGGGTTGGTAATCAAGCGCAAATAAGCCAGCGCATGCTTGACTTCCTGACGCTCAAAAAAGCGCAGGCCGCCATAAACCTTGTACGGCAAGCCGCTGGAAAACAAAGCATGTTCAATAACACGCGATTGTGCATTGCTTCGATACAGTACGGCAATGTCACTACGTGTATGGCCATCATTTACCAACGACTTGATTTCATCGACCACCCATTGCGCCTCGAGCAAGTCGGTACCTTGCTCACAAACGCGCACCGGCTCACCTTCTCCCTCTTCGGTCCAAAGGTTCTTTCCCAACCGCGCGGCATTATGCGCAATCAGCGCGTTGGCTGAGTCCAGTATATGACCGTGGGAACGATAATTCTGCTCAAGGCGAATGACGTTGCCTTTGGCATAATCGCGTTCGAATGCGGCCATATTGCCCACATTGGCACCGCGAAACGCATAAATGGATTGATCGTCATCACCTACGGCAAACAATGACGCACCACCCCCGGCCAGCAACTTTAGCCAACGGTACTGTAAATCGTTGGTGTCCTGAAATTCGTCAATAAGAATATGCTGAAAACGGCGCTGATAGTGTTCACGGATGGGTGCGTTACGCGATAAAAGCTCATAGGCGCGCAGCAACAACTCGGCAAAATCCACGACGCCTTCACGTTCACACTGGGCTTGGTATTGCTCGTATATGCTGATCAAACCGCGACGGTGCGCATCCCAGGCGTCAACCTGCTCGGGACGCAAACCCTGCTCTTTAGATCCGTTGATGAAACGCTGAACATCACGCGGCGGGTATTTGTCGTCATCAATACCGGCCGCTTTGATTAAACGCTTAATAGCCGATAGTTGATCGGCTGAATCCAGTATTTGAAAGGTCTGCGGCAAGCCCGCGTCACGATGATGCGCCCGCAACAAGCGGTTGCACAAGCCATGAAACGTGCCCACCCACATGCCGCGGGTATTAATGGGTAATAAGGACGATAAGCGCGTGAGCATCTCACGCGCTGACTTATTGGTAAAGGTAACCGCCAACAGTCCGAATGGACTGACCTGACTGGTTTGAATAAGCCAGGCCATGCGGGTGGTCAGCACCCGGGTTTTACCACTGCCCGCACCGGCCAGCACAAGGGCATGGCCTTCAGGCAGGGTAACAGCGGCTTGTTGTTGTTCGTTAAGCGACCCGATCATGCCGCATAGCGGCGCAGACGCAAGGCGAACTGCTCAAGCCCTTCAATGCCGCTTTGCTGAGCCCGATGGCACCAGGCTTGCAAATCTTGCAGCAATTGTTCGCTGCTGGCACTTGAGCTTTCCCATAAACGGGTGAGCTCTGTGCGCATTTGAACTAATGTGGATAGCGACTGATTCTGCGCCAGAACGATATCGAGGTCGGCTTTTTGCTCGGGTTCCAATCGGCTTTCATCCGTATGATGCAACCAGTTTTTGGCACGCGCCAGCAACGACCAATGACAATCGGCGCTGCCGATGCGACGCTGGGGTTTCAGACGGGTGAGTTCATCGGATGCCGTTTTCTTCAGCATGTCGGTGTAGCGGGCCAGCACTTCATAGCGGTGCAAAATGATGCCTTCCAATGTGCTTTCGCTGACCGCCGGCACAAGCGGCTTCAGCTTCAGCTTGGGCGCCATACGACGCACTTTGGCCAAGCCTAAAACACGCAGAATTTGAATATAACCCCAACCAATGTCGAATTCGTACCACTTGGTGGAAAACTTGGCCGACGTGCCATAGGCGTGGTGGTTATTGTGAAGTTCCTCGCCCCCGATAATTAAACCGATGGGGAACACATTCGTGCTGGTGTCCGGGCTGGCGTAATTGCGATAGCCCCAGAAATGACCCAGGCCATTAACCACACCGGCAGCCCAGAACGGAATCCAGGCCATTTGGATAGCCCAAACCGTTAGGCCCAGGAAACCAAACAGCGCAACGTCGATAGCCAGCATGATCAGGATACCCATCACACTGTGACGCGAATAGATGTTCTTTTCCATCCAGTCATCGGGCGTGCCGTAACCGAAACGCTTGAGCGTTTCTTCATTGTTCGACTCGCGACGGTACAGTTCCGCACCCTGGAAAAAAACCCGGTTAATACCGAATACCATAGGTGAGTGAGGGTCGCCCTCGCGTTCGCACTTGGCGTGATGCTTACGGTGAATGGCAACCCATTCTTTGGTCACCATACCGGTGGTCATCCAAAGCCAGAAGCGGAAAAAGTGCATGACTGCCGGATGCAGATCAATGCCCCGATGCGCTTGGCTGCGGTGCAGAAACAGCGTAACGGCAACGATGGTAATGTGCGTTAAAACCAGCGCCACCAATGCAACCTGCCACCACGAAAACTGCAGTAAACCACCGGAAAGAAAAGAAAGAATGTAATCCATAAACCTGTTCAGGCCTTTAAAAGTAAAACCAATTAAGTGTAGCGTAGATGAATGCTATATGACAGGGGTTGTTGCAATTAGTTCTTGGCCCGCTCCAGCACAGCAGCGAAAAAGCCGTCTGTTCCGTGGGTGTCAGGCCTTAAAACCATATAGGGAGTATCAAACGTTAGGTTTTTACAACGGTCTGTAAGAATATCCCCCGCATTCAACAAGGAAAAATCGGGGTTTTCCGACAGAAAAGCCTCCACCTGCTGCTGATTCTCTTCAGGCAACACACTGCACGTCGCATAAACCAGCCGCCCGCCCGGCGCCACGCAGGCAGACGCCTGTTTAAGAATACGACTCTGCAAGGCACAAAGCTCTTGCACTGATTCGGGGCTTTGGCGCCATTTCAAATCGGGATTGCGCCGCAACGTTCCCAACCCGCTGCACGGCGCGTCGACCAAAACCCGATGCGCCTTCCCACGCAAACGCCGCACGCGCTGATCGTTATCGTCTGCAATCACCACCGGCACAATATTCGATAAACCGCTACGGGCAAACCGCGGCTTGGCACGCGCCAGCCGCGCAGCTGAAACGTCGAACGCATACAGGCGTCCGGTAGAACGCATCAGTGCCCCCAGGAGCAACGTTTTACCCCCCGCGCCGGCGCAATAATCAATGACCATTTCACCGCGCTTGGGCGCCAACAAGGCAGCCAGTAACTGGCTGCCTTCATCCTGCACTTCAATTTCACCCTTCTCAAACAGAGACCACCGGTTCACGGGCGGACGGCTGTGAATCCGAATACCCCACGGTGAATAAGGCGTGGGTTGCGGGTCGAGTGCCGCAGCCGGCCCTGCCACAAGCAAGCGCAGTACCGTGTCGCGATCGGTTTTAAAAGGATTCACCCGCAAATCCAGCGGCGCATTGCTATTCAGCGCAACAATAAGGGACTCACCATCAGGCAGCGCCTGCATCCGCTGAACGAGCCAGTCGGGCAAACTTTCCCGCACGGCCAGAGGCAAGGTCCCCAAATCAACCTGCGTGACGTGCTCCAGCCATACTTGCTCCTGCTCCGACAAGGCCTGCAACAGAACCTCGGGCCGCATGACACCCGATAACCCCATAATGGCCAACCGACGCGACAATGGCCCTTGCCCGCTTTCCGCAAGGTGGCGGTATAAACGCAAATGACGCAGCGTTTTGAAAAAAGCGTCAGCCAACTCGCTACGGTCGCGCGAACCCATTTTTGGATTCATACGCATCCAACGCGACAGCACCGCATCAGCCGGATGAATCCACTTCACCGCCTGATCGAGCACGGCCCTGAGCTGTTCAATACGGATTGCGGCCGGCGACACCGCTCCGGCATCATTCTTGCCGCCCCGGTTGTTGCGTGGGGCCGACTTGCCTTTATCCGATGTTCTGTGACGTGTTGATGCGGTATTACCTGCACCCTGCGTTCGACCTTCAGACCTGCGTGGATGATTCATTTCCTGCCCTAAGTATTTTCAATTGCGCCGGAGACTCCGACGACGACAATGCAACATAGGCGCGCGGCGCAACGCCTGCAACGTCGACCCGCCCGCCTTTATTCAACGAAACGCGCCCCTGTACCAGCCAGGTCACCACGTCGGGATACAGACGATGCTCGGCCAGCTGCACCCGATCGGCCAAACGCCGGGCCGTGTCGTCGGGATGCACAAAGACGGCAACCTGGGCCACGATGGGCCCGCTATCGAGATCGGGCGTCACAAAGTGTACCGTGCACCCATGCCACTGAACGCCGGCTGCCAAAGCCTGCTCATGCGTCCGCAACCCCGGAAAGGCCGGCAGCAACGAAGGATGGATGTTCAGCATGCGCCCGGCATATTGCTCAACGAAACCGGGTGCCAGCACACGCATGAACCCGGCCAGCAAAATGTAATCGGGCTGCTCCCGGGCAACCACATCCGCCAAGGCGGTATCCCATTGGCGCCGTGTTGAAAATGCGGCTGGCGCCACCACATGCGTAGTGAGATCTTGCTCACGGGCCCAAGCCACACCGGGGGCGTCGGGGTCGCTGGACACGACCGCCACTACCTCGGCGTTCAGGTTTTGTTGCCGAATTCGGTGCACAATAGCCCGCATATTTGTGCCCTGCCCGGAAATCATGATGAGCAGACGACATGAACGGCCGTCTTGCGGTGCATCGGTAGTTTGAATGGATGACAAAACGATTTCCCTGAGCAACCCAACATAAAATTGTAAACTGTTGTTCGTGAAAAATACCCTTAAAATTTATCGGTCTCTGCCCCGCCACGATAATCATTGTCCAAGTGCCGTCACAATCGGCAATTTCGACGGTGTGCATCGGGGCCACCAAACCATTCTTGCGCGGGTGGCGCATATCGCCGCGCAGCGCCGGTTGGCCTCAACGGTCATGACCTTCCATCCGCATCCGCGCGTGTATTTTGCCCGCAAAGGCAATCGGCCGGAACTCATGCCCACCCAAATCAGTAGCTTGCGCGATAAGGTGTGGGGCATTAATCGCCTGAATATTCAACAACTGGCATTATTGCGGTTTAACGAAGCGTTAGCCAACCTGACGGCCGACGAATTCGTTGAGCAAATGTTAATTCAGGGTTTGAACACACGCTGGCTCCTGGTGGGCGAAGATTTCCGCTACGGCCATAAACGGTTTGGCGATATCGAACACTTGCGCCGCGCCGGCCGACGTAACGGCTTCGAAGTGGAAATCATCACCGATGTCGTCGATGAACACGGCCACCGTATTTCCAGCTCGGAGGTCCGCACCGCCCTGGCCGTGGGCAACCTCGACCGTGCCGCGCATTTGCTGGGGCACCCTTATCGCATCAGCGGGCACGTAGTACATGGCAAAAAGCTGGGCCGCACACTGGGCTACCCCACGCTGAATATCCGCGTACCAGAGCTATGCGCCGCCCGCTCAGGCATTTACGTCGTGCAAGCCTACGGTCTGGCAGAGCAACCGTTAAATGGCGTGGCCAGCCTGGGCGTGCGCCCCACCGTTGATGAAGCGGGGCGAATCATGCTGGAAGTGCACTTGTTCGACTGCAATATCGACGCTTACGGTAAACTCACACGTATAGAATTCCTGAAGTTTCTTCGCGACGAAGAGAAATTTCCCGACTTACCGACAATGACCGCCGCCATCGACAACGATGCGCAGCGCGCTCGCGATTATTTTTCGCTCCATGGACTATAGAAAAACGCTTAATCTGCCTGAAACTCCTTTCCCAATGCGCGGCGACTTGGCCAAGCGTGAACCCAAATGGGTTGCCGAATGGGAGGAAAACAGAATTTACGCCGCCATCAGGCAAGCCAGTAAAGGCCGCCCCAAGTTCGTACTGCACGACGGCCCCCCCTACGCCAACGGCGATATTCATATCGGCCATGCCGTCAACAAGGTGTTGAAAGACATCATTGTGAAAAGTCGCAATATGGACGGCTACGACGCGCACTACGTGCCCGGCTGGGATTGCCATGGCATGCCCATTGAAATTCAGATTGAAAAGAAATACGGCAAACATTTACCGGTAGAGGAAGTGCAAGCGAAAGCGCGCGCCTATGCGCACGAACAAATCGAACGCCAGCGTGTCGACTTCAAACGCCTGGGCGTGTTGGCCGACTGGTCGAACCCCTACCTCACCATGAACTACCAGAACGAGGCGAACGAGCTACGCGCGCTGGGTCGCATCATGGAAAAAGGGTTCGTATTTCGCGGCCTGAAACCGGTTAACTGGTGTTTCGACTGCGGGTCGGCGCTGGCTGAAGCCGAAGTCGAATACGCCGATCGCACCGACCCAGCCGTTTACGTAGCCTTCCCGTTCAATGATCCTGAAGCCGTTGCCAAAGCGTTTGATCTGAAAGAAGCAAAAACAGGCGCGATTGTGATCTGGACGACCACCCCCTGGACACTACCTTCCAACCAGGCATTAAATGTGCATCCGGAACTGGATTACGCGCTGGTTGAACTGAACAGCCCGCGCGCCGGCGGCAGTTGCCTGTTGATCGCCGCCGAACGAGTGGAAAGTTGTTTGCAGGAATGGGGGCTGGAAGGCACGGTTATTGCACAATGCAAAGGCAGTGTCCTGGCCGGCCTGGCATTCCGCCATCCCCTCTACAGCGTTCACGAAGGCTATCAGCGTATTGCCCCTGTTTATCTGGCCGACTACGTTTCCTTGGAAACCGGTACCGGCGTGGTGCATGCCGCCCCGGCATATGGGGTCGACGACTTCTTGTCATGCCGCTCGCATGGTTTGCACGACGACGACATCATTAACCCGGTCATGGGCGATGGTCATTACGTCAACTCGCTTCCCCTGTTTGGTGGCCAACTTATCTGGAAAGCCAACCCGGAAATCGTGAAAGCGATCGATTCAGCGGGCAACCTGCTTAAACAGGAACCACTCAAGCACAGCTACATGCACTGCTGGCGCCATAAAACACCGGTTATTTACCGTGCCACCAGCCAATGGTTTGCGGGCATGGATCGCGAACCCTCAAACGGGCCCACCCTGCGCGAAATGGCGCTGAACGGCGTGGAAAGCACACAGTTCTTCCCCTCCTGGGGCCGCGCACGCCTTCATGCCATGATTGCCAACCGTCCCGACTGGACCTTATCGCGCCAGCGCCAGTGGGGTGTACCGATGGCATTTTTCGTTCACAAGGAAACCGGCGAACTTCACCCCCGCACACCCGAATTGCTTGAACAAGTGGCACAGCGCGTGGAAAAAGAAGGCATCGAAGCCTGGCAAAGCCTGGATCCCGCTGAGTTACTGGGTGACGAAGCACCACTATACGAAAAGAATCGCGACACACTCGACGTCTGGTTCGACTCGGGTACCACGCATGCCACCGTGCTGGGCGGACGTGACCACGACATGAACGGGTCGCACGCAGATGAACTCACCTGGCCGGCCGACCTGTACCTGGAAGGCTCTGACCAACATCGCGGCTGGTTCCACTCTTCATTGCTTACTAGTTGCATGCTCTATGGGCGCGCACCCTATAAAGCCTTACTGACCCACGGTTTTGTGGTCGACGGCAAAGGGCGCAAAATGAGCAAATCGGTAGGCAATGTGGTGGCGCCACAAAAAGTATCCGATGCTTTAGGGGCGGAAATTCTGCGTCTATGGACAGCGTCCACCGACTATTCCGGTGAGTTGTCGATTTCCGATGAAATTCTGAAACGGGTTGTTGAAGGCTACCGCCGGATTCGCAACACCTTGAAGTTTCTTTTGGGCAACATCAACGACTTCGACCTGGAACGCGATGGCCTGGCCGTTAACGACTTGTTCGAAATCGACCGCTATGCCCTGGTGATGACCCAGGCCATGCAAGACGAAGTGCTGGAATGCTACCGACGCTACGAATTCCACACGGCCGTATCGCGCTTGCAGATTTTCTGTTCGGAAGACCTGGGCGCCTTCTACCTCGACATTCTTAAAGACCGCCTTTACACAACCGGTGCCCAAAGCCAGGCGCGCCGCTCGGCGCAAACAGCGCTTTATCACATTACACATGCGCTGCTGCGCCTCATGGCGCCTATTTTGTCGTTCACAGCCGAAGAAGCGTGGAAAGACGTACACAACGGCGATGTGCTTACTATTTTTACCGAACGCTATCATGACCTGCCGGCACAAGCGAATGCCAATGAACTGGCGGAAAAATGGGCACGTTTGCGTGAAATTCGCGCCGAAGCCATGCGCCGCATTGAAGACGTTCGGGCTACCGGCCAAATCGGTTCCTCACTGGCTGCGGAGCTCGATATCTATGCGCACGGCAGCGACCTTGCCTTTTTACGCTCGCTGGATGACGATTTGCGCTTTATTATGATTGTCTCCCGCGCCAACGTACACGAGCGCGAAGGCGAGATGGCGATTGAGGTGAGTGCAACCCAGCAGGACAAGTGCGAACGTTGCTGGCATCATCGCGCCGATGTCGGGCAGAACACCGACCACCCCACCTTATGTGGCCGATGCACCTCCAACCTGTTTGAAACAGGCGAATCACGTCATTATGCCTAAGCAGCCACGCGCCTTTGTTGCCTGGCTGCTGGGGGCGGCCGTCATTGTCGGCCTCGACCAGTGGACCAAGGTGTACTTCGACTCGACCTTAACGTATGGCCAGCGTCTGCCGGTTTTGCCATTCTTCGATTTCACCTTGTTATACAACCCAGGCGCCGCATTCAGCTTTTTGTCGGATGGCCAGGGCTGGCAACGCTGGTTGTTTACCATTATTGCAGTAGGCGCAATTGTGCTCATTTTGCATTTGCTCTGGCGCAGCCGCAACCAATACCTGTTTTGCGCGGCGCTTATGGCAATTCTGGGCGGCGCAATCGGTAACCTGATCGATCGTGTCCAACATGGTCACGTCGTCGATTTCTTGCTATTTTATTGGCAGCAATGGCATTTTCCGGCATTCAACATCGCCGATGTTTCAATTACCGTGGGTGCAGTATTGCTGATTCTTGATGAAATACGCCGCATTCGGCGGCAGGCGAAGAAAGACCATGGGTGATCTTGATCACAAACAGATTGTGCTGGGCCTGAGCGGCGGTATTGCCTGCTATAAAAGCGCCGAGCTGCTGCGCAGAATGCAAGACGAAGGCGCAGCCATTAACGTTGTCATGACACAGTCGGCCACCCGGTTTATTACGCCGGTTACCTTCCAGGCGTTGTCAGGCAACCCCGTTTACACCGACGCCTGGGACAATCGGGTGCCGAACAACATGGCACACATTAACTTAAGTCGCCAGGCAGATGCCGTTGTCATTGCCCCGGCCAGCGCCAACCTGCTGGCGCGATTAGCCAATGGGATGGCCGACGACTTGCTCACCACCCTGTGCCTGGCGCGTGGGCAATGCCCTTTGCTGGTGGCCCCGGCCATGAATCGTGAAATGTGGGAGCATTCCGCCACGCAGCGAAACATACAACAATTGCGTAGCGACGGCGTGCTTGTTCTTGGGCCGGGAACCGGCGATCAGGCCTGCGGGGAAACGGGTGACGGCAGAATGCTGGAGCCGCACGAGCTGCTTGCTGAAGTCATTGCTTTTTTTCAACCCAAACTGCTGTCTGGAAAGCGCGTGCTTGTTACGGCGGGCCCCACGGCCGAACGCGTAGACCCCGTGCGCGTGATCAGTAACCGCTCATCGGGGAAAACCGGCTACGCCATTGCCCGCGCGGCCCGCGAGGCCGGCGCTGACGTCACACTGGTTTCCGGGCCAACAGCGTTGCCGTGCCCTTACGGGGTTAAACGCATTAACGTGGAAAGTGCACGGGAAATGCATGCGCACGTATTAGGGCAGGCACACAACGCAGACATCTTTATTTCGGTTGCGGCGGTCGCCGATTGGCACGTGAGTAACGCAAGTGAGCAGAAACTGAAGAAAACCGATAAAAATGGCCCACAGCCACCGCACATTGCATTTGCACCCAACCCCGACATTCTTGCTGAAGTGTCTGCGCTTAAAGACGGCCCCTGGTGTGTCGGCTTTGCCGCAGAAACCGAAAACCTTCATGAATATGCGCAAGCCAAACGCCAACGCAAAAATATTCCGCTACTGGTGGGCAACCTGGCACAAGAAGCCATGGATGCGGACACCACTACTTTTGTCCTTTTTGATCAGAACGGTCATCAAGACCTTCCCCTTCTGCCCAAGCAGCAAGCCGCACGCGAGCTGATTCATGCCATCGCCAACCGCATTTCCGATCGCGCCTGAAACGCCCGCCGTCGACTTTATTCTGAGTAATCAATGGAACAACTGGTAAACGATCTGACGCAATTTATCCACGCCAACCAGGAATGGGCGGGGCTTATTCTTGGGCTGATGACAATGGGCGAATCGTTGCTTATTGTAGGCATTGCGATTCCCGCCACCGCCATTATGTTGGTCGTTGGCGGTTTAATCGGCAGCGGCGCCGTAGAACCTCTACCCGTCATTGGCTGGGGCATTCTGGGCGCCATTATCGGCGACGGCATCTCGTACTATATTGGCCGTTGGCTGGGGCCACAGATTATCCATCGCTGGCCCCTCAATCGTCAAAAGCGAGCTGTTGCGCGGGCTCGTTTGTTTTTTTACAAATATGGCATGTTATCGATATTCGGCGGACGCTTCCTGGGACCGTTACGCGCCGTTATACCTACAGTTGCCGGCATCATGAAAATGCGCCATTGGCGTTTTCAGGTAGCCAATATTGCGTCGGCATTTGTGTGGGTTCCGGTTATGCTTGTGCCCGGCTATCTTACCGCGCGCAGTATTGGCTCACTCGGCTCGAACGGGGGCAACGCCAGTATTATTATCAGTTCCGTTCTATCGGTTGTTATTGCGGTTTGGATTACCCTGGTCGTCATTCGCAAACGCCGTGCGCGCCCTACCGATCAATAAACAGTAAACAGCAAATACCGTGAACCAACGTAAAACCATCGACGTCAAAATTCTTGATTCGCGCATGCGCGAGGCACTTCCCCAGTACGCAACCGCGGGCTCGGCCGGTCTCGACTTGCGGGCCTGCCTCGACCAAACGCTAACTCTGGAGCCGGGTCAAACCGAGCTTGTGCCTACCGGCCTGGCAATCCACATTGCCGATCCCAATTACGCGGCCATGATTCTGCCGCGTTCAGGCCTTGGGCACAAGCACGGTATTGTGCTGGGCAACCTGGTCGGTTTAATCGACTCCGACTACCAGGGCCCCCTGATGGTGTCAGCCTGGAACCGAGGTGCTCAACCCTTCAAACTGGAACCCATGGAACGACTGGCGCAATTGATCATCGTGCCGGTTGTGCAGGCCAACTTCAACCTTGTAGACGCATTTGAAGACAGCGACCGCGGGCAAGGCGGATTCGGCAGCACCGGCCGAAACTAACAGCCAAGGCCGGTGGGCCACGCCCGATTTTGCCGACCAAGTTAAACCGTTATTCAGGCCTTCGCCTGCGCGCACCCTTGAAACACCAAACCTGGTACGTTTACCTGCGCAGGCGGCGCAATGTTTTCATTGGGCTGCGCTTGTGCCGCCGCGATTTGCTGCGCAATTAACCCCGCAAGTACCTGCAGGCTTTCACGATGAGTATCTATTAACGGTGCCAAACCAGTACCCACTGTTTTGGACATCGTGGCCCGGCACACTGATGTAGGTGCTTTGTCTGTCGTGCCCGTTTGCCCTTGCAAGCGCCACGTTACATCAATAACCGACGCGGCGTTATACACCGAATCAAACCGCTGTACATCAAGATTAACCGACCATACACGCAAGCCATCGGGTACCGCGGAAAGCGGTAGATCGGGCACCCCCAAGCGCTGGGTGAGCACACTGGACACCGCCAGACGAAGCTCATCGGGCAAAGGCGATGCCCACAAACTCGCGTTCAACACACTGACGTCACCACTGCGCCCCTTAAGCACAATTTGTGAACGGTCCAGTTGGGTAGGAACCTGCACCGGCCGCACACTAACGACGTAATCGAACCCGTCTTGGGTCCGTGTTTGGTCAGCCCCGCCGGAAGCGGAAGGTTGCAAGCTGTAGTACTGCTCAGCGTCGGTTGCGCAGGCACCCAGCCCGGCAAGCATCATGGCGGCCAGCAATACACGCCCGGTTTTCAACAACAACACGATCTCCCCTCCTATTCCGGATAGCGGTCTGGTGGCGTTCCGGTAATTAACGCGTTCGGGTGGCTTTGCAAATAATCACCCAGATTACGCAAGGAACGAGCCGCTCCGTTCAGTTCGCGCAGGGTTCCTTGCAGATTTTCATTCATGGAGGAATCGTCGGACAACATTGCGTCGATTCGCTCGAGTGCGTCTTTCGCTGCAGCCAGCGCTTCGGTGGTTTGCGGCGCAACCTCAGTATTCAGCGTGTTCAATGTGCGATTCAACGATTGCAAACTCTTTTGTAAATCGTTGCCGATGCCTTCAAACGGAACCGCCTCTATTTTGCTGACAATTTTCATAATCTGTTCTTGCAAACGATCGAAACTGCCTGCAATAGTTGGAATAACAAGCGGCGTGCGCATCGGGTCGAAGTCGACCGGCTCCGCGTCGCGAATGATATCCAGCGAAACGTATTGCTGTCCGGTCAGCAGGTTTGACGTTTTCAGTTGCGCGCGCAAACCATGGTGCACCATTGGCCCCAGCAGTTGACGGCCGGGGTATTTATTTTCCGGATCAAGTGATTTCACCCGATCATAGGCGGTGCCAAAGCGGCGCGGATAAATATTCGTTTTCACAAGAATGTAAAAACGTCGCTTCTCGGTATCAAACTCCAGGTCGATATCGTAGACCTTCCCCAGCTCCATCCCCCGAAAATCAACCGGCGCTCCAACCTCAAGCCCACGCACCGAGTTGTTGAAAATCATATCGACCCTGAAGGGTGGACCATCGGGTTCGGCTTTGGCTTCAAGTTCAGAATTGAATAAATCGAAAACCGTCTCCGGTTTCGCCGGTATCTCGTTAGCTGGATTAACATTCGCAAATGCAATTCCACCTGCAACAATGGACGACAGCGTGCCTGTTTGCACCTCGACACCCGAAGCACCCAAGGAAACGCGTATGCCACTGGCATTCCAAAACCGCGAATCGGACGTGACATAACGATCGTTCGGCTCGTCGACGAAAATCTGGATATCGACCGAACTGCCGTCTTTGTTGAGTTCGTAATCAATGACCCGCCCGACGGGAATTTGCCGGTAATAAACCTGCGAGCCAATTTCCAGCGAACCGAGGTCGGCGGCGTGCAAGACATAGCGCGTCCCCGAACGGTCGTGGGTTACCGCCGGTGGTTTCTCCAGGCCGGTGAACGTATATTTTTCCGCCTGGTTCTGGTTATTGTCACTTTCAATATCAACGGCAATGTAGGGCCCCGACAGAAGCGTACCCAAGCCCGATACCCCACTCATTTCCAGGCGCGGCTTTACCACCCAAAAACGTGTGCCGTCTCGGGCAATGTAATCGGCTGATTCATGATCAATTTGTGCTTTCACAATCACATTCGACCGATCGGCACCGACATCGATGTCGGTGACCACGCCGATCACGACATCTTTATAACGAACCTTGGTTTGATCGATCTCAAGCCCTTCGGCCGATTCAAACGTGATGGAAAGCGTTGGCCCCGTATTGAGCCAATTGCGCACAAGCAACGACCCACCCACCAATGCGGCCACAAATGGAACCAGCCAAATCCAGGAAATACGCCAGGCGCGACGTTCCTTCACGCTTGGTTTATCGGCCTTCAAAGTTGAGGGCGACTTTTGTTCTGTTTGCCTTACCGGTTCATCCGCCATGCTGTGTGCTCTTCTCCAACCGATTACCGTGATCCCAACCCAGCCTCGGATCATAACTCATGGCCGCAAACATTGTAAGGATAACCACCAAACCGAAACTGGCCGCGCCCAGACCGGGAATAATCTGAACCAAACCAGGAAAGTCGGCCATGGATGCCAGGAAAATCACCACAAAAACGTCGAGCATCGACCACTGCCCCACCAACTCAACCATTTCATACAAACGTGTTCGCTGGCGCTGCATTAAAGGGCCCCGCCAATGCCGCACTGTCATGAGCGCCGCCAAAACCAATATTTTGGTTAACGGCACAACAACACTGGCAATAAAAACGATCAGGGCCAGATCCCAAGAACCCAATTGCCACAACTCAATCACACCACCCAGAATGGTGTGCGACTCGGTGCCGATCGGCATGCGCATCGTCATAACGGGATACAAGTTGGCCGGAAAATACAAAATAGCCGCTGCAGCCAGAAACGCCCAGGCACGCGAATTCGACTTCGGTTTGCGCAAATGAAAGTAAGCACTGCAACGATCGCATGTTTTGCCGGACTCATTACGCGGCATGTCTTGCACGTAACCACATGCTGTACACCCGGCAATATGGTTCGTGGCAAGCGCCGCACCCGAGCGGGCGACTAACCCTTCGTCTTCGGCATCGTGCCACAATCGATGGGCTGATACGCGGCTTAGCGCCGTTAGCATAAACGCCAACACCCCGAACGCCCATAACCCGGTAGCCGGCGCCAGCCGTGCCAAATCAGCCATTTTCACCATGGAAACCAGCATTGCCAAAAACAGCACCGGTATCATGCTCCAATGCGACAACACCTCCAACATTCTCAAGCCAAAACGAAAATCCCAAGGTAAACGACGCTTTCGCACCGCCTGTATGGCCCACATCAGAAACAAAATCTGTCCCAATGGAAACGCAAATACAAACAAACCGGCCATGAGCGCTACGGCGTAATCGCCACTGAGCCACGTTAAATACAGCGCATGAGGAAAAGACGCATCAACGGTTTTACCGGATAAGGAAATATGCGCAACCGGGAACAGGTTGGCCAACATGAAAACAAACAACGACGTCCAGCACAACGCCAGCCAGCCTTCCAGCGACACACGTGAATGACGGTAAAGCTCATAACCGCACTGAACGCACGACGCGATTGCGCCCGGGGCAATGGGCGTTCGCTCATGCAACCGGGCGCAGTGCGGGCAAATAACCAAAGGAGGATTGGCCATTTAGTCTATAAGTTCGGCTTCCGAAACAGTGGGAGGCGATTGTTTCGACTGCCCGGAAGCAGAAGAGTCATCGGGGAACAACAAAACAACCTGATCCTTGTCGTCGAGGTCGACCGTGACATTGCCACCATCGGTAAGGCGCCCAAACAAGAGCTCGTCGGCCAAGGCCCGCCGAATAGTGTCTTGAATAAGACGCTGCATGGGACGCGCACCCATAAGCGGATCGAAACCTTTCTTGGCCAGATATTCGCGCAAGGTATCGGAAAACACCACTTCAACCCGTTTTTCGTGAAGCTGGTCTTCAAGCTGCATCAGGAACTTGTCGACCACCCGCAGAATAATTTCACGGGTAAGCGGGGTAAAGCTGATAATGGCATCAAGGCGGTTGCGGAATTCAGGTGTGAACAGCCGCTTGATTTCCGCCATTTCATCGCCGCTTTCCTTGGTGTTGGCAAAACCAATCGTGTTGCGATTCAGCACTTCGGCGCCCGCGTTCGTGGTCATGATAATGATGACATTACGGAAATCAGCCTTGCGCCCGTTGTTGTCGGTGAGCGTGCCATGATCCATGACCTGCAACAGAATGTTGTAGACATCGGGATGGGCTTTTTCGATTTCATCGAGCAGTAAAACACAATGCGGCTGTTTGGCAACGGCCTCGGTAAGCAAACCGCCTTGGTCAAAACCGACATAGCCCGGAGGCGCACCGATAAGCCGTGAAACGGCATGACGCTCCATATATTCCGACATATCGAACCGCAGAAGCTCGACACCCAACGTAAACGCAAGCTGGCGTGCCACTTCGGTTTTGCCCACACCGGTTGGCCCCGAGAACAGAAACGAGCCAATGGGTTTGTCGGGGCGACCCAAGCCGGAACGCGCCATTTTAATGGCCGCCGACAAGGCCTCGATAGCCGTGTCCTGCCCAAATACCGTCGCTTTAAGGTCGCGGTCGAGCGTGGCAAGCTTGTTGCGGTCGTCGGACGACACACTGGCCGGCGGAATACGCGCAATTTTCGCTACTGTTGCTTCAATTTCGGCTTTACCAATGGTTTTCTTCTTGCGCGAACGCGGCAGCAAACGCTGTGCGGCGCCCGCCTCATCGATAACGTCGATGGCCTTGTCGGGCAGGAAACGGTCATTAATATGGCGCGCCGACAACTCAGCAGCAGAAGTGAGCGCGGCGGCGGTGTATTTCACCCCGTGATGCGCCTCAAAATGAGACTTCAGGCCACGCAAAATTTGAATGGTCTGCGGCACCGTTGGTTCGGCAACGTCGATTTTCTGGAAACGACGCGACAATGCGTGGTCTTTCTCGAAGATGCCACGGTATTCGTTGTACGTGGTGGCGCCAATGCACTTAAGCTTGCCCGACGACAAAGCCGGTTTCAGTAAATTGGAGGCATCAAGTGTGCCACCCGACGCCGAGCCGGCACCGATAAGGGTGTGAATTTCATCGATGAACAGCACAGCATTGACATTGTCTTGCAATGATTTCAGCACCGCTTTCAGACGTTGCTCGAAATCACCACGATACTTGGTACCTGCCAGCAACGCGCCCATGTCGAGCGCATAAACCTGGGCATTTTCCAGAATTTCCGGGACGTCGCCGCGCGTAATGCGCCAAGCCAAACCTTCAGCAATGGCCGTTTTACCCACGCCGGCCTCACCGACCAACAGCGGGTTGTTTTTGCGTCGCCGACACAAAACCTGAATGACACGCTCTACTTCCGACTCACGGCCGATAAGTGGATCGATACGGCCCTGACGGGCTTCGGCGTTAAGGTCGAGCGCATAGAGTTCGAGCGGCGATTTTTGCTGGTCGGACTTGGCTGAATCGGTTTCACTGCCTGAGCTGGACGACGAAGCGGCCTTGGGAGAAGGCTCGGTACGCGGAGGTTCAGGTGTTTTGGTGATGCCGTGCGACAAATAATTTACGACGTCAAGGCGTGTAACACCTTGCTGCAGCAAATAGTACACGGCATGTGAGTCTTTTTCGCCATACATCGCCACCAGCACATTGGCTCCCGTTACGGTGTTCTTGCTGGAGCTGCCGGACGACACATGCATGATGGCGCGTTGGATAACACGTTGGAAACCCAAAGTGGGTTGCGTGTCGACCTCGCCTTCCCCGGGCGCAATAGGTGTGTTGTCGGCAATGAATTTGCGCAAATCGGCGCGCAATGTTTCAACGTCGGCCGAGCAGGCTTTCAAAACCTCGGCCGCAGCAGCGTTGTCGAGCAGCGACAACAGCAAGTGCTCCACGGTTATAAATTCATGTCTTGCGTTCCGGGCTTCAACAAAGGCCAGATGCAAACTAACTTCCAGTTCTTCAGAGATCACGCTTCCTCCTAGTGCCGAAGCGGATAAACCACTATTTCAACAACTATTCTACGACTAATCCGACTTAACAGTATCACCCATTAAGCGCCGAGTACACTGGGTGTGACCCGATTACATCAAAAAAGTTTAACTGCCCGATACGTTGCATTCGAATAACAACATTGCGGGCTTCATGCATCGGGCGCCGGTTCCATTATGCACTGTAAAGGGTGTTGCCGGGCGCGCGCCAGTTGCCGCACCATTTCAACACGGGTCGCCGCGATGTCGCGGGTGTAAATACCACACACGCCTCGCCCTTCGTGATGCACTTTCAACATAATGTGCGACGCATCTTCCGGTGTTTTACCGAACACGCGTTGCAGCACATTCACCACAAACTCCATCGGCGTGTAGTCATCATTCAGCAGTACAACCTGGTACATGGGCGGCGGTTTAAGGGCCTCTTTTTCGCGCTCCAGGACCGTATCCCGTTGAATATCTGTGTTTGTTGCCATGATTTCAGATCAAAAACTAAGTAATTTCCATAGTTGACTGCCAATGATTACATTGCGCATTATCAACATGTTCTGGTTACAACGCTGGTTTACCAGCTTATCCCGAACCCACAGGCTACCGCAAAAGACGGTTCCCTGGTTTTAACCCAACATTAGCAGAGAGAGGCAGTACGTATGTCCGAAGACTTAAGCACCACCGCAGTCGGGGAGGCCCCTAAGCTGAGTGGAACCGTTAAATGGTTCAACGACGCAAAGGGTTTTGGTTTTATCACCCCTGATAATGGGGGCGAAGACCTTTTTGCACACTTTTCGTCCATTCAAATGAACGGGTTCAAAACCCTGAAAGAAGGTCAGAAAGTTATGTTTGAAATTGCCCAGGGCCCCAAGGGTAAACAGGCTTTGAACATTACCGCTGCCTCCTGAAAAACTATTATTTCAGAACACCAATAAGAATGGCTGCTTTTTTCCAAACAACGAGGCAACGCCTCGTTGTTTTTTATTTCGCAACAATTATTTCGATATTGCCGGCTCTGGACGCCCAGCCACTTCGGGCCCAGTCGATCCTGCCAACCACCGAACTTTCAATAAACCAAATTACGGTTCAAGCGGAAATTGCAGCAACACCGGCGAGCCTGAAACGCGGGCTGATGTTTCGTGAATCGTTGCCACCAAACCACGGCATGCTGTTTGTTTTCAACCAACCGCAGATTCAATGCTTTTGGATGAAAAACACCTCTTTGCCACTATCAATTGCCTTTATTGATGAAATGGGGGTTATTACCCGCATTACCAATATGCAACCGCTCTCGGAACAAACGCACTGCCCGCCGGGGGAAGTGTCCTATGCACTTGAAATGGCGCAAGGTTGGTTCAGCCAATACGGTATCGCTGCCGGAGCGCGTGTTGAAAACCTGCCGACGGCCCGCTGAAAGGCCTGTCGGCCTAATACCAACAAGGCCTTTCAGCGCTACTTTCTGTGCGAGTTTTAAATCTTAAACGCGCTCAAGAATAACGGCAATACCCTGACCCACGCCAATACACATGGTGCACAAGGCGTAACGACCACCCGTACGATGCAAATGATACATGGCCGTTGTAGCCAAACGCGCACCACTGGCGCCCAATGGGTGACCTAATGCAATTGCACCACCATATGGGTTCACACGGGGGTCGTCGTCGGCCACGTTCAACATACGTAACGTTGCCAGGCCCTGGGCGGCAAACGCTTCGTTCAGCTCGATGACGTCCATTTGATCAATGGTTAAGCCCGCCACCTGAAGCACTTTTTCCGATGCGGGCGCCGGGCCGATACCCATAATCCGCGGCTCAACACCGGCGGTTGCCATCGCCACCACGCGCGCTTTCGGTGTTAAACCCAACTTGCTCGCAGACTCTTCCGAGGCCACCAGCATTGCGCAGGCGCCGTCATTCACCCCCGACGCATTGCCGGCCGTTACCGTGCCGTCTGGGCGAACCACCGGCTTCAAACGCGCCAATGCTTCCATCGACGTTTCCCGAGGGTGCTCGTCGGTATCCACCACCACCGGATCGCCCTTGCGCTGCGGAATGGTGACCGAAACAATTTCGTCTTTGAAAATGCCTTGCTTCTGGGCGGCAGCGGTTTTGGTTTGGCTGGCCAGCGCAAATTTGTCTTGATCTTCGCGCGAAACCCTGAACTGATCAGCTACGTTTTCCGCCGTCTCGGGCATGGAATCCACACCATATTGCTGCTTCATGAGCTTGTTGACGAAACGCCAGCCAATGGTGGTGTCATAAATGGAAGCACTGCGGGAAAACGCGGTCTCAGCTTTCCCCATGACGAACGGCGCACGGCTCATGCTTTCAACCCCACCGGCAATCATGAAATCAACATCGCCCGACCGAATGGCGCGTGCAGCCGAGCCAAGAGAATCGAGACTGGAGCCGCACAGGCGATTGACGGTTGAACCGGGCACTGTATGAGGCAAGCCTGCCAGCAATGCCGCCATACGCGCCACGTTGCGGTTGTCTTCACCCGCCTGATTGGCGCAACCGTAGATCACATCGTCGAGTTGCGCCCAATCAACGTTGGGATGACGCTCCATCAGCGCCTTAAGAGGAATCGCAGCGAGGTCGTCGGTGCGTACAGACGACAAAGCGCCGCCGTAGCGACCAAAAGGGGTGCGAACAGCGTCGCAAATAAATGCTTGTTTAGTCATGATGAAAACCTGAAGGTTTTGAAAAAACAAACCCTGCCACGCAGCGCGCAGCAGGGGTTGGAGCACTGAAATAAATCAGTGAGAAATGCGCTGCAGAAAAAACTGCACCCCTGAGATTAACCCAGGTTCTTGGCAGCGAAATCCCAGTTCACCACATTCCAGAAGCTTTCCAGATATTTGGGACGCGCATTACGGTAATCGATATAGTAAGCGTGCTCCCATACGTCACAGGTTAGCAGCGGCGCATCGGATGTCGTAAGCGGTGTAGCGGCATTGCTTGTGTTCACGATATCGAGCGAACCGTCGGATTTTTTTACCAGCCAGGTCCAGCCCGAGCCAAAGTTGCCGGCAGCCGACTTGTTGAAGGCTTCTTTGAATGCGGCAACGCTGCCCCATTTGGCATTGATGGCTTCGGCCAACTTACCGGAAGGCTCACCACCGCCATTGGGCGACATGCTGTTCCAGTAAAAAGTGTGGTTCCAAACCTGGGCTGCGTTGTTGAACACACCACCGGAAGATTTTTTGACGATATCTTCCAGGGAAGCCGATTCAAACTCGGTTCCGGCAACCAGATTATTCAGGTTCGTGACATAAGTTTGGTGATGTTTGCCGTAATGGAACTCGAGTGTTTCTTTCGAAATGGTGGGTTCCAGCGCGTCGAGCGCGTAAGGCAGTTCAGGAAGCGTAAAAGCCATAATCAATTTCCTTATAAAAGGTGAATGAAAAATACATCACAAAGCCTGTGTTAACGCTATATTTTAAGCGTTTCTATAACAGGCTGCGCGTTTTCAATACTTCGACATCGGCCGCGCCCTGAGCCAGCTCAAGCAGCAGCCGGTCGCCTGCGTTCAAGTCTAACGCATTTTTAACCAGAACCCCGTTCTGGTCGCGAACCAGGGCATAACCTCGCGCCAGAATATGCTCCGGGCTAAGCGCCTGCAGCGTTTGTTCCGCGGCCTCAAGCCGCGCCCGAGGCCGGCGAAACTGGCGTGAACCCACTGCCGCCAGGCGCTGAGTTAAACGATCAAGCTCCTGGCGCCGACGCGCAACCGACGGTAACGCGGCACTCAAGCGTGTTTTTAACAAATTCAACCGTGCCGCTTCAAGCTCGGTATTTCTGCGGGCGGCACGATGCAGGCGCGCAGCAAGCGACTGCAAACCTTCGCGCTGCTGATTCAAACGCTGACGGGGTGACACCAATTGTGACATTGCACGGTCGAGCCGCATTGAAAGGCGCTCAAGTAACCGTTGCTGGTGCCGCGATAACGCGCGATGAAATTCAAAGGTTTGCTCCAGCAAGGCCTGGCGCGGCGCACACGAAAGCTCGGCGGCGGCAGTGGGTGTGGGTGCTCGCAAATCGGCCACAAAATCGGCAATACTGAAATCGGTTTCATGACCCACCCCGCAAATCACCGGGACCGGGCTAGCCACAACCGTTCGGGCCAGCGCCTCGTCGTTAAATGCCCAAAGATCTTCCAAACTGCCCCCGCCTCGAACCAACAGGATCACGTCGACCTCGGCCCGACTGTATGCGGTTTCCAACGCCTGCACCAAAGCCGCAGGCGCATCGGCTCCCTGAACCGGCGCAGGGTAAACCACAACGGAAATATGCGGAGCCCGACGTGCGAATGACGTGAGCACATCGCGCAACGCAGCCGCGGCCAACGACGTCACTACACCCACTGCCTTGGGCATGGTCGGTATCGGTCGTTTACGTGCCGGATCAAACAAACCCTCCGACTCCAGTTTCGCCTTAAGCCTTAAAAAAGCCTCGTGCAAATCACCTTGACCAGCCCGACGCAAGGTGTCGATTTGCAGTTGGTAATCGCCACGCGGCTCGTACAATGTAACGACCGCTCGAAACTCGAACTGCTCGCCAACGCGGGGAACGAAACCAACAGTTTGCGCCCGCCCCCGAAACATAACGGCCCGCACGGCCGCCCGATCGTCTTTAATGGTGAAGTACCAATGCCCGGACGCTGCCTGAGTGAAGTTGGAAATTTCCCCTTTTACCCAAATGCGCGCAAAGTGCCCTTCAAGCAATGCACCCACCGCACGATTCAATTGACTTACCGTCAGAATCGAATCGGCTGGGGTGGAACCATTTGTGAAAACAAGAGAATCAGGCGGCATGATTTTGATTTGGCTGACGGCTCAGCATTTGTAACTTAGTGTAAATTTCAATGCAAAAAAACGCCGTAGGCCAAATAACAGAGGAAAAAACAAAGCTTAGCCTTGATCATAGCATTCATCCCTGACTCGGACCTTAAAAGTAACTTCTATCCACAGAAAAGCCGGGAATGTCAAATTGGCCGTATATCAAGCCGATTAGGGGATAATCTTTTATCAAACTTTAAATTATCAATATAAGCTATTGATTATAAATAATTTTATATATTTCAAAGAAATGACTGATTATTGACCACTGAACTGCCAGACCACGTAAAACAACGCGTTGCCTATACTTTTGCACAAAATTATCCACAGTTTCTGTGGATACCCTTCGCAAACCCTTTATTCACGCCAATCTGTCCTCCAAAACGCCTAAATTTCCAAAGTTACAATTTGATAACTATTACTTTCCAGAGGCTTTATTGTTGCTGTCCGGCGCTTCCGGCTTAAAATGGCCGCTTCCCTGTTCCATCGAATTGGATAATTGTCCGGAGATCTGTTTTGCTGCAAATCATTCATGACGCCGGCTGGCCAATCTGGCTGCTGATTGTGACATCAGTGCTGGGCCTTGCCCTTATCATTGAACGCTTCCTGTCGTTACGCACCAAACTGATTGTGCCCGAACACCTGCTCGACCGGGTCACCGAACTCATGCGGCAAAAATCCCCCTCTTCCAATGCCCTGGAAAAACTGGCCTCCAGTTCTCCCTTGGGGCGTGTGCTGGCCGAGGTAATCGCTGTGCGCCGGCACGACACCATTTATCGCCAGGCGGCAATCGAAGATGTCGGCAAGGATGTCGCGTACCGCCTGAACCGTTATGTTCCCAGCCTGGCAACTGTTGCGGTTGTATCGCCTTTGCTGGGTTTGTTCGGCACCGTGGTCGGGATGATCGAAATCTTTGCTTCCTATACGCCGGCAGGCGGCGACCCGGCCCAACTGGCCCGCGGCATATCGGTGGCGCTGTACAACACCGGTTTCGGTATTATCATCGCCGTACCCGCACTTATTTTTCATCGTTTTTTCCGAGCCCGGGTCGACCATTTTCTGCATCAAATCGAGCACCAGGCCAGCACGCTTGATCGAATTCTTCAGCAAGATTTACGCAGCACGCCTTCGTCTCCCAACTGACTATGAATTTTCGTCGTCGCATTCAGAGTGAAGAGCCCGAGATCAACCTGATCCCGCTCATCGATATTTTGCTGGTCATCCTTATTTTTTTGGCGGCCACCACATCGTTCACACGCTTTCAGCAGCTTAGCGTCACGCTACCCCAGGCCGGCGCGCAAGCCATCGACCCTAACCCGCTCCGCTTAGCCATTAATAAAGACGGCCTGTTCGCGCTCGGCGCCAATTTAATTGCCGACACCAGCACGCAAGGCCTGACCAACGCCCTGAACAATGCGGCCGGCAATCAAGCTGAGCCGGTGTTGCTCATTAATGCCGACGCCCAGACCGCGCACGAAAACGTCGTTAAAGCCATGGAGGCGGCGCGCCTGGCAGGCATCCAACGCGTTAATTTCGCTACGCAACAATAAACGACCATGCAGAAACTGCACACCTTTCTCGCCCGGTTCGCACATCGAGTCTGGCAGCGCAAAGGGCTAATCAGCACACTATTGTTGCCGCTTTCCTGGCTGGTGGTGGCCGCGGTTCTTATCAAGCGTCGCCGCCATACGCACATTGCCGCCCACCCCACCTATGGTGTGCCGGTGATCGTTGTTGGTAATATCATGGTGGGCGGTACCGGGAAAACACCTGTGGTGATTGCGCTGGTGAACGCCCTGAAAGCCCTTGGGCGCCGGCCGGGGGTTATAAGCCGGGGATATGGAGTAAAGCTTCCCCACCACCAAGCGCGCGTCGGCAAAGGAATCTTGGACCCTAAGCTGTTTGGCGACGAACCCACCCTGATCGCACAAGCCACAGGCACCCCCATTGCGGTTCACCCAAAACGACGTTTGGCCCTGCAGTCACTGGTCAAAACCTATCCCAACGTCGACATTGTGGTGTCGGACGACGGCCTGCAACATCTGGCATTGCCGCGCGATATTGAAATCGTGGTGCAAGACGAGCGAGGATTGGGCAATGAACGTGTGTTGCCGGCCGGCCCGCTGCGCGAGCCCGCGTCACGACTGAATAATGTCGACTTAATCGTATTACATCAATCAGGGCCCACACCTCAGGAAGGCAGCCAGCCCGAAACGCACGGGGTTAAGCCGCGTGCTCCCGGCACAGAGGTGGCACGGGTACGCATGCGTTTGCAGCCAACCGCTTGCACCCAAATCAGTACCGGCCAAGTCGTGCCGTGGCCGGAATGGGTAAAAGAACATCGGGAGCGCGGTCTGGGTGCTGTCGCGGCTATTGGCCAACCCCAACGGTTTTTCGGCCTGCTTAAACAACACGGGTTGAACCCCGACCCCGCCATTGCGCTACCCGACCATTCACCCGATATTGCATCGGCTGTGCAAGAAGTGAATCAGGCGGTTATCCTGGTGACGGATAAAGACGCGGTCAAACTTCAAGGCACCACCGACGCGCGATTATGGTCGGTACAGGTGGCACCGCGCTTCTCGGATCCACAATGGGTACAAACGCTGTTAAAGCGACTACAATCGAACCCTGTGCCCGGGCAAAACGGCTAAAACGCCTTTTCCTTGCCCGCAATACGTCATACGGACACCTGTTATGGACTCAAATCTACTTGAAGTGCTGGTTTGCCCCTTGTGTAAAGGCCCTTTGCATCACGATCATGCCAATCACGAACTCATTTGCAAGGCCGATCGCCTTGCCTACCCCATTCGCGACGGCATTCCGGTTATGCTGGAAAACGAGGCACGTGACCTGAATGAGTCGAACGCGACACAGAGCACCTCAAATTCGTGAGCTTTACCGCCATTATCCCCGCACGGCGGGCTTCCACCCGGTTACCCAACAAGCCATTGCTCGACATCGCCGGCAAGCCGCTGGTTGTTCGTACAGCTGAACAAGCAGCCAAATCGAACGCCGACCGCATTCTTATCGCCACCGACGACACCGACATTCTTCAGGCCGTTGAACATGCTGGATTTCAATGCCAATTAACCCGTACCGATCACCCCACCGGAACCGACCGTTTGGCCGAGGTTGCGCAGCAGTTAAACCTGAGTCCCGACGACATTGTTGTAAATGTACAAGGTGACGAACCCCTTATCGACCCCGAACTCATCAACCAGGTTGCCGCGTTATTGCAAAGCCAACCCGATGCGGCCATTGCCACCTGCGCCTCGCCCATTACCGAAGCACATAAACTGTTCAACCCTAATATTGTCAAGGTGGTGTGCAATCATCGGCAACAAGCCTTATACTTCTCCCGGGCGCCCATCCCTTGGGCGCGCGATGCGCTTGCCGATGGCAGCCGCGTACTCGCACCCAATCTTCCCGCATTGCATCATATTGGCCTTTACGCGTATAAAGTCGGTTTTCTGAACACGTTTCCGCACTTGCCCACCGGCCCACTTGAAATGTTCGAGTCACTCGAGCAGTTGCGGGCGCTTGAGAATGGTTTCGGGATAGCGGTTCACATTGCGCAAGCTCATCCGGCTGCGGGGGTCGATACCGCCGCCGATCTGGAACGCGTACGCGCCATTTTCGCAAATCGGTTATAAAAGCGTGTTCAAAACGAGGTGTCCGGCGGTTATATTGCTGCGTCGCGACAAAACAAAACACCAGAAAGAAGAAGTTTTTACGGAGGTATTTCCATGCGACTGATCCTGCTCGGTCCACCCGGTGCCGGCAAAGGCACGCAAGCCACGTTTATTACCCAGGAATTTGGCATTCCCCAAATTTCCACGGGCGACATGTTGCGGGCGGCGGTAAAAGCACAAACGCCGCTGGGCCTGGAAGCCAAAAAAATCATGGATGCCGGCGGCCTGGTTTCCGACGACATCATTATCGGCCTGGTTAAAGACCGCCTGCAGGAAGACGACTGCCGTAACGGCTACCTGTTCGACGGCTTTCCGCGCACCATTCCGCAGGCGGATGCCTTGAAAGAAGCGAATATTTCGCTGGACTTCGTCGTCGAAATGGTTGTGCCCGAAGAAAACATTATCGAGCGCATGAGCGGTCGGCGTGTCCATCCTGCCAGCGGCCGCAGCTACCACGTAAAATTCAACCCACCTAAAACACCCGACACCGACGATGTCACCGGTGAGCCGCTGGTACAGCGCGACGACGACAAGGAAGAAACCGTACGCCATCGCCTGGCCGTCTATCAAGAGCAAACCCGCCCCCTGGTGGATTACTACTCTGGATGGGCACAATCGAACGATGCCGCGGCCCCGCAGTTCCACCAGATTCAAGGTGTGGGCAGCGTGGAAGAAATTCGCAACCGTATTTTTGCAATCCTGAAGAAGTAAAGCTTAAAGGAGCAACATGGACATTAAAGACAAAGTATTCATCGTCACCGGCGGCGCCTCGGGATTGGGCGCCGGAACCGCACGCATGCTGGTTAAAGAAGGCGCCAAAGTCGTCTTGGCCGATGTACAAGACGAACCCGGCCAGGCACTGGCCCAAGAGCTCGGCCAGACCTATGTGCATTGCGACGTTACCCAGGAAGCCGATGCGCAAGCCGTTATTGAGGCGGCGCGTCAACAAGGTCGCCTGTTCGGCCTGGTGAACTGCGCCGGTATCGCTCCGGCGTCACGCACAGTGGGCAAAAACGGCCCTCACGCCCTGGAAACATTCCAGAAAGTCGTTATGGTGAATCTGGTGGGGACGTTCAACATGTCGCGTTTGGCGGCTGCCGCCATGAGCGAAAACGAACCCGAACCCACCGGCGAACGTGGTGTGTTAATTAATACCGCTTCCGTTGCCGCCTTCGACGGCCAAATCGGCCAAGCTGCGTATGCCGCATCGAAAGCCGGTGTAGCAGGCATGACGCTTCCCATTGCGCGCGACCTTTCCAAACTGGGCATTCGCTGCATGACCATTGCCCCAGGCATTTTCGGTACCCCCATGGTGTACGGCATGCCCCAAGAGGTACAAGACTCGCTGGCCGCCAGCATTCCCTTCCCCTCCCGCCTGGGCACCCCTGAAGATTACGCCAAGCTGGTACACAGTATTGTGACCAACGAAATGCTGAATGGTGAAACCATTCGTCTGGACGGCGCCATTCGCATGGCACCAAAATAAGCCGACATCAGCATGGGCTTGTTCCGGTCTGCGGCAACAGTCAGCAGTTTTACCCTGCTATCGCGAATCACTGGTTTGGTTCGCGATATTTTTATTGCCGGCTCGTTTGGCGCAGGCCCCCTGACTGACGCCTTTTGGGTTGCCTTTCGCATCCCGAACCTATTACGCCGTTTGTTTGCGGAAGGCGCGTTTGCTCAGGCGTTTGTGCCTATTCTCGGGCAAACACGTGAACAGGAAAGCCCAGAGCGGGTACGCGAATTACTGGATCGGGTGGCATTATTGTTAACGGTTGTACTGATGACCGTGACATTAATCGGTATGTTGGCTGCGCCCTGGGTGGTCAGTGCCATGGCCAGCGGCATGTTGAATCCCGATCGCCAAACCGAATTCGAGGCGGCAGTTTGGATGACTCGTGCCATGTTCCCGTATATTTTGTGCATGTCACTGGTAGCGTTTGCCTCAGGTGTGCTGAACACCTGGCGGCGCTTCGCGGTACCGGCCTTTACACCCGTACTGCTTAACCTTTGCATGATTCTGGCTTGCCTGTTTCTGCTGCCCCACTTCAGCACACCTATTTATGCCTTGGCAATTGGAGTTCTTGCCGGGGGTGTGGCACAGTTAGCCGTTCAATGGGTCGCCCTGGCGCGCCTGGGCTTATTGCCACGCTACTCGTTTCGCCTGCGCCAGGCCATGCAAGACAGCACCGTGCGCTACATCATGCGCCAGATGCTACCCGCGATCCTGGGGGTCTCGGTAGCGCAGATCTCCTTGCTCATCAACACCAATATCGCCACTTGGCTGGCAGCCGGCAGCGTGACCTGGCTGTCTTTTGCCGACCGGCTGATGGAATTTCCCACCGCTTTGCTGGGCGTGGCGCTGGGCACAGTGCTGCTCCCCAGCTTATCGGCTGCCCATGCGAAAAACGACCACTGTCGATACAACCACCTGCTCGACTGGGGGCTGCGTCTGGTTGTTTTATTAGGGTTGCCCGCCGCTTTGGGCCTGGCATTGCTCAGCGAAGGGATGGTGGCCACCCTATTTAACTACGGCGCCTTCACCGCTTACGATGTCGCGCAAACCGAGGTGGCGGCCATGGCTTATTCCGCAGGGTTGGTGGGTTTGTTGGCAATCAAGATTCTGGCTCCGGGCTTTTACGCCAAGCAGGATATTCGTACCCCGGTAAAAATTGCCCTGGTAGTGTTGGTCCTCACCCAGCTCTTCAATCTGGTTTTCGTTCCCCTGTTCGATCACGCCGGTCTGGCGCTTTCAATCGGGCTGGGTGCCAGTGTGAATGCCCTGTTGCTGCTTACCCTGTTGCTACGTCGCGGCACGTACAAGCCGGCGCCGGGTTGGGGCCTATTTATGCTGCGCGCCCTTCCCGCCCTGCTGGCGCTGGGGGCCATACTTTATGGCGTAAACCACACTGTAAATTGGGTGGACCCCGCCTTATCGGCCGGCTTGCGGGTTGCCCTTTTGCTGGGCACCATCGCCCTGGCCGGCGCGGCTTATTTTGCGGTGTTGTTTTTATTTGGTTTTCGCCCACGCGACTTTACAAAAAGGGCTACCTAAGTTAGAATCTTTGTCTTTGCTAATTAAACACACTTAATCCGTACGAAATAACTATGGCTAATACCGCACAAGCACGTAAACGCGCCCGCCAGGCGATTAAACTGAACAAGCATAACTCCAGCTTGCGTTCCATGCTGCGCACGTCTATTAAACGTGTTCGCCAGGCAATCGACGCAGGCGACCAGGAAGCTGCGAACACCGTTCTGCGCTCCACCGCCAGCATTATCGACCGCGTTGCCGACAAAAAAATCATCCACAAAAACAAAGCTGCCCGCCACAAAAGCCGCCTGTCTGCTGCTGTGAAAGCTATGGCTTCCTAAGGAAGTCGGCACGGTTTAATTGGCAAAAAGCTGTCAGTAAAAACTGTCAGAACAAAACAGGTAACCAGCCAATAATTTTGGCACGTTACGTTACCGCAAACAGGGTGCTCTTTCAGCACCCTGTTTTTTTGCCCGAAACAAACAACAATGTGCAGGCAATAAAAAAGCCCGGTTAGTCCGGGCGTTCTGGCGGGGCCTCTACTTCTGCCGTTTTCAGCTTATTGCTACGGGCGAAATCCACAACAAAATTCCAGGCCAGCGGTTCGAGATCGCGCAAACGTGGATCAACCGCTACGCAACGCACACCATCAATATAGGTAGGCAGTACATAAGGGGAATACGTAAGACGGTTGGCGGGCATACCAGGTGGCCGAAACTGTGACATGACCCCTGCAAGGCGTTCGGCCCAATCGCTTGGCCGAAAACGCTGGCCGGACTCCGTTACGCCGTAAATAATGAACTGCTGCACGATACTTTCACGGGAATTTTGCGTGGCTGCATTGTACTGCTTTAGGCGCCGAATCGCAGAGCCGCTCCAAAATTGTTTATCATACTCAATTAAACTTCTTTGCAAGCGAATCAAGGTTGATCATGTCTCACACCCAGTCTCCCGCAGCGCCCTTGCGCCACTTCCTGCAATTCAATGACTTCACTCACGACGAAATCCTGTATGTGCTCGAGCGCGCGCGCCTTATTAAAGACAAATTCAAGCGTTATCAGCCGCACCACACCTTGCACGACCGCACCCTGGCCATGGTATTTGAAAAAGCCAGCACGCGTACCCGTGTCTCGTTTGAAGCGGGTATGTATCAAATGGGCGGCTCGGTCATTCACTTAACAACAGGCGACTCCCAGCTTGGGCGTTCGGAACCCATTGAAGACACTGCGCGCGTGGTATCGCGCATGGTCGACCTGGTCATGATCCGCACTTTCGAACAAACGCGTATTGAACGCTTTGCCGCCCACTCACGCGTGCCGGTTATCAACGGCCTAACCAACGAGTTCCACCCCTGCCAGATCCTGGCTGACATTTTCACGTTTATGGAACACTTGGGCCCTATTGAAGGCAAAACCGTTGCGTGGATCGGCGACGGAAACAATATGTCGTACACGTGGCTTCAGGCCGCCGAAATGCTGGGCTTTACGCTACATATTTCAACCCCGGCCGGCTACGAGCTGGACCCCGAGCGCATCGGCACACCTCCGGAAAGCGTATTAAGCGTGTTTAACGACCCCATGGAAGCCTGCAAGGGTGCACACTTGGTCACCACCGATGTATGGACCAGCATGGGTTACGAAGAAGAGAATGAAGCCCGTCGTAAAGCCTTTGCCGACTGGTGTGTCGACGAAGAGATGATGGCGGTGGCCGACCCCAAAGCTATTTTCATGCACTGCCTGCCGGCTCACCGTGGGGAAGAGGTAACCGGCGACGTAATAGACGGCCCACAAAGCGTGGTGTGGGACGAAGCGGAAAACCGCATGCACGTACAAAAAGCGCTGATGGAGTTTTTGTTGCTGGGTAAACGCAGTGGTTAAAACAGATTAAACGGTCGTCTGAACCAGCCCCAACGAAAAAAGAGCCCTGAAAAGGGCTCTTTAACCATTTACGACTTGTCTTTGGTCGCGTCTTTCAAGGTGGGTAACGGCGCACCCTTCTTCGACGTTAGCAAACCCACGTCCAGATAAGTACGCAGTTTGTCGCGTGTGTCTACAATGTCCAGATTCCGCATCGTAAGCTGACCAATACGATCGCGCGGTGAGAAGGCCGATTCGCCCTTTTCCATGGTCAGCCGCTCGGCCTGATAAGTAAGGTTGGGCGAGGTGGTGTCCAGCAGGGAGTAATCATTCCCACGGCGCAGCTCAACCGTTACTTCACCGGTAACCGCGCCGGCCACCCAACGTTGCGAGGCTTCGCGCAGCATAATGGCTTGTGGGTCGAACCAGCGGCCCTGATACAGCAAACGGCCCAGCTTCAAGCCGTTCATGCGATATTGCTCAATGGTGTCTTCGTTGTGAATACCGGTAACCAGACGCTCGTAGGCTATAAACAATAACGCCATGCCCGGGGCTTCATAAATACCGCGGCTCTTGGCTTCGATAATGCGGTTCTCAATTTGATCGCTCATGCCCAAGCCGTGGCGCCCACCAATGCGGTTGGCCTCCATTACCAGTTCAACCGCATCGCTGAACGTTTTACCATTCAACGCAACGGGCTGACCCTCTTCGAAACGAATGGTGACGGTTTCGGGCTTGATTTCAACGTCGTCACGCCAGAAAGGCACACCCATAATAGGTTGAACGATTTTGATACCGGTGTTCAGGTATTCCAGATCTTTTGCCTCGTGCGTGGCACCCAACATGTTGGAGTCGGTGGAATAGGCTTTCTCGGCCGACATTTTGTAGCCGAAACCATGCTTTTGCATGTATTCCGACATTTCAGCACGCCCGCCCAGCTCGTCGATAAAGACCTGATCGAGCCAAGGTTTGTAAATTTTAAGATCGGGATTGGTAAGCAAACCATAGCGGTAGAACCGCTCGATATCGTTACCCTTGAACGTACTGCCGTCGCCCCAAATATGAACGTCGTCTTCCTTCATGGCCGCCACCAACATGGTGCCCGTCACCGCACGACCAATAGGCGTGGTGTTGAAATAGGTAACACCGGCCGTGGTGACGTGAAAGGCACCGCACTGCAGCGCCGCAATCCCTTCGGCCACCAATTGCGGGCGGCAATCAATTAAGCGGGCGTTTTCTGCACCATACTCGCGCGCGCGCTTGGGGATAATGTCGTAATCGGGTTCATCGGGCTGGCCCAAATTGGCGGTATATGCGTAAGGAATTGCGCCTTTTTCCCGCATCCAAAGCAAAGCGGCACTGGTGTCGAGGCCGCCGGAAAAAGCAATGCCGACCTTCTGGCCAACAGGAACGTCTTGAAGAATTGTGGTCATTATTTGCGCCGAAATAGATCAATTGGGTAAATGGTAGATTCTACTACGAGGCCATGGCGCCGTCTTTCGAGCGCGGCAAGGCCATACCCAATGCAGGCAAGTCGTTGGGCTGATCGACGTCTTGCAGCACGCCGTCGGTTTCAACATCAACCCAATGTATGTAAGCGCTGTGCGCCTGCAAAATACTGCGTGCGCCTTCGTCGCCCTGCAAGCGGCTAAGGGCGGGCAAAAACGACGGCCCCCACAAAATGGGGTTGCCCGGCTGCCCTTTGTAGCGTGGCCGGCAAATTTCAATGGTTTCATCCAACTGAAAAGCATCCATTAGCGCGTTCAACGCTGCCGCATTAACTCGTGGCATATCGCTTAAGCAGATTAATACACCTTCCGTATCGGGTACCGCGCCGGCACCTGCCGCCACCGAATGGCCCATGCCTTGCATGTGCTCGGGATTATGGACAAACTGTACCGACAAGCCCGCCAAGGCCTGCTCAATTTCAGGGGCGTTGTGCCCCAGCACCACAATAACGCGACTGCAGTTTGAAGCCAGGGCCTGCAGCACAACCTGCCGCACCATAGGCATGCCCCTGTAAGGCAAAAGCAACTTATTGTGCAAGCCCATACGGCGGCTGGACCCGGCTGCCAACACAACGCAGGCAACCTCGCGGAACGGTGTACTGGAAAAAACCATAACCTGCTGTTTGCCTCGAATCTGGGTATTAACAATATTTCAAAATAGTAACAGAATCTAACTCAATAAGAATAGGTAAGGTTACGGTAGACATTTAGCGTAATAAAGGACTCAACCCATTATGCTGCAACTTGGATTCAACGACCCTCAGTTCGAAGTTTGGGCCCAACGCGCCTTAATGAATATTGCCGAAGGTGGATGCGAACTGGGCGAAGTGCTGTCGCCGGCGCCCCGCATTCCCGCCGGTAACACCGACACCTGGTACCGTGAATGGTGCGCGCTGGCCGACCGTCTTTATGAACAGGCCGGAGAATGCCGGAATAAAGGCCATTTAATTAGCGCCCGACAGCTTTACCAACGTGCCGCCACCTACTACAGAACGTCTTATCCTTTACTGTTCGGCACCCCCACCGACCCCCGTGTGCTTGAAGCCTACCGCAACGAAGCCCGCGCCTTCCGCTGGGCCGCGCAATTATTCAGCCCACCCATTGAGGCACAAACCATACCGTTTGAAAACACCACCCTGCCCGGCTATTTCTATAGCGGAGGTCACGGCCAACGCCCTTTACTGATTTGCACCAATGGGTACGACGACACCCTGCACACCATGCATTACGCCCATGCCGTCGCCGCCCAGCGGCGCGGCTACCACGTACTTACCTTCGACGGCCCCGGCCAAGGCGCGCCCCTAATAGAACACGGCCTAACGTTAAGACCCGATTGGGAAAACGTAGTGGGTGCCGTGTTGGACCACATTCTGGCCCGCCCCGACATTAATCCCAATAAAGTAGCCCTGGCCGGCTGGAGCTTCGGCGGCTTTCTGGCCCCCCGTGCCGCTGCGGGTGAACCACGCATTAAAGCCTTAATTGCCGACCCCGGCCAATGGGACATGCTCGCAGCCATAGCCGGCATGCTCAAACGCATGGGGGCCGAAGACCTTGTGGCTGCCCTGCCCAACCTGCCCAAAGAAGCCAACGCCCCCATCATGCAGGCCATTGAACACAACCCCGCGTTGAAATGGACCCTGGTGCAACGTGGCTTCTGGGTGCACGGCGTAAATTCCTTCACAGAATATGTCAAAGCCCTGGCCGAATTCACCGTGTCGGACCGCGTACACCAAATTCAATGCCCGGTATTTATTACCCAGGCTGAAAACGACCCCATTGCAGGGGCTGCCGACGTGCTGTTCAACGCCATTGAGGCACCCAAAACCTTTAAACGTTTTACGGCGCAAGAAGGTGCCGGCGACCATTGTGAAGCCATGGCCAGGTCGGTTTACCACCAGCACGCGTACGATTGGCTGGATACGGCGTTTAAAGACTAGCTTAGCTATCATCTTAATGATAAAATTGTGTACACAGTGATACACAAACATTAAAGGCTTTTGTCATGGAAACGACTAAGGTAGGCATCCGGGAATTCCGAGCAGGCTTAAGCGAATTTATCGCGTTAAACACCCCCGTTGCTGTCACGCGCCATGGCCAAACCGTTGGCTATTTTATTCCTGCGCGCGGGCAAAACGAAGCCGAACTGGCCGCACTGAAGCAAGCCAGCCAAGTCTTGGATGACATGCTGGAAAAACATACGGTTGACCCTGAAGCCGTTGTGGCCGAGTTCAAACAAAAACGCCAAAAAGCTCGCGCGCAATGAGCGGTGCAAAAGCAATCGTTTTAGATGCGAATATTCTGATTCGTGCCGTATTGGGGCAAAAAGTACGCAACTTAATACTGACGCATGCAAGTAGCGTTCAGTTCTTTGCGCCGGATATCGCTTATGCAGACGCTCGCAATTATTTGCCACCTCTTTTAGAAAAGCGAGGGGTCGCTCCTGACACTGTCGTTACCGTGCTAGATCGACTCGAATCGATTGTGCTTCCGCTCGACGTTACGTTTTATAACTCCATTAGAAAAGAAGCCCTTAACCGGATTGCCATGCGGGATGCCGATGATTGGCCAGTCTTAGCCTGTGCCATGCTTCTTGACTGCCCGGTATGGACAGAAGACGCCGACTTTTTTGGAACTGGTGTCGCCACGTGGACGAGCGACCGCGTAGCCCTTTATCTGAATACTGCGTCAAAACGGTAGTATTACATCGTTAAAGCCTGCCAAAAGAAATTGGCGTTATCGTCGGGTCGCGCTTCGCACCCGTGCCCTTCTCCGGGGTTCATTCGGTAATGCCTCATAAACCTTACGTACCAATTCCACCCCATACTGGCGCTCCAGCTTACGCACGGTGAAGTGGCCTTGGGCCATTTCCTGGAAGTGATCCATAAACAAGGTATTAATGGCCGCCCCGCCGGCCGCGCCGATAGCGGGAATGGCCTGCGCGGCCATTTTTTCGGTTACCTGCACCCCGAAGCGCTTGGCCACCTTGGCAATAAGCCGCACCATAATTGGCGCACCTTGCTCTACCAAACCTTTTTCCGCCACATACCGCCCTGCTTCTGTAATGGATTGCGCCAGCACCGTGCGCACTGCGAAATAACCGCTTTCGGCGGCGTCGTCATCTTGTGTTTTCCCGCCCAGGGCAAACACCTCAATGCACGCACGCCGCGTGTCTTCGGAAGAAAGCGACTCGCCATGGCTACGGGCTACATCTGCTACTGAGCGCAACATGATGGTAGTAGAAATAGGTAGCTCTACCGCCAGCGCCCCCAACCCAAAGAAGCCACCCACGCCACCTGATACCGCCACACCCACTTGGTGCCAGCGATTCGATGCCGCCTTCCCCGGTGTATCGGTTAGCGTATATAGCGCTGCGTTTGACGCCTTGCGCAACGCCTTTTCTGTCACCTCGCCAATTTTGTTCGACCAAGACGCCGGCAAACGCGCGAGACCCTTTTCAATCGGCATGCCAATGACGCTGGTAATGCGCGTGGCCAAGCCCGGATGCTCTAACAAAGCCTTGGCGTAGCGCAACTGCGCCAGGTCATCCGGCGCCAGCTGGCCAAAAACAGCATGGGGCTCGGCATGGAACGACACGGATTCGTTCATGAAAACTCCAATGAAATCATTGTGCCACCCGTTCTATGCTGAATAAATGCGTGACCTTCACACTACTGCGAGACACACGCCTTACCTGCCAGTATGGCCACGCTTAACCAACTGCTCTGCCGTAGGCCGGCTTGCAGCTACAAGTTCCTCCCAATCATCCGGCGGATTACCGCGCTGGAGCATTTTTTCAAATACGGCGTAAGGGTCTGACTTGCTGCCGGATGAGCGTAACGTCTGTTCATCATTCACCCACGCATAAACGATAACCTTAGCCCTTGAGTCATAACGAAAGAACAAACGAAAACGCCTGCCAATTTTAGCTCGGCGCCAATGCCGATGTGCCGCCCCCAAGGTATTGCCCTGGCGAAATTCGTCGCGCCCCGGGTTGGTAGGTATGGTTTCATAAATCAATTGCGACAACGCCCTGAATAACTTCACATTCGCGTTGTGTTCGTAACCCTCAGGCTCACTGCGCCGAGCCCGCTCGGCAGCTAAACGCAACTTCTGTAATTGCACCACAATGCAATCGTGGAACAACAGTGTCCACCCATGTTGCTGTATCAAAGCGCTACTTCGCCCTCAATATCTTCATTCGTATCGACCGAATGCCCTGAACTTGCCTTCATTGCTTGCGCAAGACCTTTGGGCAAACTACCAATGCGCTTTCCTTGGCCGATGTCTTTTTCCAATAACGCCAAAAACGCACCGATAGCAGGATCCTCATGCGGGGCGGCAGCGCACGTAACAATAACCTCACCACCACGAAGTTCAAAAATTACTTTGCTTCCAGTGGTTGCGCCCAACGCCTGCCTAATCGACTTGGGCAAGGTAATTTGCCCCTTGGAAGTGAGGGTGGACTGTTCATGAATACCAGCCATGGCGAAGTTCCTAGTAATAACCTATATACGTCGATGGTAAGAATTATTCCTTACCTTGTCAACGGTTAACTGATACATAACTGATAAACAGAATTCTTGACTGGCAAGCCCAGGAGCTGGGTCATTTTCACTTGATCATATTGCGGGACAAACATGACCTGAAAAAAATTTCATTCAGCTTCCCTAAAGTTTATTTTCCCCGCGTCGTTAATGCCACTGAACAGGAAGCGTACTAACCTTTCTGGCAACCGGGCGAATACCCTTCGCCAATTTTTCTTACAGGAGTTACTCATGTCAGTAATTAACACCAACTACCTTTCTCTGGTTGCCCAAAAC
>TARA_R110000850_G_scaffold265250_14_pt1 | contig 52598 bp, 54 predicted proteins | sample TARA_R110000850 | Tara Oceans TARA_R110000850 (sample SAMEA4397586) | marine metagenome | biome: Polar Biome; feature: [SRF] surface water layer (ENVO:00010504); material: water (ENVO:00002006), including particulate matter (ENVO:01000060) such as... | depth 5 m
CGCACTCATCAGAAACAAGGCGCCGCTCATGAGCACCAGGACGACCGGAACGGCACACCGATGTTCTCTTCGCACTTACATTCTCCTCGCCTTCTGGGGCGACCCGATTATTGTTGTCGCAGTACGCCTCGGGGGTCCGCTTCGTCCAGAGGCGCCAGCGCCAGAAACTATCAGTCAGGAGCAGGCAGGAAGCAATTGCTGTTCAAGTCACGATGCCGAAGAACGCGCCAATGGTGATCAGCCGCCATGCTCGGCCCCTGCCAATGCGCGGCATGGCATTTCCGGACGGCAACGGCCGCCAGATAAATGACTACGCCAACATCGCCTGCAGGGCTTCGTTCAAGGTCTTGCTGGGCCGCATGACCTCATCCAGCTTGGCATCGTCTGGCATGTAATAGCCGCCAATATCCGCCGGCTGGCCCTGAACAGCGCCCAGCTCGCTGATGATCTTCTCTTCGTTGTCAGCCAGTGTCTTGGCGAATGGCTTGAAGCGCTCCTGCAACTCCTTGTCCTCGCTCTGGGACGCCAGTTCCTGCGCCCAGTAGAGCGCGAGATAGTACTGACTACCTCTGTTATCCAGCTCTCCAACTTTGCGCGATGGGCTCTTGTTGTTGTCGAGCAGCTTGCCAGTGGCGGCATCGAGTGCTTTTCCAAGCAATCGAATCTTGGCGTTTTTGTTTTTTTCGCCCAACTCTTCAAGGCTGACTGCCAGGGCCAGAAACTCACCCAGCGAATCCCATCGCAAATGGTTTTCCTCGATCAACTGCTTCACGTGCTTGGGGGCCGAGCCACCTGCGCCGGTTTCATACATGCCACCACCGGCCATCAGGGGCACGATGGAAAGCATCTTGGCACTGGTTCCGAGCTCCATGATCGGGAACAGGTCGGTGAGGTAGTCGCGCAGGATGTTACCGGTCACCGAGATGGTGTCCTTGCCGCGAATGACCCGTTCCAGGGTGTAACGCATGGCACGCACCTGCGACATGATGCGGATATCCAGACCTTCTGTGTCGTGATCCGGCAGATACTTCTGCACCTTCTTGATCACCTCAGCCTCATGCGGACGATAGCGATCAAGCCAGAAGACGGCGGGCATGCCCGAACTACGGGCCCGATTGACCGCGAGCTTGATCCAATCCTGGATCGCCGCATCCTTGACCTGGCACATGCGCCAGATATCGCCTTCCTCAACGTTCTGGACCATCAGCACATCGCCCGTATCAATGTTCACGATACGCGCTTCGCCGCCCTCTTCGAGCTCAAAGGTCTTGTCATGAGAGCCGTACTCTTCAGCCTTCTGCGCCATCAGACCCACGTTTGGCACAGTCCCCATGTTGACCGGATCAAAGTTGCCGTTGGTTTTGCAGAAGTTGATCATCTCCTGATAGATGCGGGCGAAGGTACTCTCCGGATTGACGGCCTTGGTGTCTTTCGGACGACCATCGGCACCCCACATCTTGCCGCCCAAGCGAATCATCGCTGGCATGGAAGCATCGACGATCACATCGTTGGGCGCATGCAGGTTGGAGATTCCCTTGGCTGAATCGACCATCGCCAGTTCAGGGCGGTGCTCATGGCAGGCGTGGAGATCGCGAATGATTTCTTCGCGCTTTGAATACGGCAGCACCTCAATCTTGTCGTAGAGATTGACCAGTCCATTGTTGACGTTGACGCCAAGCTCTTCGAACAGATCGTGGTGCTTGGCAAACGCATCCTTGTAGTACGTACGTACCGCGTGACCGAACACGATGGGATGCGAGACCTTCATCATGGTGGCCTTCACGTGCAGCGAGAGCATCAAGCCGGTCTTGCGCGCATCTTCCATCTGCTCTTCGTAGAACTCGCACAGCGCCTTCTTGCTCATGAACATGCTGTCGACGATTTCACCGTCCAGCAGTTCGACCTCCGGCTTGAGCACCTTGGTTTCACCCGATGGCGTCAACAATTCCATGCGGACCCTGCAACCCTTCTCCAAGGTCATCGACTTTTCGCCGTGGTAGAAGTCGCCGTGCTTCATGTGCGCAACGTGTGTGCGCGAGGCCATGCTCCATTCGCCCATGCTGTGCGGGTTCTTGCGGGCGGATTCCTTGACTGCCTTGGGTGCGCGTCGATCTGAATTTCCTTCGCGCAAGACTGGATTCACTGCGCTGCCCAGGCACTTGCCGTATCGCTTGCGCAGTTCTTTTTCTTCGTCGGTCTTCGGATCTTCCGGGAAGTCCGGAATCTTGTAGCCCTTGCCCTGTAATTCCTTTATCGCCGCCACCAGCTGATGAACCGAGGCGCTGATGTTGGGAAGCTTGATGATGTTGGTGTCCGGGTCCTGGGTGAGTCGTCCGAGTTCAGCCAGATTGTCGGGAATCCTCTGCTCTTCAGTCAGATTTTCCGGAAACTCACCGAGAATTCGCGCAGCCACCGAAATATCGCTGGTCGTGACGGCAACGCCTGCAGGCTCTGCAAAGGAACGAATGATGGGCAGAAAAGCGCGCGTCGCCAGCAGCGGTGCTTCATCGGTCAAGGTATAGATGATGGTCGGCCGCTCGGTGCTCATTCAAGTCTCTCCATTTAGTTCGGGCTGGCTGCCGCAGCGAGTCTGATCGCGTGCAGCACTCCATAAGATTCGGTCTTCATTCTAAAGCGCATTGATTTTGTACGCCCAACTTGTCGATTAGAAGTCGGGGAAATACCGTGTCTGTCAGACTCATAAGACGGCAATCTGAGATCGATTCACCCAAGTCTGGCCCCGCCCGAAAGCGATCTCGTTTCCAAACTCGACGCTTGCCAGAAACAAGGAAGGATCAGCGCGGCCCAGAGCCATGAACTGCTCCAAAAAAAGCTCAGATCTATTCTGCCAGTCAACATTTCCTGATCGAGCACGAAAGCAAGGTAGCGTCAGGGCATGGACAGCGCTTCATAAAGGTCCGCCGTGCCGTGAGGTGTCTCGACTGACTTCAAGAAACTGCCCGCGGGCCGCAGGCCTTTGCATGACACCCAGATCATGATCTCAGAAGTGATATCAGCCGAGTCTGCCGCGCTGGTCCGGGTCAGCCAGAGCTCAAAAGCTGCGTTGTAGCAGCCGCTTGCCTTGGTGTGGATATCGTAGTCCGCGTCGATGCGGCTGATGCCACTCAGTCGTTGCGGCAAGCCTGGCGTGGTGGATGTCGCGCTCCAGGGCTTCTTGCCGTAGATGAGTTCGGGATAAGCCTGAACCCGAGTTCGATCCTGCCCGGGCCAGTCCCATTTCCATCCCGGCATGGCGCCGGGCGGCCCCTGAATGCACTGCGGGGGGTGATGGCCTTCATATCCCCAGGCATTGTTCTGAATGAGGCATTCGTCAAATTTAATCTGCGCAAAGTTGGTGCATGGCTCTGCCATGATGAGGGCGTCCCTTGACCCGCGCGATTTTAGAGCGGGCTCAGCGACTGGCCGTCGCTCCCTGGAACAGATTCATCATCGCCGGAAGATAGTGGTCAACCAGCAACAGAGTGAAGATCCCCATCAGATAGAAGATGGAAAATGCGAAGGTCTTCATCGGAAGGCCCGCCACAGGTTTCCATTTGAGCCGGATCGCGTAATTCAGAAACTGGGCTCCGAGCGCGAGCGCCCCCAGCAGATACAGCCAGCCACTCATGCCCGTGGCAAACGGCAGCACGGTGACCACCAGCAGCAGCAAGGTATACAGCAGCACCTGGGTCTTGGTGAACTCGATGCCGTGGGTCACCGGCAACATCGGAATATCCGCCTTGGCGTACTCATCGCGGCGTTCAATCGCCAGTGCCCAGAAGTGCGGCGGCGTCCAGATGAAAATGATAAGAAACAGAATCAAGGCGTGAGCGTGAATTTCTCCTGTCACCGCTACCCAGCCGAGCACCGGAGGCGCTGCGCCGGCTGCACCTCCAATCACAATGTTCTGCGGCGTGGCGCGCTTCAGGTAGAGCGTATAGACACCCGCGTACCCGATGAGTGTGAACTGAGTAAGCCAGGCCGTCAGCGGATTGACCCAGAACCACAACACGCCAAAACCGGCCAGACCGAGCAGCGTGGCAAAGGCAATGCACTCGGTCATGCTCAGCGTACCGGTCACCAGCGGACGACCGCAGGTCCGTGCCATGCGCCGGTCAATATTGCGATCAATGATCTGGTTGACCGCCGCCGCCGAAGCCGCCTGCAGTCCGATGCCGATGGTTCCCCACAACAAGGCGGACAGTGGCGGCATCCCAGGCACCGCGAGAAACATGCCGACCACCGCGGTAAACACGATCAACATCACCACGCGTGGTTTGCATAGTTCGTAATACTCGTGCAGGCGACCAGGCGCCGCTTTATCTGCGGCCAGGGTTTCGGGTGCAACGCTCATACGGCGCGCTTGCTCCATATGAAGTAATTGAGGCTCACCAGGGTCAGGAGCAGGATAGCCGCGCCGGCATTGTGGGCCGCGGCCAACAGCAGGGGCAGTTGCAGAAGCACGGTACTGACACCGATGAGGACCTGAACCGATAACGCGCCAATCAGCACGCCGCCGTAAACCTGCCAGAAGCGGTTCTCACTGCGCAGTAGCAGCAACAAACCCAGCAGCAGCAGAACGCCACTGACCACGATGGCGCCGATGCGGTGAAACAGATGGATGGTGACTCTTGCGCGGTTGTCCAGCACGCCAAATTCGTAATTGACACCCAGGCCGCGCCACAAGGTGAACGCCTCTTTCACGTCCGTATCCGGCAACCACTGGCCATGGCAAGTTGGCAGATCCGGGCAGGCCAGGGCTGCATAGTTGGTGCTGGTCCAGCCGCCGAGGAATATCTGACACACCAGAAGTACCATGCCCGCAACGGCAAGTGTTGCGACGCCGCGCGGCCGTTCTGATGCCAGCGCCACTGACATGGCACTGCGCGGCGCATCCGGATGCAGGCCCGCTCGGGTCGACAGCCACATGAGAACAAGCAGGGAAAGCGTTGCTAGGCCGCCGAATAGATGACCGGTCACCACCAGTGGCTTCAATTGTAGCGTCACGGTCCACATGCCCAGAATGCCCTGGAAGATGACCAGACCGACCAACACCCAGGGCAGCACGCGCGGCATTGCGGGGTTTTTCGAAAACGCGCTGATGAACGCCATGACGACAATCAGCAATCCTAGCGTGGACGCCGCATAGCGATGCCCCATTTCCTTCCAGGCCTTGTGGGCTTCGACCGGTCGCTCTGGAAACTTCTGCTCGGCCGCCGCGACTTCGTGATCGGCATCGGGAACGCCGATATGTCCGTAACAGCCCGGCCAGTCCGGGCATCCCAGACCCGCATCGGCCAGCCGGACGTAGGCGCCAAATACCACCACGCAGAAGCACAGGAGTATGGAAATCAGATTGATGGATCGAAATGCGGTCACGTTCGCGCGGCGAGTCTGGAATGGAGAAGGTGTGCCGGAATCGGTCACTCATTCACCAGGCAATAAGTGGATGGCTACAGGCTACTGGGGGGCGTAGTGGCCGGTGCGAGGCGTGATTTTAACCCGCATCGCATGGCATGAGGATTGGCCAGAATGGCGCTTTCTCACACCAAAGCACCAGTCGCCGTGTCTGCTAGCCAATCTGCGACAGTCGCAGCAGTTTCTTGATGTCCTTCTTGATGCCCTTGAAATCGGCAAGTGTGCCCTCCTGCGTATCTGTCAGTGTGGGGTAGGACATCAGCCAGTTGCCATGCGGGTCGCTCAGATACATGGATGCCTCGGGCGGCTGCAGCGTGCTGTGCAAGCTCGTCTCGCCCTGCGTCTCGTCGGCGATCACCAGAAGCTGTGGATGTTCATCCTTCAACTCGGCCGCAAGCCGGGTCGCCACATCCACGGAATCAACAATCAGTACGCACTGGACACGACTGCGCTTCTCATTGAGTGACAGGCGGACCTGGCGGGCCATCACCAGATTTCTGCGGCAGGTGTCCGAACATTCATTGCCTCCCAGGATCAGGTAATTCCATCGCCCCAGCAGAGCCTCCGGTGCCAGTGCCTCGCCTTTGGCATCACGCAGGCCCAATTCGCTAATAGGCAGTGGCTTTGCAGGATCCAGCAGCTGCCCATAATTAGTTGTTCCGCTGGGCCGATAGTCCGGGAACCAGAAGTAGAGAACATAGGAAATCAGCAAGGGCAGGAAGAACAGCATCGCGAGCAGGATCAGCTGCAAGCGCCCGCGGGGCGCTGTTGAGGGGACGGCATTCATGAATCAGTCGAGCCTTTTGCTTTGAAATTGAGTTTGATGAAAAGAAACAGCAGGGTCGCGGCAAATGCGAACCACTGTGCAGCGTAGCCATAATGACGCGATGGCGGAACCGGATTGGGCAAACGCCATTCTCGCGCATATCCATCGGATTCATCTTCGGCGAGCAGCAGAACCCCGTCGGAAACCGGTGATTGATAGATACAAGCCAATTGTTCAATCGTCGGATAGCTGACGGCCCTTGGAAAACCTTCTTCCGCGCAGGGCTCTGCGCTTAGCTCGAATCCTGGACGCGGCAATGGTCGCCACAGACCCCTGACCTGCCGTTCGCCACCATCGATGGCGATGTCCGGCATCTGATGTCGGTCCGGGCTGGCGGCCACCCAACCACGATTGACCATGAGCACGCCACCACGATCGAGGCGCATCGGCGTCCATACGTGATATCCCGGAACGCGATTTCGGGTTTGGTGATCCAGCAGTAGCTGGGAATGGGCCATGTAGTGGCCTTTTGCAACGGCAGGCTGGACCGACAGAGCGTCCGGCGACGAGGTTTCGACGCTCAGGTCCAGTACGGCCTTGCGGTCGCTTTGGTCGAACTCTTGTTGCAGTGCCTGTTTGAACGTCGCGCGCTGCAATTGCCACACGCCCAAAGAGACGAACAGCCCCCCCAGCACCAGGGTGCCGAGGATGGCCCATAGCGGTGGGCGGAAACGGACGCTCATTGCGCGATGTGTTGCCTGCGAGCCGTGCGCGCTACCATGTCTTCCTCACTCATCGCCTTCCACGTCACATGCTGATCAAAGTCCTGATCGTCGGCCTGCTGCTGGCCATTGTCGTCGCCCTCGTCCTGGGCGGCGTGTTCCTGGTCAAGGATCCAAGCACCAGCAAACGAACGGTCAAGGCACTGTCCTGGCGAGTTGGACTCCAAGTCGCGCTGATTGTTCTGCTGATCGTGGCGTTCTTCATGGGCTGGCTGCAGCCTCATCCACCCGGCAGATAGGCCGGAGCCAAATCGCCACCCAAAAAGAAGGCCCGTTTCCGGGCCTTCTTTTTGATCACTTCCGGCGTCAGAGGACGTAGACAAAGACGAAAAGTCCGATCCACACCACGTCGACAAAGTGCCAGTACCAGGCAACGCCTTCGAATCCGAAGTGGCTCTCCGGTTTGAAGTGGCCGAACATGAGACGGAATGTAATCGCGGTCAGCATGATCGTGCCCAGCGTCACGTGCATGCCGTGGAAGCCGGTGAGCATGTAGAACGTGGAGCCGTAGATACCGCTGCCCAGTGTCAGATTCAGTTCGGCATAGGCATGGTGGTACTCAACCGCCTGGCAGTACAGGAAGGCCGCACCGAGGGCCACGGTGGCCCACATCCAGATGATGCAGGACAGGCGATGGTTTTCCTTCAGCGCATGGTGGGCCATGGTGATGGTCACGCCCGAGGTCAACAGCAGCAGGGTGTTGACGAAGGGCAAGCCCCAAGCGCCGACCGTTTCGAACTTGCCACCCAGCTCTGAAGGGCCGTTATTGGGCCAGATGTTCTCGAACATCGGCCAATGAGTCAGGTGCGTTGCAATCTTGGTGCCTTCGCCTGAGAGCCAGGGAATCGACAACTCGCGAGCGTAGTAAAGGGCGCCAAAGAAGGCAGCAAAAAACATGACTTCCGAGAAAATGAACCATGCCATCGCCATGCGATAGGTGGAATCCACTTCCTTGTTGTAGCTTCCGGCTTCGCTTTCCAGCGAAACCGCGCGCAGCCAGCGGAAAATAATATAGATAGAAATCGCAATTCCGGGATACAGCAACCAGGGGATTGCGGAGCCCCCTTCAAGGTAATTGCCAACGGCCTGGATCACCATTGCCAGGCCCAGCGTCAACACGAACGGCCATGCACTCGGATCCGGAACGAAATATTTTTGTGGGGCAGTGCCCGCTTGATTAGCCATGATGCTATTCCCTTGTTATCGCTGGTACTAACTCTTGATCTGATCTGCCAAAGCAGCTTTTTCTACAACCGCGTCCGGCACCTCAAAAAAGGTATAGGACAGCGTGACGGTATCTACATCAGCCGGCAGCGCCGGGTCCAACATGAACCGAACCGGCATTTCTTTTCGTTCACCGGCCTTGAATGCCTGCTGGTTGAAACAAAAGCATTCCGTCTTCTTCATGTGTCGCGCCGCATCCCAAGGGGCGACATTGGGAACGGCCTGAGCAACGAGGTCGCGAGACTCCGTATTCGTCGCAAAGAAATTGATGGTCTTGAGTTCCCCCGGGTGCACCATGACCTGCGACTGCTCGGCGCGAAACTCCCAGGGACGACCGCCGTTGACGGTAGTCACAAACAATACTTTGATGGAGCGGCTTTCATCCACGACAGGCGCCGCAGCAACAGCCGTCGCTTCACCGGAAGTCTTGCCGTTGATGCCGGTGATCTTGCAAAGCGCCGTGTACAGCGGCCCCAAGGCGAAGCCGAAACCAAACATGGCCACCACCACCACGACCAGACGCAGGCCGTGCCGCTTGCCGGCATTGTTCTGATCGTTCATTACCGCGTCTGCACGTAGACGAAACCCGCAAGAATCGCCACGGCAAGCGCAACATGCACCAGCGCAAGAATCACATTCTTGCGCTGGCGAGTCTGCTTGTTGCTAGCGGGTGCGCTCATCGTCAGTCCAAAGACTATTTGGGCACAGTCGCGTGTCCGGCAGGACCATGTACAGCCGTGACTTCGCCATCGGACAGCTTCGGAGGATCATCGAAAGTGTGATACGGCGCCGGTGAGGGAACCGTCCACTCCAGACCATGAGAACCTTCCCAGACGCGGTCGGTTGCCTTCTTTCCCTTGCGGGCCATGCACGCAATCATGTTGAAGATGAAAATGAACTGCGCGATGAAGAACACGAATGCGCCAATCGAGGAGATCACGTTGAAGTCGGTGAACTGCACGGCGTAGTCCGGCACGCGGCGCTGCATGCCCGCCAGTCCGGAGAAGTGCTGCGGGAAGAAGGTGACGTTGATGAAGATCGCGGACAGCCAGAAATGCACCTTGCCCCAGAACTCGTTGTACATCACACCGGTCCATTTCGGGATCCAGTAGTACACCGCAGCGACGATGGAGAACACCGCGCCCGGTACCAGCACGTAGTGGAAGTGCGCGACCACGAAGTAGGTGTCGTGGTACTGGAAGTCGACCGGTGCGATGGCGAGCATCAGGCCGGAGAAACCACCGATGCTGAACAGGAACACGAAGGCGATGGCAAACAACATGGGCGTCTCGAAAGTCATCGATCCGCGCCACATGGTGGCAATCCAGTTGAACACCTTCACACCCGTCGGCACCGCGATCAGCATGGTGCTGAACATGAAGAACAGCTCTCCCGCCAACGGCATGCCCACGGTGAACATGTGGTGCGCCCAGACGATGAAGCTCAGGAAGGCAATGGACGCGGTGGCGTACACCATCGAGTCGTAACCAAACAAGGTCTTGCGAGCGAATGTCGGGATGATCGTCGAGACCACACCGAAGGCCGGCAGGATCAGGATGTAGACCTCAGGGTGACCGAAGAACCAGAAGATGTGCTGGAACATCACAGGGTCGCCGCCACCGGAGGCAGTGAAGAAGCTGGTGGCGAAATACTTGTCGGTGAGCAACATGGTCACCGCACCGGCGAGCACCGGCATCGTCGCGATCAGCAGGTAGGCTGTAATCAGCCAGGTCCAGCAGAACAGCGGCATTTTCAGCAGCGTCATGCCGGGCGTACGCATGTTAAGCACGGTCACGACAACGTTGATCGCACCGGTGATGGACGAAATGCCCATCAAGTGGATCGAGAAGATCAGGAAGGGAAAGCCCGCTCCTGTCTGCAGAACCAGAGGTGGATACATGGTCCAGCCACCTGCAGGGCCACCGCCCGGCATGAACAGCGTGGACAACAACATGGCGAACGCAAAAGGCAGAATCCAGAAGCCCCAGTTGTTCACACGCGGCAGTGCCATGTCGGGCGCGCCGACCATCATCGGCACCATCCAGTTGGCCAAGCCGGTAAAGGCCGGCATCACACCGCCAAAAATCATGACCAGCGCGTGCAGCGTGGTCATCTGATTGAAGAACTCAGGATCGACAAACTGCAGACCCGGTGACCAGAGTTCCGCACGGATCACCAGCGACATCACGCCACCGATGAAGAACATGGTGAACGCAAAGCACAGGTACAGCGTACCCAGATCCTTGTGGTTGGTCGTTTTAACCCAGCGCATCAGGCCCGACGGGGGACCGTGATGGTGATCGTCATGACCATGAGCTTCGTCGTGAGCGTGCGTTGCCATATCGTTGTGTTCCTTAATCCAAGCTTGTTTCTATCGTCCAGCCCTGACCGATATCCAGATGGGGGATTTACTTGCCGCGCTGGGCGGCAACATCAGCAGCCTGAACCAGGCCACTGTCATTACCCCAGGAGTTTCGTGTGTAGGTGCTCACAGCGGCGATGTCGGCATCCGACAGCTGCGGGAACGGCGGCATCAACCCCTTGCCCTTGAGAACCTGCGCAATCTGTTCGCCGGCATCGCCCTTGACCAATGCGCTGCCCACCAATGACGGGAAGTTCGGGGGCAATCCTGTGCCGTCTGCCTGATGGCAAGCAGCGCAGTTGGATTTGTAGACTTTCTCGCCGGAAGCCATGAGGTCTTCCTTCGAGGCGCCGGAATCTGCTGCGGCTTCGGCTGCCGGGGCTGCTTCCGGCTCAGACGCTGCGACTTCGGTTTCGGCTTCTGGCGCTGCCTGCTCAGGAGCTGCTTCAGCTTCGACTGGTGCGACGACCGCTTCTGGCTTGGCATCTACAGCAGCGTCAGTGGCAACCACTGGCATTGCCGAGGCCACTTCTTCGCCCGCCTTCTTCTTGCTCAGCCACGCGGCGTAGTCTTCCTTGGAAACGACTTCCACCACAATCGGCATGAACCCATGGTCACGTCCGCACAGTTCGGCGCAAACGCCCCGATACGTCCCAACTTCGTCAACCTTGGTCCATATTTCATTGACGTAGCCCGGTATGGCGTCTTTTTTGACCGCAAACGCAGGCACCCACCAGGCGTGAATCACGTCATTGGCCGTGATCAGGAAGCGCACCTTGGTATCCACGGGGATGACCAGAGGCTTGTCCACATTCACGAGATAGTGCGGCACGGTGTTCGGATCAATACCTGAACCACGCTGACGAGCACGGTTGGAGGCTTCGTCCAGCGACGAGAAGAAGCCCACGTCTTCGCCGATGTAATCGTAGTGCCACTTCCACTGGTAGCCCGTTACCTTCACGGTCAACTCGGCGTTGCGGGTGTCTTCCATCTTGATCAGAGTGCCAGCGGCAGGGATGGCCATGCTGATCAGGATCACGAAGGGGATGGTGGTCCAGATGATTTCGACCAGTGTGGATTCGTGGAAATCCGCGGGCTTCGGATGCACCGATTTACGGTGCGCGAATACCGAATAGAACATGACGCCAAATACAACGATGGCAATCGCCACGCAGACCCAGAAAATCAACATGTGCAGGCCGTGTACTTCCCGGCTGATCTCGCTGACGCCGACCGGAATGTTGTAACGCTCACCGGTATAGGCCATTGCTACACCGATGCTCGCCAGCCAGGTCGCCGCAATCATCGACAGACGCGCGCCGAGTTTCTTCATCACCATCTATCCATCTCCCAGTGTCTTACTTGCCGCCAATCCCGCAAATTTGTTCACAGGCGCCAAGCGCAACGACCATTGTAGCCGCGCTGCCAGCGCCTTTCTCTCTTCATCTGTCAAAAACTGTCCGATGACGACCCGATTTCCCGAACACGTCAGTACAAGACGGCTCGTTTTAATGCGTCCTTGCCCCACCCACTCCAAAACTACTCGCGTCCAATAGCGCGGCATCTCAAGCTTGCTGCGCGCCCCGGTTCCCGCTTCTCCAAATTCAATCCTGACCGTGTCTTCGGTCAGGCTGACCACTTCACGGTACCTGCTGCGTTGCATCGAATGGTGCAAAGCCCATCCCAGTAAACCCAGTTCCAGTCCTGCGAACGGCAACACGGGCCAAAATCCAAGCCAGGCGCAGTAGGCGGCGCATCCCCCGGTACCGAGAAAAGCCAGTCCCATTACGAGCCATGCGCCGCGAACGCTCAGAGAGGCATTCGGCACCAGCACGAACCTCGTGTCATTCAATGTACTCAAGGGCGGACAGACGGCACGCAACGGTGCGGAATTGTAATGGAAGCAGACAAGCGGGCGCAAAGAACTTCGCGCAAAAATAATCAGTTGGCTGCTTTCATGTGGATAAGACCGCGCAACTTGTTGAACTCGGGGTCCAGGCGCATCCGTCTCGGACCGACCCTACCGAGCAGCGGCGCGGGCAATCTGCTCGCAATTTCGTGAATGTTCTCGTCAAGGCGCGGTTGCCGCGGGCTCAATTCACAGGCCACCCAGCCGAGCAGTCGATTGCGCCGCACGATGGATTCCGCGCTCAACAGCGCATGATTGATGGCTCCAAGGCGCATGCCAACCACCAGAATCACCGGCCATTCATGGCTCGCGGCCCAATCGGCAAAAGTGGATCGGGCATTGAGCGGCACTGCCCAGCCACCGGCCCCCTCAATCAGCAACAACGAATATTGACGCTCCAGCTTGCGGTGGGCGGCATTGAGCGTGCGCAGATCGATGCTTCGCCGCGCTTCTTTCGAGGCCAGGTGCGGCGCGATGGCAGGGGCAAATGCATAAGGATTGATGGATGCATAGTCTTGGCCATCACCTGCAGCAGCCTGCAGTGCCAGAGCGTCTTCGTTACGAAGACCATGCCGGGTTTGTCGGCATCCCGACGCTACGGGCTTGAAGCCGCTGCAGGACACCCCGGCGGCGCGCGCTGCACGGAGCAAGCCCGAGGCCACACGAGTCTTGCCGACGCCGGTGTCAGTTCCGGTGATAAAAATGCTCTGGCAGTCGACGCTCATGCTGCCAGACACTTGGCTCGATTCAGACCTGTCTCGGACAAAGCGCTCAACAATCGATCAATCTGCTCATCAGAGTGATTCGCGGACAGCGTAATTCGCAGACGTGAGCTTCCGGCCGGCACGGTCGGAGGCCGTATGCCGGCCACCCAGATGCCTTTTTCGAACAGGCTCCGGGAAACCGCCATCGTTTGGGCTGCATCACCAATGATCAGCGGAACGATGGGCACAAGAGCATTTGGCTTCGCCTGCTCATTTTGCGCGGACAACAGACCCAGTTGCCTGGCTCCGGTCATGAGGCGGCGCACATTCTGCTGCAAGCGTGAACGACGCTCTGGTTCACTCTGAATGATTTGCAAGGAACAACGCGCCGCTGCGGCGATAGCCGGTGGAGGCGCTGTCGAGAAAACCCAGCTGCGCGCTCGCTGGATCAGAAACTCAATCAGGTCCTCGCTCCCGGCGACGAAAGCACCCGACGCACCAAGCGATTTGCCCAATGTCGCGACGTAAATATCTGGCTTGATGTTCTGTACCTCGACAGCCCCGCGGCCATGCTCGCCGAGCACGCCGAAGCCGTGTGCGTCATCCACCATCAGGCTGGCATCGCTCTGCGCACACAACGCGGCCAGTTGCGGCAATGGCGCGATATCGCCATCCATGCTGAAAACGGCGTCGGTCGCCAGTAAGCGCAACTGTTCCGGGTGTTCCGGCTCACGATCTCGGCTCAGTGCCTCGGCAAACGCTGAAACATTTGCGTGGGGGATTCGCTCATAACGTGCGCCACTCAAGCGACCGCCATCAATGAGTGAGGCATGGTTGAGCTCGTCCGCGATCAGCACGTCCTTCTTTCCCAGCAGCGCCTTGAGAGCACCACAATTGGCCGCCCAACCAGATGAGAAAAGCAACGCACGAGGATATCCCGTGAACGCTGCGAGCTTTTCCTCCAGTGCGCGATGTTCTGCGTTGTAGCCACTGATCAACGCGGAAGCGGTGCTACCGGTGCCAGATGATTGCAGCGCCCGTTGCGCTGCCTGAGAAACACGCGGATCGCCAGCAAGACCAAGGTAGTCGTTACTGCAAAAATTGAGACATTCGCGGCCGTCTACCGAAATCAGCGTGCCATGTTGCCCGCTGATGATGCGGCGAACGCGGTACAAATCCTCACGCTCTATACGCTGCAGACTCTGCGAAAGGCGATCGTGCAGAACACTCACGAATCAGCCGCTCGATCAGCAGCCGACGTCAGCACTCACCGCTGTATCGCTGGAGGGCGGTGCGTCCATTTCCTTTCTGCATTCCGCAGCGCCCTGCACCTGAATGCCCAGACGCGCGAACAAAGCACGATCTTTTGCATTCTGCGGATTCTCAGTGGTCAGCAATTTCTCGCCGTAGAAAATGGAATTGGCGCCGGCCAGAAAGCATAGGGCCTGAGTCTCGTCATTCATCTCCGTACGGCCCGCAGACAGGCGAACAGCAGCCTTGGGCATCATGATGCGCGCGACCGCGATCTGGCGGATGAAGTCGAAGCTATCAAGCGCATCGACACCCTTGAGCGGCGTGCCAGATACCTGCACCAGATTGTTGATGGGAACGCTGTCTGGATGCTCTGGCAGATTGGCCAGCTGGCGAAGCAACTCGGCACGATCTTCTGCCTGTTCGCCCATGCCCACGATGCCGCCGCAGCAGGTCTTCATGCCGGCTTCGCGAACGTGCTCGAGGGTGTCCAGACGATCCTGATAGGTGCGTGTGGAAATTATTTTTCCGTAGTACTCAGGCGAGGTATCCAGATTGTGGTTGTAGTAATCCAGTCCGGCCTCGGCGAGACGCTCTGCCTGATGCTTCTTGAGCATGCCCAGTGTCATGCAGGTTTCCATGCCGAGTTTGCCGACCTCGCGCACCATGACTTCGACCTTCTCAATGTCCCGGTCTTTGGGTGAGCGCCATGCTGCGCCCATGCAGAAACGCGTGGCGCCATTGGCCTTGGCCTCGCGCGCAGCCTCAAGCACCGACTCGACTTCCATCAGCGGTTCTTTCTTAAGGCCTGTTTCGAAACGGACGGACTGCGGGCAATAACCGCAATCTTCCGGACAGGCACCCGTCTTGATCGAGAGCAAGGATGAGAGCTGGACGGTATTCGGAGAATGGTGCTGGCGATGCACCCGCTGCGCTTCGAAAACAAGATCATTGAAGGGCAGCGCAAACAGGGCTTCAACTTCCTCGCGAGTCCAGTCATGTCGAATGACGGCCGCGGCGGAACCCGGATCAATGTGCATATTCATTGAATAATCGCTCACTTATATATTTATTTGCTCAGGGGCTTGCTCAATATCCAGAACAAGACCAATGTCGCGACAGTTTCCAAGCGAGGCTCAAGGCTGTCAACTTAATCATGCGCTCATGGGTTGACCAATTTATTGGCCTGCTGGCGCCGAGCCAATGCGCGTTTTGCGGCTGCCAATGTGAGAACGCGGCTTGCTGCCAGGCTTGCAGCGAAGACCTTCCCTGGAATCAGACCGCTTGCCCGTCCTGCGCCCAACCGCTGCGCCTAAGCGCCCCCTGCGCGGCATGCCTGAAACGGCCACCTGCTTTCGACTCCGCTTGGACAGCCTTCGTACACCTGGACCCCGTGCGCCGCTGCGTGCACCAGCTCAAATACGGCGCGCGCTTTTCTCAGGCAAGAAGTATGGGCCGCCTCATGGCCATGCGCTTGAAGCAAACGCGTTCTTCCACCCTGCCCGACCTGATCCTCCCGGTCCCGATTGCGCGCAAGAAGCTGTTCCTGCGCGGCTACAACCAGAGCGTTGAGCTGGCCCGCCGCCTGAGCAGGTCCCTCGATATAGAACTGGACATTCAATGCGCCAAGTTGGCGCGCAACCCGGAGGAGCAGATCGGACAAAGTGCGGCACAGCGCCGACGCAATCTGCGCGGTGCTTTTCGCATTGATCGAGACTTGAGCGGACTGCATGTCGCGCTGCTGGACGATGTGATGACCACAGGCGCTACGCTGGATGCACTCGCCCGCGCCGCCCGCAAGGCGGGCGCTCGTAAAGTGGAAGCCTGGGCGCTAGCGCGGGCACCCTGAATACCCGGCTTGGATCCCCGCTTGGCCGCGAGCTGCAGCGGCCGACCCAACGCTCATTAGCGTCCGATCTTGCCCAACCCCTTCCCGATTGCGATGGTCAGCACGCGCTTGATAACCGACCCAAGTACCGGAACGCTCATGTCGTATTCGATATCCCAGATCACTTCCGTCGCCTGGTCGCCCTGGGCAGAGAAGGCCACGGTGCCTCGATGATTCTTGAGCGGCGAACCCCGCGTGATCTTGTATTCGATCAGGGCATTGGGCTCTATCGCTGTCACCGTCTCATCGAAATCAATGGGCCAGAAGGCCATTTTGCGAACGGAACCCAATCCATTGACCGAGTCTTCTCCATCACGAACCCGCTTGACCGGAAGGCCAAGAATCGGTCCCAGACGATTGTGGTCAGACAGGATCGCAAACGTTTCTTCAACCGGCAGAGGTATAACTTTGCGGATATTGATGGCGTAGGTCATGTTGATAAGCAATCGGCTATAGGTAAGGGGAGTTTGCAGGCAGGTTACTTCAATTCTGCTGACGATTTGCCCAGCAAGCGGCGCGCCACAATCAGCAGCTGAATCTGCTGGGTGCCTTCAAAAATGTCCAGGATCTTGGCGTCGCGCGCCCATTTTTCCAGCAGGCCAAAACTGTGCTCGCCCTCGGCGTAGCCCAGGCTACCGGCGAGCTCGACACACTTAAGCGCAACGCTGGTTGCCGTTCGACCTGCCTTGGCCTTGGCCATACTTGCCTGCAGGGAATTGGGCTTGCGGTTATCTGCCATCCAGGCGGCCTGCAAGGTCAGCAGCCGGGCCGCCTCGAAGTCGGCCTGCATACGAATGAACTCTGCCGCCGCAGCGCTTTGCGAATTGGACGGCTTCAGGTAATCAATTCTGACGCCTGCGATTTTCAGCAATTTTTCTGTTTCTTCCAGGCAAGCGCGCGTCACACCCAGCGCCATTGCCGCCACCAAGGGCCGCGTGTTGTCGAAAGTCTGCATGACGCCGGCGAAGCCTTTTTCGACGTTAATCTCCGGGTCTCCCAGCAGATTCTCCGCAGGTACGCGGCAGTTCTTGAGAACAAATGCCGCCGTGTCCGAGGCGCGGATACCGAGCTTATGCTCCAGACGAACCAGTTCAAAACCGGGCGTCCCCTTTTCCACGACGAAGCTCTTGATCGCCGCACGGCCAAGGGATTTGTCCAGGGTTGCCCACACCACAACCAGTTCGGCGCGCTCACCAGCGGTGACATATATTTTTTCGCCGTTGAGGACGTAGTCGTTGCCGTCCTTGACCGCAGTGGTTCGGATTGCCGCCGAATCCGAGCCACAGCCGGGCTCGGTGATGGCCATTGCAGCCCAGCGCCCCTTGAAGCGCGCAAGCTGTTCTTCATTGGCCACGCTGGCAATTGCAGAATTACCCAGTCCCTGTCGCGGCATTGACAGCAGCAAGCCCACATCACCCCAGCACAACTCCATGGCGCCCAGCACCGTGGAAAGATTGGACCCGTTGCGATTGCCTTCACCGCTGACCACGTCACGCCGAACCCCGGCAGCACCGGCGCCCGAGTTTCCACCGGCAGCGGTCATGCCATCCAACAATGCAGCGAGGGTGTCGAGCTCCTTGGGGTAACGATGCTCGTCGCGATCGTACTTGCGCGAATTGGGGCGAAATATCTCGCGTGCGACCTGGTTGGCCTGATCGATCAGCCCGGAGAACTTGCGCGGAGTTTCGAGATTGATCATCAGACCAGCACTCCGCCTTCCATGAATCCGACAGCGCGCAAATCTCGGTACCAGCGCTCAGCGGGATGTTCTTTCACGAATCCGTGGCCACCCAAAAGCTGCACCGCATCCGAACCGATCTGCATGCCCTTGTCTGCGCAGAGGCGTCTTGCCAACGCCGTCTGCTCATGAAAATCCAGACCTTGCTCGGCGCGGCTGGCGGCACGGTAGGTCAGCAGGCGCATGCCCTCCAACTCGATGGCCATATCCGAAATGCTGAAGGCCACCGCCTGACGATGGCTGATGGGCTCACCGAAGGCCGAACGCTCATTAACGTAGGGCACCAGATAATCGAGCGCTGCCTGTGCCGCCCCCAGACTCAAGGCACACCACCCCAGCCGCGATAGATTGATGCAGTCGGCATAGACCTGCGCCGATCCATTCGCGAGCTGCGCGCCAAACGGGACCTGGACCTGATCCAACTGCACGCTGCCCGTTGCCGCACTTCGCAGCCCCATGGCCGGCTCGGGCCTGACGCTCAGCCCTTTGGAGGAAGACTCCACAATGAACAGCGCAGGCCCCCGACCCTCCACGTGAGCCGCAATGACAAACACTTCTGCCTGCGCAGCGAGCGGCACTAATGACTTGGTCCCTTCCAGTACATAACCAGACGGCGTGCGCCTGGCTGTCGTTTTGAGTCGGAAAGGGTCGAACAGCGCCGTTGGCTCCTGAATCGCCAGAGCAGCGGCAGGCACCTGCTCTCCGACAAACTCGGGCAGATAAACAGACTGCTGCTCTGCATCGCCCCAAAGTGCCAAGGCATTGGCAACCGCGCTCGGTGCCAGACACGCCCAGGCCATGCCCAGATCACCATGTGCGAGCGCCTCTGTCACCAGTACATGCGTCATGGCGCTGCGATCATTGCCCACACCGCCCAGCGATTCGGGCACACCTAGCAAATGAATGCCTAGATCACGTGCCTCGCTCAGGATCTGGGCCGGAGTCTCGCAATGCGTATCTGCATCCAGCGCCGCGGGTCGCAGCTGTTCGGCAGCAAAATCCCTGCAGGTGTCGCGAAACATCTCTTGCTCATCACTCAGGCTCAGATCGAAAAGCCCAGCACCCTGCACATTTGCGGGTCGCTCCGAATGATTCCGAGTACTGACGGCCTTGAACATTCGGCTGGCCGCGCCAGCACTGGCAAACCCAGCTCGCGCAGCCGCATTGATCACGGCCTCCGATGGCCCGCGGGCACCCATGCGGTCAATCCATTTCAGGCCAGCGTAACGATTGAGCAGACGCAAGCCCAATCCCATTGCATCTTTTGCCTTGGGCATGATTGAGACCCTCTGGCGGAATCAGGCGGCGTCGCGCGTCGTCTTGCTACCCGCAGCTTCTGCCAGGCGCTCCAGCCAGGTATCGGCCAAAGCGGAAAACTTGCCCTTGATGAAAGCCGGGGCCACCAGTCGATACATCAAGGGGACCGGCACGTCCTTGATTTCGCCCTTGACGCGCATCGTGAGCTTGCTGCCTTCGTGACGCAGGCAGCCTTCGAGCTGAGCGTTGCCAACACCGGGGACCGGCGTCCAACGCATCTCGGCCTTTTTCTGATCAACCGCGAATTTGGCACCAAAACTGGCGTCGTGAGCAATCTTGGCCACCGACGATCCGATGGTCTGGATATCAATGCGATAAGACTGTCCGTCGATCTTGCTCAGCTTCTTGAGCTTGGGAAATTTCTTGAGCGTTGCGTCCAGATCACTGAGCACGCCCAGCAGTTGATCAGCCGATACCTCTGAAGCCAGTGCGCATTCAACGTCAATCTTGATATCCATGCTGATTCCTCTGCCAGTTGCGACGCAGAGTGTCACGCAAATTCTCGGCCTACCTTGGCCGGGGCGTCACCCCATGCGTCAGGCCAGCCAAGCGAAGATCTTACTGACCGAGCGCCTTCAGAATCCGCTGGAAAATTTCGTCCAGATCACCGACACCCGGCACGGTCACAACCTTGCCCTGCTTGCTGTAGAAGTCGAGCAAGGGGCTGGTTTCTTCGTTGTAGACATCAATACGGTGGCGAATGACTTCTTCTTTGTCGTCGGTGCGGCCTTCTTTCTGCGCACGATCCAGCAGGCGCTTGACGATTTCCTCGTCTGACACGTGAAGGTGAATTGCGCGGTCAACGGCCGGAAGATTGAGTCGGCCCAGCATCTGGTCCAGAACTTCAGCCTGCGCCGTATTCCTCGGGAAGCCATCGAGAATGCAGCCCTTGCCGGCGTCCGGCTGAGCCAGACGCTCTTCGACAATGCCAATCACGATGGAATCGGCAACCAGCCCGCCTTCATCCATGACCTTCTTGGCCTGCAAGCCCAACGGCGTTCCAGCCTTGACCGCAGCTCGCAGCGCATCGCCGGTAGAAATCTTTGGGATTCCAAAGTGCTTGACCAGCATTTCACCTTGGGTGCCCTTCCCAGATCCGGGCGCGCCCAGCATTACAAGTCTCATAGTTGGTTTTCCGAAAACCTTGACAGAAAGCCGGTTCGGGCCAATGGCCGCGCGGTCCGGACATAAAGCGCAGATTGTACCGACTTGAGCATCAGAATCGACCCGAATTTCATTTTTTCCATCGCCCTGATTTTTTTCAGGTCCGTCTTATGCATCTCTGGAAGGCTTTTGCGGCCTAGCCAGATCAACGGGTCCGCTAGCAGTTTCGGCAAGTCGCCTGACCGCGCTGTCGGTCGTCAAATGTATCCTGGAATCATCGAGTTGCTGCAAAAGCTCCGTGCCCGCAAGACGGTCCATGACGGGGCCCTTGACCTCGGAAAGGTGCAGCGTGATGCCCTTTTCCCGCAAGGAGCGCTCGAAGGATTCCAGCATCTGCAGACCGCTCGCATCAACGTAACCTACGCCGGAAAGAATCAGCACCAGACAGCTCAGATCCTTCTGGCCGGCCACAATATTAAGCAGGTCATTCTCCAGACGGGGGGCGTTGGCAAAGTAGAAATTCTCATCGACGCGCAGGATGAGCAGTCCGGGCCAGGTTGTGACCTGGTATCGATCAACGTTGCGGAAGTGCTCTGTTCCGGGGATGCGCCCGACGATTGCAATGTGCGGCCTGCTGGTCCGGTACAGGAACGCGGCAGCGCCGAGGACGACACCGGTCAAGAGTCCAGCCTCGATCCCCATGACCAGAACACCGGCAATTGTGGCGCCCTGAGCCAGGCCGTCCGCCCGATCATAGGACCATGTATGCCTCAGCGCTGGCAGGTCAATTAACTGGAATACCGCAACCACGATGATGGCCGAGAGCACCGCCTTCGGCAGATCGGCGAGCATGCCGGCAAAAAACATCGTCGCCAGTGCAACCCATACCGCGGTGACCACCGCAGCGGCCTGGGTCTTCGCCCCAGCCTCGAAATTGACGATCGAACGGGAAAATCCACCAGCAACCGGCATGGCGCCCACGATTGCGCCCGTGACATTGCTGACACCCAGGGCCATGAGTTCGCGATCCGGGCTGATCCTTTCGTGCCTGCGAAACGCCAGCGCGCGCGCAACTGAGATGCTCTCCACATAGGCGATGACGGCGATCAGGGCGGCGCCCGGCAACAAGACCAGCCAGCCTTCCTGCGCCAGGAAAGCGAGGCTGGCATCAGGCATTCCCTGCGGCACGCTACCGACAACCGCGACGTGGTGGCGATCCGCCAACCCCAGCCAGGCGCACAGCACGGTCGCCACGACGACGAGCAACAGCGGTGCCGTCCTCGAAAGTGTGCGCGCCAGCGACTCGCTGGCGCCCAGGCCTTGAAGCTGCGCTATCAAAGGTCCGCGCGCCAGCAGAAGGGCGATCACAGAAACCGCCCCCATCGCCGCGGTCACCGGGTTCACGCTGTAAATATTGCCGGCAACGGCCAGCAGAAGCTCTGGAAAGTGTCCGTCTCTCGGTGCCGAGATGCCGAGCAAGGGGGCGATCTGCGTGCCGAGAATGAATATGGCGGCGCCTGTGGTAAACCCCGATAACACCGGATGGCTGATGAAATGCGTGAGCCACCCCATTCGCAACAGTGACAGTCCCAGGAGCAGCGCACCGGTCAACGCAGACAGCATCAACGCGCCGCTCAAGTATTTGTCCGGATCAGACCCGGCATAAGCGGTCAGTGTAGACGCCACCATGACGGCGGCAACGGCGACAGGGCCAACCGACAGCGTTCTGCTGCTGCCCAGAAACGCGTAGATCACCGTTGGCAGCACGCTGGCATACAAGCCCACTTCCGGCGGCAAGCCTGCCAAAACCGCGTAGGCCAGAGCCTGAGGGATCAACAGGATCGCCGTAATGCTTCCGGCGAGCACGTCTTGCGGCAAATTGCTGCCGCGCTGCTGCAGAACATCCGAGAGCAGCGGAAAGACACGCTGCAACAGTTCGCGCATCAGGACTGGCCGCAGGCCAGATTGGCAGGCACCGCAATGTCCATGAGTTTCGGGTCGGGCAGATTGAGATTGTTCATGATCTCCACGTACTCCGCCTCCGTCTTGCCGGCCAGGCGCGGATTCGCGCGCATCTCCTCACCGATACTGGATGACGTCCAACCCTTGTAGTCGTGGCAGGGATAAACCGTGGTCTCCGGCGGAAGCGCAAACAATTTGTTGACGATCGAGTCCCACGATTTGTGCGGATCGCCGCCCTGAAAATCAGTCCGCCCCGAGCCTCTGATCAAGAGAACGTCTCCGGTAAACACCGCACTGGGCTTGTCCGGATTCAGAACGAAGCTGAAGGATTCATTGGTGTGTCCCGGCGTGTAGAGCGCGCGCAACTTCACGCCGTCAATGGAAACGGTTTCGCCCTCACGAATTGAACTGGATACACAGGCTGCCTTGGTGAACTCGCCCATGATCGTTACGCAATCCGTTCGGTCACGCAGATCGCCTAGCCCCGTGATGTGATCGGCATGTGTATGCGTATCGATCGCGCGCACCAGCCTGAGGTCCAGATCATTGATCAAACTCAAATACTGGTCCACTAACTCCTTCACGGGGTCAATGATCACGGCTTCACGGCCCCATCCGGACGCAAGCAGATAGGTGTAGGTGCTGGATTCGGAATCAAATAGCTGTCTGAAAATCATAATTCACTGATACCCCGGGAGGTACTCCTTCATGGTTTGAAAGCTCGCTTCCGCGCTCAGGCCGGAATCGAGGTCTCTGCGCCACCCTTGCTGGATGACGAATTCATTCGCTCACGCAGCCACATGCCAGCCACCATGGCGACGACGAAGCCGAGAATCTCAGGCGAGGCCGATGCCAGATTGGCAATCGCTGGCCCCGGACACAGGCCTGCAATTCCCCAGCCGATGCCGAACAACACTGCCCCCAGAATCAGCTGAGGATCGAGATCCTGTTTGGTCGGGAGAAAATACTGGCTGGCGAATACAGGCTTGGAGCGCCCCCTGAGCAATTGGAAAGTAGGCAGGCTGATACAGATCGCCGCCCCCATCACAAACGCCAGCGACGGATCCCACTGGCCGGCCAGATCGAGAAACCCAATCACTTTGCCGGGGTCGGTCATGCCGGATATGGCGAGGCCGGCTCCGAAGAGCGTTCCGGCGAGCAGCGCTACCAGCGCATTCGCTCTCATGATGCACCTCCTACAAGATGTCGAAGCACATACACCGTGGCAAATCCGGCGGCCATGAAGGTGCAAGTGGCCACAATAGATCTTTGCGACAGTCGCCCGATCCCGCACACACCGTGACCTGAGGTGCAGCCACCACCCAGCCGCGTGCCGAAACCGACAATCAGACCACCGATAATCATGCCGGCCCAGCCGGTTTCAAGCGCCACTTGCCCAAGATTACCGCGCACCAATCCGACAATCAGTGCGCCGATCACCAGGCCGCCGAGAAACAGACTTCGCCAGGGCGTCTGTCTGTCCGCCGGGCCGAAAACAAGACTGCCTAGCACGCCGCTCACCCCTGCAATGCGCCCGTTGAACGCAAACAGGCAAGCAGCTGCAGTGCCGATCATGGCCCCGCCAATTGCAGCATTTATCCATGAAGGAATATCAACCACGACATTCATTGAGAGTGCTCCTGACGCTTGAAGGTTTGTGAATGCGCAACGACGACTGGTCACGCTCCTGCGAAATGACTGACAATTCCTTCTATCAGCATTCTGCCTGTCCGTTCCGGCAACATTGAAAGGATACACCATGGGGTATACAAGCAAAAAGACCACAGCGACCGCAAAGCGCGCCAAACCGAAGTCCGCCGAACCTCAGCGGGCCATGCGTCCACACGAGAAAGACGTCAGAAATCGGCTGCGCAGAGTCGAAGGCCAGATCCGGGGCGTGCTTGCGATGATGGACCAGGAGCTCCCCTGCCATGAGATCGCACAGCAGCTGTCTGCTGCCCGAAAGGCGCTTGATCGGGCCTTCTTTGAAATGATGGCCTGCAGCCTTGAGATGGACGTGGATGCGAGCGCGAGCAAGAAGGCGCTTCGCAACAACATCGCTGAGAAAACCAGGCTTCTGGCGAAGTATTCCTGAACCTGCCGGACGCTCTTGCCGGCTCAGCCGAGAAGTTGATTCTCCAGGACTGCAATCCGCACGATTACCCAGACGCCCAGCACCACGCTAAAGGCGCCCACGGCGAGCTTCATTCCGCGATGCAAATTGTTCAGGGAATTGGCGGTAGCACGAAGCGGCCAGGCCACGATGGTAGACAGGAGCGCCATCCCCAGAATGGAGCCCATGCCGAAAATCAGGATGTAGGCTAGCCCGGCTGCCGACGAAGGCATGGCATCCAGACTCAGAACGATGAGTGCGGCTGACCCCGCGATCCCGTGCATCATGCCCACCAGGATCGCGCGCAAGGACGCGCGCTGCGGGTGCGGATGATCGTGAATCAGGCCAGCGTGCTCCGGTCCATGCATCGGCACGAAACGCGCGGTTCTGAATGTTGGGATGGCCTTGTTCTTGCGCAGGTCCGAGGGCGCGCTGCCCAGACCGCTTTGCGCGTGACTGTGGGCATGGATATGCCTCTGGCCATCATCATGAACGTGGGCGTGAAAATGTATGTTTTCGCGACGAAGACGCCGCAAGACATCAACTCCCAGCAGCACCAGCATGAGCCCGACGCACATTTCCAGCAGGTCTTCGATTCCGGGCGGGATGGTCTGCCCCAGAACCAGGACCGATCCACCCACCAGTAACAGGGTGAGAGTATGTCCAAACCCCCAGGCCGAGCCCTGTCGCAAACCATCTTTCCAGGAGCCCTTGCGAGTTGCGAGGGTGGCCACCGCGGCCAGGTGATCCGCCTCGGTTGCGTGCTTCATGCCCAACAGAAATCCAAGCAACAATATTCCTGCCGTGGTCACAGGGCGCTCCCGCCGAGCAGGCAAACACATGCTTTTCGGATATCGCCAATCCATTGAACCAAGTCCATCGGCCCCGCCTCCGTCTATCGCAATTTAATTAGGTAAACGCCGCGACGCAGGCCAAGCCTCTCGATACTGCGGCGGCGTTGCCGGCATCTCTCTGGTGGAATGCAAAACGCAAGAGTCAGGCCATATCGTGCACGATCGAGGCTTTTGGCTATGGGGATCATGCCTCGATCGACCGCTTGTCGGTCCAGAGCCAGCGCATTTCGCACCGACCGTTAAGGTTGCGCCAACCGCCTGCAGGATGGCCTTTCACGTCAAAGGGTACAGGGAGCGGGAAAAGGATGGTTTTACTGGAACGGCCAATGTCGAGTCGGCGTCTCCTGCGGGGGCAGGCGTCGGGTCAGGCAGGTCGGCATGCGCTGACAGCGCGCACGCGCCCTGCTGATTTACTCCGGTCCCCGTGTCGTGTTTCGCTCCGATAGAACGGGTTCTTCCAAGGTGAGGATGAGCCTCACCGCAGTTGCCTGTTTCCTGCTGGTCGCCGCAAGCAGTTGGCTGGGCGATCTGCTTAGCAGCGGCGAAGGACGCATCGCCACCATCTGGCTGGCCAACGGCTTTCTGGTCGGGGTCCTGCTGTCCTTTCCGCGAAACTACTGGGGCATCCTGCTCGCGGTTGGATTTCTGGGAAACAGTGCAGCGAGCATCCTCATCGGACGCCCGTATCCGGAAGCACTTGCGGTTTCCCTGTTCAACAGCTTCGAAATCCTGCTGGTCTGCTTCAGCATTCGCCACTTCTGCGGACAGCGCGTTGATCTTTCTCAGTGGCGATCCAGCAAGATTTTCCTCATCTTTGGCATCTTCCTCGGGCCCTTGGTCGGCGGGCTGGCAGCATCGGGTTACTTGCAGGGCATTCAGAGCGCACCGTTTGAGTCGGTTCTTGGCACCTGGTTCTCGGCGCACGCCCTAGGCACCGGCATCGTCACGCCGCTGATCCTGGTATGGATTCAAGAGGGCCTGCCGCCAAAACGGGATGCCGTCAGGGCTGACTGGTGGCCCCCTTTGTTCCTGATCGTGACTACGGTCAGCGTATTCTCCCTGCACATCCCCTCGATCGCATTTCTGGTGCTCCTGCCCTTGATGATCGTGGTATTTCGCCATGGCCACTTCGGCGCTGCCTGCGGCATCGGACTGGTTACTGCGGTTGCGGTCCCCCTGACCTCGCTCGGGCACGGCCCGTTTGCCGCGATCGATCTGTCGGGCGAGCGTGAGCAGGTGGTCTTGCTGCAATGCTTCATTGCGGCTTCAAGTGTCTTGTCGCTGGGTGCTGCCATTGTGCTCAAGCAGCGCAGCACCTTGCTGCAAAAGCTGATCCAGACTGAGAAGTCTCTGCGCACCATTACTGACAATGTTCCCGCACTCATTACACACGTCGATGCCCAGGAGCGATTCCTGTTCATCAACAACACACCGCAAAACAGCTACGGCCTTGATCCGCATTTGCACACTGGCCTCACGGTGGTCGAGTGCATTGGCGAGGCCGAATACCGGAGCCTCAAGCCGCACGTCGAGAAGGTGCTGTCCGGAGAGCGGGTGGACTTTGAGCATGTCATTCCTACCGAATCCGGGGGCCTGCATCACAAGGTCTCATACATTCCCGAATTCTCTGCCGATGGCCGCGTCCGAGGCTTCTACGCAACCACGGTGGATATCAGCAGCATTCGCTACGCGGAGTCGCAGGTCGAAAAGAGCGAGCGCTGGCTGCGTAACGTCACGGACAACGTTCCGGGACTGATCGCCTATGTCGGCCGCAATGAGCGAATCGCGTTTGCCAATCGACGGTTCAAGGAGATTCTGGGCTCAGAACCCGAGGATCTGATCGGGAAATCGCTGGTGGAATATGTTGGCAATGATCTCTACCAACGCTTAAGTACGCACCTGCAGGCTGTCATGCGCGGCGAGCACGTCCAGTTTGAACAGATGCTCGAATACCAGGGCCAGAAGGAGCATTTCCTTTTTGAATGGGTTCCCGATGCAGACCCGGACGGCCGTGTTGCCGGCTTCTTCTCAGCCGCAACCAATATCACCAACCGCAAGACATCAGAGCTCCGGCAAGCTGCGAGCGAAGCACGCATTCGCACCATGACTGACGGCTTGCCCGGCCTGATCGCCTATCTGGATCGCAATGGCATCATTCGCTTCTGCAATGCAGCCTACGAAAAATGGTTTGGCATCACACCCGATCAGATGATCGGCAAGAGCATGGACGAGGCCCTGGCCGACATCCTGATGCAACCTCAGGCCAGCTTCATCTCTCAGGCGCTGGAGGATCAGCGCGTCGAAACCGAGTTTGAAGCTGAGGCAAAGGGCCGCTGCCGCAGTCTGCAGGCAACCTACCTCCCCCATCGCGATGAATCAGGCCGCGTTCTGGGCGTGTATACCCTAGCTAGCGACATCACGCCGCTGAAGCGTATGCAGGGTGAGCTGCAACAAATGGCCAGCTACGACACCCTGACGGGCCTGGCCAATCGCGGCCAATTCAACGTTCGTCTTGCAGCAGCGCTTCAGCACGCTGCCGATGCATCTGAGCCTCTGGCCCTGATGTTCATTGATGTGGATCGCTTCAAACAGGTCAATGACACCTACGGCCATGCCACGGGCGATGCCGTGCTGCAGGAAGTCGCAGGTCGCCTCAAAGGCTGCATTGGCAAGAACGATATGGTGGCTCGTCTGTCCGGGGATGAATTCGTTATTCTCATAGAGAACCCCAAAGACGCCATGAGTGCGCAGTATGTTGCGCGGGAAATTCTGTCGTCGATGTGTGCGCCGGTCATTTTTGGCGATGTAGAGGTAACAACGGGCCTGAGCATCGGCGTTGCCTACAATACGCCCGGCGCAACCGACGCCGGCCTTCTGCTCGCCAACGCAGACAAAGCCCTGTATCAGGCAAAAGGGGCAGGACGCGGGACATACGCGGTCTTCAGCGAAGAAGCCTCGCCCGCACCGGAGAACTCCTCTCAGCGACTGAGCTGAAGGTTTGAAAACCGGGTAAAGCTACCACCCGGCTTGCAAGTTTCCGCGTTATTGGCTTTCATCCCCGCATCAACTTTCATCAGCGGTGGATATTCATGGCGCTCTCAGACATCACCCTTCCACAAGGCGGCATGCCCGCATCAGACCTGCTCACCGCGGGACAGCCCTCCGCCGCGCAGATTGAAGCGCTGGCCGCTGCCGGCCTGAAGAACATCATCAACCTGCGCCCCTCCACCGAGGATGCGGGCTTTGACGAAGCAGCAATGGCAACCGGACTGGGCATGAACTACACCGTCGTTGCGGTGGCCGGACCCGACGATATCAATCTTGAAAACGCGAAGAAGCTCGACACTGCCCTGGCGGCCGCGGCCGGGACGCCAACGCTGGTTCACTGTGCGAGCAGCAATCGCGTCGGTGCGCTTCTGGCGCTGCGCGCCGCCTGGTTACAAAACCAAACTTCAGAGCAAGCCATGGCCTTGGGCCGAGCGGGCGGCCTGACAAAGATGGAGCCCCTGGTTCAGAAGCTGCTGGAAAATGGGCCTGGCTAAGCTGCCAGGCTTATTTGCGACCGGGACTCAGGTCGCGCCCAACAGGGCAGCGGATTTAACTTGAGCCCATACTTCGCAGCCGGGCACCAACTGCAAGCGTCGGCAGGATCGCCGCGTAATCTGCGAAAGCAAGACGGTCCCGCCTGCATCGAGCTTGATCAGCATCTGGCTTGCGTCTTGCTCACTGGCATGGATTTCAGTCACTCGCGCCTTCAAAGCGTTCAGGATGCTGCTTGCCTCTGGAGCTTTGCGTGCCAGACTGACGTCGCGCGCCCGAATCCGGCATCGCAGAGAGACTCCCGTCGCCTCGTCGCGACGCCTTACCCAGAGCTCGCCACCGGCGAAGCACAGTTGACTTAGGTGATCAGCATCGTCGTGCGCGGCGAGTACGGCATCGAATACAACAGCGGGGTCATCGTTGAAACTGGATGCCAGATTCGTGCGCGCGCACATCTCTTCAAGAGGGCCTTGTGCCTTGATGTTGCCGTTCTCAATCAGCACCAGCGAATCTGCAATACGCGCTACTTCTTCCATAGCGTGACTCACATAGATCACCGGCATGGAAAGCTGATCGCGCAAAGACTCAAGGTAGGGCAAGACCTCTGCCTTGCGCGCAGCATCCAGCGCAGAAAGTGGCTCGTCCAGCAATAGCACACGCGGCTGCGTCAGCAATGCCCGTGCGATGGCAACGCGCTGGATTTCTCCACCTGACAAGGCTTCGGTACTCCGCTGTAGAAGATGCTGGATGCCCAGCAGAGCGGTGATTGCGGCCAAGCCAGGAGATGGTGGCCGGCCGCTTCGGTGCCAGCCGTATTCAATGTTGGCGCGCACATTCAGGTGTGGAAACAGACTTGGCCCTTGCGGAACGTACCCCACGGAACGGCGATGTGCAGGAACAAAAATATTCTGCTCAGCATCCTGCCAGACTTCTCCAGCGACACTGAGGTAGCCACCCGGCACGCGGTCCAGGCCGGCAATGATGCGCAGCAAGCTGGTCTTTCCAGCCCCCGAAGGTCCGTAAAGAACACTCACACCAGACCCTGGCAGCACTAGGTCCATGTCCAGACAGAAATCACCCCGCTGGCTGCGACAACGCAGGTGCAGATCCGCACTCATCGAAAAGGCCGCGCCTTTGGGTTGAGGCTGTACAGCAATACCAACACCAAGAATGAGAAAACCAATAGCGATCCCGCGAGCCAGTGCGCGGAGGCATAATCAAAAGCCTCTACGTGATCGTAAATCTGCACGGATACAACGCGCGTTTGGCCGGGGATGCTGCCGCCGATCATCAGCACCACGCCAAACTCGCCAATGGCATGCACGAAACCCAACAGTGCGGCCGTCAGGAACGCGGGTCGCGTCATGGGCAGCGCGACGCTGAAAAAGCGGTCAACAGGGCCCGCACGAAGACTTGCTGCCATCTCCAGCGGCGCCCTGCCCAGACTCTCGAAAGCATTGAGCAAAGGCAGAATAACGAAGGGCATCGAGTACAGCATGGATGCAATGACCAGCCCCCAGAAGGTGAAGGGTAGCGTTCCGAGTCCGAGACTCTGCGTGAGATGCCCAATCGGCCCTTCCGGCCCCGCAGCAACCAGGAGATAAAAACCGATGACCGTCGGCGGCAGCACCATGGGCAAGGCGATGATGGCGGCACTGGTGCGCCGAACCCAGCCCCTGCCCTGCGCCAGCATCCAGGCCAGAGGCGTACCAATAATCAACAGCAAGACCGTTACGGTGCTGGCCAGCTTCAGGCTCAGGATCAATGCCAGCAGGTCCGCTTCGGAAAACATCGACTGATCAGTTGGAAACCGGAACGGAAAAGCCGGATTTCTCCAGCAAGGTCTGCGCCGCCGGCGTTTGCAGGAAGCGCGCAAACTGGTCTGCAACTGAGGGCTGCGATGACGCCTTCATCACGACCCAGACCTGCTCCAGCGACTGATGCATGGATTCCGGAACCAGGGCATATCCTCCCTCACTGGCCAACTCTGGGTGCACTGCCAAAGACAGCGCAGTGATTCCCACTTGTGCATTTCCACTGCGCACGAATTGAGTGGCCTGCGCGATGTTTTCGCCGAAGACCAGACGATCTTCGAGTTCGCTCCAGACGCCGCTTTGCTTCATGGCTTGCCTTGCGGCCTGCCCATAGGGCGCATGTCGCGGATTGGCAATCGCGATTCTGCTAAACCGCGGCGCGCGCAAATCTGCCAATTGCAGTTTCGATACATCTTCGTGCCTGCTCCACAGCACAAGGCGACCACGCGCAAAAACCCGAGGCGCGGAAATGCAGAGTCCCTGTTTCCATAAATCGTCAGCACGCAGTTTGTCGGCTGACAAGAAAAGATCGAAAGGTGCTCCCTGCCGGATCTGTGTCGCCAGCTTGCCAGACGCGCCGTAGGTCATCTGGAGTGCTACCTCCGGGTGCTCTTTGCCATAAAGGCGAACAAGCTCATCGAGCACGAACTTGAGACTGGAAGCAGCCGCGACTCGCAACGGCACTTCTGCTGCCGAAGCCGGCGTGCAGAACAACAAGCAAATCGAGAACAGCAAGCACCACAAGCGCGCGTGGATGGACATGCCGCGTCCAGGCCAGGCTCAGGCTGCGACTGCCTGCCCGCGTGTCACCCACAGCAAGGCCTTGGGCCCGCCTCGCAGATAGCTTGATTTGACTTCGTTGATCTTGAACCCACCTTCGGCCAGCATTTGCTTCACGTCTCGATTCATGTGACATCCGCCAGCAATGGGCTTCCAGTACGGAGTCAGGCGGTCTTGCCAGCGTTGAACGGATTGATCCGGGGAACGGCCGTGTTCGCAGAACAGCATCTTGCCGCCGGGTTTTAGAACACGTCGCATCTCCCCCAATGCCTTGATCGGATCGGGAATCGTGCACAGGGTAAACGTGCAAACCACAGTGTCGAAACTGGCCGTATCAGCCGGGATTTCCTCAGCAGACAAGGTCAGCAGTTCAACATCCAGACCCGCCTCGCGTGCGCGCTTCTGCGCCGTGGCATTCATCTGCTCGGCGGGGTCAAGGCCGCACAGCGCTTCGAGCTTCGCCGAATCATAGTAGGGAAGATTGCGGCCGGTTCCGATGCCAATCTCCAGTACCTTGCCGGTGGCATGTGGAATCAGTTCAGCGCGCTGCTCCTGAACCGGCTTCATGCCGCAACAGCAGTCAATCAGCAGCGGCATCACGAATCGATCGTACAAGTTCATCTTGGCGCGGTCCCTGAAAAAGTTTGGGCAATTCTAGAGCTTTTGCAGCAGCCGTTACCCGCTCACCCTATTCACGACGCTTGGGTTCAGGCGGTAGCACCCCCACATGAACTGCCGGCACCGGCAGTGCAGCCCAGACAATGGTCCCCGAAGCGAATTTTTCGCCTGAGCACGCGATCGATGTCGAAATCGAAAATGTTGAGGGCACGCCCCCCTTCATCCTGCGCGTCCATTTCCAGCATCTGGTTGAAGTCGCAGTCAAAGATTCGGCCATCGTGACTGACCGAAATCATCGATCGGCACATGACACCAGAGGCCGCCTGCGGATTGAAAGCGCCCAGCAGCTTTTCCATGTAGTCCTCGTATTGCTCGGACTTCATTAGGTGCAGCGCAAAGCGGTGTATTGGCATGTTCGTGATGGTGAATAGCTCGTTGAAGCGAACGCCGAATTTTTCCAATAGCTCACGCTTGTAGTCGCGCTCGAGACTTTCCTGAGACGCCGGCAGATAAGGTCCAACCGGGTTATACACCAGGTTCAGAATCAGGCCACCGTCGACATCGCCGTAGCCGGCTTCATTAAGCCGCTCCAGGCCTTTCATGCTCTTCCCGAACACGCCCTTGCCTCGCTGGCTGTCGGTAAAGAACTCCTGGTAGTAGGGCAAGGAGCAAATCACTTCGCATTGATTGCTGGCGAAGAACTCCGGCAGATGAGCCTTGGACTCCCCGGTGACCGGGTGACCATCAAACTGAACCGTCAGATTGTGGCGGACCATGACCTTGCGCCCGAGCGCGCGGGCGCGGATGACAAGATTCTCAAACTGCGGATGCAGTTCCGGCGCGCCGCCGGTGAGATCGAGCGTTCTGATCTGCGGATGATGTTCGAGTATTTCCAGGCATCGCTCTATGCCCTGGTCGGACAGCGCCTCGGTTCGCGCCGGACTGGCGTCAACGTGGCAGTGCCGGCACGCCTGATTGCAGACCTTGGTCAGATTGATCTGAAGAGTGTCGATGCCACTGACTGAAAGATCCAGATCGCGCAACTGAAGTTGCGCTTCAAAATCGAAGCGCGCGGACGGTTTGATGGAAACATTGGGCGAGTTCACGTCAGCAGCAAGCTCCGGATGAGGCGTCGGTGGCGGCCACGCCGGATGGGCTCGGGCCGCAGTCAAACAAGCCAAAATGAGCGCCGCGCGCGCTCACCTTGAAATGCTTCGCGTAGCGGGTCCCGACGATCATGTCGGCAGTGTTTCCGCAGACCAGCATCGGCTTCCCGGTCTCGAACCGATGATGATCATCGAGCAGAAAGAAGTGCGGATTGTTCTGTTCGCTCCCGAGATAGGTGGCCACTTGCCCATAATCTTCACAGCGATCCTCCAACGCAAGCTTGAACGCGCGGACCGTGCTGGAAGTGAAGCGAATGTGCCCAGCCATTCTTTCGATCTCGGAATTGTTGATGCCTAGGGGGCCACTGACCACGACACGCGAGTCCGCACAACCAACATGATTCAGCATTCGGCGAAAATCCTCCGTATAGAGCGCCCCGCCGAGACATTCGCCCAGCAACACTGGATCTTCGGCGAGACACTGCGGTATGCGCCGGTCTGAAAAAACGTCCGAGAAATAAAGCTCTCCCCCAGGTTTCAGCACGCGGAATATTTCACTGAACACCCGTTGCTTGTCGGGAGAGAGATTCAGAACGCAGTTGGAGACCACCAGATCGATACTGCTGTCCGCAATACCCGCAGTGGCAAGATCTTCAATATATCCGGTACGAAATTCGACATTGGCATAGCCTAGTTTTTCTGCGTGCCAATCCAGGTGCTTGCGGGCTATGGCCAACTGCTCGTCGGTCATATCCACCCCAATGACACGCCCCGCAGGACCGACCATCTTGGCCAGGACATAGCAATCCCGCCCCGATCCGCTACCCAGATCCAGAACCGTTGCGCCTTCCAGCGCCGGAGGAATGGGCGAACCACAACCGTAGAAACGCGCCAGTACTTCCGGGTGAATATCCTGGAGCGCCTCTCGCACGTGCAAGGGCAGCGCCTCGTTGAGGCAGCAGACGGACGTTTTCAGGTCAGCAGAGGACTTGAGGACTTTGCCGTAGTAGTCCTTGACTGAATCCAGTACCGCATTGTCATCTCGCATGTCGTCCATTGTGCTTCTCCTATCCCAAACTTCCGAGGCTCAAGCCTGATGCATTGGCAAAATCCAGCCGCCAATCATGAAGTCACCATACTTGCCCAGGACCTTCAGGCCAGCCCATTCGTTTATTGATGAGGCGGACGCTCGGCAATCAGGTGCGCAATATGCGCCTCGATGATCTTGGCATTGCGATCACCTTCATGTGTCTCTCCTACCGTCAGGCTGCGCAGCTTTCCCTGCCGGTCCACAGTGTAATAGGCGGGCCAGTACGCGTTATCAAGCGCCTTCCAGTATGAGTAATCGTTGTCCACCATCACCGGGTGTGTGATCTTGAATTCCTTGAGTTTCTTCCTGACGTTGTCCAGAACGTATTCCTGAGGTAACTCAGGTGTATGTACGCCGATGATCTGGAAGTCGGATGCCGGAAATTTTTCTTCGAGCGTATGCAACCACGGAATTGAGCGGTAGCAGTTCCAGCAGTCAAAGGTCCAGACGTCAATCAACACGACCTTGCCGCGCAAATCCTTCCACTCTAGGGGCGTCGAATTCAGCCAGTCTTCTGCATGTGGATGCGTGAAGGCCGGCGCCGGTGGCGCTGCCTGTGCACCAATCATTTCAGCCTGAACCGGCATGACGCGACTCACGAGCAGCCACACTGCCAGGCCGGCAACGACAGCAAACAGCAGGTTGCATGCGCTTTTTTGCATGGGCGGCTCCGTTGATTCATCAGAGCGCCATGATCACGCGTATCAGCCGCCGTGTACGTTCCAGGCGTCCGCGCTTAGGGTCTGATCGTTCATCGTGTGTCGCGGATGCATTGCGGCGATCTACAGCACCATTTGCTCCAGCTTGTTCTGCATCTGTACGGAATGCACCAGCGTGATGCCTGCCTGCATGGCGGCGGCAACATGCACTGCCTCCATCATCTGTTCAGGGTTGGAGCCGGTTTCCAGACAGGCCGTGGTGTAGGCATCAATGCAGTATGGGCACTTCTGGGCATGTGAGATGGCTAGCGCAATCAATGATTTCTCGCGTCGCGTCAAAGCTCCGTCCTGACCGGTAATCTGGTTGTAATAGGTGAAAAAGCTTTCGGCCTGCGCCTTTCCGTGGCGCCCAATCTGACCAAACTTCTTGAGGTCTTCCGACCGATAGTATTCGCTCATTGCTGCGCTCCAGTGTGCATGGGGATCAATGGACCGAGTCTGTTTGCGATACACCGGCGGCGCAAGCACTCCTCCCGCCATGGCCCTGTACCGGAACGGCCTGATAAGGTGCGCAGCTACATTCTGAAAGGGTTCTGCACTTGCTTCTCAGACGCATACTGACGGGTTCTGCCATTGCACTGACCCTGGCCGCACTAGGTGGATTCATGTTTCTTCGGTCCATCGGCCTGTTCTCCAGCGAACCGGTGTTCCAGACCCAAAACGGGGCCATTGATGGCTACGATGTGGTCGCTTACTTCACCCAGTCAAAGGCGGTGCGTGGTGCACCGGACATCACGCATGAGTTTGGTGGCGCAAGCTGGCATTTTTCCAGCGACGAGCATCGCAAGCTGTTCGCAGCGTCTCCTGAACAGTACCTACCCCGCTACGGCGGATACTGTGCGTATGCCATCAGTCAGAACTACACCGCGCACAGCGATCCTGAAAGCTGGAATATTGAAGACGGAAAACTCTATCTGAACTTTGACCCCAAAGTTGCAGGCCAATGGAAGGCCGAGAGGTCCAAGTTGATACCGGCCGCTAACCAGAACTGGCCAGATGTACTCGGAACGCCCTGAGCTACATCCGCACCGCACACCCCGCTTATGAAGTCAGTCGCCGATCACTCTGTTTCGCCTGAAATTGAAGCCTTGGCCCGCAAGCTTGATCGCCCGTATACACCCGGGCGCTCGCCCTGGCTGATTGGCCTGATTCTGACGCTGGCCATTCACGGCGCGATCATCATCCGGATTATTCTTCAACCTCCTGCGCTGGACAACGACAAACCCCCTGCGCTCGGCCCGCTTTCATCCGATGCGGCGTTGATGTATCTGGATGGCACGCAAGGCGATGCTGCTTCGATCAGCTTCCCCCGGGCAGACGCAACAATTGAGACACCCAGAGAATGAATGCACTGCAAGACATCAAGATTGGCGACAAGGGCACCGAGACGCTGGTGGTAACGCGCGAACTCACTGTGCAGCACTTCATTTCATCAATGCCAGCTGTTTACGGCACCCCGATGATGATTTTTCTGATGGAAGTGGCCTGCGGAAATGCCATTACCCGGTCCCTTCCGGAAGGCTGGGTCTCAGTGGGCTCCAAAGTCGACATCAAGCACCTTGCCGCAACACCCATCGGCCGCACTGTCGTGGCGACCGGAATCGTCACGGCGATCAATGATCGGGAGGTGATGTTCTCTGTCAGCGCGCACGACGGCGTGCGCTTGATTGGCGAGGGCACCCACGCTCGCGGCGTGGTGAATCGAGAAAAATTTGAGTCTCGTCTGGAGAAAGACCAGACCGCGACCTAGATCAGGACATGCCCTGTTTCAGCACATCTGATTGATGGCCTTGAGCACATCCGAGCGAGAGATCTGTCCCAGAAGCTGCTTGCCTTCCATGACCGGATAGCGCCGGAAAGGCTTGCTCAAAAACAGTTGGGCAATCTGCGTGAGGCTGTCTTCGGGCGACACTGAAACAACCTCCGTCTTCATGAACTGACTGACCGGGCCAGCAACGCATGTGTCTTCTGCTGCAATTAGGCCAACCTGCATGCAATCCATTTCCGAGAGCATACCCACCAGTTCTCCCTCGGCATTCACAACCGGCGCGCCGGAAATGTGATGCTTGACCAACTGATTGATGGCCGCCATTACTTCCATCTGAGGGCTGAGTTTGACCAACTGATCGACAGTGGTCATGTGATCACGTACCCGCGCGGAATCCAGCTTTGCCATCTTCGAATCTCCCCAAGAATTCGGATAGGGCCCAACCATAGCGCCACCGGCAGCGGCTGCCAATGGAAAGCTCAATACTTCTGGAGCAGCTGGTCGATATCCGCCTTGATTGCCGCCATGGAATTGCGGTTATTGTGCCGCCGATCGCTGGTACTGCCGTTGACCAACACCGCAAACGCCATCCAGCCGCCATCCTTTTTGCGCAGGTACCCGGCGATGCAGCGAACCGGGTCAGGCTCGGTCAGCGTGCCGGACTTGAGCGCCACCCGATCTTGCCAGGCCTCTCCGCCCCCGCGCAGGAACGCCGATGGGGCCTGTCGCGGCACAACCATGGCGCCGTAGAAGGCGGGGAAGGTTTCCGTCTTCTGATATTCGAGCTGCAGCAGCGACACAATATCCTGAGCCGATACGCGGTTCTCGGGCGTCAATCCACTGCCGCTCAGCAAGTTCGGCGGGTTGGCAGCAGTGCCGGTCAGTTCGGCCAGATGCTGGGTCAGCACGGCGCTGGCTTCCGCCAGGCTTTGCGGCGCAGACCTGGTACGCGCTCTGGCCACATTCAGCGTCAGCAGGTCAGCCAGATAATTATTGGAGTAGCGAATCATGCGGCCGATCTGCTCGCCCAGCGGCAGGCCGCTGACGCGCGCGATCACCGTCCCCGGCGCGATTCCCGGGGTGTACTGAACCCTTGCCACGCCCGCCACGCTGATGCCCAGCTCCTGCAGCATCTGACGCAACAGCAGAGCGGTGCCCAAGGCCGGGTCCGACATGGATCGATGCACACGGGCCAGCTTGTCGGCGGCAACCGAGCCACTGACGTCCAGATGATCTCTACCACTTTCTGTTCTGCGAATGACTTTGAATGTGGAACGGCTACCCTGCTTGCCGGTCGTGATCTGGCCACGCACCGGAATGGGCAACTTCGTGCCGGCACAAGACTTGATCTGAGCCGCCGCGCCAACATTGCCGGGCTGAATTTCCATGCACCAGGTGCCCAGATCCACGCCCAGGGCCGACATGGGCGCGTCATAGGCATTTCTGCTCTCCACGGTTGCCTCGCACCGATCCTTGTCGCCACAAGGCAAAGGCCCGAAAGCAGGCAAGGCAACCACGCTGCCACCGATGGACCTGACGCCAGCCGCGCGCAAGCGGCCCGCCAGATGCCACAAGTCCAGATGATCAAAGCTGGCATCGCCGTCACTGGTGATGAGCAGGTCACCGGCAAGGCGCCCATCGCGAATCTCGCCTGACGCCAGCAAGCGTGTTTCGAACACCTTATCTACGGACCAGGTCGCCAGAGCAGCAGAACTGACGACCAATTTGGAGACCGAGGCCGGAGAGAGGCGATTTCCGGCATTCAAAGACTGAATCGCACGCCCACTATTCAAATCCAGGACCATTGCACTTACGCGGACACCAAAACCTTCCTGCTCCTTCAAAGCTTCCCACGCCCCGGCTTCTGCAGTTCCGCTGGACGGCCATACCGCTGCCAAGGCCAGACAGACCAAGCAGAAATAGTGATGCCACAAACTGGCACGGCGCTGAGTGGGTTTCATACTTTAGTGAGTTATCTCTGGAGAAAATATCGAACTAGAAAGCAAAAAGCCCGGCACAAGGCCGGGCTTTTTGCACAAGCTTCCTGCTAGGGAGCTGGCAGAGCCGGCGCTGTGGTGATGACAGTAAATGGAAGGATGGAAACCACGCCACTCGGCGAAGTTACCCGCAATTCCAGAATGCCTGACTCATCCGGGTCACCGGGGTCGAGTTCGGCGGCGGCAAACGCAACGCCGTAGGTGTTGCCCCCTTCGGTGTCATCAATGGTGCAAGGAACCGCGAATGTGTTGCTGCCCTCCGTTGCGCCGGCATCACCGCCACCCGTAAAGGCGATTGAAGTGGTTGCGGGCATCGGCTGATCATTGATGTCACGAATGACGGCAGACATCAGGAACAGACCCTGGCTGGGAACAACGATCGTCCTGGTGGCCGGATTAAAGCTGGTTGCACCGCTTACGGTGATGTCGTTAGCAACGTCAAATGCGGGACTTGACCCGGACATGATGATGGTCAGGCTATCCCGAACGTGCAAAGTCTGGGGGCCAGGGCACTGTACGTTATCGGGGTTGCCGTTGTCGCACAGCAACCCGTTGTACTGCCCATCGGCCAGATCGTAAGCACCCTGCGTATTGGGAGCGCTATTGAAGTCAAAAAAGACTTCATTATGAGTTGCATCATCTCGTACGCCGTCTTCATCAAGATCCAGGAATGCCTCCGGTAGATCGCCAAAGCCTTCCGATCCATCGAACAATCCGTCACCGTCCGCATCTGAGAAGCTTTCTTCGCCAACGGAGAACGCCAGCACAGTGCTGCGCCCAGCGCGTGAGGCGCCCCTGACGCCGCCGATAGCGCAGTTTGCATCGGTATTCTCAGCCCCGCCGACTACGCAGTTGTTGTACGCCAAAGGCCTTGGGTTCTGGCTCGTCCATGCAACCGAGCAGACACCGCCTGTGGTACTGCAACTTCCAACAACACTTCCGCCTTCAGTCGTCAGATTGACTGCAGTCCCATCCGGGACCGGATTGTTATATCTGTCCGCACCACGCAGCGTGATTTGTGTGGAGACACCGTCACGATTCAATCCTTCAAGATTGAAGCATTCTGCCGACAGCGAATAGCTATCCTGATCCGGCACGCCCGTCGTGATACTCAGCAGTTCGGACTGACTGGTCGCCGTCACGCCGTTCTGGACTGCGGTTGCTGTGACTCTCACTGCTGTGGAAACGGTACCGGCACGGACAACCGTCTGCGCGACGCCCTGAGCATTGGTCACGCCGGAAGCCGGCTCCAGAGTAATGCCGCCAACCTCCGTATTCAGTGAGAACGTCACGGTCTGCCCTGGAATTGCGCCCCCAACCGAGTTGCGCACAAGGAATTGAACCGTGGAGGTCACCTGCCCACCGCTACCACGCAGACCAATATTGGTCGGTGAGGCGGAAACAAATTCGATGCTGCCCAACGAGGACGGCAACACGTTAATGGTGCCCTGTGCGGTCTGATTGGTTCCGCCAATGACAGCGCGAGCGGTGATCTGATCGTCGCCGCTGCAGCCAGAGGCCACATAAGTTGTCGTCGCTGCACCGTTGGCAGCAATTGCCGGATTCGGATCCACCGTCGCGATGCCTGAAGTAATGCAGGGCGATGTAAAGGTCACGCTGACCGGATCAGTGACAACGGCATTGCCGTTAGCAATATCGACGATATCAACCCGCAACGCAGAGCTTCCACCGGCTGATACCGGACTTACGGCGATTCCGATCTGCCCGGCGAGGAAATTTCCGCTTCCATCAATGGAGCCGAGCCTCGGCTGTGGATTTGCATTATTGGCAGGTGCGACCACTGTCACTACAACGGTGGCCTGCAGCCCACCAGCGGACACCAAGACAGTGATGTCACGCAGCGTCGTGTTGCTGGCAGTTGTCAGTACTGCTGTAGCTCTGCCATTGCTATCAGTGGTGGAATCACCCACTGACAATTCACCTGAAGTAGCCGAAAAAGCGACGGGGACCCCGGACACAGCATTGTTATTCGCGTCGACAGCGATGGCCACAATATTCAGGCCTTCCGCCACGGTGTCTGCATCTGCAGCCAACTGGGCGCCATCAGGCAAAGTAAGGGAGATCGCTGCTGCGCTCGGCGTATCGGTTCCACCGCCACCGCCGCCACCTGTACCGCTACCGTCGTCAACAAACGATGCGCCACTGCCTCCGCCGCCACCGCAGGCCGAGAGGGTCAGCGCAACACAGGCGGCTAACAGAACACGCAAAAAATGCTGACTTCCCATAATTCCCCCAGATGGCCACGGGCATAGTGGCGCACAGATAGTGTTTAGATGCTATATCGAAAATGCAGGCTAAACAACTGATTCCCCGCGAATGAGGAAGTAGTTTCGGAAGTTCTGAATGGTCCGACGAACCACATCCGATGATGCTGGATTGGATACACTTGCGCCCCAATCGCCTTCGTAGCTCAGGGGATAGAGCATCCGCCTCCTAAGCGGAGGGTCGCAGGTTCGAATCCTGCCGAGGGCACCAACTTCATTTTGTTCGACGCCAGTTTCACCACCTCGTCTATTTCCCGCGTCTGTGGTGAAGCCAGGATGCGACGAGCAATTCCGAGGATCCGCCCGCGTTTGGTCCCAACGGCAGCGGCGCTCACTTGCCCAATTTGCCGGTAGGATGCGCCCCGTTGCCCGCCATAGGGCGGTGTTCCCTGAAATTCCACGAGTCGCGCAATTATTCATTCATGGTTTCTGCACTGATCCCTGCCCCGCTGTGGCGCCGCCTGATTGCCAGCATTTACGACGGACTCCTGCTTCTGGGGCTATGGATGGCAGCCGCATTGGTCGATCTGGTTTTGCGCGAGCAAATTCTTGGCATTCCCCGCTACTGGATTTGGATGCAGCTGTATTTCTACGGTGTCGGCCTGTTCTTCTTCGGCTGGTTCTGGGTGCGTGCCGGGCAGACACTGGGCATGCGTGCATGGCGATTGCAGGTGCGCCGCATAGACGGCGCGCCATTGCGTCCGCCGGTGGCAGCAGTCCGATTCACCGTCATGTTGATGACCTGGGGCGCGGTTCTGGCTCCGGCTCTGCTGCTGATTCCGGGCTTTTCCCTGCCCGGAAGCACTTCAGCGGGGATCATAGTTACCGCCATGCTGGTACTGGCATCCGCCATCCCAATGCTGATGCAGGGGCGAAGACGTGCCATTTGTGACTGGGTAGCAGGCACGGAAGTGGTGGTCCTACCAGCGCACAAGAAGTAAGACCGCCCGCTCTCGGGGACAGGCGTCAACGCGCCGTGGCGAGCCTTGCAGCGGCGTACAACAGAAGCGCAAAAGTAGGTAAGCCTGCGGCAACTGGCGCTGTCCAGCCATAAAGCACACCCAAATTGGCCGAAACTTCGTTGAGCAAGTGAAAGCCGACCCCGACCAGAACCCCAATCAGCAATTGCTGGCCGGCCCCGCCGCCACGCGTCGGGCCAAACACAAAGGGCACCGCAAACAGGACCATGGCCATGACCGTGATCGGGGCGATGATTTTTCGCCACAGTTCCAGGCGCTGGTCGGTGGCATCCAGCCCATTGCTTTCCAGATAGCGAGCCAGACGCAGCAGGCCCGCAGCGGACACGGTGTCGGCTTCCAGCACGTAGAGCTCGAGAACCTCAGGGTCCAGACCACTGTGCCAATCCATTTCGCCGAGCTCGTCCACGCGGACCGCGTCGTCTTCGAACTGAGTTTCCACCACGCCAGACAAATGCCATAGCCCGTCCAGGTGACGCGCTTTTTCAACCGACAGGATCGAGCCGAGTTGGAGCTTGTCGTTGAAGCGATAGATTTCCGCATCGGCAAAGCGATCCCGCGACTGCAGGCTTCGAATGAAATAAATATTGCCGCCGTCACGCAGCCACAGGGGCTTGGATCGAACCCCGCGGTCCACTTCGCCGCCTGAGCTTGCCGCTACCTTGACCCGTTCCGCAGCTTGCTGCCCGGCCGGGGCAAGGCTCTCGCCCAGCACCACCGCAAGCAGCCCGAGCAGCAATCCAGCCACCAACGCCGCCCCACCGATTCGCATATTGGAGTATCCGGCGGCACGCAAAGCCGTGAGTTCGCTCTGCGCGGCCATCTGACCAATGCCAAGCAGCGTTCCGAGCATGGCCACCAGCGGCATCAGCACGTACAGGCCGGCCGGCATGGTCAGGACCGTGATCTTGAAGATACTCAGCACGCCCATCGATTTGTCGCCCTGATCAATTTCGGTGATGAAACTGATAAAGCTGTAGAGCGTCACCAGCCCCAGGCCCACGATGCCGGTGAGGCCGAAAATCGCCCGGATGATGTAGCGGTCTGAGCGTGCGAGCATCAGCTTCGGGCCGCCATGCGAAACCATCCCTGGCGCTGGGCAAACATGGCAAGCCCCGCTCCCGCAAAAATCAGGTGCACCCACCACAAGCCGACTATGGATGGCACTTGTCCTTTTGCGATCCAGGCCTGCCCCAGCCCCATCAGGTTGGAGTACAGCAGGTACAGCACGATGCCGAGCACCAGCTTTCCGTAACGTCCCTGTCTGGGCCGCAAATACGACAGGGGCACCGCCAGCAATCCGAGCACAAACACCGATATGGGTGCAGCGATGCGCCAGGCCAGCTCGGCCTGATCTTCGCGGTTATCTGACATCAGCAGATCGCTGGTTGGCGTGAGCTTTCGCTTGCTGCTGCTGTACATGAAGGGCGGCGGCGTAATGCGCGTTTCCAGCTCATCAAACTCAATCACTTCAAAATCGGCGCGGCCGGCCTCACCCGCATAGCGCGAACCCGAAAAAAGCGTGACTGTACGCTCGCCATTGCTTGTGTCTACCTTCTGCGCACCGCGCTGCGCGAGCACAATGCTCTCGCCCTCTTCGCTTTCCAGACGGGCGAATACCGTGGTCAGGTTTTCACCGCCGGTATCCATCTGCTCGGTGTAGAACACCGCACGGCCGCCGGCCACGTTCTTGAAACGGCCCGGCTCGAAGGGCGTGTACTGCACCAGTCGCCGGGCATCCTTGGAAATATAGTCAACCTGACGACCGGCCCAGGGGCCCGCTTCAAACGCGAGCCAAGCCGTCAACGCCGCCATGATCGCCGACAACCAGAGAAAGGGCCGATACAGGCCGCCCAGGCTGACGCCACAACCCATCATGGCCGCCACTTCACTGTCCTTGTAGAGCCGGCCCAGCGTCAGCATGACGGCCAGCAGCAATGCGGCGGGAATCAGGAGCACCAGGTACTGAACACTGGACAGGCCAACGACCAGCGCAAGCACATCACGCGGCAGATCGCCGGTGGCTACCGCGCCGAGAAATCGTGCGAAGCGGGCTGACAACATGATGGCCAGCAGAACCAAGGTCACGGCCAGGGTTGCCGTAGCCGTTTCGCGCAACAGATAGCGATCAAGGGTGCCGCTGAGCATGCGAGGCAGATAAGTCGTAGGAAGACGATCGATACATTATGCGGTGCTCTCGCGGCGACAGGTCAATCAAGGTGGGAGGGCAGGCAAAACTTGATAAAGTTGCGCGCATCATCGGGTCCGCCTGAATAACGCGTATTTCAGCGTTGTTAGCCCGCCCGTTTCAAAACGTCGAACGGTCTGACTGCCATCAGAATCAGGCCAGATTCATCCCATCCAAATGTCAGGAACAGGCCTCATCATGGAATATTTTGTCAAAAGCGGTAATCCGGAAAAGCAACGCGTGGCCTGCATCATCGTCGGCATTTTCGAGCGCAGGACCCTCACCCCGCAGGCCGAGGCCATCGACCAGGTTGCCGGGGGCGTGATTGCCAGTGTGATGCGCCGCGGAGACCTTGATGGCCGACTGGGTCAGACGCTGGTCCTGCATGCCCTGCCCGGCCTGTTTGCCGACCGTGTCCTGCTGGTGGGCCTGGGCAAGGAACGCAACCTCGACGACAACAGTTATCGCAAGGCCGTTGCCGCCAGCGCCCGCGCGCTCAGTGGCACCGGTGCAATCGATGCGGTGAGTTATCTCACCCACCTGGACGTCAAGGGTCGTGACCTGACGTGGAACGTGCAACAGGCACAAATGACCATGCACGGTCAGTGGTATCGCTTTGACCAGTGCCGCGGCGAAAAGCCGGCCAAGGACAATCAGGAACCCAAGCTTGAGCGCATGACCTTTGACGTCCCGCGCCGCACGGACCTGCCAGCTGCCGAAGAAGCTTTGGCGCAGGCCCTGGCCATCAGTCATGGACAGGATCTGGCGCGCGATCTGGGCAACCTGCCCGGCAATCTCTGCACCCCCACCTATCTGGCGCAGACGGCAAGTGGCCTGGCCAAGGCCAGTTCCGGGCTGAAGGTGAAGATTCTCGAAGAAGAAGAGATGGAGAAGCTGGGCATGGGTGCCCTGCTGTCGGTGTCGCGCGGTTCGCGCCAGCCCGCCAAGCTCATCGTCATGGAATACATGAAGGGCAAGAAGGGCGACAAGCCCGTCGCACTGGTGGGCAAGGGCCTGACCTTTGACGCCGGCGGCATTAGCTTGAAACCGGCTGATCGCATGGACGAAATGAAGTTCGACATGTGCGGCGGCGCGGCTGTCATCGGGGCCATGAAGGCGCTCTCCGAGCTCAAGCTGCCGATCAATGTGGTGGGCGTGGTCGCCGCCTCGGAAAACCTTCCGGACGGCGAGGCCAACAAGCCCGGCGACGTGGTGACCAGTATGGCCGGTATCACCATCGAAGTGCTCAATACTGACGCCGAAGGCCGCCTGATCCTGGCAGATGCACTGACCTATACCGAGCGCAATTACGATCCCGCCGTTTGCATCGACATGGCCACGCTCACTGGCGCCTGCGTGGTTGCACTGGGCGGTTATCCCAGCGGGCTGATGTCCAACCAGCCAGCGCTGGCCCGCGCCATCACGACCGCTGGAGAACAGATTGGTGATCGCACCTGGGAACTGCCGTTGTGGCCGGAATACGATGACCACATCAAGAGTCCTTGCGCAGACATCGCCAACATCGCCACACGAAACGGTCGCGAAGGCGGCGCCATCATCGCCGCCACCTTTCTGCATCGCTTCACCAAGCGCATGAAGTGGGCGCATCTTGATATCGCCGGCACCGCCTGGATTGGCAAGAAGTCCACCGGCCGACCGGTGCCCCTGCTGATTCAGTTTCTGTTGAACCGGGTCGCCAAGCAGTCTGCCGAGTAGACATCGCCGAGCTCGTGACGCGTATCGATTTCTATCTGCTGTCGTCCAGCGATGCTGTGGCGACGGTGTGCCGTCTGTGCGAAAAAGCCGTAGGTGCAGGCAAACGCATCTACGTGCTGGCCACCGACGGCGCGCTGGCTGAACAACTCGACGGCGCGCTGTGGAGTTTTCGTCAGAACAGCTTCATCGCGCACGAGCGGTTTCATGGTGAAGCCATCACAGAGCCGCAGCCGCCGATTCTGATTGGCGACCTGGAAGCGCCGCCAAGCCATCACGACATCCTGGTCAATCTGGGGGCGCAGATTCCGGACTGGTTTTCCAGTTTCGAGCGCGTCCTCGAAGTCGTGGATTCAGACGAGAACCGTCGCAGCAAATCGCGAGAGCGGTTTCGCTTTTATCGCGAGCGCGGCTACCCGCTCAAGACCTATGCGCAGACCGAAGCTGGAGGCTGGCAACAGAAATAGCTGCGCGCAAGGTCCTGATCAGTAACCCGGGCGTCGCAGGAAGGGCGCCATTTTCTCGGATTTTTCGCCAGCTTCTTTCTCCTTCGCTGGCACCGCAGGCGAGCGTGGCACAACCGCGTTGACGGTTGACCCGACGCTGTCTGCCAGGGGTACATAGGCACGCGCGCTGATCTGAAACTGCATGGCCTTGAGCGGCATGCCGGTCACACCCACCGGCGTCCACGTCGGGCGATGTTCGCCAAAGGCTTCGTTACGCGCATCCACCGTCTTGAAGAACTGTTCCATATCCAGCTGATAGGTGGTGATCTCGGTCACGTCGTCCATGCTCGCGCCCGCAGCCTTGAGGACCGCCTCAAGCAGATCAAAGGCAGCAGCGACCTGATCCTCGAAATCCTTCGGGAACGCGCGCTTCTCGATATCAAACCCGGGAATGGCCGAAGTGGTGATCCAGGGGCCCACGCGAACTGCCTGCGAGTATCCGAACAGCGTTGACACAAACTCGGTGCCTTCCGGCACAACGAAGACCGGCGCAGGTGGTGGTGCGGGCGGCGGCGGCGCAACAGGTTGTAGCGCGGCGCAGGCCGGCAACAATGCGATGGGCAGCAAACGGAATACTTTCAGCATTTCAGAACCCCTTGTTCTCAGCGCTCGAAGATACCGCATGACACGGCAAGCCCGCGAACAGCTGCACTCATCTCAAAAACAGGAACCACAGCGGCGCGGTGACAAAAGACATCAGGACGCCCGTGCCAACGATCAAGGTCACAAGATCCGGATTCAGGCGATGTTCCTGCGCCAGGATGCCGGCCGTGATCATTGGCCCCTGTGCGCTTTGCAGCACGCCGGCCATCATTGCGGTACCGCCGACCCCGGCCACAAGCGCCACCAGAAATGCGGCCAGAGGTGCCAGAAACAGCTTCCAACCCAGGCCAGCCAGCACCATGCCGCCGCGTCCGCGCAGCGCACCAAACTTGAATGTCAGGCCGATCGAGAACAGCGCCAGCGGCGTGAGCGTATCGCCCAGACGATGCAGCACCGTGGAAATTTCTTCTGGCCAGCCACCGAGCAAACGCACCAGCATTGCCGCAACCAGCGCCAGAAACGGCGGAAAGCGCAGCAGGCGGCGCGTCACCTCGCGCGCATCAATCTGATCGCCCGCGTAGATCGACGCAAAGACAACACCGGCAGTCGACAAAGCCAGAAAGCTACCGAGCTGGTCTGCAATCAAGGCGGGCCCCAGGGCTTGCGGTCCGGCCAGTGCGCCGATCATCGGGAGCCCGACAAACGCCGTGTTTCCCAGCCCGCAAGTCAGCACCAGCGCGCCGATACTGCTGCGGTCCCAGCCTGCGGCCCTGCCGATCATCGGAATCAGGATCGCGGCACCTGCAAAAACAATCCATGGCCCGGCTATGGCGAATATCAGCGCCGAATCCCAGATCAGTTCCGGCACCTGTGCAAGGACCAGTGCCGGAAATGCCACCCGCAGAAGCCAGGCATTGATCGCCGCATGCGAGCCCTGCGGCATCCATTGGTAGCGGCCAAACACCCACCCGAGAAAAGGGCAGACCAGCAACAGCAAAAAGGCGCTCACGGCTACGCTTTCCGCGCCATCAACTGATCAAGACCGAAACTGCGGGGCGACAGGATATTGCGCGGATCATGGCGGAGCTTGCGGGCCAGAAGCGCATCGAGCCGGGCCTGCGGCATCCGCCGGAGAAACTGCTCTGCCCACTTGGGGCCTACACCGTGTTCGGCACTGAAAGTGCCTCCAAATGACTGCGTCACATCAAAGACTAGATCTGTCAGCGCCCCGGCATGTTGCGCAACGTTCTGCGCCTCACTGCCGATGAGATGCAAATGGGCACCGCCCACGCCGGCATGGCCAAAATCGATGAGTTGTATATCCGGGCTCACACCGCGGATGTCTTTGGCCAGTTGATCCAGATACTGGCCGAACCGGGCGACTGGGGTTGCGGTATCAAAAGAGAGGCGGCCGCCGCCGCAGGCGCGCATCTCCATGTTGCTGGACTCCGTCACCGAATGACGAATCTTCTTCAATGCGCCCAGCGGTGCGTAGCCGATATGGGCGTCATCCAGTTGCAGTTCATTGGCACAGAATTCGTACAGGCGGCCTGCGAGTTCTTCGTCATCTTCGACAGACTTGATCTGCATCAGAATCAGATAAGGCGTATCCGGCAGCTCTTCAAACGGCAGGCGAACCCGCTCCCCCATCTGGCGCAGCACGAGCTCCACTGCACTGCGCGAAAGAAACTCGAACTCCTCAACCTGGCTGCCGAAAACCTTCTTCGCCTCGGCAAAACACTGCATGGCGTGCGGCATGCTATTGACCGCCAGCAACACGGCTTCGCGCGACTTTGGAACCGCAAACGTACGCAATTGCAGCCGGGTGATCACCCCCAGGCACCCCTGCGACCCGATCAGCCCCCACGTTTCTGGCAGTGCCGTGGAATCGATGGCCAGCTGGTTTTCATCTACCTGTGTCCAGGCGGTGGACTGGCAATCACCACTGTCGCTGGCATCGCCCCAAAAGCCGAAAGCCGTTACCGCCATGTGCGCTGCGGTGCCGTAGCAGACCGCGTTCGCCCCGGCCGATGCATTAGCCACGCAGGCCCCTACGGAAGCAGAAGCGGAAGAGCCCATTTCCATTGGAAACATCCGCCCCAGCGGGGCCAACACCTCGTTGAGTGCATCGACAGCGACACCTGCCTGCAGAGACACGGTCGCCTGTTCCAAAGAAGGTCGCCCGGCGGCGTCCCATTGCGCAAATAATTGCTCGCGCGCTGCATCGGGCGAAATTCCGGTTTCCAGATTCAGGACGGTCTCGTCAGCGCAATGCAAGGCCGTCACCGAGCGCAGGCGCTCCAGACTCAGGACGCATTCCCCTTCCGGGCGCTGCGCCTCAACCAGACCGGTTCGGCCTGCGGACAACACCAGCTTGATGCCTTCGCGATTGGCAATCTCCAGCAGGGATTGCAGTTGGCGCTCGTTTTCCGGAACCAGCACCGCCGGTGTGTGCCCTGGCGCGCCGCGTTCGGGCTGCTCGTACGGCACAAGCCGATCCGGCGAGACCAGGCAGCAGGACCCGAAGATTTTTGACAGGGTTTCTGGGCTAAAGGCGCTCATCAATGTTCCGGTGAATCGCGTGTTCGGGTGAGATTACGGGCATGCACCCGGCTTCGCGGGCTGCCAGCAGAGCAGGCCACGGCGGGGGCGACATTCTAGAGCACCGCCTGTGAGGAGCCGAATTGAACTGATAATCTTGCCCACCCCTTGGCGCCAAGCGCCTCATCAGATTTCCATTCGATTTGAAAATTTCAGAATCAAGCCTGCCGGGCGTTTACGTCCTGGAACCGAAAGTATTTGGCGACGCACGTGGTTTCTTCGTGGAAACCTTTCGCAAGTCGCTGGCCGAAACCGCAGGCATGGGATTCGAGTTTGTGCAGGACAACCAATCGCGCTCGCGTCGCGGCATTCTGCGCGGATTGCACTATCAACTGACGCAGCCACAAGGAAAATTGGTTCGCGTCTCGCGCGGCACGGTCTTTGATGTGGCCGTTGATATCCGCCGCGGATCGCCCCACTTTGGCCAGTGGTTTGGGCTGGTGCTGGATGATGTCAGCCAGCGGATGTTGTACGTCCCGCCCAACTTTGCCCACGGCTTCATGGTGCTGTCTGAGGAAGCGGACTTTGTCTACAAGTGCACGGACTACTATCACCCCGAGTCCGAACAAGGCGTCATCTGGAATGATCCTGAGATTGGCATCCAATGGCCCGACGCAGGCTGCGCACCGCTGCTTTCTGACAAAGACGCCGCCCTTCCCCGGCTGAGCGAACAGACTCAGCTGCCGGTTTATCAAGCCAAGTAATTCCAGACAGCCAGGACATGCGCATTCTTTTGACAGGCGGAAGTGGTCAGGTCGGCCGCGAGGTTCTACAGCGATCAGGACACCGCCAGATTCTGGCACCTGACCGGCAGGCGATGGACCTCTCCAGTGTCGATTCAATCCGGTCGTGGCTAGATCGCGAACAACCTCAGCTGATCCTGAGTGTGGGAGCCTATACCGCTGTCGATCAGGCTGAAGACGAGGCAGAACTTGCATACCAGGTGAATCGCGATGCGGTGGCCGTGCTCGCGGAATACGCCAACGCACGCAAAGCCCCGCTAATTCACCTTTCTACCGACTACGTCTTTGATGGCAGCAAGCCTGCGCCCTACGTCGAAAGCGACACCCCTGCCCCCAGCGGCGTCTACGGCGCTTCAAAGCTGGCAGGTGAAGTGGCGGCACAGCAGGCAGAGCAGCACCTGATACTGCGCGTCAGCTGGGTGTTTGGTGCCAAAGGCGCAAATTTTGTCCGCACCATGCTGCGTATTGGTACTGATCGCGATCAACTCAATGTCGTCGATGACCAGATTGGCGGGCCGACATGGGCCGGCCACATTGCAGAACATCTCTGCACGCTGGTGGATCGCCATGAGCAAGGACAGACTCTGCCCACCGGTCTTTGGCACTGTGGCGGAGCGCCTTTTCTCAGCTGGTGTGAGTTTGCAACGACCATCTTTCGTCAGGCGACGGACATGGAACTCATTGAGCGCGCGCCCGATGTCATGCCCATTCCCAGCAGCGAATATCCAACCAAGGCCCAGCGCCCTGCCAATTCCCGACTCGACAGCAGTCAGGCCCGGCACGCACTCGGCCTGGAAACGCCCGACTGGCGCATCGGCCTGGAAGAAACACTGAATGAACTCCGGGCTTCCTGAAGCCACGGCGGCGGCAAGCCCTGCCCCGCATACCCCCGCTGTCACCATCCTGGTTGTCAATTACAACAGCGGCCACTGGCTGCAGAAGTGTCTTGATGCCTTGCGCATTCAGACGCTGCGGGATTTCGAAGTGCGCATCATCGACAATGCCTCTACCGACCAGTCTGGGCATCCGTCACTTCCCGATGCGCGTTTCAGCTTGCATCAGTCTGCGGAGAATCTGGGCTTTGCGGCAGCCAACAATCTGCTGGCGAAAGACACTCACAGCCCGTGGCTGGCACTGCTCAATCCGGATGCGGTTGCCAAGCCGGACTGGCTTGAGCAACTGATCTTCGAGGCGAAGGCCCACCCCGAGGTTGCGATCTTCGGCTCAACACAAATCCGGGCAAGCGAACCTGCAATTCTCGATGGAACCGGAGACTGTCTCTCCGGGTTCGGCCCCTGCTGGCGATCCGGCTATGGCCACGCGGTTTCAAACGACTTGCCCACCGGCGAAGTGTTTTCAGCCTGTGGCGCGGCCATGATGATCTCGCGCCCCTTGTTTGAATCTCTTGGCGGCTTTGAAGAGCGATTCTTCTGTTACATGGAAGACGTCGATCTTTGCTTTCGCGCCCGCCTTGCAGGCGAATGCGTCTGGCAATCAGACCGCGCCTGCGTTCTTCATGCCGGCGGGGCGAGTACCGAATCAGGTGAGAGCACGTTCTCCATGTTCCATGGTTATCGCAACGCGATCTGGATGCATTTGCGCTGCATGCCACTGGCCTTGCTGGCCATCTCGCTTCCCGGCCTGATCTGCTTCACGCTGCTTCGCATGACACGCATGCGTGCGCCCGGTCAGGTGCCGGCACTATGGAGAGGCCTTATTGCAGGGCTGCGGCCAATAGGCCAACTACTGTCGCAACGCCGTGTCATCCAGGCGGGCCGACGCGTCTCTACCCGAGACGTCGCAGGCTGGCTGTCATGGAATCCACGCGACATCCTCGCCAGACGCTGCATCACATTCAATGCTCAAAAAAAAGCCCGGCCATGAGGCCGGGCTTTTTCACTACGGGAGAGAACCTTCTTAGCGACCCAAACGGGCCATGGCAGAAGTGGTGAGGAACTTGTTGTACACGTCCACACCTTCCTCGGAGAACTGCTGCTTGTAACCCGATGGAATGTTCTTCTCGTTGCGGAAGCGCGTCATACGGCCCGACTGAATGTCGTGGGTATGGCAGTACAACCAGCTCCAATCCGGCTTTCCGTTGCTGTCGAGCACTTCGGCCTTGTCGTTCTTGTACTGACCAAAACCCGGCTCGAACTGCTTCCAGATATCGCCTCGACGATCGTAGGTCACCTGCGACGGGAACATCATGTTGCGGGCG
>TARA_R110000850_G_scaffold190308_2_pt1 | contig 52571 bp, 59 predicted proteins | sample TARA_R110000850 | Tara Oceans TARA_R110000850 (sample SAMEA4397586) | marine metagenome | biome: Polar Biome; feature: [SRF] surface water layer (ENVO:00010504); material: water (ENVO:00002006), including particulate matter (ENVO:01000060) such as... | depth 5 m
AGCGGATTTACTAAAAAGAAAACATCCAGAACTTTATGGGATGTTGGTGGAATGTTTTAGGCAAGAACCGAGCACTTGAGAAAATGAATCAGGCAAACTATAGAGAGTTCAGTTTACACTCTCGTGTAACGTGCTCAAACGTTAGTTTACTATGATTTCCGCATATCCTGCAAGTTCCTTTACGTTTCAAATTATCCTATGAATCCAGTTTTTTGATTTTATCAGTTAGTTCTTCAGGTTGTAAAATTGGTATTGCTTCACGTTCTACACGCAATCCCAATCCTTTGGTCTGATTTATATGGTTAGTAGTAAATTGATTTATGTGAACGTAAATAATTCCAATATCATCACTCATTCGGGTTTGCCAGTCAAAACCATACAATTCTTTCAACCATTTAAAAGGTGTAGTTCTGAACATAACATTGGGGTTTTTGTAATGCCGGCCATCATCCAATAGTATGATTAGCAGATAAACCCTGTTGAATCCAATTTCGGTATATCCATTTGCCTGAATAGTTCCCTTTTTTTGAACGCTTGTAATCTTGTTTATTTTTGGTGGTTGATTTTCAAGCGATTCGGTTTTTACTATTTTACATTCTATTCCAACCGCATTTTGTTCCTTTCCTTGTTCATACAGAAGAATGTCAATATCCCCTGGCATTTTGTTTGGGATTGTGATAGGTTCTTTAACGCCACATTGGTATTTCACCGAATTTGCGGATGGAAATACATTACTAAATAACATCTTTTTGAAATCTCGATTTTCCATAAGCCAATTAACGGCTTGGTCTTCGCTATCAAAAGTTCTGGTAACACTTACATCTGGCTTGGGATTGTTTACGAAAAATGAAATGGTCGAAGAACCATCAAGAGGTTGTCTATCCGAAAACACATATTCTGTCACCTCATATTCTGGTGGTGGTTCTTTTCGGAAGAATTGAACTATTCTATTTTTAATACCTGCCCATATTCTCATACGTTAAAATGGAAATATTTGGTTAGTAAATTGTTTGAATATGTCGCTGGCGATAGCTTTGTCAAAGGCTTTGGCTGCGACCAAATCGCCAAGTTTTGATTTTAATAACTGACCAAACGATTTTTTGCTAAGATGCGGAATGTCTTTGCGCAGCTCATCAAACTCATCGAAGATGATTTGCTGACCATATCCTGATCTTTTAACTTCGGCAAGTACCTCTTTGAGAAGTGTTTTTAATTCTTCATCAGAATCGCTAATTTTTGAGTAGTCGGGCACTTGGGATTTTCTGGCTTGTTCAATGGCATACTTTCCCTCAAGTTTTAGTTTGGCATTTACCTCACGACCATTCATAGTCTCAATAAGGCCTCGTTCTTCAAGCATTCTACCATAGTCCCAATCTTCGCTACGCCCACCTAACTTTAGGCCGTTACCTTCAAGAATCCACTTAATAGAATAGTATTTCCCATCATTATACAGTTCATATAGTTTAGAAAGTATAAGATCAAGAATGCCTTCGGTATCAAGGTTTTTACGCTCTTCTAAATCAATGTCATCAGCTCGCACAATAGCATCTGAAATGAATAATATTTTTAAATAGTAATCAAGCCCATTAATTTCATCTTTAATGGTTTGAATAGTGTTTTTGACTCTTTGGTCGATACCTAATTTCATTCCGAAATTATATCCTTGTTGAGCCTTAAACTCGTATGCAAAATTGGTGTGTTCAGGGTCAAAAGAAGCCTTTACATAACTGATTACATCGCTTTCCCACGATTGTTTTTCCTCTTTCAATTCATTTAATAAATCCTCAGTTCTTGCTGCTTTATATTTTTTAATAAGCGCATTTCCTTCGGACTGAAAATTTTCAAGACTACTTTTAAATTCAGTCCATTTAACCTTTAACACCATAAACATAAAATTATGTTGGTAAAGGTAAGGGAATGGCAATTGAATATGTTGAAATATGACTTTAAAATATTTGCAGATGGCTGATAATAGTTCAAAAATTTACCACACTATCCAAAGCATCATCTGCTTCTTTGTGAATAAAATTAGCTTGATAGTTCAATGTGGTTTTTAAATCGCTATGACGATACAATTTTTGCAGCATAAAGGGATGGATGGTATCACCAGCAATATTGCCAAAGGTATGCCTCGCAATATGCATTGTAATTTTCTTATCAATTTTCGCCTTTTTAGCTATAGATTTTAAGTTGTCATTAAATTTCTTGGTAGCTGTCTTTCTCTTGTTATAGACATCTTTTGCATCATCGAGATTCGCTTTTTTCAATTCGGGAAAAACAAAATCGGTTGCATATCTTTTGTCTTCTTTGTAATAATCTAAAATTTTGAAAACCTTATCTGGAATTTTTAATGATAGTAATTTTGAGTTTTTGTTCATTCTATAATGCAACCTTTTGTCGTATATGTCAGACCACTTTGTCCACAATACATCGGTAACTCGCATTCCGGCAAAATTAAAACTAAAGAGCCAGACATTTCGAGTGTGTATTTCACTCAAAGTTAAATTCTCAAGAGCTTCTATGGCTCTTACTTCAATAATATTCAACCCGACTTTGCTTGTTTCTGGAAACTTAATTTTAATCTTGTCACCACCAAAAGGATATAATTCCCTACTAACTATTTTGAGCTTAATAGCTCTGTTGAACAACAACCTAATGAGGACTAAGATGTTCATTACTGATGTTTCTGAAAGTTCGTGTTTGGCTTTCAAATATATCATCAGCTTTTTTAGGAAGCGTTCGTTAATTTCCTGAAAAGCCAACTGTTTTGATTTATTAAACTTTATGATATAGCTAACCAAAGCACTATCCGTAGATAAGCGGTTTAATTTTTCGGCGATTTCCAATTCGTCCAGATGCTCTTGTGCTAGTTCAAAAAAGGTAGCAGAGTTTCCCGAGGCATATATCTCTTTTTTGATTTGGTTGGCAGATGCATCTTTATGCTCGGATTGTAAGTCAATAAGTGCTTTATTGGCGTTCGAGAGTTCCTGTGATAGCAACTTGTTTAAACTATCAGCATTTGAATTAGACTTTCTTACTCGAATATTTTTTTCGTCCCAATCCTCTATGTCAATATAATGACCTATATATTGATATGTTGAACGACGATTTTTTGTAATTCGAACAGCTAATGGGTAAAGCCCTTTACTGTTTGGTTTTTTACGTAGAACTATCTTTGCGTTTGATGACATAATTGACCTGTTTTGAGTACGAAAGTCAAATCAGGTACAACATAGGTACAACATTCCATTTTGAATGTATTCCTTTACCTAAGTACACCATAAAGATACGAAATTATTGTTCTTTTCAGGTACAACATAGGTACAACAAATGTTGAAATCAATTGATATTAGATGATATTAAAGAAAATGTAGAATCGTATAATCAATTGAAAATGAATGACTTTGTTTCAATTTGGTGCAATATACGCTAGACTTAGGATCTGGTGCCGCAAGGTGTGGGGGTTCGAGTCCCTTCATCCGCACAAAGAAAGCTTCTCAAAAATGAGAGGCTTTTTTATTTCAACAAAGCTTTTTTATATGATAAAATTTGAAGGGTCGAGAAGTTTATCCCGATGGCTATCGGGAAGTCCTTTCATCCGCACAACAGAAAGCTTCTCAGTTATGAGGAGCTTTTTTGTATTTATGGAATATACTTTTTCTTTCATTTTTAAGTTATTTCAAATGAAATAAGCGCTTTAAAGTTCCTTAACTTTAGTATTTTTACACCAGAAAACATCAAATCCATATGAGCACGTCTTTTGAAAAATACCAGAAACGCCGTTTGATTTCCTCATATTTCTCGGTAGTAATCAGTATATCACTGGTATTGTTTTTACTGGGGCTGCTGGGGCTTTTGGTATTGAACACCAAAAAAGTAGCTGATCATTTCAAGGAACAAATTGCGTTGACCATCTATTTGAAAGACACCGCCAAGGAAGTTGAAATCAATCAAATGCAGAAAAGCCTGGCACTGGCAGAGTATACTAAAAGCGCCGAATTTATCTCCAAAGAAGAGGCTGCAGTTGAACACAGCGCCACCATCGGTGAAGATTTTATGGATTTTCTGGGATACAACCCCTTGCAAAATTCCATTGATGTGTATTTAAATGCAGACTATGTCACACCTGAATTGATGGAAGAAATTACTTCCGAAATCACCGCAAAGGGTTTTGTGGATGAGGTGATTTATGACAAGCCCCTCATCGCATTGCTCAATGATAATGTAAAGAAAATAAGTCTTTGGATACTGATTATAAGCGGAGTTTTTACCTTTATCGCAGTCTTGTTAATCAACAGTTCCATCAGGCTTTCGGTCTATTCAAAGCGGTTTACCATTAAAACTATGCAAATGGTGGGGGCTACAAAAAGTTTTATCAGAAAACCTTTTATCTGGAAAAGTATCAAACTGGGTATAGTGGGTATTGTTGTGGCCTGGATAGGGATGGGCATCGTGATTTATTACCTCAATCAAACCTTCCCGGAACTTTTACTACTGGAACAACCCTTGATATTAGGGGCATTGTTTCTGTTGATTTTTGTTTTGGGAGTTTTCATTTCCTGGTTGAGCACCTTCTTTGCCACACAACGGTTTTTGAATTTAAGAACGGATGAATTGTATTATTAGAAGTATGAGGTAAGAAGTACGAAGTTAGAAGTATGAGGTAAGAAGTACGAAGTTAGAAGTAATGATGCAAAATGATTTAAAAGATAGAACTAAGAAATTTGCTATTGATTGCTGGGTTTTATGTAGTAAGCTTCCGAAAACCAGAGAATATAATGCTTATGTTAACCAATTGATTAAATGTTCAAGTTCTGTTGGTGCTAACTATAGAGCTTCCCAAAGAGCAAAGTCCACAAGGGACTTTATAAATAAATTAAAAATTGTAGAAGAAGAAGCAGATGAATCTTCATATTTTCTTGAACTTTTAGGAACTGTATGTGATTTATTTCCTGAAGAGATAAAAAGACTACAAAGAGAATCTGAAGAAATATTAGCAATTATGGTTTCTTCAATCAATACTGCAAGAAAAAAATTATAAATTAATCCATAGAGTACAGATTTTAACTTTTAACTTCGTACTTCTAATTTAATACTTTAATATGGGTGAGCAAAAGAGAAAGTTAGAAAACAAAGAAGAATTTATTTTTCAAAAAGAAAACTACAAATGGATGTTTATTGGCCTTGGGTTTATTGCCCTTGGGTTCATCCTGATGGTGGGCGGCGGCAGCGACGACCCCAATGTGTTCAACCCCGAGATATATAACTGGAGGCGCATAAGATTAGCCCCGGCGTTAATCCTGATAGGATTTGCCATTGAAGTGTATGCAATCCTTTTGAACCCAAAAAAATAATAAATGACCTATCTTGACGCATTAATCCTTGGAGCCGTCCAGGGGTTGACGGAGTTTTTACCCGTTTCTTCCAGCGGTCATCTTGAAATTGGGAAAGCCATATTAGGCGATCAAAGCGTTCCGCAAGAAAGCTTATTGTTTACTGTGGTGGTACACTTTGCCACAGCACTGAGCACGGTAATTGTTTTTAGAAAAGATATTGTCGAAATCTTTCAGGGCCTCTTTCATTTGAAATGGAATGAGGAATTCAAATACTCCCTGAAGATAATTTTATCGATGGTCCCTGCGGTTTTTATCGGGCTGGTATTTAGTGACCAACTGGAATCTTTTTTTAGTGGTGATATACTATTTGTGGGTTTTATGTTAATCATCACGGCCTTGCTTTTATGGCTTGCAGATAAAGCCAAAAAAACAACCAAAAAAGTAACCTTTCAAAATGCTTTTGTCATTGGTGTAGCACAGGCCATTGCCATTCTCCCGGGTATTTCCCGCAGTGGTGCTACCATTGCAACATCTGTTTTGCTGGGTATCGACAGGGAGCGGGCGGCACGTTTTTCCTTTTTGATGGTAGTGCCGTTGATTCTGGGAAAAATGACCAAAGATATTTTAAGCGGGGACATTTCAACAGAAACGGCCAATCTGGGTATTTTGATCGCCGGTTTCGCAGCAGCCTTTGTTTTTGGTGTCATTGCCTGTACCTGGATGATAGCCATCGTCAAGAAAAGTAAACTGTCTTATTTTGCTGTCTACTGCTTTGTAGTTGGGGTGATGTCTATTGTGTTTGGATATTATAATTAATTGCTGTTAATTAAAATAAGAGTCATCAATATTATATTTTTTTCGAATAAGCTCAAAATATTCCTTTTCCATTTGATAGGGTCTTAAACCCACAGCAACCCTTCTTTTATCGATATTCTTAAAATCTTTAATTTTGGTGCTGTCTGCATTGTTATAAATGCCATACCAAAACTGTTCAGCCCTTCTTAAACGACTATCTATCATACTGGGTAAAATCCTTGGTGGGGCATCTCCTTTTTTAATGTAATCGAGTAATATAGGCTTAAAATAGGTTGTGTCTTTAAAGTGCATCAGCATAGCAGTAATATCTGTATGTTCATCCACTGTTGAAGGGCCAATTAACTTATCACTAGGATAGCCGTAGGTTTCAAAAATTTCTTTGATTCTATTTTCGTTGATGCTATCCACAAATTGCATTTTTTCATAGTCGCTATTACCGGTTCTGTACAATTGATCTTGATAATTCATTTCAATAATTTCGTTGCGCAAATCTTTATTGATAGATGATAGAAATTGGGTTTCGATTTCAGGGGCTTTGGTTGCAAAATTTTCCCATTCCGGCATTTCAAACAAGGGCTCAAAAGCCATATTATTTAAAACTGATGAAAAAGGCATGCCATTTTCTAAAAGCATATACAAATAAGGAAAGACTTCTTCCTTTTTATCTAACCTAATGCAAATTTCAGCCATCATCCGGGGTTCATATATGGCCGTTTGATTCAATAAAGTACAGTTTTTTTCTGCTTTTTTTATTAAGTCGTATGCATTTTGATAATCTTCTTTTAAGTAAGCAATCTCTGCTTGATAAATGTACTGATGATAATCAGTTATGTAGTTGCAAGGTTCTTTTTCTTTATCCTGACAAGAAAAAAAAGCTATTATTATGGCTATAAACAATAGTTGAGAGAATTTCATATCCAAATAGTTTATTATAAACATACAATTTTTTTTTAGAAAGAGTATTTTTGACAAATGAATACAATCGCATCAGCAGCAACCTTCCAGCAAGGCCAAATCCTCTTAATCGATAAACCCCTGAACTGGACTTCTTTTCAGGTGGTCAATAAAGTGCGCTGGCTCATCAGGAAGCAATTCAAACTAACAAAGATAAAAGTAGGTCACGCCGGTACATTAGACCCATTGGCCTCAGGACTTTTAATCATTTGCACCGGAAAATTTACCAAACAAATAGATACCTACCAGGGTCAGGAAAAAGAATACACAGGCACCTTTACCCTGGGAGCCACCACGCCCAGCTTTGACCTGGAAACCGAAATCAACGAACGGTTTGATATTTCCAATATTTCCGAAGAAAAGATACAGGCTGCCACACACCAATTTATCGGTGAAATTCAACAACAACCACCGGTGTTTTCAGCATTAAAAAAAGATGGTAAACGCCTCTACGAATTTGCCCGTAGCGGTGAAGATGTGGAAGTCGCCTTCAGGACCGTTCATATTTCAGCATTTGAAATCACCCGCATTGCCCTGCCGGAAGTAGATTTCAGGGTGCAATGCAGCAAAGGCACATACATTCGTTCACTGGCGCATGACTTTGGCAAGGCTTTGGAGAATGGCGCACATCTTTCGGCTTTAAGGCGCACCAGAATCGGAAGTTTTTCTGTAGAAGATGCCATTTCGATAGAGGCTTTTGAAAACCTGCTTAATGCTTCAGAATCTTAATAAATTACTAAGCCTCATACACTTTCGGTCGTAAAATAGTACCTTGCGACTGAAAAATATGCAATTTTCAGAAAAATATAAAGCACTTGTAATTACCGTCTTGACAGTAAGTATTTTTACTGCCGGGCTGCTTAGTTATACATTTTCTACAAAATCAAGCTTGCCCAACAGCACAAAGTATACCCTGGATTTTGAAGAAACAGAAGAACTTGAGAAATTCTTTGAGGAACTAAAGGAACCTGATGAAAGTAGTGATCTGGAAACCCACAGGGCATTCAACGAAGCAGAAAAAGCTGCTGAAAGCGAATTGACAACTACGTCACAGAATGAATCAGGCAGAATAAATGAACCTTCAAATGAAAAGAGTATAGACGATCAAATCCTGGAAGAACTTGCAGAAGAACGGGATTTACTTGCTGCTTTGGATGAAAATGCAAGTGTGACGGCTGCAAATACTCCAAAAGCACCAACCCCAAAACCGGAAAAAGAAAAAGTTTCCCGCGGAGATAATACCTCAAATGACATTGCATTTGAAAATACATCCAACAGAAACAGCTCTATGTATTACAATTTATCAGGGAGAAATGTGATTGATTTTCCCAACCCTATCTATACTTGTGAAAAGTCCGGAAAAATTGTGGTCAATATCGTTGTTGATGGCTTTGGCAATGTGATAGAAACTTCTTTAAACGAAGCCAGTTCCACGTCATTAGATGGGTGCCTTGTCGATAATGCCTTGCAGTATGCTGCCGGGGCATCCTTCAGCACATCAGACAATCAATCACAATTGGGCACGATTACCTATATATTTCCCGGTCAGGGGCGCAATTGATTCAAGAGAGCAAGCTGGTCTGCAATGATATTCAACCCTTTGTCTTTATTGTACCAGAGCTGTAAATCCTGTTTAAAATCCGGTGTGAGAAGACCGTTAAGGTTTTTGAAATCCACTACCATTTTTGCCGCTTCTGTGGGACGTGGTCCCCAGGTGTATAGAACTCTATCGTTTTCATTCAGGGCGATAAGCTTTGGGATGGAACGGGAACCGGCAGTTAAAAACATATCAATTAATTCAGGATGTTCATCGCGATAAACAAGCTTCAATGTTATCTTTGGAGTGGCTTCTGCTATTTTGTTTAAAACCGGTAAAACCTGTGCGGCATCCCCACACCAGGCTTCCGTGATAACAAGCCAGGTGATGCTTTTTTGGATATTCAGGAATTCATGTAAAGATTTTTCATCAATTCTTATGGTTTTATCCAGCCGTTTCATTCGCCGGTAATTGAGCTCAGTATAACCTATAAGGGCTTCTGTCTGCTCTGGCCCCGATGTTCTCCTGTTTTCAGAAAAATCAAGCATCTGTTCTGAGTACGCGCTATATGAAATAGAACTGTTCAAAGCTTCTTTAATAATATCTTCAATAATTGTAACAGTTTGTGTTTCCATAAATATTTTTTTACATAGTCGAAAAGAAAGAAGGATACTTTCACGTTTGGGGTTCTTGTGTTATCTTCGTTTTAAAGAGGCTAAACTAATATCTTTTCAATTAAATTACTATGACTAAAATCACAAAAAGGTGCCCCTGGTGCGGAACTGACCCCCTGTATGTTGCTTACCACGATACTGAATGGGGCGTGCCTGTATATGATGATGAGGTATTGTTTGAGTTTTTGATTTTGGAAAGCTTTCAGGCAGGCCTGAGCTGGATAACCATTTTGCGTAAACGCGAAAACTTCCGCAAGGCATTTGATGATTTTAACTACAAAAAAATTGCTGCATATCCCGAAAGTAAAATTCAGGAATTACTCCAAAACGAAGGTATTATCCGGAACAAGCTCAAAGTGCGGGCAGCTGTTAGCAATGCCGCTGCATTTATAAAAGTGCAGGAAGAGTATGGAAGTTTCAGTAACTATATATGGGATTTTGTTGACGGAAAACCCATCAAAAACAACCTGAAAAGCATGAGCGAAGCACCGGCAACCACTCCTTTATCAGATAAAGTAAGTAAAGACCTTAAAAAACGCGGGTTCAAATTTATGGGAAGCACTGTGGTATATGCCCATATGCAAGCGACTGGAATGCTCAATGACCATTTAGTTGATTGTTTTAGGTATAACGAAGTGTAATTATTTTTTGGCTTTCTTTTCGTAAAGGTCTAAATAATGTTTTGCCTTTTCAAATTCCCTGAGCTCCTTAAGAGTTTGGGAATATTTTAAATAAGCCGTTACATCGGGGTTCTTGTCTTTTTCAAACCATTTTTCAAACCATTTTTTTGCAGCTGCATATTGGCCTCTTTCAAAATTTGTAGTCGCTAGTTTTTCATAAATCTGAACCGATTCATAACCATCTTCAACCACTTTTTCATACACTTTTACCACATCAATAAATTGATCTTTTTGAGAGTATGCAATATCAGATTGCTGTGCATAAACAGAAAAGCTTAAAGCCAGAAAAAGAGTGGGGAGAGTTAAAAAGTTGCTCATAAATTGCGGGGATGAAAATTTTTAGGGCGATAAATGTGATAAATAATTTAATAAAATCAAATTATTTTCGATAAACTGTATATGTGTGTGGCTATTTTGTAAGAATTGAAATAAACGTTTCTCTGCTCATTTCTTCGGCCCCCATGGATTCAAGGTGTCTTGTATAGACCTGACAATCAATAAGAAGATATTTTTTTTCTTTCAGCTTTTGCACCAGATAGTAGAAGGCTATCTTAGAGGCATCCCGCACATGGTGAAACATGCTCTCCCCACAAAATATTTTCTTATCCGGAAGATCAATGCCATAGAGTCCGCCCACCAGTCTTCCTTCTTCCCACACTTCTACTGAAGTTGCATGACCCAAACGGTGGAGTTCGAGATATGCTTCCTGCATACTTTGGGTTATCCAGGTCCCGGTTTCTTTCTTTCGGGTTGTGTGGGCACATTGCTTTATCACTTCCGCGAAAGCGCTATTAAAAGTAATTTCAAAAGGATTGTTTTTCAGCCTCTGTCTAAGGCTTTTAGAAACCTTGAAATTCTCGGGACACAAAACCATTCTGGGGTCTGGGCTCCACCACAACACCGGTTGATTGTCACTGAACCAGGGGAAGATACCTTGGCGATATGCATTCATCAAACGCTTAGGCGAAAGTTTGCCCCCCAATGCGAGTAGTCCATCCTCATCTGCAAGTGAGACATCCGGAAACGGGGTGTTTTCTTCAAGATAAACCATAGTCTTTTTAAAATATAAGCAGGCCCAGCAGGTAGACACAACTACCCACAAGCATTAAAATAACCGTATAGGGCAAAATTTCCCGCGCCTTTAATTTAGTAATGGCAAGCAAAGGCAAAGCCCAAAAAGGTTGGAGCATATTTGTAATTTGATCGCCATAAGATAGGGCCATGATGATTTTTGGCAAGGGAACCCCAAGTTGCAAAGCAGCATCTATAATGATAGGTCCCTGCAAGGCCCATTGCCCGCCACCACTTGGCACAAAAATATTGACCAATCCGGCACTGAAAAATGTAAAAAGTGGAAGCGTGGTTTCATTGGAAATACTGATAAACGCTTCACTGATCATAGTAACCATTCCGGTATCTTTCATAATGCCCATAATACCAAAATACAAAGGAAACTGAATCAATATTCCCGAAGCCCCTGAAATGGCTTCGCCCAGAGCATTGGCAAAACTTTTAAAACTTCCGTGCAACACAATACCCAGACCCAACATAAAAAAGTTGAGCATATTGGGTGTAATAACAAGGCTGCTCAAAGCCTCATAATATTGTACAAAAAAAGCCGCAAGCAGAAGGACACCAAACCCGATAGCAGCAATTTGAGAGTTTTCAATTTTATTTGATGAATCGCTTTCTTCAGAAGGAGCATATGGTTTTAGGGGAAGGTGCACTTTTTTTGTTTCAACTTTTTTGCTGAGAAAATAGAGAGTTAAGGGAATTACAAAAAGCAAAACGCCAAAAATCACCAGGTTCCACCAGCTTAAAACGGTTTCACCAGTGGAGATTAAATTTGGGATTTGTTGTGCCATTTCGGTTGATACAATGCCATCCATCAAAGCCGGGAGATGCCCTGCTTCAGCAACTTTTAAAGGTGCAGAACCACTAATACCACCGTGCCAGATCATTAACCCCACATAACCTGAAGCACCTACCAATGGGTAGTTTATGGAGAACCCCCTTTTTAAAGAAGCCTCGGCAACTTTTCGGGCCATAATGGCACCAAAAATAAGGCCGAGCCCCCAGTTAAAAAATGCCACCAGCATAGTTGTGACACTCACCAATATAACAGCGCTTGCCGTTGAGTGAACATAACCTGTAATATAATCTGTTAAAGCACTCATGGGTTTGCTTAAAACCAGGATGTGCCCCAAAACAAGGATGAGCATCATCTGATATCCAAAAACCAGCAGGTCGTTGTTCCAGATACCTTTTTCCCAGAATTTTAATACAGAAACCACATGGCTTTCGCCGGAAGGATTGTCACTGAAAAGCAACGCCAAAACGATGGTTAAAAAGGTTAAAAATACTGCAATCACAAAGGGTGATGGTACAAATTTTTCAAAAACCTTTTCCAGTGTCTTGGTGAATGACATTTTCTAAAGAATAAAAAAAACGCGCAGGTTGCTGCGCGTTGATAGTTGATGGCTTATTAAAAAGGTAAATCGTCGTGATCTTCTTCATTAAGGTCATTGATGGGCTCAAAGGCTTCGGCAGGAGGAGTGGGTGGTATATCTGAACTTGAAGAACTTTGTTCTAAATTCTCAATGCGCCATCCTTGAATGGAATTGAAATACTTGGTTTCCCCTTGAGGGTTTACCCATTCACGCCCTCTTAAATTGATGCTTATTTTTACATTTTGTCCCACATTAAAGTTGTTGAGTAAATCTGTTTTATCTTGAACAAATTCAACCATGATGTGTTGCGGGTATTGCTCTTCAGTGGTGACCACAACTTCCCTTTTTCTAAATCCATTACTTCCAAAGGTTTGCGTTTCACCTATCATCTTGATTTTTCCTTGTACTTCCATAATTTAAATTTTTGCGAGCAATACCTTCCAGGCAGAAGGAATGTCTCCTTGTTGTAAATAATTTTGTGCTAATTTATGAATTTCAGTTGTATCTGACGAACTTAATATCTTTCTGGATTCCATATTATTAGATATAAAATCCTTTATCTCCTCTGTTGAAGGAATCTTTTCAATATTACCAAGCATGCCCAGGTCGTTTCCGGTCAAAACGGTACTTGATGTTATTTCTTTAGGGATTGAATCCACTCCTATGCCCAATGTGGTCAGGGGCTTCGGCACTTCAAACATGCCCATATTGGAACGGCTGTACCAATTACCGCCCATTCTGGCAACGGTGTCTATTTTTTGCTGATCAATGACTTGGTTTTCGTCTAGAATGGATTCGTCAATGTGAATCTTGACCACTTCACATATCACCAGGTTTCCGGCACCGCCTTCTTTACCCAGTTGTACCACTTCATTTACTATACATTCAAAATGCACGGGACTTTCGGCCACACGGGGCGGTTTAATTTTTTCTGAAGGAAGCGGAGTCAAGCCGGCTTTGGTAAACTCATTTGTACCTTTAGGGTATTCAGTTGAAGAAAGTGACATTTGCTGTACCATGTCAAAATTGACAATGTTTATCACCACCTCTTTTACTTCCAGCACATTTTCATAAGTATGCTTTGTGGTATTATCACGACCGCGACGCGCCGGGGAAAAAATTAAAATGGGCGGGTTTGCACTGAAAACATTAAAAAAGCTAAAAGGCGATAAATTGATATTCCCTTTAGTATCAACTGTGCTGGCAAATGCAATGGGGCGTGGTGTTACCGCACCCAGCAGATAGCCATGTAATCTACCTACAGAAAGGTCTTTTGGGTCTAATGTTAGCATAAAAGCAAAGGTAACGAATGTGATAAAAAATGAAGACGATTGTTCCTTTAATTTATGAACACAATTATATTAACAGATTTCTGTTATATTTAGCATTCAAAATAAATTTCAATGCAAAGCGAAAGAAATTACTTCAGAATAATATTTGTTCTCTTGTCACTTGTTACGGTCACTATTATATTATGGAATACCTATATCTTTTTTAATGAATTAAAAGAAAATGAACGCATTAGAATGGAAATTTGGGCAGCCGCACAGGCAGAGGTTTTAAAAGATTCTGACCTCGAAAGTAGTATTGCACAACTGGCTCTTGATATCCTGACCAGTAATTCAACAACCCCCATGATTTTATACAACTATGAGGATGATGATTATGAATTCAATAATATACAGGAAGAAGATTACAGAACTCCCAATCAAAAAGAAGCGCTCATTGAAAAATATAAAAGCCAGTATGAACCCATAGACGTGACTTATGAAGGGGAAACACTCAGTACCATTTTCTACGGAAATTCCAGTATTATCACCAAATTGAAATACTATCCATTAGCCATCCTTTTGATCATTTTGCTTTTTGTTGCTGTGGTTTATTTTTTCTTCAGAACCCGAAAAGCGGCCGAACAAAACCGGCTATGGGCGGGTATGGCCAAAGAAACTGCTCATCAAATAGGCACCCCGCTTTCATCATTGATCGGCTGGACAGAGATTTTAAAATCAGAACACGTGAACCCCGAATATATAAACGAAATGGAAAAAGATATTTTCAGGCTTCAAACCATAACAGACCGTTTTTCCAAAGTGGGCTCAATACCCGTGCTTAACAGAAAGGATGTAGTTTCAGAGACCATAAAATCTTTTGATTATATCAAAAACCGGAGTTCAAAACTTATTGATTTTGAACTTAATATTCCTGATGACCCTATTTTTGTTTCTTTAAATAAGCAGCTTTACAGCTGGGCAATTGAAAACTTAGTGAAAAATGCCATCGACGCTATGAAAGGAAAAGGAAAAGTAACCATTTCCATATATAAAAACACCCGCACAGTTCATATTCTGGTCAAAGATACCGGCCAGGGAATAGCCAAAAAAGATTTTTCAAAAATTTTCACTCCCGGTTTTACAACGAAGAAACGCGGTTGGGGATTGGGCTTGTCACTCACAAAACGTATTATAGAAGATTATCACGATGGTAAAATCAAGGTAAAACACTCTGAAAAAGGAGTAGGCACCACCTTTCAGATATCTTTACGAATGCTGGACAATGATTCAAAAACCCGTCTTAGCGAGTCGGGTATGGAATAAGTTTTTTTAGTGTTAAAATCAAAACAAACAGCGACATCTTTGGCTTCAATGCAAACCTCGCCGACTTCATTCAAAATGATGTGTTCCAATGAGAAACTGCTGTTTTTTATGTAGCCAATACGGGACTTTACTGTAACCTTGCCGGGATAGAATAAAGACTTCTTAAAGTCACATTTGGAAGAAACCAGCATGGGGCCTCGGTTTGTTTTTTTATAACTTTCATACAAACCCGATTTTTCCCAGATATTCACCCGGGCCGATTGTAGATAGCGAATAATATTTACATTGTTAACGTGCTCATATACATCGAGGTCACTCCAGTCAATCCGTAATACTACCTTTAAGGGGTATTCCTCTTTATTCATTCCATTTGTGCTTTTATGTCCACTACCAGTGCTTCAAATTCTTCTTCAGTGAGTTTTACTTTTTTGCTGAAATCCATATCACTCATTTGGTTTATAGGGATTAAATGCACGTGAACATGAGGCACCTCAAGTCCTATTACAGCCACTCCCACACGCTTGCATGAGATTGCATTCTCAAGAGCTTTAGCCACTTTCCTGGAAAAGCTCATCAATTTTAAATAGGTTGTTTCATCCAGGTCAAAAACCTTGTCAACTTCAACTTTAGGCACACACAAGGTATGACCTTTGGCATTAGGATTAATGTCCAGAAAAGCGATAAAGTCATCATCTTCTGCAACTTTATAGGAAGGAATTTCCCCCTTTATGATTTTTGAAAAAACAGTAGACATGATAATTAATTTTTGTTTTAAAGGTAATTAAAATTGAGGATACAAAAAAAGACAGGATAACCTGTCTTTCATTTTAAACAATCATATACTGCTACTACCTGCTTATCTCGAGGATTTCAAATTTTACAGAGCCATTTGGCACTTGAATTTCTGCTACTTCACCCACTTTTTTTCCAAGCAAACCTTTGCCTATTGGTGAGTCGACAGATATTTTTCCGGATTTTAAATCGGCTTCACTTTGTGCGACCAGTTTGTATGTCATTTGTGTTCCATTTGCCTGGTTTTTTATTTTTACAGTTGAATGTACCAGTGCTTTTGAAGTATCTAATTGAGACTCATCAATCAAACGTGCATTGGATACTACTTCTTCCAGTTTAGAAATGCGGAGCTCAAGCATGCCTTGTGCTTCTTTGGCGGCATCATACTCTGCATTTTCAGACAGGTCACCCTTGTCCCTTGCTTCCGCTATAGCCTGTGATGCTTTGGGGCGCTCTACATCCCTCAATTGATCGAGTTCTGCCTTTAATTTTTTCAAACCCTCTTCGGTGTAATAAGATACTTTACTCATAACTTCATCGTTTTATATAATACAAAGAATCCCGCTACACTGAATGGTTCAGTCAACTGCGGGAACTAAAAAATCCCATTCGGGACGGGATTCATATACAAATATACGAAAAATTTAATTGCTTTTGATTTTATCGTAAATTGCACCCTTAAAAAACATTCATGAAGAAAATTGTTTTCTTATTTCTTATGCTCTCCATCTTCTCGTGTAAAGAAGATGATAATATAAACAGAAATAATCCATTTTTAATTGACCCTCTTGTAAATCTACAACTGGACCTGAGCTTGCCACAATATAACCTCCTTAATTTCCCCGGAAACAGTATTATAATAAATACACAAGGCATTAAAGGCATCGTGGTTTATAATGTTGACAACAGTCAGTATGTGGCTCTTGAATTAAGTGATCCCAACCATGCTCCAAACGACTGTTCCAAAATGACAATTGGCGGAATTGAAGCAAGCTGCCCGTGTACTCAAGATAGTAATACATACAACATCATTACCGGTCAGCATCTGTCAGACCCTAATTTGTATCCCATGCAACGATACAATGCACAGCGAAATGGCAGTGTTGTAACAATCACAAATTAATTTTAAAAGAATTTATAATTTTTGTTATGGTAACCTTCCCGATTTTTATCGGGAAGGTTTTTTAATGCAATCTGGGTCATGTGTTCTGTTTAAAACTTCAACGTCACACCGGCCATAACGTGTATACCCGCCTGCGGGTAATAGCCGGCACCTTCAATTGTGGTGATGGTTCCCGGGTCTGAGAAATCATCATCATAAGTAAAAAAGTAACCGTTTGACACATACTTTACATCAAAGATGTTGTTGACCATACCATTGAGTAAAATAGATGAGAAAACCGGAATATCATTTATTTCATAAACGATGTTGAGGTCGTTGATAAAAAAGGAATCCAGTTTTGAAGCCTCGCTATCAATATTACCCATATACTGTTCACCCACAAATTTTGACAACCAGTTTATCTGAAAGTTTTGAATGGGTTGATAAATTAGCATACTGTTTGCCACCACACTTGGTGAAAACGATATGTTAGTTGTTCCCAGGTTAACCAGTTCCCCATCAATGGAGGCTACAAAATCCTGGTTTTTGTTTTGGCTTAAAGCTACATTGGGCATCCAGCGCAGTTGGGTGGTCAGTCGGATATCTGCATCCACTTCAATACCTAAACGATAGCTTTCACCACTGGTTGTGCGCAAGGGTGCTCCCACATCATTCAACTCTCCTGAAAGCACCAATTGGTCTTTGTAATTCATAAAAAACAAATTGGTGTTTACCTTTACTTTTTCAGAAGCAAATCGCCAACCCAACTCAAAATCGTCGAGTTTTTCCGGGGTATTGATGCCTTCTTCAAAATCATTTCTAGTGGGTTCACGGTGAGCCCTTCCGTAAGAGAGATAGAACTGGTTAGCCGGGTTAAGTTGGTAGCTCAATCCCGCTTTTGGGTTGAAGAAGCTAAAACTTTCATCCACATCAATGGAAACGATATCTGAAGTGACACCTCCGGTTTTATAGTTGATAAAACGTCCTTGCAAATCACCATACGCCTGCCATTGGTCGTTTATTTTGTAAGTGGCTTTTGAAAAAATGGTAAATTCATTTTTTGTTGCGTCACTGAAGTAATACCGGTCTCTGATTTCAGATCCGGCAGCATATTGTGCCCAAATGATTTCCCCAAAATGATCCCCTTCATATAAGCTGTAAAACACACCTGAAGTGATCTCGAGATTATCTTTCTTATAGGTGGCATTGGCATTGATGACATAATAATCATTGTCCAGCCATCGACGGCGGATGAGGTCCATTTCATCAACAAGTTCGCCCTCCACTTCAAGGGGTTCAAGACCATAGGTGTCAAAAGAGTCATCTTCTCGATATTGCTCAAAAAAGCCTCTGCCATAGGTGTAGTTTAAACCTAAATTAGTTGACCAGTAATTATTCCAGCGTTGATTCCAGTGCAATTGGTAGTGGTCTTGTTTGTAGTCATCCACTTCGTTGTCGTAAAATTTCATATTGCCGTTAGCATCAAAATACATCCCGGCAGGATTAAATGTTCTGTCTTCTTCCAGGGTTTCGGCATCTATGCCAAACCAACTTTGATAAGTCACCTCGTGTCCGCCAAAGCTTATGGCTTTAATTAGCGTGTTATCACCTAAATAAGAACCTTGCAGAAAATAGGATTTTAAATCTGATGAGGCCCTGTCAATGTAACCGTCTGATGCAATAGCAGAGAGCCTTCCGGCGAATTCAACTTTGTCCTGAAGCAATCCTGTTGTGAACTTCAGGTTGTGCCTGCGGGTGTTGAAGCTTCCAAAACTGTTTGAAATCTCGGCGCCCGCTTCTTTAGAAACGGCATCGGTCAGAAGGTTTAAACTTGCACCAAAGGCTCCGGAGCCGTTAGTTGATGTTCCCACACCACGCTGCAACTGAAGGTTTTCAATAGAGGAAGCAAAGTCGGGTAAGTTCACCCAAAAGGTTCCCTGACTTTCAGAATCGTTAAAAGGGATTCCGTTAAGGGTTACATTTACGCGTGAAGCGTCACTACCGCGCACACGGATGTATGTATATCCCACACCGGCACCGGCATCTGAGGTGCTTACCACAGATGGTAAATAATTCAGTAAAATGGGGATGTCCTGACCTAAGTTGCGTTTTTCAAGTTCCTCTTTACTCACATTGCTATGTGTAATGGGGGAATCTGCGTCAACCCTGACGGACCTTACCAATACTTCATCGAGCATTTCGGGCTCTTTGATGGTGTCATTTTCCTGTTGTGCTAAGAGTGGGCTAACAGTTAAAAAAGTTAAACAAATAATTAAAAAGGAATTCCTGAAGGAATTTTGAAAATGAGGTTCTCGCTTTCGCAAGAATGTGAATAAAGTTTTCATTCGTAAAAAAATGTATTACGAATAAAAGGGGCGATTATTCTTTGTTATTAATTGATTAAAAAAAGTGCATAAAAAAACCCTAAATAAATCGCTCGAGCCGAATTATAAAGGGGGTTCATACACAGTTGAAGCACTTTGCTCCTGTCCCTTGGCAGCATTACCCGCCCAGGTTCATTGGGTATAATCTCAGCCGATTTTGTGAATGGTTATTAGTTAATGGCTCTTGGTTAACAGTTGTATATTAACTCATCTCTCACCACTAAAAACTCACCACCACATCAGCACCCCTTTGAGATGGGACAAATTTAAATATTATTAATTGATTTTTGGTGGTTTTCTGTTGGCTTTTTTAAGTGCTTTTTCTTTCTTGGATTTCAGGCGTTTTTCAATCGCGTTTTTTGAAGGTTTTGTTTTCTTCCTGGGCTTTTTGACCTTGAGGCTTTCTTTGATAAGGTTCAAGAAACGCTCAATGACCAGGGCTTTGTTTTTATGCTGACTGCGGCTTTCGCTTGAGCTTAATTGAAGAACACCTTCTTTTGTGAGCCGGGAGCTTAATTTTTCTAAAAGACGCTCTCTTTCGGTCTCGTTAAGCCCTTGCGAATTTGGAATATCAAAACTTAACTCAATTTGTGAAGAAACTTTATTAACATGTTGCCCACCGGCACCACTGCTTCGGGTGGCTTTGAATGTGAGTTCGTTTAAGACGATATCTGTTTGCATGATTAAACGGCCTGATGGTTTTCATTTAATAAATCATTCACCGTTTTTACGGGATTGAAAGTACTTAAAGGAACTTCCACAAAAATTGTGTTCCAGTGTGCCATCGCACCATTCCATAATCCGGGTAATTCCAGAGCTTTTATCGTTTTACCCTGAAAACTTTTTTGGGTGATAAAACCGGCATCGGGGTTTATAAATTGACTTAAATCAAACTTTTCACCTTTGTAGTCTTTAATCCCGCAAACAATATCCACCGGATTAAAATGGGTTGCTTCTTTTACAATATTCATTTGGTGACTGTCAGTAGTATTAATTTGCGACAGTTCCACAATTTGTAATGAAATGTGACCCTCTTTATCCTTAACCCAAAACGGCCCTCCACCGGGAGCACCGGTGTTTTGTACCATACCGCAGAGCCTTATAGGTCTGTTTAAAATTTTTCCGGCGTCCTCCAGGGTGTCGGGCAACGACTTACAGTTTAATGATGATACCAGAAATCCCCTGATGTCTTTCAGGAGTGCTTCATCATTACCATTTTTATCTATAGCTTTTAAAAACTGAAAGCTTTTGCTTTGAACCTCAAGGAGCTTTCCGGCAAGTATTTTTTTAAACTGGGAGATATCCTCAACGTTTTCTTCCGGAACGACATTGTCGATATTTTTAATGAATATTATATCTGCTTCTATATCGTTGAGGTTTTCAATCAAAGCTCCGTGGCCTGCCGGGCGAAAATGAAGTTTTTTTTCAACATCCCTGAAAGGCTTGTTTTTTAAGGTCACGGCAATGGTATCTGTACTTTTGTTTTGAAAGGAGTATGAAATATGATAGGTGCATTTTGTTTTGCGTTCCACTCTTTTCTGGATGCGGTTGAATTCTTTTTTAAATTTTTCAACGTGTTCTTCTGAAAATGTGAAGTGTATATAGCACTGTCCTTTAGAAGCTGCATAAAAACCGCCTTCCAGTAATTGTTCTTCAAAAGCGGTTGCTATGTTTTTGGCATATCTGTGAAAAGGAACAAGCCCTTTTGGCAAGTTGCTGTAGCTCAACCCGTCTTCTTCCAGTAAGGTTTTTACCAGTAAATGGGTGCGCTTGCCTTTTGTGTAAAATTTATAATCAGGGTAGAGGGCTCTTATTTTTTTCCTTAAAACTTTAATGAAGGGAAAATGGGTAAGACCTTTTAAAAACTTTTGCATCTCTTCTGAGGAATTTTCTTTGAGATACTTATTGAGCTTTTGTTCTTCCGGATTATAATTATCAACAAAGAAGTGTAAGTCTTTGAACATTCGGGTAGCAGCTCCTGAAGCCGGAACAAATTTTACAATCACAAGCCGCTCTTTCTTTTTTTCAAATAACTGAATGTATTGTTCTTCTTCAGCTGTATTTAAAACCTCAATACCGTTATTGTGTTTTGCAGCGCTTATAATTTCTGTGTGCAAAAAACCGCGCTCAAAATTTTCAAGATCCTGTTCCGCCTTTTTGAGGGTGAGTCCGTGGTTTTCTATTTGTTCTATTTCTTTTTTAGTAAACTTCATGGGCATTTTTCAATAAAGTGTCGACAGCTTTAATGGCTTTTTGAAACCTATCTGTATAACCTCCGCTTATGACAATGTAGGGTTTATCGTTTTGTTTTAACTCTTGTTCAAAAAGTTTAAAAAGTTCTTCACGGTGTTCCGGTCTGTCCCGCAAATCGTCTGGCACCCAGGGGACATCAACATCGAGCAATAAATACAAGTCGTAGTGATCTGTTTTTACCTGCCTTTTAATTTCTTCAGGGCAATATCCGTCATAATAAAATTCTGAATATACTTTGAGCTGTAAAAGATTTGTATCACAAAATACCACTTTATGTGCATTTTGAATAGCTTTTCTTTCTGCTTCCAGCTGGCCTTTTGCAATGGGTAAAAGATCTTCCGGCGTGCAAATTTCTTGCTTGTCATCCCATTTTTTTTGCAGGTATTCCCGCATATATTCAGGAGCCCACGTAGTTTGGTAATGTTTTGCAAGATCTGATGACAGCATAGTTTTTCCGGTAGATTCCGGACCAAACAATACTATTTTCAGGGGTTTGTCAGTTTTTGAGTGTGGGTGTTGATGATTTTTCTCCATTCCAGATATCCGTAAACAGCAATGATTGTAAAAATAAAATATTGTAATGATGTAAAGGTATAACCTTTATATAAATATAGGGGTACAGAAATGAGGTCTCCTATAATCCAAAATATCCAGTTTTCAATTTTCCTTTTGGCCATAAGCCACATCCCCACAAAAAAGATTGCTGTGGTTAGGGTGTCAACATATGCTACCCAATCGTTCCATCTGTCAAACCATTGATAAACAGCGAAGACAAATGCAATTGCAAGTAGAAAAATGATTACTACTGTTTTTTTCTCTTTGCTTGTGGTTCTGGTAATGGGTGTAAGATTTGTGGAATCAACCTTTCGGGTCCATACATGCCACCCGTATATGCTCATCATAAAATAATATGCATTGATGAGCATGTCCCCTATGAGGCCCCATGTGTACAATAAATAAACGAAGATTATGGTACTTAATATGCCCGTGGGAAAAACAAGGATGTTGTTTTTTTTGGCAAACCAAACGGAAACCAACCCAAAAAGAACAGCGATTATTTCAAGAACAATGTGTAGTGTTGAATAACCACTATATTGACCAAAAAGCCAATCAAAAATGAGGTTCATAGTCGCTTCGGTTTGATTTTACAATTTTAATGTAAAGCACACCACGCTCCACAGCTTCCAGGGCAATTTTGATTTCTTCCTGCAGAAGTTGCATCACATCATTATAGTCACCATAAATTTGTGTGCTCAAAGGATTTTCCAAAACCTTAAAGCCTGAATTGCGCAATTTTTTTATAAAATCGATGATGGGTTGCTCATAAGCATCCTGAAGGGGTGAAAGTGTTAATTCTACTGAAATATCCATAGTTTTTTCTTTTTAATCTTCATAAACACGCAGTTCAGCACCCATGCCATAATTGTTATATCCTTTGCGTAACAAAACTGAGTTTGGGTTATAATTAAAATCAAATACCTGCCACTTTTTGTTGTTGAAAAAAATGCGGCGCACAAAGGTTTGCTGTCCGCGGATTTGATTTGTAAGCGGTAATAAGGGCCTGAAAGAAACTGCTATTTTCTCAAGACCTCTACGCGTTTTATATTCGTTATAAGTTTTGGTTTGAATGAGATTGCCTGAAGCATCTGTAGGACCTAAAACCTGAATCGAAACAAACATACCATTTTCAGGGATGAAAATATTATTTGCGGAAATATCGAGTTCAAAAATCTCTTTTTCCTCTTTTTCGGTAATGACAAACACAATGTTGCCATATGAAATTTCACTGCCGGGTTTTCCGTTTTCATTTTCATAAAACTTCACCCGCATCAGAGTCGAAAATTTCCTTACAGAAATATTCTTACCTGACACCGCTTCCTTTACATTTATAGGTAACCGTAAAGTAGCTAGTTGCGTGGGTTTTGCTTCTTGTTTTCGAAACAAAACCGCAATTTCACTTTCTACCGTTTGCAACCAGGAGTTGTGGTAGTCGTTATGGGAAACAGGTTTGGTTTCACGGGTTTTGAACTTTCCTTTTCGGGCAGTGGTAATAACCACTTCCTTTAACTGGTCTATTTCTTGTTGCATTGCATAAGCCGGTTCCAATTCAGTGGTGACCAGTTTGAGGTCGGCATAACCAAGGGCAGAAACAAAAAGTGTATCTACATCAGGATATCTTTTCTTCTGGAACAAAAATTCCCCGTCAGCATTTGCAAAAGCCCCCAGGCCGTCACCAAAAGAAACAGTTGCGAAAGAAACCGGTTCATTGGTTTCTGCATCATAAAAACGAATGGTTTGACCCATCGCCGTGAAATTGTAAATGAGGAATATTAAAATAATTATAACGTGCTTCATAATTCTCCTTTATAGTTATTATCTTCAAAAGCAGTGCCAATAACAGCCATTGTTGCACCACATTGATATACCTGATCCAGCGCTTGTTTTGATTTTATGCCACCACCCACGATGAGAGGAACTTCAAGTTCTTTGCTTACGTTTGTGATAATTTTATCATTAACTCTCTTAAGTGCCCCGCTGCCTGCCTCAAGATAAATCAATTTTTTTCCCGAGTATTGACCGGCAAGGGCTGTCTCTGTAATTTTTGTGATGTCCTTTGGGTCCATGGGTCGGGTTTTGCTGATTCTTTCAACGGCACTTTCTTTTCCCCCGTCAATGAGGATATAGCCGGTGGGGATAATTTCAAGATTGCTGTTTCTCAGTTTTTCTACCGCTTTTCTCTGTTGGCCGATTAAGTATTCCGGATTGTCACCGGACAGCAGGCTTAAAAATAAAATGCCGTCAGCTATTTGGGTGATTTGCGATACATCCCCCGGGAAGAGTATCACAGGCAAGGAACTGTTGTTTTTCAAAACCTCGACTGTTTTTTGAGTTTCTAATTCTGTTCCGGTGCTTCCGCCTACAAATAAGTGTGTGGTTTGAGCAGGGAGATTTTCTAAAAATTGTGCCGCATTAGCTACATTGAACTTTTCAGGGTCAATTAAAACCGCCAATAATTTTTGGTTGCTTTTATATGCGTTTTCTATTTGAGAGAGTAACTTCAAAAACTATTTTTTAGCAAATGGCATAAGCGCATGTAAATTCTTCAAATTCAAAAAAATGCACTTTGTAAGTGTTTATTTTTCCGTTAAAGATAATATCTGCAGTGGTTTCTAAATCCTCAAATTGAAAATCCTTTACATCGATGTGATGCAAAAAACTCACACCCGGGTTTGCATACAATTTGTAAAGTGCTTCCTTGGCACACCAAACGATAGTTAACTTCTGAATAACAGCAGTGTCATTAGCAAGCGTTCTGTATTCTTTTAGAGGTGTGAATTTATTGGCAATGCGCAAAATTTTATCGCGCTGTTTTTCCACATCAATCCCCACTTCATTTTTGCTGATGATAATGCCTGAAAACTCATGGGAATGGGTGATGGAAATACAGGTTCCGTCTTTTAAGTCGGGCTTTCCATTTTCGTTATAAACCAAATCGTAGTCAGAATAACCGGCTTCTTTAAGCAAATGTCTTACACTCAAAAAACCCCGCCGGTGAATATCAGACAGCATGTTTGAGATCCTCAATTGACTGTTTTCAGTCAAAGAAATTCCTTTCATAAGGTCTTCAAATGATTCTTCAATCTTCCAGATGAGCACTTTGTTTTGGGGGTTTACTGTTATTGTTTTGTAAAGAGGCATGAAATTTATTAGATATTACGTATTTTTGTGTTCCTAAAAATTGCTAAATACAAATATAACATTATGAGTACGAAAACAGTGCCTTACACGGCGTATAAAGTTAAAGATATTTCTCTGGCCGACTGGGGAAGAAAAGAAATTGAACTGGCTGAAGCTGAAATGCCGGGCTTAATGTCTCTTAGAGAAGAGTATAAGGGCGAACAACCTTTAAAAGGTGCCCGCATTGCAGGATGTTTGCATATGACCATTCAAACAGCAGTTTTGATTGAGACCTTAATAGCTCTTGGTGCTGAGGTAACCTGGAGTTCTTGTAATATTTTCTCTACCCAAGACCAGGCCGCCGCAGCTATTGCTGCCGCTGGAATTCCGGTTTATGCCTGGAAAGGAATGACAGAAGAGGAGTTTAACTGGTGTATTGAGCAAACGTTGTTTTTCGGAGAAGACCGCAAGCCCTTAAATATGATTCTTGATGATGGTGGTGATTTGACCAATATGGTTTTGGATCAATATCCTGAACTTGCAGCCGGAATCAAGGGACTTTCTGAAGAAACAACTACCGGTGTTCACCGTTTGTATGAGCGTATGAAAAAAGGTACCCTGCCTATGCCCGCCATCAATGTGAATGACAGTGTGACCAAATCAAAATTTGACAACAAATATGGCTGTCGCGAAAGCGCCGTTGATGCCGTGCGACGTGCAACAGACACTATGCTTGCCGGAAAGCGCGTAGTTGTTTGTGGTTATGGTGATGTGGGTAAAGGAACAGCAGCTTCTTTTAAAGGTGCCGGTTCTATAGTCACGGTTACTGAAATTGATCCAATTTGCGCATTGCAAGCAGCGATGGATGGATTTGAAGTTAAGAAACTTGAAACTGTAATAGGCAATGCAGACATTGTGTGTACTGCTACAGGGAATAAAGATATTATAGAAGAGCGTCACTTTAGAGCGATGCGTGATAAAGCCATTGTTTGTAATATTGGTCACTTTGATAACGAAATTGATATGGCCTGGTTGAACAAAAACTATGGCAACACCAAAGACGAAATCAAGCCTCAGGTGGATAAATATACCATTGATGGAAAAGACATCATCGTTCTTGCAGAAGGACGTTTGGTAAATTTGGGTTGTGCAACAGGACACCCCAGTTTTGTGATGAGCAACTCGTTTACAAACCAGACACTGGCACAAATCGAATTGTGGAAAAATACTGATCAGTATGAAAACAAAGTATATGTTTTACCAAAGCATCTTGATGAGAAAGTGGCCAGACTTCACCTGGAGCGCATCGGTGTTGAGCTGGAAACATTGAGAGAAGATCAGGCAGAGTACATAGGTGTTACTGTTGAAGGACCGTTTAAGCCTGAGTATTACAGGTACTAACAAACTTTTACATTTTTTAAAAACCTCACTAATTTTAGTGAGGTTTTTTTTTTGAAGTCATTTAAGACTTAGGTAACAAATGACAGCTTGAATTTAACAATTTGATAAAGAATGGGTATAGGAGTAAAGGTTTTTATGTTGGATATTTGATTGATATGCTTAAGCTTGAAATGACAATAGTTAATGATTATTTTAAATATATATAAAACATAAGAATGAAAAATTATTTAAACCTTTCGATGATTCTTATTGCCCTATTTTTGGCTGGATGTCAGGGAAATTCCAATAAGGAAAACCCCGAGAAAAATGAAATTAGCAAAGCAGATACCATTAGTAAAGAAGTATTAGAGTTTTCAATGACCGGAAAGCATGCCGATGAAGATTCCACATTGCTTCGGGTAGCTTTTATTGGCGACGGTGAACCAAAACCATGTGCTGAATTCCCCCATACAAATGCTGCTGTTGAGCAAATTAATCTACTTATGGAAACACAGCCCATCGATTTTGTTATCGGGGTTGGCGATGTTGCTCATAAAGGAACAGAAATACAATATGAAGCAGCAACCGAGGTATTTCAAAGACTAAAAGCTCCTTTTTATCCCATCATGGGCAACGAGGAACACGGCAGCACGGTGGAGCGCTACCTTGAGTTTGCCCAACAATGGAACAGCGATATTAAAAATAAAAGTTATGTTATCAACCACGATAAACTGGCATTTGTATTTGCTTCCCCCGATCACGGACGTGAATTTGATGACAGCGGCTCAGAATGGATTCTTGAACAAATTCAGCGTTTAGCCCCAAAGCCAGTTATTTTAATAGTGCATGGAGCGCAACAGGGTGTTTATGCAGAAAACCCGGAAAAGGGTATTAGCAACCAACTGTTCATAAATCAGGTTATACCACAAGCGAATCTTGCCGTAGTTATTTCCGGAGATTTACACATGGATATGGAAAGGGTGAACCATTCCAAAAAAATTGATCACACTCACTACCTTCATATTCCCGCTCTGGAACGCACCAAAATTCCCGATGAAACAAACCATACTCCAATGTTCAGAGTGATGACGATAACCAAAGATGGAAATGTGACTGTCGAAACGTATGCAACTGGGGAAAACGCTCCACGAGCAGAACTTGAATATTCGTTTGTACTTGATTTATAAAAAGAGAAACAATCAATTGCAAATGGTTGGATAATTATTTACTACCATTGCTGTGTTTAAATTTTATAAACTAAAAACACCTGCAAAAGTTTAATAATGCAGGTGTCTTTATAAAAAGGATTCTTAGTTATTGGTTGAGTCCTAATTTGGCTAAATCATAAAAATAGAAATTCTTTTCATCATTCATTGCGACAAACAAGCCATTTTTAAAGGTATCATTAAGTGGAATGGTTACAACTTCACATCCATCAGTTTGCTTTGTGTTTAAGTTAATTTCTTTTATAAAGGTGTTGTCTTTTCTGGAAAATATATTGAAGGTTTCTGCCTGCTGATTGGATACTATAATATAGCCTTCCTCATTTTCATAAGCAACAATGGCAATTCCTTCATTGTCTCTTTTAAAAGTTTCGCCACCAAAACATGCCAGTTCTTCATCCCCTTTTGAGGGATCTGCATGGTATTTTCTAACACAATGAGTCTCGTCTGAATAGTACACAAAACCTAAGGCATCGTCAACAGCTATGGCTTCTATTTCTTTTTTGCCACTGAACTTTCCAAACTTTCTCACCAAGTCTATAACAACCCCTGTACTGTCTGATTTTAACTCAAACTGATGTAAATAACCTGTCTCCGGACCATTTTTTCTACCCACTATGATGTAAAGGGTACTGTCTACCTGTGAATGGTAGAAACTAATTCCCATTGGGAAATCAAATTCAGGTTCTGTTTCCCCTTCAAAAACCGGATACCCGCCATTATCCAAAGGTATCATATCCGGAATTGAGAATAATCTAATTTGCTTACGTTCCCTTTCGGTGAAAACCATTAGATCAACTTTAGTAGAGTCATTGAGTTTAAAATCATATCTGATGTCAACATTATTAGGTCTTTTTAAACCTCTTATTGTTTTATCCTCTATAATCTTACCGTCTAAATCAAAAGCATAAATTGCGCCATCTGTATCTTTATCTGTTCCAAAAACGATGCTTTCAGATGGGTTCTCTTTATTGACCCATATAGCTGGATCATCTGTGTCGTGGAGTGTGGTTTCTGTAATAATATCTGGAGGTGTTCCCGGTAATTTTTTCTGACAGGAAATTAATAAAACAACACTCATAAGGAATACAATGAATTTCATAAGAAAAGTTTAAGTTAAATAATAAGTTTTCAATATATAGATAAAAGGGCGCAACAAGCGCCCTTTGGAAAATTAACTAACAAATAAAATATATTAAAAGATATCATATTTCAAACCAAAAGTTAAACGTCTGTCATAAAATTCAACTTGCTGTGTTCTTTCTTTAACACCTTGATAGTATCTTAACGGCTGATTGGTAATGTTGTTTAAGTCAGCATAGATCCTTAAGTTTTTATTGATAGCATAAGTCACGTTAAAATCAAGGAAGAACTGTTGGTCATAATATCTGTCTTCAAAGTTGTTTCCTCCTAGCTCATCTATATAGGCGTCAGAAAAGTTTCCGGATATCCTTGCACTGAATTTTTTATCAGCATAAGATAAAGAACCATTAAACATGTTTGGTGATGCACCTGGAAGTTCTAGATCCCCTCTTTCGTCACCATCTTCGTTTCTGATGCCATTGGCCTCTGAGGTTAAATAAGTATAATTTAAAAATACACCAAAGTTTTTACCTATTCCCGGAATAAAGTCCAGCTGTCTTTGAAAGGAAACTTCAGCTCCTGCAACATAGGCGTCATCCCCATTTTGGGGTTGGAAGGTCCTAAAACCTGCATTGGGTTCACCTGCATCCACTTCTCCAATCTGTGTATAGATAAAGTCATTAATTCTTTTATAAAATACACCTCCTGATAACAAACCAATCGAATTAAAATAGTACTCTGCCATTACATCAAAATTCATTGAGGTTGTAGGGTCTAAGTCAGAGTTTCCTAAAACAATTTCTCCGTCTTCAAGTAAGATGTCAACTGAAGGAACAAGATCAACATAGTTAGGTCTTGCAATGGTATTTGTCCAGGCAAATCTTAAAACTGTTTTGTCTGTTACATCATATTTCAAATGAACGCCGGGCAGAATGTTTGAGTATGAACTTTCATCAGTGATTTGACCAATGAGTTCCTCCTCTTCTAATATCTCATTTCCTGTCGCTGTTATTTTAGTGGTCTCTAACCTTACCCCTGCCAAAATACTAAACTTGTCAGATACTTTTTGATTGGTCATAACATATCCTGCAAACACATCTTCGCTTACATCATAATTGCCTCTTAAGTACTCGTCAGGAATATCCTCAGATTCAAATAAGTTGGTGTTGTTTAAATCTAAGCCTCCCAAAAACCTTGGATCCATAAAAGAACCTGCTGCATATTGACCTCCCGCCAGAAAATCGGGGTCTGTGTAGTCTCTTAGAGGAACATCTGCTAAAGTGCCAAACGCCTGTGGGTTTTCATCTGTAGGCTCATATTCAAAAAAGTTGTTGTCTCTAAACTTATTTTTTAATCTCATCCTGGCACCAAATTTAAAAGTACCATCACCTTTTCCAAAAAAGTCAGCGGGCAATGTAAAGTTTAAAAAACTATTAAAATCTTCTTCCTCCGTTAATCCATATTGCTCCGAAATAGCATTTCTATTAAACTGGTCCGGAGTGACTTGGTTTGAATCTGCAGGGGAAAAGGAGGGGAATTCAGGGTCAGAAAAATCTGCATCGAGTGTAACGCCCCCTCTACGATATTCCGCATACCTTTCATTGGGTCTTTCTTCAGATGCTTTTGCATATGAAAATAACCAGTCCAGTTGTAAATTGTTGATTAAATGTTCACCATTCAAGGTGTAGTTTTGCATACGCTGGTCTTCAAGGCGGGTATTCTGTATTCTACCTCCATCAATACCTCCTTTTGTTTGTCTTCTTATTCTTCCTTCATAGCCCACGATGTTTTCACCTTCGCCAAATACCGGTTCAATATCATCATATCTAAGACGTAATCTATTTTCACGGTCATCTCTCCAATTGTACATAGATTTAAAGAAAATGGTATTGTTCTCATCAAATGAGTAGTCAAAGTTTGCAGAAAAACTTCTTCTTACGCGTTGTACCAAATAAACCCGTATATCACTTTCTTCAACATAAGGATTCACGGTAATATCCTCGCCATCTAACTTTGCTTCATTAGCCCAAACAGCTTCTACGTTGTCTGAACCAAAATCGTTGTCATTGATAGAGGCCGAAAGCATCCATCCAAATTTTTTGTTTTCAGATTTATCACCTATTAAAAAGGACCCGTTTAATATACGCTTGTCTGTAATAAAGTTTATCCCTGAACCCACTGTTGCTGAAAGCCTGAAGTTTTGTGGTGAAGATCGTGTAATCAAATTTACGGATCCACCAAGTGCATCACCGTCCATATCAGGAGTGACGGCTTTATTTACTTCAATGGTTTGAATCATATCTGATGGAATTAAATCCATCTGTACATTTCTATTGTCACCTTCTGCCGAAGGAATTCTACTACCGTTAAGTGTTACAGAGTTTAACTGAGGTGCAAGACCTCTCACGATGATATTTCTTGCTTCTCCCTGATCGACCTGCATCGTGATACCGGGAATTCGTTTCATGGCATCTCCAATATTGGCATCGGGGAATTTCCCAATTTGATCAGTAGATACAATATTGGTAATGTTTGATTTGTTCTTTTGGGTGTTCAGCGCCCTTGCCTGGCCTCCTAGTGAGTAACCAATAATCTCCACTGCATCAAGTTCTTCAGTGTTTTCCCTTAACACAAAGTTTGTTGAAGTTGTTTGACCTGATGTAACAGTTACTTCTATGATATTGTCATCATAACCAAGGTACTTAACCGTTAAGTTATAAGTGCCTTCTGGCACATTAAGAATTAAAAATTCGCCATCACCATCAGAAATGGCACCTTTTCCCAGCTCTTCAATTAAAACATTGGCTCCTGGCACATAGATACCGTAAGTGTCTGTTATGACACCTCTAATGTTTCCATTTTGGGAAGTGCCGACATAAAATGAGAATAATAGTAATGCTAAAATGTAGTTTGTTTTCATAGTTAATTAGTTTACCCCAAACTTATTATAAAACAAACCTTAGAAAGTTTTCTTAAATTCAAGATTTTGTAAACTAATGTTTAAATATTTAAAAATAATAATAAACAAAATCAATTTATAAAACTTAAGTAAATGTTAACTTAACATTTAAACTTTATGTTGAACAGCAAACTGCCTTAAAGTCAATATTTTAAACAAAAAAACCCTTTCCGGTTTAGGAAAGGGTTTTAAGATTTTTTAAAGAATGAATTCTTATGCCTCAAACGGTTCAATTGAAACGTATGATTTATTGTCTTTCTTTTTTGTGAATTTAACTAATCCATCCACTTGAGCGTGAAGGGTGTGGTCTTTTCCGGCATACACATTGTCTCCAGGATTGTGTGTATAGCCTCTTTGTCTTACAATGATATTTCCGGCAACAGCTGCTTGTCCACCAAAAATCTTAACACCTAAGCGTTTTGATTCTGACTCTCTACCGTTTTTGGAACTACCAACACCTTTTTTATGTGCCATGGCTTAACGTATTTTCTAATTAATATATTATTTATTTTTCAGTAATTCTTTAGCTTGCTTCACCCATTCTTCAGATTCAATCTTGTCGCGGGTTATTCCTTCTAAAGCTGAAAGCTGCTCTCTGTCTGCTGCTTTCAATTTACTGATTTGCTGGAATGTATAAATTCCAATTTCGTTTAATTTCTCTTCATATGAAGGTCCAATTCCGTTGATTTGTTTTAAATCATCTGCATCAGCCTTCAAAGCAGTACCAATACTGTTGAAAAGTTTCTCCAGGTTGATCTCAATATTGCTTTCTTCTGCACGGTTTTGAGCTCTTGATACTAAGTTATCGCTAACTTCAACTTCTTTTTTAGGAGTTGCCTTTTCTGTTTTTGGAGTTGCTTTCTCTGCCTTTTTAGCAGGAGCCTTTTTCTCTGCTTTTGGAGCAGCTGCTTTTTCTTCTTTCTTAGGGGCTTTTTTAGCTCCTGAAGCAACAATGCTCTCAATTACGATTTCAGATAGAGATTGACGGTGTCCGTTTTTCTTTTGGTATCCTTTACGTCTTTTCTTTTTGAAAACAATTACTTTATCACCTTTCAAATGTCTGGTGATTTTTGCTCCTACCTGAGCTCCTTCTATAGCCGGGGCGCCTAAAGTAATGTTGTCACCATCTTCTAAAAGAAGTACTTTGTCAAAAGAAACAGATGATCCTTCTTCTTCAGACAAGCGGTGTACAAACACTTTTTGGTCTTTCGCAACTTTGAATTGCTGCCCTGCTATCTCTACAATTGCGTACATAGCGTGTGTTTTAATTATTTGAACTTTATGAAACGTTAGTTTATTCTAACGCGGGCGCAAATATACACCTAAAATGCGAATATACAAATCCTAATTATGCACTTTTTTTAATTGGGTTTGTTTTGATTGGTATTCCAGGAATCCTTAAGTAATTGCATAAAGGCGAGAGTCAGTACAAATGAAGTGGCAAGACCCATTAAAAGCACTGAAATTACAAGTAAGTAAGGACCATTATCATAATTTCGTTCCCATCTGCCCAATATAATGTCTGCAAATTCAGGATTAATGTGAAACATATAAATAGCCATTACAATGGTGAAAAGGACAGTGGCAAAAAAACCACTAAACAACCCCGATTGAAACCCTTCTTCATATTTAAAGTCACTATGCGTTTTTTTAAATGAAGTAATGGCCATATAAATACCAAACCCATAAATTACACCATTAAAAGCACTAAGTACCGTATAAGTGTGGAGCCCCAGTAATTTTAAAACAAAAAAGTAAGCTATTAATAATGCGGTGATTAACAATCCATATTTTACATTGTGAGTGGTCATAGTAGTTTTTTTTTAGTTGGATAAGTTCAATATCGCCATAAATTTAAAAAATTTAAGCTAATGCATTGTTAATTTTTATCCTGAATATTGTAAACTCTTCCTGTGAATCCTTAAATTTGTAGTACAGATACTGTAACAATACAGGCTCTTTTTCAACTAATAGATCAAAAGATTATTAAACCAAAAAAAACACTATGAGAAAAACACTTTTTACCATAGCGCTTCTCCTTTTTGCCTATATCGGCAGTCAGGCTCAGGAAGTTGCTTTTGAAGAGTACACTTTGGATAACGGGCTTCACGTGATCCTTCACCAGGACAATACAGCTCCCGTTGCAATTACTGCAGTGATGTACCAGGTGGGTGCAAAGGATGAAAACCCTGAAAGAACCGGCTTCGCCCATTTTTTTGAACACCTTTTATTTGAAGGAACAGAAAATATTGAAAGGGGAGAATGGTTTAAAATTGTTTCTGCCAGTGGTGGAACCAATAATGCCAACACCAGTGACGACCGTACCTATTATTATGAAATATTTCCTTCAAACGCTGTAGAACTAGGCTTGTGGATGGAAAGTGAGCGTATGCTTCACCCGATTATCAATCAGGTGGGTGTTGACACTCAAAATGAGGTTGTTAAAGAAGAAAAAAGACTTCGTGTAGACAACCAGCCTTATGGAAATATCTTTAATGAAGTAAAGAAGAACATGTTTAAGAAACACCCATACCGCTGGTCACCCATAGGAAGTATGGAGCATCTTGATGCAGCAACATTGGATGAATTTCTTGCATTTAACGAAAAGTTTTATGTGCCCAACAATGCCACGCTTGTTGTAGCCGGTGATATTGATGTCCCTGAAATCAAAAAAATGATTCAGGATTACTTTGGTCCCATTCCCAGAGGGGAAGATGTTCCAAGGGTAAACATAAAAGAAGATCCTATAACCGAACAAATCAATGCAGTTGCATATGACCCCAATATCCAGATTCCCGCTGTGATCCATGCTTACAGAACTCCGGCAATGAACACACGAGATGCCAGAATTTTGGATATGATTTCAACGATTTTAAGTGACGGAAAAAGCTCAAGGTTGTATAAAAAACTGGTTGATGACAAAAAAATGGCCCTGCAGGTTGCCGCATTTAACGTAAGCCAGCAAGATTATGGTATGTACCTAACCTTTGCTTTGCCGTTAAACAATACTTCTCTGGATGATCTTACCAAAGAAATCGATGAAGAAATCGTAAGGCTTCAAACCGAACTGATTTCCGAAAGGGAATTTCAAAAGCTGCAAAACGTGGTTGAAAATAGATTTGTAAATGCAAATGCAAGTATTGCCGGTATTGCAGGATCCCTGGCTACTTATCAAATGCTTTATGGTGATATCAACCTGATTAATAATGAGATTGATATCTACAGATCTATTACACGTGAAGAGATCAGAGAAGCTGCCAGAAAGTATTTAAACACAAATCAAAGGCTTCGTTTAGAGTACTTACCTGAAAATGAACAATAAAAAAATATGAAAATGAAAATATATTTAGTTTCCTTAATCACTTGTTTGTTTTTTGTAAGCATAACAAGTGCACAAATTGACCGGTCAAAGCGTCCTGTTGCAGGACCTGCACCCACAATAAACTTGAGTTCACCACAATCTTTTGACCTTGAAAACGGCATGAAGGTCATGGTAGTCAGAAACACCAAACTGCCGCGTGTGAGAATTCAATTGCTCATTGATAATCCTCTATATGCTTCAGAAGATAAAGCTGGTGTAGAGAGTCTTCTCGCAGCTATGTTGGGGAACGGAACCACTTCTATCCCAAAAGACGAATTCAACGAAGAGATTGATTTTCTTGGAGCTTCAATAAATTTTGGTTCACAAAGTGCTTTTGCAAGTTCGCTTTCAAAATACTTTGACAGAATTTTTGAACTGATGGCAGATGCTGCAAAGAATCCTTTATTGAATCAGGAAGAATTCCAAAAGGAGAAAGACAAATTACTGGAGGCACTTAAAAACAACAAGAGAGATGTTTCAACGGTAGCCAGACAAGTATCAGGAGCCTTGCTTTACGGACAAAAGCATCCCAAAGGTGAGTTTGCTACTGAAGAAACCGTTCAAAATGTCACATTTCAGGATGTGAAAAATTATTATGACAATTTCTTCTCACCACAAAACGCATATCTGGTTGTAATAGGTGATGTTCAACGTTCCAAAGTTGAAGCATTGGCAAATCAGCATTTTGCTGATTGGCAGAGAAAAACAGTACCGAATGTATCATATACAGATCCACAAAATGTACAGTTTACACAGATCAATTTTATCGATATGCCAAATGCAGTACAATCTGAACTGGTTGTCGAAAACGTTGTGAATTTAAAAATGAGCGATCCTGACTATCATGCAGTACTGGTTGCAAACAGTATCCTTGGTGGTGATTTTAACAGTTACCTGAATATGAACTTACGTGAAGACAAAGGATGGACCTATGGAGCTCGTTCTTCAACAGGAGCTGATAAACACGTGACGCGCTTTTATGCCTCAACCAGTGTGAGAAATGCTGTGACAGACAGTGCCGTGGTTGAAATGATAAACGAGATGCGCAACATCAGGGAAAACCTGGTAGAAGGTGATAAACTGGCATTGGCTAAAGCCAAGTACACAGGTAACTTTGTATTGGCTCTGGAACGCCCGGAAACCATAGCAAATTATGCACTGAACATAGAAACACAAAACTTGCCGGGAGATTTCTATGAGAATTACCTGAAGAAAATCAATGCCGTTACTGCAGAAGATGTAAAGCGTGTTGCAAATAAATATTTTATGGCAGACAACGCCCGAATCGTGGTTACCGGTAAAGGCTCTGAAGTTCTTGAAGGACTAAAAAACATTAAAAACCGTGATGGCAAAAATATACCCGTGCGCTATTTTGATATTTACGGAAATGAAGTGGAAGAACCCAATTACAATATTGAAATGGATCCTTCTGTAACAGCAGAAACCGTAATGGAAAACTATTTCAAGGCCATTGGAGGAAAAGATAAAGCCCAACAGGTTAATACCCTTTATACAAGCGCTAATGCCGAAATGCAGGGAATGCAACTGCAAATGGTTACCAAAGCAACTAAAGACAACAAATCATCACTCGCCATTTTAATGGGAGGTGCTCCCGTTCAGAAAGTTATTTTTGACGGTACAAAAGGTTATACTATGGCACAAGGCCAGCGCACTGAGTTTACTGAAGAGCAAATTGCTCAATACAGCAGCCAGGCTGCCACCTTTTCGGAGTTAAAAGCCGGCAATGCAAAGTTAGAGCGTGTTGAAAAAGTAGATGGTAAAGATGCATATGTGGTTTCTTTTGGCGATAATAAATCTGCTTTTTATGATGTTGAAACGGGTCTTAAGTTAAAAGAAGAAACCGTTCAGGAAGCTATGGGTCAGAAAATGACCACCACCATAAGCTACAGTGACTATAAAGAAGTAAACGGAATCAAATTCCCACATACCACAACGATGAGCTTTGGACCTCAGGAATTAAAATTTGAGGTTTCTGAAGTAAAAATCAATGAAGGTGTGAGTGAGGAAGATTTTAAGTAAACTTTTAAAAACACATATCAGAAATTAATCAAGCCGCCCTTGTTCTAAACAGGGGCGGTTTTTCTTACCCTCTTTTTACTGTTCGCCAGAATAACACCAAAAAGAATAATACCCCCGGCTATAATTTGCAAAAATGAAAACGTTTCACCATCCCAAACTCCCCAGAGCAAAGCGACAATAGGGATGGTATAGGTTACCGAAGTTGAAAATACCGGTGTGCTTATTTGTATGAGTTTATTGAAGATGAGTAACGCCAAGGCAGAGCCAAATATCGCAAGCAACGACACATAACCAATGGAAACCATTGTTTCCTCAGAAGCCAGAAGGTCTTGGCTGAAAAAACCTGTGGAAATCAAAATAAGCAATGAAGGAATCATAATCACCAAGAAACTACCTGTTGAGATAGCCAGCGGTGAGAGTTCCTGCATATGGGTTTTGATGATGTTTACATTCATGGCATAGCCTACTGTGGCTACAAAAATAAAAAACACATACCGGTAATCCTGATCAGGGTTGATTGAAGACCCTTGCCAGATAAGCAATAAGCATCCCAGTAAACCAATGATGACCCCAAAGAGTTGCCGTCGTGTAAAACCAATGGCAAATAATACCGACCCGAAAATCAAGGTCATTATGGGAGTAGTCGCATTTAAAATGGAGGTAATAGCACTGTCAATTTCAGTCTGGGCATATGCAAAGCAAAAAGCAGGGATAAAGGTGCCAATGGTTCCGGCAATGGCAATCCATTTCCATTGTTTCTTATCAATGCGTTTTAAATGGGTGAAACCAATGACAAAAAGAAAAACAGAGGCAATCAATACCCGCAAAGCGCCCACCTGTACCGGAGTCAACCCTATCAGGGATTTTTTGATAAGGATAAATGAACTCCCCCAGACAATGGAGAGGATAATCAAAAAAATCCACCGTGTATTTCCTGATTGCATAGCTGTTAAATTCAGCCACAAAATTGAATAATTTAATCTAATTAATAAGCTGTTTTTGTAATTTTGTAGAAATTAAAAATCTTGAAAATGCAAAATTTAAAATATATTGTTTCGATCCTGATGTTAGCTTTGATTTCTTACAGTTGTAAAAACGAAAGCCACCCTGAAACCAAAACCGTAAACATCGAAGTTGCCGCACCTGAAAAAAAATTGAATCCTGATGCCGAATACATTTCAGCAAACTTTGAAATTGAGGGAATGAAATGTGCCATGGGGTGTGCCAAAGTTATCGAGAAAAATATTGCCAAAATGGATGGAGTTAAAGAAGTGCTTGTAGATTTTGATACCAAAACAGCTACCGTTTCTTATGATCAGGAATTGGTAGATCAGGAAAAATTAACTGCGACCATCAAAAGCACTGCAGAAACATACAGTGTGACAACCTGGAATGGTAACAGGCTTTCCGAAGAGGAAGAAAGCGTTCAAAAGTAAAAATCTTAAAAATTTAAGCCATACAATGCCTAAAATTTTCAGGCATTTTTTTTATTCTTTCCAGTGAATGGTTTCCATGATATGTCTCACATCGCCCCGCAGATAAGAAATTGCAGGCAGTATGGAGTCAAAATTGGGCTTACTTTTAAAATAGAGTGAGCCGGTTATAAAATGATCTGTACTGTCAGTCACATAAAACTGTGTTGAGGTTGCGGCATCACCATTGATCATATACAACATACCAAACACATCATTGATGGAATCAACCCGGGGTTGTTCAAAAATGGTGCTCGCTTTTATCGTGTGATCATAGGTAAGCTTTTGGGCATCATACAAAAGGGAGTCCAGGTTGCCTTTAACCGGGCGATAGGTCAAATAAATTGTCGCCTTCATTTTGGGATATTCCAGATTCATCCAGCAATCATTTTTTCTGATAAGGTTTGAAAGCGCATTGATTTCAAATGAAAAAGGGCAGTCAGGGTTCACCTCTTTGTATTGGGCTTGAGGATACTCAAGGGCAAGATAGGCTTTGGGTTTTACGATAACATCATCACCGCACGATAAAAGAAAAAAAATAGAAAGGAAAACAATAAAATGTTTCATAAAAAGCGTGCTTTTTGATTATTCACTTTGCTTTATGGTGAGCTTGACCTGTTTGATGCGCTTATTATCAAAGGCCTCTACAGTAAACGCATAATGATGGAAAGTTATTACTTCGCCTTTTTTTGGAAAGCCTTTTGCAATCTCAAGTAAAAATCCGGCGAGGGTTTCAGCTTCTCCTTTACTTTCTTCAATAAGGGAAGGGTCTTCAATTTTTACCACCCTGTAAAAGTCTTTCAAAGGTGTTTTGCCCTCAAAAACAAAATTGTTGTCATCAAGTTTTGAGAAAATGAGGTCTTCGTCATCAAATTCATCACTGATGTCGCCCACTACTTCTTCGATGACATCTTCCAGGGAAATAAGTCCGCAGGTGCCACCATATTCATCAACCACAATGGCGAGGTGGATGCGTTTTTCTTTAAATTCATTGAGCAGGTCATCAAGCTTTTTGTTTTCCGGAACAAAATAAGGCGTTCGTAACAATTCTGTCCAGTCAAATTGTTTTTTATCGATATGGGGCATCAGGTCTTTTACATAGAGGACACCAATGATGTTATCAAGATTTTCCCGATAAACAGGAATGCGGGAATATCCCTGATCAATAATCTGGGGCAAAATTTCAGAATAGGGAAGGTCATCTTTTAAGGCAAAAATATCCATTCGGGGTTTCATCACCTGTTTTGTATCTGTGTTTCCAAAAGAAACGATGCCTTTTAATATTTTCTGCTCTTCCTTAGTGGTGTGTTCTTCAGAGGTTAACTCAAGGGCTTGTGAGAGCTGGTCAACACTCAGGTTTGTTTTCTGTTTTCCAAACCTGCGGTGGATGAATATGGTTGCAGAACGCATGGGTAATGACAAAGGAGAAAGGACAATGTCAAGAAACCGTAGCGGATATGCCATAAAGATTGAAAACGTAAGTTTGTTCCTGCTGGCATAAATTTTCGGGAGTATTTCTCCAAACAGGAGAATCAAAAAAGTTGCAAGACCTACTTTCAGAAAGAAGACCAGATCCAGGGAAAAAAAATACAGGTTTATGTGAGTGCCTATATTTTGAAACCATACAGAACTGAGTGATTCAAACAAGATGACAATCGCTATATTGATGGTATTGTTTGTAATCAAAATGGTTGCCAGAAGCTTTTTAGGACGGTCGAGCAATTTGATAATGATGTTCTGTTGCTTGCTGCGTTTGTTTTCGTCAAGCTCAAAATCAGTAGGGGTCAATGAAAAGAGTGCAACTTCTGATCCTGAAATCAACGCTGAACAACACATTAAAAATATTAGAAGAATTACACCAAAGCTTTGTGCCAGGTCAATGAAATGTGGAATTAACAATAAACTCGGAGGCTCTATGTCCAAAATCAGTCAAAATTAGTTACACAATTTTAAAAAGGAAGATCATCTTCATTTTCTGTGTCCGTGTTGTTTCCTGCAAAGGTATCACTTTTTGATTCAGCGCGTTGGGTTTGTTGTGTGTTTGAACTATCTGAATCTGCTTTTGCGGTTAAAAAGGTAAAATCAGTACATTGAATTTCGGTGCTGTAACGGTCATTTCCCTGTTCATCCTGCCATTTTCTTGTTTTGAGACGGCCTTCAATATAAACCTTATCACCTTTTTTGAGGTATCTTTCACAAATTTCAGCAGCTTTGTTCCTTACAACAATGTTGTGCCATTCTGTATTGGAAACTTTCTCACCCGATGTTTTATTTGTATAGGTCTCGTTTGTGGCCAATGGAAACCTTCCGATACAGCCTCCACCTTCAAAATGTATCATTTTAACATCATCTCCCGTATGCCCGATCAGCATCACTTTGTTTACTGTACCACTCATTTTTTTATTCTTTGGTTATGCAATCAAATATATCAATTATTAATTGCTTTTAAAAGGGGAAATCCACAATAAATTTATGCAGCACAATGGGAACGGGAAGTTCTTCTATTTGTGAAATTTGAATACCGCTTTCATCAAGGGGTGTTGTGTGAACAACCCAAAATTGAATATGCAAATGCTGGTGTGACAGTTTATGCAAAACCGGTTTTTTGTTGTAGAGCGAAAGGGATTTGACCTGAATTCCGTTTAATAGTTCTTGTACTTCATCTAGTTTGACCCGGGTGTTTTTTTCTTTTTCGATAAGCGGAAACTGATATAAGTTTTTCCAAATACCCGAAGCGGTTCTTTTTTCTAAAAGTGTCTTGTTGTCTTCGGAAATTATCACCAGATAATTAAAGTAACGAGGCCTTACTTTGACCCCTGCAGTTTTAACGGGAAGCTCTTTTACTTTTTGATGATTAAAAGCATAGCAATCTGCCTGAAAAATACAGTTGAGGCAATCTGGATTTTGAGGTTTGCAATACAGAGCACCAAACTCCATCATGGCCTGGTTGAAACCACCTGCATCCCGTTTGTCCAGGTATTGCTGTGCCAGTGCCTTGAATTCTTTGGCTGCACCCGAAGCATTCACAGGAGTTTGAATCCCAAAAATCCGTGAGAGGACGCGGTACACATTTCCGTCAACCACGGCCTGAGGCTCATTAAAACAAATGGAAGCAATTGCACTTGCCGTGTAATCACCAATGCCTTTTAACTGCAAAAGCTCTTTATAATTATCAGGGAATTTTCCTTTGAGGTTTTCTGCTACATAACGTGCTGTGTGATGCAGGTTTCGCGCACGTGAATAATATCCCAGACCCTGCCAGGATTTCAGCACTTCTTCTTCGGTGGCTTCGGCAAGATCAAAAATGGTGGGATAGATTTCAGTAAACTTTACATAATATGATAAGCCTTGTTCAATACGGGTCTGCTGCAATATGATTTCTGAAAGCCAAATTTTATAAGGGTTCCGGGTTTGGCGCCAAGGGAGTTCCCTGCGATTTTCCTGATACCAGTTTGTGAGTTTTGATGTAAAATCCATATTGCTTTTAATGCTCACAAAAATAAGGGTTAATTTTAGTTTGGATTGGTATTTTTGACAGATTTATAGTTCCTTTGGATGATGAATAAAAAAGTGTACCATATCGATGAGGCACAAGCCAAAATGGAAAACTACTGTGCCTATCAGGAGCGGTGCCACCAGGAAGTTACACGCAAGCTTTATGAAATGCAGCTTATTCCCGAAGCCGTTGAAAAAATCATGCTTCATTTGTTTGAACACGATTTCATTAACGAAACACGCTTTGCAAAAGCCTTTGCCCGCGGAAAGTTTTCGATAAAAAAATGGGGCAAAAATCGCATTGTCAATGAGTTGAAAAAACGAAAAATTTCCCCTTACAACATCAATCTGGCATTACAGGAACTAAATGATGAAGATTATTATAAAACCTTTGATGTTCTTGCCGAAAAACGCTTAAAACAAATCAAGGAAACCCATAAATACAAAAAAAGAAAGAAACTGGCCGACTATCTTTTATACCGGGGTTGGGAAAGTGAATTGGTGTATGAAAAGACAAAAGAACTTATCCCGTAACCTTTAGTTTCTTATGTGTCCTGAGAACTGCTTTTTCATTTTTGGAATCAATCCATGACTGGCCTTTGACCTTTCGCATCAGGTTATCATAATGACGCATAATAAAAATGTTATATAAAGCCTTGCTTAAATTTTTGGGTTTGCGTGGAATTGATCTTAAACTCATGCTAAAACCCGGTGTGATGTATTTCATATAATGCCAGTAACCTTCGGGCATATAGAGTACATTGCCGTGTTCTAAATGAGTTTTGTATCCTTTAGCTTTTTGCAAGGCCGGCCACTTTTTATAATCTGGGTTTGAAAAATCAATCTGCTCGTGGGTAATTAAGGAATGGGGAACTTTATACAAGTATTTATTTTGCGACTGGTCAAACAATATGACTTCTTTTTTTCCGTGAAAATGAAAATGGAAAATATTGGCCAGGTCAATGTCATAGTGCATAAACGTATAAGAGTTTTCACCACCAAAAAACAACATGGGCAATCCTTTCATCAATTTGACCCCAAAATCAGGATAGGAGTAATCGTTTTGAAGTTGTGGCACTTCTTTTAGGATATTCCATAGAAAAATACGGTAACGTGTGGGTTCACTTTTGAGCAAGTCAACATACTCCCGCATTTTCATTTTGTGATCGGGCTCATTGAATTTCTTCTCGGCATTAATAGGACGATCATCATACAATGGCACGGAAATATCCCCGGCAATTTGTGCCATATAATCGAGGTTCCATTTGGTAAACGCAGGCCAGTCTTCAATAAACTGTTCGATTACAACGGGCTTTTGGGGTTTTAAGTAATGGTGTAAAAAATCTTCTTTGGAGATATTTTTCACCCTGGGGATTTCTTGTAAATTCATACAGTCAACCAATTAGTCTGAATCAAATGTAGTATTTTATTCGGAAAATAATTGAAGGATTTCTTGTAAAATCATGTTAATGCCAGTGAAGCTTACCGAATTAAAAAAAAGCATAAGCATAAGAGAATTATTGTTTTTCTTCAATTTTATCCTCTTCCCCTTCACTTTTAAGTTCGTGTGTTGATTTTTTATACTTCCCTTTCAGGTCGTCGATAACTGACTTTCTCCACAATTTTACCCCGATAAAGTATGAGGCTCTTCCAATGAGGTGGGCTCCCACAGGGGCTGTGAGCAAAATAAATAAAATAATGGCAAGTACTCTGGAAGTGATGGAGAGGTCGTTAAAATAAATGGCCGCTGCACCCAGAATCAAACCGATGCCCAGTGTAGCCGCTTTGGTGGTTACTGAAATGCGCAAGTATGTATCAGGCATCCTGATAACCCCTACGGCCGCAAGCAACACAAATAAGGTTCCTGAAGTAGCTAATATGGCAATGATAATATCACTCATTTTTATTTCTTTTTTCGAGATAATAAGAAAACGCGACTGTACCCAAAAACGCAATCAGCGCCAGAATCATTGAGATATCAAGAAAGGTGGGCTGGTTTGTGGTGATGCTGTAAATCGCAATGACACCAATACTTGTGGTGATTAACAAGTCGAGGGTTATCACACGGTCCACAATGCTTGGGCCCATCAAAAACCGAATAAACAGCAACACGATGGACACGGCCAGTATGGGTAATAATATAAAATATAAATAGTCGTGTAAGGTCATCTCAATATTTCTAATAAACGTCTTTCAAATCCTTGTTTAATGCCTTGTATGAATTTTTCCTTGTCTGAAACATACATTCCGTGAACATAAAGTACTTTTTTATCATTTGAAACATCCAGGCTTAAAGTCCCGGGCGTGAGCGAAATCAAATTTGCCAACAGGGTGATTTCAAGATCAGATTCAGCATCCAGGGGTACTTTAATGATCCCCGGCTTCATATAAAATTTTGGGGTGATAACATCATATGCCACCTGTATATTAGCCTTGATAAGTTCATAAAGGAAGAAAAATATAAATGCTATTACTTTTGGAAGTATCTTGAAATACTTGCTTTCTCCCCTTCCAATGGTAATGACCCATAAAATCAAAAAGCTCAATACAAACCCAAACAGGAAATTGAGAAAGGCAATGCTACCCGTCAATGCTACCCATATGAAGGTTAAAAGTATATTGCTTAAAAATTTTCCTTTCATAATTTTCTAATCTAATGGACCGAGTACAGACTCAATATAAAGTTGATTGTTCATCAATTCACTTCCCACCCGCAAGGCTAATTGCTGAATGTTTTCTGCACCAAAACCAATATACAATGAAATGAGTGCTAAAAAAACAATGGGAGCAACTATCTGAATTTTCTTTTCAATTTTCAAGATGTCAAAATACCTGAAATTTTGCAAACGGGGGAGGGTAATACCTTCTTTCCAAAATACGTCCGCCCACATCCTCGCAATCACAAACATGGTTATAAAGGTACCAAATAAAACAGCTGCGATGAGCCAGAAGTTTTCAACTTTGAAACTTTCGGAAATCAAAGCCAATTTTGGCCAAAAACCTGATAGCGGTGGAATTCCCACCAATGAAAAGAAAGGAATTACCATCAATAAAGACAGTAAAGGATATTTTGCATAAATGCCCCCCAAATCCCGCATACTGAATGTGCCCTTTATGCGGTAGATTAAACCACTCACCATAAATAAATTTGTCTTGACAATAATGTCATGTATGAGATAAAAAATAGCTCCGGCAAGTGCTGCTTCAGTATAAAGACCGAGACCTAATACCATATACCCAATGTGGCAAATGATAAGATATGAAAACATTTTTGCAATATTATTTTGGACCAGTGCGCCTATTGCACCTGTAAATAATGTCAAAGCTGCGATGACCAAAATAATGGTTTCTAAAAAGGCATCCCCAACAAAAATAAGCGTAAAAACCCTGATGAGAGCATACACACCCACTTTGGTCAACAACCCGCCAAATATTGCCGAAACAGCCGGGGGCGGGGTATGATATGACGCCGGAAGCCAAAAGTACAAAGGAAATATTGCTGCTTTTATACCAAACCCTATCAAAAACAGGATGGCAGTAACTTCTACAAGGCCCCTGTTTTCAACGGCTGCAATCTTTAAAGATAAATCGGCCATGTTTAAAGAACCTGTCAAACCATATAGAACAGCGATGGCCGTAAGGAATATAACAGAGGCAAAAATGTTAAGCGTAAAATACTTTACTGCCCCTTCCAGCTGTTTTCTCTCCCCTCCCAGGGTAATCAATACAAACGAGCTAATTATGATTATCTCAAACCAAACAAATAAGTTGAAAATATCACCCGTTAAAAAAGCCCCGTTGATGCCTAGCAACAAAAAGTGTAAAACCGGTAAAAAGCCAAATTTTAAACGAGCTTTCAAAATGGTTCCCACAGAAAATACTGAAACTGCAAGGCCGCTAATCCCAGTTAATAAAACCAGGGTAGCCGCAAAAGTATCTGCAACAAAGGTGATTCCAAAGGGGGCTTCCCAGTTACCGGATTGAATTGTCAAAGTACCGTTATTCCACACAGTAGTAAACAACCAAACTGCAATGAGCATACTCAAAATACTTCCCGAGACACTAATAACTTTTTGAATCCTGATACTTCTCCATGAAAAGAGCATCAGGATTGCCAGTAGCAACTGAATCAAGATGGGATATAAAACAATGTGCTGTATCATGAAAATTCGTCAGTTGAGTTCATTTTATCAATATCATCGGTTTTAACGACTTTATAAGCTCTTTTAATTAGAACAATGGCAAATGACTGCAATCCAAAACTTATTACGATAGCCGTCAATATGAGTGCCTGCGGAACGGGGTCTGCATAGGCATCAAGAAAAAATTTGGATTCTTCGGGAATAATGGGTGGCTTGCCTTTGGTAATCCTGCCTAAAAGAAAAATGAGCAGGTTTGCACCATTCCCCAAAAGGATGAGCCCTATGATGAGTTTTACCAAACTTCTGCGCAGCATCATATACAAGCCCGAAGCATATAAAAGTCCTATCAATACGGCAATTAAAAATTCCATAATCAAGCAGATTCAGTTATTGTAAATATTATTGTCAATGATACACCAATTACAACTAGATAAACTCCTATATCAAAAAATAAGGCTGAACCAATCATTCCGATAACAGCGAGTGGTTCAGGAAACCATATCCCGGTCATAAAAGGAAAGCCTGACAGCAAAATGGGTGCAAGGCCACTCAAAAAAGCCAAAAACAGTCCTACAGGCATAATATATCCTGGGTGAAAACGCATAAGATCTTTGGTGTTTTCAAGACCGTTTGCAAATGCGTGTAACACAAAAGCGATAGAAGCGATAAGGCCCCCAACAAAACCCCCACCCGGCAAATAATGACCGCGCAACAGTATGAAAACTGAAAACAACAGCAGTAACGGCAACAGGTAGTTAGACGCAGTTTTAAGGATTATTGTTTTCATATTTATAAATTTATCTTCTTTCTTTTTTTGTCAATCGTAATTTCAGTAAGGAGAACACCCCAATAGCGGCTATGGTCAACACGACAATCTCCATAAAAGTATCAATTCCTCTGAAATCAACCAATATCACGTTTACGACATTTTTTCCTTTTGCAAGTACGTATGCATTTTGGGCATAATAATCAGTAATTTCAGAGCCCTGAGCTTCTCCCAGAACTTCCAGAGCCAGTAAGGCTATTAATCCACCAAAGACGAGTGATAAAACCCCATCTTTAATCCTCATTTTATATTCAGATATATTCAGGTATTTGGGAAGTTTATATAATACCAATACAAATAAAATTACTGTAAGCGTATCAATAGAAAATTGCGTCATGGCAAGATCCGGTGCACTGTAATATGCAAAAATAAGACTGATGGTGAGGCCCACAACGCCCATTGCGGCAACAGCTGCAAGCCTTGAGCGGGTAAAGACAGTATAAAATATTGCAACAATCATTACAAGTACAGTCAACACTTCATAAATCGTTAGTTCAGATAATGAATCATAATCGGGCACATAGCTGATGTTCTTAATTAAATTATAACCAATTAAAATAACCAAAAAGAGAATGATTGTAGAAACATAATTTCTCAAATAACCATTTTGCAAAAATCGGGTAATAAAACACGAAGCTTTTCCAATAAAAAAACCTGTCCCTTCAACAATGGATTTAGGGGAGATGGGTTCCAGTTTTGCTATTTTTTCCTCACGTTTCCCTGAAGGCTTCAATAGGAAATACAACAATAATCCAATACCAATGGTAGCGGCACTAAGGCCTAAAATAAGATTGAATCCATGCCAAAGCTTCAGGTGAACCTCGCTGCCTGTTGCGCCCATGGCTGTCACGGCCGGCTGTATCAAAGCACCTTGTATGATGGAAGGAAACAAACCTATGACGATACCCAGAGTTGCCAGGATCAATGGCGGAATCCATAAGAGAAAATGAGGCATCTGCACTTTTTCAAAAGAAGATGGCAGCTTTCCCGTAAAGGGTTTTACACCGGCAAGAAAACCGGCATATAATAACAGGATATTTGTAGCCACGGCCAAAACCGTAAGTAAAACTGCCGAAGACCCAAAATTGAGTGTGGCTTCATAAATCAAATCTTTACCTAAAAAACCAAAGCTGGGTGGGATACCCGCATTTGAAATTGCAGCCAGAAAACCTGCAATTGCAACCGGTAGTAAAACCTTCCGGAGTCCGGATAATATCATGACGTTTCTGGATCCTGTCCCTTGGTCTATGATTCCCGTTACAAGGAATAATGTTGCTTTGTATAATGCATGTACCAGTATAAAGACACACGCAGCAACCAGCGCATCCTGTGTGCCCAGACCAATTAAAAATACTAAAACACCCAGTGCAGAAATGGTGGAATATGCCAGAATCCCTTTCAAATCGGTTCTGAATAAGGTGTGTATAGCGGCATACAGCATGGTTATGGCACCCACAACTATTAATGTTGAGTTCCAGAATTCTGTGCTTCCCAATACGGGTGTAAAACGCATCAATAAATAAACACCTGCTTTTACCATCGTTGCAGAGTGCAGATATGTAGAAACAGGAGTAGGGGCTTTCATCGCGCCGGGCAACCAAAAGTGAAACGGAAACTGGGCAGATTTTGTAAAAGCTGCACCAAATATAAGTAGTATGATAATGATATAGTGGGAGCTTTCGGCTATAATTTCTTTTGACGAAAGCATTTCTGAGATACTGTATGTGCCGGCAACAGAACCTAAAATAAGTCCTCCGGCAAGCAATAACAATCCACCCATTCCGGTAATGGCAAGGGCCAAGATAGCAGATTTTCTGGAGGCTTCATCTTTATTGTTGAACCCGATGAGAAAAAACGAACTAATACTAGTCAATTCCCAGAAAACAAAAAGGGAAATAATATTATCTGAAAGTACCAGCCCAAGCATGGCGGCCATAAAAATACCGAGATACCCATAAAAGCGATCCAGGTATTCGTGTCCTTTTAAATAAGAGGCTGTATAAGCAAACACCAGAAAACCAATTCCGGTAATCATTAATGAGAATATAAGAGAAATCCCGTCAAGGGTAAAATTGAGATTCACATCATAAGAAGGCACCCAGGCAAAGGATTGGGTAATAACCTCACCACTTGCAATACGATTGGCAAATTGCAGAAAATATACAAAAAGGCCTAAGGGAACCAAGGAAGATAGGATGGCTAATTTACCTTTTAAAAATTTGCCGGCAACTACCAAAAAAAGGGAAAATACAAAACCTGTGAGTATTGCTATGAGCATATGTATTCAAGTGTATGGACAAATATAAAGGAATTCCACAAGTTTTGAAATATTCGGACGTCTTTAAAAGTACTTCGGAGGAAGGTTTAACAAGTTGGTAACATTTAAAAAATAAAAAACCCGATAAAAAGATTATCGGGTTGTGATTGTTTGTATTTGTTTGATTAATCTGCCAAAATAATTACTTTATTGTTGTTCATTTCCAAGGTGCCACTTTTAATAAACAAGGTCCATCTACCATCAGTACTTTTGCTGAACAATTTTTTTTGAGCATCAGAAAATGATAGATTCCCGTCTATTTTAACAAGTCCTTCCTGTAATATGGAAACAATGGGGGCGTGGTTATCCAGCATTTGAAACTCACCATTGACACCGGGCACTGCAACCGATTTTACTTCGGCTTGCAATAAAACGGCTTCAGGTGAAATGATTTCTAATTTCATAATAAGTTTAAGGTTTAAGGTTCAAAGTTCAAGGTTTAACTTTGAGCCTTGAACTTTGAACTTTGAATTTTTTAGGCTTCAGCAAGCATTTTCTCTCCGGCTTCAATAGCTTCTTCAATAGAACCTTTCAAGTTGAATGCTGCTTCAGGAAGGTGGTCTAATTCACCGTCCATAATCATATTGAATCCTTTGATTGTTTCTTTAATATCAACCAATACTCCTTTAAGACCTGTAAACTGTTCTGCCACGTGGAAAGGCTGTGAAAGGAAACGCTGAACACGACGTGCACGGTTAACCGCAAGTTTGTCTTCTTCAGAAAGTTCTTCCATACCTAAGATGGCAATAATATCCTGTAATTCTTTATATCGTTGTAGTAACTCTTTTACCCTTGAAGCACAGTTGTAGTGTTCAGCACCCAAAATTTCCTTGGTCAAAATCCTTGATGTTGAATCCAATGGATCCACAGCAGGATAGATACCCAACTCGGCAATTTTACGTGAAAGTACTGTTGTAGCATCCAAGTGGGCAAATGTTGTTGCAGGCGCAGGATCCGTCAAGTCATCTGCAGGTACATACACCGCTTGTACAGATGTAATCGAACCTCTTTTGGTTGAAGTAATACGCTCCTGCATTGCACCCATTTCAGTTGCTAGTGTTGGTTGGTAACCCACCGCAGAAGGCATACGACCCAAAAGTGCAGATACTTCAGAACCTGCTTGTGTAAATCTAAAGATGTTATCAACGAAGAAAAGAACGTCTTTTCCTTGTCCTTCACCGGAACCGTCACGGAAATATTCTGCAATGGTTAATCCTGAAAGTGCAACACGGGCACGTGCTCCGGGAGGCTCGTTCATTTGTCCGAATACGAAAGTTGCTTTCGATTCTTTCATGGCTTTTTTGTCAACTTTGGATAAATCCCATCCGCCATTTTCCATTGAGTGCATAAAGTCGTCACCATATTTGATAATACCAGACTCAAGCATTTCTCTCAAAAGGTCATTACCTTCACGGGTTCTTTCACCCACTCCGGCAAACACAGATAGACCACCGTGTCCTTTTGCAATATTGTTAATCAATTCCTGTATCAAAACGGTTTTACCAACACCGGCACCACCAAACAGACCAATTTTACCTCCTTTTGCATAAGGCTCAATCAGGTCAATAACTTTGATACCTGTGAAAAGTACTTCGGTAGAAGTTGATAAATCTTCAAATTTTGGTGCATCACGGTGAATGGGAAGTCCATGTTCACCGGCTTTTGGCAAGTTGCCAATTCCGTCAATGGCGTCACCAATCACGTTAAATAATCTTCCGTAAATATCATCACCAATGGGCATTTGAATGGGTGCTCCTGTGGCAACCACATCAACGCCTCTGCTCAATCCGTCTGTTGAGTCCATAGAGATGGTCCTCACGGTATTCTCACCCACGTGAGATTGTACCTCAAGAATCAACTTCCCGGTGGGCATTTCAATTTCTAATGAATCGTAAATTTTGGGTAGTTCAGCACCGCTTGAAAACTCAACGTCCACAACCGGACCAATGATTTGAGCAACTTTACCTGTAACGTTTGACATTGTTAACTATTTATTGTTTAGCAAATTAATTATCATAAAAACCTAAGCAAATAGGTCACGATTTTCACGGCGCAAAGATAGTTTTTTTAATTGAAATAAAAACCAATGATTTTGAGATTTTTTTCTTCTGCAATCGTCTGTTCTGCTGATTGATTTTACTTTCCCTCAAATATAAAAACAGATTGAAATGTTGCTATCATTCCGTTTTGTGAAGTTTTAAACAGCATTATAGATTTTCAGAATAATCTTCCCAGCCCCAGGAAGGTTCCGGAATTTCAATTTCTTTGGTCAGGTCAAAGGAGATGGAGAATTCCCTTTCTGTACCCAGACGTTTTAAATTATAAGTGTATGTGGAATCATCAACGGTTATCCACCACACATTTGTGGCAGCAGCCGGGATGATCTCTCGGGTTTGTTCATCTGCCGGAAAAACAGCTATATTCGGTAGTCCGCTGTTGGTGGTAGTGCCACCATACATCGTCACCTCGTCGTCTGAACCGTCTTCGTGACGGTGGTCGTGTTTGATTTCAATTTTTCCGTTGTCATATCTTAAAACCCATGTCCTGCTTCTGTTGTCGCCCACGTTGAAGGGAATAAAAATTTCAGTGTCACTGCAGGACAAAAGGTGCATCACGAGTTTCTTTCCCCTGAAATCATCATTTTCAGGAGCTTTGATAACTTCGCCTTCAAAAGCTTTGCCGCAATGCGACCTCAGGGTATCCCAAAAGGCTTTTGCGCCGGTTTCTGTATCGGTTTTGGTTTCAACAACTTCTTCGACGTCTTCCTCCACATGTTCTTCAACAGTGTCTTTTTGCTTGGTTTCACAAGCGATGAACAACAGTGCCATCAGGGTTGGTATGAATAATTTTTTCATTTGAATTTGTTTTGGTTAGTTTTCTTGTAAAAGTAGCGAAATGATTTTTATTTTTTAGAAGCTTCGTTTTTCCTTTAATATATTGTGTGCTTTCTTAAAAAAATAACACCTAATCTTTTGGGAATTTGAGAAAAAAACAACTTTTTCTTTGGTAATTGTTTTTTTTTT